>WNGI01002021.1_pt1 | contig 17313 bp, 22 predicted proteins | sample 5400621 | NCBI WGS metagenome assembly WNGI01 (sample SAMN13153374, study PRJNA577476) | soil metagenome | isolation source: 20 cm soil or saprolite under Garry oak tree replicate 1 | place: USA:California | collected 2016-06-15 | reverse complement strand
CACGTCGAACAACCTGAGGATGGCGGCGTCCGTGTCGCGCATCGCCTGATCCCGGAACAGCTCGCCTCGCCGCCCCGGGGGAACGTTCTGATCCCATGGGTGAACGTCGCGCGTGCGCCACTCGACGCGCACCCGGGCCGACAACCGGTTCAGATGCAGCACGTCGCGGAAGACGAACCCGCGCGGCGCGAGCGCGAGCGCCTTCATCACGAGGCGCCGGAACCGTCCTCGAATCAGACGAGACAACCGGTGGACCCCCCCTGGTCCGTGCCGGGTCGCTACGGAGCCCGCGGCGCGTGAGGGGGTGGGTGGCGTCCCCTGCGAAGACGCGGGCCGAGAAGAGGGGAGACGAAGAGCAGCCACGCGTAGCCGGCCGTGATGCCGATCATGACCGGCAACGTCGGCGCGCCCATCATGCCGACGAGCACGATCGTGGCGCCGAGCGCGGCACCGAGGCGGAGCTTCACCGGCCTCTCCGCAGCAGCCAGAACGGCGTCCGGAAGCTCGGCCGCGGCACGCGCCGGCGCTCGCGCAGCCGATCCTCCTTCAGCAGCGCCTGGACGTACGACCGCTCGGCCGCGGTCGTGGCGACCTCGAGCGCGCGCGCGAGGTGCGGCCGTGCCTCGGCCGGGATGCCGAGCCGGAGGTACAGCTCGCCGAGCGCGCAGCGCGGCGCGAACGCGCCGGGGTCGCGGACGAGCGCCGCCTCGAAATGCTCGAAGGCCTGTTCCACGGACCGGGTGCGCGCGTACGCGAGCCCAAGCATGGTGCGGGCTGGAACGTGATCCGGGTCGAGTGTGAGGGCGTGCTCGAGGAGGTCGATGGTCTCGCGCATGTGCCCGCGCTCGAACGCGCGCTGGGCGCGCTCGAGCGCGGTGCGCAGGTCCCGGATCAGCGGAGTCGGGGCCGGGGCCAAGCCCGCGACGCTCTCAGCGGTCGAAAACACTCTTGCCCGCCTTGACGGTCTGCAGCGCGGCAAAGGCGACCACGACGACTATTCCGAAGATGATCGATGCGACCATGTCTCAGCCTCCGATCTCGATGGACCGGCCAAGGCCGGGTGTCACGAGCTGGAACTCGGGATAGCCGAGCGCGCCCATCTCGGGCAGGTCGAGCCCCTCGAGCTCCACATCGGTGCTCACGCGCTGGCCGACGAAGACGTCGATGATGACGTTGAACACGTACGAGAGCGTGAAGATCACGCCGACCAGCGTGCACACGCCGATGAGCTGCGCCAGGAACTGCCCCGCGTCGCCGTAGAAGAGGCCCGTGACGGAGCCGTCGACGCCGTTCCAGCTGCCGCCGTAGTTGCTCGTCCCGTCGGCGAAGAGGCCCACGCAGAGGACGCCCCAGAGGCCGCACGTCCCGTGTACCGAGGTCGCGCCCACGGGGTCGTCGATCTTCATCACGCGCTCGAGGAACTCGACGCTCAGGCAGACGAGCACGCCGGCCGAGAAGCCGATGATCGCCGCGCCGACCGTGTTGACGAAGCCGCTCGGCGCCGTGATCGCCACGAGCCCGGCGAGGAGCCCGTTCCCGCTCATCGACGCGTCGGGCTTTCCGAAGCGCATCCACATGTAGAGGAGGGCGCCGAAGGAGCCGGTGCAGCCCGCGAGCATGGTGTTCACGGCGATCGAGCCGATGCGGAGGTTGCCGGCGCCCGACGCCCCGAGCGTGCTTCCGGGGTTGAAGCCGAACCAGCCGAAGGCGAGGATGAAGCAGCCGAGCAGCACCATCGTGATGTCATGGCCCGGGATCGCGTTCGGCGAGCCGTCGCGGTTGAACTTGCCGATGCGCGGGCCGATGACCATCGCGACCGCGAGCGCGGTGAGGCCGCCGACGGAGTGCACGACCCCCGAGCCGGCGAAGTCGCAGTAGCCGTGGCCGAGCTTGAAGTTGCCGCCGAGCTGCGAGAGCCACCCGCCGCCCCAGGCCCAGTTGCCGAAGAGCGGATAGGTGATCGCGCCGAGGAAGAACGTGGAGATCGCGAAGGCGGCGAACTTCCAGCGCTCGGCGGCGGTGCCGGTGACGATCGTCGTCGCGGTGTCCATGAACACCATCTGGAAGAGGAACATCACCATGATGCCGACGTCGTAGGCGCCGCCGGAGAGGAAGAAGCCCTTGGTGCCGAAGAGTCCCCAGTCCTTGCCGAAGAGCGAGAGCTTGAACTCGCCGTTCAGGGGGTTGAGCCCGCCGAGGTTCGTGATCCCGGCCGAGCCGCCCTGCTGGAGCGCGAAGCCCATCACCCAGTAGGCGAACATCCCGAAGCCGTACACCATGAAGTTCATCATCATGGTGTGGTTGGCGTTCTTCGCGCGGCAGAGGCCCGTCTCGACGAGCGCGAAGCCGGCCTGCATGAACATCACGAGGAAGCCCGCGACGAGCGTCCAGACGAAGTTGATCGCGATCCGGTTCTGACCAACCTGGTTCACGACGTCGGCGAGCGTGAGGCCGGTCTTCGGGTCCGCCATGACGATGTCGGCGGCCGAGCCCGTGAGTGACCCGCCCGGATCGCCCTTGGCGAGGTCGTCGGCGCTCGGCGTGGCGACGCCCTTCAGATCGGCCGTGGTGAGCGGAACCGCAGGCGCCTCCTCGTCGGCAGGGACCGGCGTCGCGAACGCGAGGAGCGCCAGGACCGCCAGTGCGGCGAACGATCCTCTTTTCTTCGACATCAGCGCGCCTTTCCCTTCCAGAATGCGTTTGCGACGTGCGCGTTGTTGAGCGCCCCGATGCCCGCGAGCGAGACGGCGAGCCCGGCAAGCGCCGCTCCCGTGCGGACCATCATCGCCTCGGTCGCGACGAGTCCCCCGACGGCCATCACCCAGCCGCCGACGATCAGCACCAGCGCAAGGCCTTTCATCGTGACCTCCTCAGAAGCTCTTGGCCGCGTGCGCCTCGATCGGCGCTCGCGTGTGCTTCTGCTCGACCCTCGTGCGTCCGTTGGTCGCGCCTTCCTTGATGCTGCGGAAGCCGACGAACGAGACCAGCAGGAGGGCGAAGCCCACCGCGGCGACGAGCCAACCGAGCGCGAAGATGCCCGCCGGCCCGAGCGTGAAGCCCACGATGAAGGTGAACAGATACCATCCCTGTGCCGAACTCGACCCCATGCGTTCGCCTCCCTCTCCTATACGGCGTCTGTACCGCGCTCCCCGGTCCGGATGCGGACCACCTCCTCGACGGGCGAGACGAAGATCTTCCCGTCGCCGATCCGCCCGGTGCGCGCGCCTTCCACGATCGCGTCGACCGTCTCGGCTACCCGCTCGTCGGCCACGAGCACCGACAGCTGCACCTTGGGCAAGAAGTCCACGACGTATTCGGCGCCCCGGTAGAGCTCGCTGTGGCCCTTCTGGCGGCCGAACCCCTTCACCTCGCAGACGGTGAGCCCCTGCACCCCGATTGCCGTCAGACGCTCTTTCACCTCGTCCAGCTTGAACGGTTTGATGATCGCGTCGATCCGCTTCATCGCCTCTCCCTCGACATCGATTGGCGCGTCGTGTCCGCGCTCGGAGCGACGTTGAGCAACGACGGTGCCATTCCAACCACGGGTGGAGACCGTGCCCGACCAGAGGTGGAACCCGCACCGTAGGGCGGGCACTCCGACCGCCCTTCGGTGGCGACGCGTGCCCACGCGACGGGCGCCGCTGCTGCTCGCTTGGGCAGCGCGCGCAGGCGCTATTCCGCCTGCTCGTGAATGCCGATCAGGCCGGTGCGGATCGCATAGAGGGTCACACCGACCCGGTCGCGGAGGTCGAGCTTGTGGAAGACGTTGTTCAAGTGCGTCTTGACCGTCACCTCGCTGATGCGGAGGCGTTCGGCGATCTCTGCGTTGTGGAAGCCGAGGCCGACGAGGCGCACGATCTGCCGCTCGCGCGACGTCAGGGTCTTCGACACCGTGCCGAGCATCCTCGCGGTGAGCTCGGTCTGCAGGGCCGGCGGCATCCACACATGCCCCTCCGCGACGGCACGGAGCGCTTCCATCAACGTCTCGACGGCGAACCGTTTGAACACGACGGCGCGCGCCCCGGCCTGCAGCGCCGCCAGCGCGTCCTCCGGCCGCTGGCTCGCCGTGACGACCACCACACGCACCAGACGGGCGAAGCTCCTGATGTCGGCGAGCACATTGTGGTCGTCCATCTGCAGATCGAGCAGCAGCACGTCGCACCGCGTGCTGGTGAGCGCCGGTCCAATCTCCGACGCGCACTCGATCTCCGCGACGACCGACACTTCGGGATAGAGCCTGGCGAACATCGACGTCAGGCCCTGCCGGAAGAGCGCGTGATCGTCCGCGATGATGACGCGCACCGGTGCGGCCATCGCGCTCACAGTTCCGGTTGCTCGATCTCGACTGACGCTCGGATGGGCATCTGCTGCCGCTCTTTTGGGCGAACCGTGGCCCCACGTGCGCCGTGGCCGCGGACGCGCGTCGATCCGTACCCCAGGGACGCAAGAGGCATGCCGCGCCGAAAACAAGCGCCGGCTCGCCGAATGCCGCGTGGACGCGTCAGCTTGCGGGCGCTGGCGACACCGTGCCGACGTAGATCGACGACGGGTGATCGGGGCCGAAATAGAGCGTGTCGATCCCGGCGGAGCCCACCAGCGTCGACAGCGTGGGCGTCTCGTGCGGGAAGTCGCCCGTCGCGACGGTGAGCCGGAGCGCATGGCCCGGCTCGATCACCGCGGTCGTCGGGAAGATTTCGATCTGGAGCTGCGTGGGGACGCCGGGAGTCAACGGGACCTGCGACGCCTGGGTGTACGGGTGCCAGGGCTCGGTCAGGCGCCCGCCGGAATAGACGGAGCAGTCGACGATGGCCGAGCCGCAGGACGTCGGGGTCACCGCATTGAGCGACGCGACCAGGCTCCCGGCGGTGATCTGGCTCGACGACCCGTCGGGCGCGACGTCGGATACAATCGCCACCACCTGCGCGTCGCTGTTGGTCGAGCCGAGCCAGATCGTCGCGGCGATGGGACCCGACAGCGCATAGGCGGCGGCGAAGGGCGGGGTGGTGAAGGTCGCCGCGAGCGCCTCGCTTGGCCGGCTGTCGTTCTCACACGTCGAGGCCGCTACGAGCCCCGCCGTCCACTGGGTGGTCGAGCGCGAACAGGTGCCCTCGAGCGGGATCCACGGCAGCGTGACCGTCGCATTGCCCGCGTCGACGGAGGGGGCGAGCGATCCGGCGTACAGGCTGCTGCCGCTGCCCGGCGCCGCCGACAGGTACCACGCCCGATAGCGCGTGCGCGACGCGGGATACCGCGTGTCGGGGCTCCACTTGCCGGCGCCGAGGTAGTACGTCTCGACCTCCGGGAAGAGATCGATGCCGTTGGCGACGCCCTTGAGCCAGCGATCGAACCAGGCGAGCTGCAGGTTGTTGAGGCTCGGCATCAGGTTCCCTTTCGTGTCGTGGACTGGATTCGAGCCGTCGTCTGCGGTGAGCGCGTTGCTCCCGGCGGTCGTGTGGTACCAGGGACCGATCATCAGCTTCTTCCGGGCGCCCGAGAGCGAGAGGCCGCGGAAAAGGATCGGCTCGCCCCGCTGGAAGAGGTCGTAGGTGCCGCCGACGATGAAGGTCGGGACGCGGACCCGCGCGATGTTCCGGATCGGCGAGCGGAGCTGGTAGAACGCGCCGTCGTACGCCTGCTCGGGGAAGGTCTGCAGCGCCGACGGCAGCATCTTCTCGTAGCCGCCGAGCGTCGCGTCGAGGACGGCGGGGCCCGCGAACTGGGCCACGTCGACCGCGTGCTGCGATTCGGCGTTCAGCGCGATCTTCGGCTCGGCCTGCGCGTCCTGCGCCGGGATCACGGCGAGGCCGTTCACCAGCCCGAGCCAGAGGGGGATGAAGCCGGCGTCGGTGTTGCCGCCGGCCCAGGTGACGTCGCGGTAGGCGTCGGACATCGGCACGATCGGGAAGATCGCCTTGACCGCTTCCGTGCCGGGCTGCTCGACGGTCAGGAACTGGTTGATCGCCGAGTAGCTCACGCCGGCGAGCCCGACGACACCGTTCGAGAATGGGCGCGATGCCGCGCGCTGGACGAGCAGCACGCTGTCCTGCTGCTCCTGCGCGCCGAACGAGTCCCACATGCCCTCGCTCGAGCCCGTGCCGCGCACGTCGACGACGATCATCGCGTAGCCGTTGGAGGGAAAGATCGTATTGCCTTCGGACACCCCGGCGCCCGATTTGCGATACGGCGTCTGGACGAGGATGGTCGGACACGGGCACCCGCTGGTCGGCACGTACTCGTCGGAGTCGAGCGTCACGCCGTCCAGCATCGTGATCCTCACGTCGGACACGAGGTCGTAGGGCGTCGTCGCGGCGTGGCTGGTCGTGGACATCATCAGCGCGGCGAGGACCGCCGTGATCAGACCGTGTCGTCGTGCCATCGTTTCCTCCTCCGATGCGCGTCGCGGGGCGATGCGGGACGCCCGAGTGTAGGCGGGCCGCCGCGCGAGGAGAACGCCGGAGGGTGCGCATTTCCGCAGAATCCTTCGGGTATTTCTTACCACGGTACGGGTGACGCCGATTCCCGGGGACGCGACCCCGATACGCGTCGCGTCCCGTGGAAACGGGAGACACCGGCGTCAGCCGAAGACCTCGCCGCGCACCCGGTAGCAGTGCCAGCCGAAGAGCACGTAGACGGAATGCGCGCTCGTGACGGTGACGTCGCGCATCAATATTCCCCCGACGGGTGCGAGTGCCTCGTCGATCGCCTCGTCCACTTGCGGCAGGCCGAACGGGAGCCCGACGAGCCAGAAGCGGCACGACTGACCGTCGCGCCAACCATGCGACGTGGCCGACCGGATACGGTCCGCGGGGATCCGCTTCGTGGTGACGACCTTGAGCGACGCGACGTGCACCGCGCACCCGACGGTACCGGCGAGCGCGAGGACCGCGGCGAGTCTCACCGGGCCTCGCCTTCGGCCACGTAGCAGGCGAGGCCGTACACGAACGGGATGTCGTACACCTCGTACCCGACGACGACGTCGGCGAGCGCCGTCCCGCCCGTCTGGCGGAGCGCGTCCTCGATCGCCGCGCCGAGCTTCGGCAGGCCGATCGGGACCACGGTGACGACGTGGATGCAGCTGCGTCCCTTCACTCGCCGCCCCGACGGCTTCTCGATGGCCGCCAGGTCGAGGTCGCGCGTGCTGGCGAGGGCCAGGTGGCCCGTCGTGCCGGTGCAGCCGCTGGCCGTCGCGACGGCGAACCCGAGCAGGGCGAGCGGTCGCCAGGAGCCGAGACGCACGGGCGAGCCTGCAATCACGACCCGGGCGCCGGCGCAACCCTGCGTCGTCATCGGCTGCGGACGACGCCGCGGCGGCTGCGCCGGCAGAGATCGCAGCGTCTGTCAAGCATGAAAGATGTCGCGCGGATCGGTATGATCGCGGCGTGCAGCGGACGTCCTCCTACCAGCGCTGGATCGTCGCGGGCGTGGTCGCGTGCGGGATCGTCGGGCTCGTGCTGATGGCCACGGACCCGGGCGATCGTCAGCCGCGGCCCGCGCGGCGCGCGCCGGCGGCGACCGCGCGCGTCGCGCGGCCCGTCGTGCGCGAGATGGTGGAGGAGACCCCGCCGCCCGCGCTCGACGATCGACTGCCGGAGCCGCTGCTGGATGCCGTGCCGGTGGACGAGGTCGCGCGCCCGCCGCGGCATCTCGTCGTCGTGCCCGACGCCGCCGGGTTCGCCCCCGAGCCGCCGCGTGCGATGTTCGCGCTCGGCCGCACGCTCCCGCGGCCCGCCGCTGTGGAGCATACCGAGGCCCGCCCGGAGCGCGCCGTCGTCGAGCCGGACGTCGCCCGCCGGCCCCGCAGGAAGCATCGCCGGCCGAGCCGCCGCCGGCAGATGGCGGAGCAGCGTGCTGGCGCTGGCGCCACGACGGGCAGCACTCCGGCGGGCGACACGCCCGCGGTGCCCCCGCCCTCGCGGACCGTTGGCGCAGCGGCGCCGGCCGTCCCGATTCCTGACGACGTCGCCTTCCACAGCGGGGACGCCGTCCTGCCCACCGGTGGACAGGTCGCGATCCCCGTCGACGGGAAGGTGCAGCACGAGGGCAGCCTCTCGCTGATGGTGCAGCCGGGGTGGGAGCACGACAACGCCGACGACGCGACGCTCGTGCAGCTCGGCGACGAGATGCGACTCACGAAGAACGTCCATTTCCTCCGCCTCGAAGGCGTGGGCGACGACACCGGCGACGGTCCGCGCGGCCGCGCCGTCGGTGCGACGGGCGACGGCGCGGGAGCGAACGGCGTCGGCGTGCCGATCTCAGACTGGAATCCGGGCGAGTGGCATCACGTGACCGCCACGTGGAGCGAGGACACGATGTCGCTCTACGTCGACGGCGAGCTGGTCGGCCGGAAGCCGCGACAGGGGCGGTCCGACGCTCCCGCGGAGTCGGAGCTGCTCGTCGGGACGGATGCCAGCGACAGCAAGCCCGTTCCGCCGGGATTGATCGGACGGGTCGCGCTCCGCGGGCGGGTCCTCGGCGACGACGAGGTCGCGCAGGACTACCACGACGCGATTGGCGACGGTGCATCGGGCGACGCCGCGGGGAGCGACCACCCCGCGCACGCCGGCGGCCACTCCGACGACCGCGGCAATGGCGGCACGGACCACGGCAACGACGCGAAGCCGGCACGATCCGATCACGGGCACTCGCACGCGGCCGATCACGGCGCCGCGCGCTAGGCGCCAGCTCGCTCCCCGGTAGCCCTCTCTTCTGCTTGACGGCTGCCGCTGCTCGCCAGTAGTGACGCGGGCGAGCGCGCATGACCGTCATCGTCCTCTTCTGGCTTAACGTCCTGCTCCTCTCGCTCTTCGCCTCGCTGGCGCTGCAGCCTCGTTTGCTCGGCTTCGCCAAGGGCGGGAAGTGGTACCTCACCTGGTTCGCCGTCGGCCTGATCACGCTGATGGACGAGCTGACGTCGGTCTTCTACGCGCCGGCGGAAGCGCATCGCTTCATCGGGACACAGGCGATCTTCTTCATCGCCGCCACCTCGCTCCTCATGCGCGTGCTGTCCACGCGCATGGTCGAGATCGCGCAGATCCTCGAGCTGCACGACATCCGGGGGGGCGGCGTGTACTCGTTCGCCTACTTCGTCCTCGGACCCGTCGCCTCGTTCGTCGCGGTCGCGTCGATCATGGTGTCCTACATCCTGACCGCGTGCATCTCGACGGTGAGCGCGGTGATCAACGGCACGGCGTTCCTGACGGTGGGGCCCGCGACCCAGTACGGGCTCATCCTCGGCGTCATCTGGGCGATCGCGGGCCTCAACATCCTCGGCATCCGCGAGAACGCGCGCGTGACGTTCGGCATCTTCATCGTCGCCGCCTTCGTGCTCGTGAACCTGATCGCGCTCGGTTTCCTGCACCTCGAGTCGGGGAGCGCCCGGATCATCCTCGGCAGCGCGCAGGGCGTCCTCGGCTCGGTCACCGGGGCGGGCCTGCCGCACGCCGTCGCGGTGGTCACGGTGGGCGTGGCGAGCTGCATCCTCGCGTACTCCGGCATCGAGTCGGTCATCCAGACCGCCGGGCTGGTCGACAGCTGGCGCGACATCGCGCGGGCGTACTGGTTCCTCGCGCTCACCGTCGGCATCGTGACGCCGATCATCTCGGCGCTGGCGCTGTCGGCACCGATCGACCTCGCGGCCCACGAGGGGGACCTCATCACCTACTGGGCGACGGTCGTCGGCAACGTGCCCTTCGGCGTGGTGGTCGGGTTCGTCGGCAGCATCATCCTCGTGATGGCGGTGAACACCGCCTACGTCGCCTCGAGCGAGCTACTCGAGCGCGTCGCGCACCGCTACCGCTTCGACTGGCTCATCGCCACCAACCGCCGGGCGTCGCTCTACCGCATCCACATCCTGAACGGCGCGCTCTACACGAGCATCATCCTGCTCACCGCGGGGTCGCAGGCCGTCCTCGCGGAGATGTACGCCGTCAGCCTGCTCGCGAGCTTCTGCATCAACATCGGTTGCCTGCTCATCTACCGGTACTTCCAGGGGACGAAGGAGATCCGCGCGTACCACACGTCGCGCACGGGGACGCTGCTCCTCGAGTTCATGCTGCTCGCCTGCTTCGTGTACCTCGCCGCGCACCGGCCGTACGGGACGGGCCTCTGGGCCGCCGTCGTGGGGGTGCTGCTCGCCGCCGGCATTCCGTTCTCGCGCCGCTACGGTCCCGAGGCCCGCGAGATCCGTCGCAGCGACTACGCCATGGAGATGCTGCTCGCGCTCGGCGAGGCCGACGGACCGCTGCACGTGTGGTTCCGCCGCCCCGGCGAGGTGGAGGCCGGACAACAGGCCGCGGGGAGCGTCTTCATCACGCTCTTCTCTTCCCGTCACACGATCCCGCCGAAGGTCGGGCCGAGCCACTACCGCTTCCCGATCCAGGGGGGCAGCGTCTACCGCACCATCACCGTCCTGCTGACGCTTCTCGAGGAGGAGCTCGAGGGCTGCGACGTGACCGTGCACTTCGGGTGGCCGACGGCCTCGTGGCTCGACCGCATGGCGACGGGCGTCTTCGTCGCGAACCTGATGCGGCTGCCGCGGCTCTTTCCGACGCTCCGCTTCGCGATCGACTACCTGCCGCCGTCGGGTACCCACCGCGGCCGGCGGCCGGCGACTGCGTCGCGGATCCTTCCCTTCGGCCCGCGGCTCCGGGCGCGGCGGGACCGCTCGACGTGAGCCGCCACGCCGCGCGGACGCAGCCGATGAACCCCCACGGTCTCGTGTTGTACGACTACGGCGGGTCGCCGTGCGCCCGCCGCGTCCGGATCACGCTCGAGCAGACCTGCTCCGCTGGCACGGCCTGATCGCGCAGCGACCGGCGGTGCAGGCCCAGAGGATCGGCTAGAGCTGCTCGGCGTCGCCCTCACGGACGACGACGTCGATCCCCTTCGCGGCGAGCCAGCCGAAGAGGCTTCTCACCGCCGCCAGCCGCGCATCGTCCGCGGGCCTCGGAACGGTCACCTCGAGCCGAGTCCCCGGCCCGGCACGGCGGGCGTCCTCGCCGATCGTCTCGGCTTCGTACGGCGTGAGCCAGCTCACCCGATCCAGTTCGCGCCAGCCCGCAGTGGCCGGAGGTACGACTCGGACGCGAACGAGGGAGGGGAGCCGCAGCTGCTCGCTGGTCGGCATGGTCGGTATGAAGGCGTTCTGGCAGCCCGCTCGAGGCGCCGGGTGGCTATGATACGCAAACGCCGTGCCGGGCCGCTCGTGACCTCGGACCGAGCCCGATGCGCCGGATTGGCGGCGCGCCGAGACCGACGCGCCGACCGTAACCCCATCGATGCCTGTTTTCTAGACCGTGCGTGCCGACGCGGTAGGCGAGCCACCGCCCAGAGATCGGGGAGTTCGGCTCCCCAAACGCCGCAGCGGGGACAGGTGTTCGGGATTGCGGAGGGAACGCAGGGATGAACGGCCAGGACTTCGCCTAACGCGGCGACACGGCATCCATTTTCCGGAGCCAGGCTCCTGCGGTCTCCACCTGCGCCCCCAGACGGCGTACCCGCTCCTGGAGCGCGCGGTCCGAGGTGACGACCTGGGTCCGGCTGGGTGCCGACTCGGACGCCACCAGCTCGACGATGCGGTCGTCGGCCGCATCCGGCCCCGTCCGCACCGCGTACGCCACGCGCACGCCGTCGTGCTCCCCCTCCGGAAGGGCCGGTCCCGGCCGACCGTCTACCACGAGGATCACTCGGTCATCCGCGATGGCGGCGAATCGCTGGCTCGCGCCGAGGAGGCGCTGCACGGCGGCCCTCCGATCGCGCCACCATCCGGTCGGACGAGAGCCGATGACGTTCATGGCGTCGACGATCCACACCGTCATACGACACGACCGAGCTCGCCGGCGATGGCCTCTTCGCTAGACGTCGGACACGGCGCGGGCACGGTCACGGAGCGTGCCGAGTACCTTGGTACGAAGCCTGTCGGAGTGAATGCCGAGCGCTTCGCAGATGCGTTCAAAGGAGAACGTCCCCGACCGCTCATTGCTGACGACCCATGCCAGTGCCTCCCGACGCATCTTCACGGTGCGCCGGCCGACCGCCCGATTCTCCTTGAGGATCGTTGCCATCGCGTCGGTGAGGACCGCCCTGAGCAAGCGGCGCTCGGGATGCGCCGGTTCCATGGGTTTGCGGACGGCTTCATAATCACCGAATTCCCACGAGTCGTAGGTTGCCAAATGATCTCCCGTTCGCGCCGTCGATCTCTAATTCCTCTTCATGGTCGACCGAGGATCAAGCGGATGCCGCAATCGACGCAGAATATCGACTGGTTGCGCCGCGCCGCGGCATGGCGAGGCTCGCTACATGGCGCAGCATGGATACGATCATTCACGACCCCACCGCACTGCGGGCAATGTCCCACCGGTGCGTCGGCGCGTCGATGATTCATGTTGTCGCATGGATTTGGCTGTCGTCCGATCACGTGCGCAACTCCTTCTGCAGCTCCTGCCGGAGAACGGTCGGATCGAGACCGAGCGCTTCGCAGACGTTCTCGAAGCTGAACGGCCACGTGCGATCCGTGCTCGCCAGGTATGCGGTCGCCAGGCGGACACCCTTGATTTTGTCCGCACTCCATTGCCGCGGCACTTGCCGATGCACCGATCCCCAACGGTCGTCGACGGCGGTCTGCAGCACCGCGGCCATCAGCGACTTGTACGGGTCGAATCGCGCGTTGCTACCCCGAACGTACTGGGTCGGCAGGACCACGGGCATCACTTTGACCGCCGCGCTTCGGCCTCGAGCTGTCCAGCGCGCACCTCGGCCCAGAAATGTCGGCGCTTTTCAGCTCGACTCACGTTGTCTTGATCGTCAACGCTCTCCGTCCCATGCATCACAGCTCCGCGGTCCCAAAACGCACGCCAATGGCGCGCAAGCATCTGGATGAGTGCGTTGAGCTTGGTTCGCGTCCGCTCGGCTGCGCTGCCCCTAGTTGGCAATTTGGCCTTTCCCATCTCCGCTCACGAGGTGGAGAGCTTGCCGGCGATGGCGCTGTCATCGTCCCTAGCCATGGCACGATTCTCCTTCGGGAGTCCGCGCCGAGCACACGTGGGTAGGGAGCGGGTGCCCCTGCACAAGTCGCGCTGCAGGGCTCTGAAACGGCCTCATACGCCTTGTATCGGAGTCGCGATGGCGGCGCAACGCGTGCGTGTCGGCCCTCGTCGATGGGCTGCGCGGTTTGACACCGAGGACGATTGAGCTTACGCTGACTATTCTCGTTTCGGCTGACCTACTCTCCCACCTTCCTCAGTCCGAGACCGCCTCGCGCCCGAACGGCCTCCGCGCGGTTGGCGCCTGTCAAAGGCCCACTATCAGGAGGTTACCATGGCATTCGGTGCATTCGGTCGCGGTGCCTTTCGCGCACCTGCTCCGGTTCGCATCCGCGTGTCCGTGTTCGCCGTCGGTCGGCGCGTATTCGTTGCCGGCGCCGGAGACCGGTTGGCTCGAGCGACGTTGACGGACGAGGCCGGCAAGATGCCTCTCGAGAGCCTGGGCGACGGAACCGAAGTCGCCATCCTCGCCTGGCGCCCGGGCTTGGCCGGCGCGACGCGGTATCGCGTTCGTGCGACGGACTCCGGCTTCGAGGGGTGGCTCCCGGTCGGCAACCTGCGCGGTACAAAGGCCGCCGCGATCCCGGCGTCAACCACGGCGGTCCTCCCTTCTCCCATCGATTCGGCGCCGGCGCGAATCGGAGAGTCCGAAGGGCGCCGATTCGGCCAGCGCTCAGGCGGAAAATGAAGGCAGCCGGCGGACTCCTCCTCGAAACTGGAAGCGCTAGACGCGAAAACCAGGCAACGCCCGCGGAGGTCCTCCATGGCGACGACGACTGAGAAGCCGATGACCGAGCGCGAGCGAGCGGAAAACAAGGTGAGGGCTATCGTCGAGGACCTCGATCGACCGACCTTGGCCTTGCTCTACAAAACGCTCCACGACGCGCTCGGGTTCCGCCTCGAAACCGCCGACATCTCCATCGCGAAGCTCGGACGTTGATCGCATGACGCGTGAGCCTTGACCAAGGACCGGAGGGTGAAGTTGCCCCGGTTTCGTGGGCGGGTTGATGCTGGGACGTAGCTCCGCTCGTAGTTGATCGGGGAGTGGTAGTCGAGGGCGGACCCCCTTTCGGGGTCACTTTCTCGGACGCAGTGCTCAGACGTCGCCGAGCGCCGTCTCGATCGCATCGACGATGCGCTGCGCCGAGATCTCCGCGGTCGCGAGCTCGCGCGCTGGGCCGACGTGGAGCGCGGTCCACGCCTGCACGGCTTCGGCGACGTGCGCCGCGTCCGATCGCGAGCCGAATCCGGTCCCGGTCGTCGGGCCGATGTCCACGCAGAGGACGCGGACGCCGCTCACCCGGAGCTCGCGATCGATCGCCAGCGACGCCGCACGGAGCGCCGCCTTGCTCGCCGCATAGAGGGCGACGTACGGCCACCCCGATGCCGCCGCCGAGCCGACGTTGACGACGAGGCCGCCGCCCTCCCGGAGCAGCGGCAGGAACGCGCGCGTCACGCGGAGCGCACCGAGGAGGTTCGTCGCGAGCGTCTCCTCCCAGTGCGCGACGGAGGACGAGGCGAACGGCTCGACCCAGCCGACGCCCGCGTTGTTCACGACGACGTCGATCTTCCCGCACGCGCGCCGCGCGCTCGCGCCGAGCGCCGCCACGGAATCGTCGCGCGTGACGTCGACGGGAACCGCGTGGACGGCGGGACCGGCCTCGCGCGCGAGCGCGTCGAGCACCGCGGACGAGCGTGCCGCGGCGACCACGCGCGCGCCGCGTCCCGCGAGGCGAAGCGTCAGCGCCCGGCCGATGCCGGCGGACGCCCCGGTGACGACCACCGACCTGCCGGCGAGCTCCACGCGGCAACGGCTAACAAACGCGACCGCGCCGCTCAACCCGCCGCGCCGCGCGTTGACCAGCGCGGCGCGCGACGGCTAGAAGCCGCCCCATGTCGGCGATGGTCGGCCTGCGCTTCGATCTCCGGGTGGCGCCGTTCGCCGACACGACGCACGCGGCGCAGTACGCGGCGTGTCTCGACATGTGCGAATGGGCGGACGTCACCGGCTTCGACGTGGTCGCGATCTCGGAGCACCACGGCGTCGAGGACGGCTACATGTCGTCGCCCGTGACGCTCGCGGCGGCGATCGCGGCGCGCACGAAGCGGATCTCGATCAACATCGCGGCGATCCTCGTGCCGCTGCACGACCCGATCCGTCTCGCGGAGCAGCTCGCGACGGCCGCGCTCGTCGCCGGCGGCCGTTTGAGCCTCGTCGCCGGCATGGGCTACCGGCCCGAGGAGTTCGAGATGGCCGGCGTCGACCGCACGGCGCGCGGCCGGCTGTTCGACGAGTACGTCGGCGTGCTGCGCCAGGCCTGGACGGGCGAGGCGTTCACGTGGCGGGGGCGGACCGTGCGCGTGACCCCGGCGCCGCCGTCGCCGCCGGTCATGCTGATCGGCGGCTCGACGCCGAAGGCGGCGCGCCGCGCGGCGCGCCTGCGCTGCGGGTTTTTTCCCGCGATCGGCGATCCGGAGCTCGCGCGCGTCTATCACGAGGCGTGTGCCGCCGAAGGGTTCGACGGCGGCTTCGTCGTGCTCCCCGGCGGTCCGGGGTTCGTACACGTGACGCGCGATCCGGCCGCCGACTGGCGGCGCATCGCCCCGTACGCCGTCTACGATGCCCGCACGTACCACGAGTGGCAGACGCCCGGGCAGCGATCGGAAGTGCACGTCGCGGCGACGACGGAGGACGAGGTGCGACGGAGCGGCGTCTATCGCGTCGTCACACCGGAGGAGTGCGTCGGGATCGCGGAAGAGCACGGCCGCGTGCTGCTCCATCCGCTGATGGGCGGGCTCGATCCCGAGCTCGGCTGGGCGAGTCTCCGGCTGTTCGCGACGGAGGTTCTGCCGCGTATCCGCTGAGCTACGCGGGCGGCACCACCGGGTTCCCGGCCGCTTTCCACCCCTTCAGTCCGTCCACCATCACGCTGACGTCGGTGTAGCCGGCCTCGACCGCCCGACGGGCGGCCTTGTGCGAGGCCATTCAATGCGAGTCGGCGCAGTAGAAGACGAGTCGCGCGTCCTTGCGCGCCGGCAGCTCGCGCTCGACGTCGTACTTGCTGTAGCTCGAGAGGAGAACGGCGCCCGGGATCGTTCCTTGCCGTGTCCGGAAATCCGCCCCGTTCGCATCGAGCACCGTCGCCGCCCCGTCGTTCGAGTTTCGCATCGCGACGAGGTCGCTCACGTGGATCGACGTGAACCCCTCGTCGGCCGGTGGCCCACAGCCGGCCACCGCTGATGCCAGCAGGCCCGCGGCCAGCAGCCCGAAGCGTCGCATGCCGCAGGTGTACCGCACCGCGCGCCCCGCGTCGACGATCCGTCGCCGCGTCGTTCTATCAGCGCCCGCCGCGGGTGCCCGCGACGTTGCGGGTTCGAACGGCCTCGTCGGCCGTTGCCCGGCCGACGAACTCGTCCATGCTGCGGTTGACGCCGAGGAACTCCATGAGCCCGTCGAACGCGGGCACCGGGAGCAGCCGTGCGAGCCAGGTGGCATACACGAGGCGCGGCATCACGAGCCGGCGGCGGTCGCGGCGGACGGCGCGGACGATCCGGTCGGCCGCGTAGTCGGGCGTGAGGATCGGCAGCAGCAGCCGAAAGCGGGTCTTCACGCCCGCGAACATGCCCGTGCTGATGTAGAACGGACAGACGACCGTCGTCTTCACGTTGCTCCCGAGCCGCCGGAGCTCCAGCCGCAGCGATTCGTCGAAGCCGACGGCGGCATGCTTGCTCGCGCAGTAGTCGACGAGGCGCGACGTCCCGACCAGGCCGGCCGCCGATGCGATGGTCACGACGTGCCCGGTCCCGCGCTCGAGCATCGCCGGAAGAAAGGCGCGCGTCGTCCAGAAAAGCGCCAGCGTGTTGACGTCGAACGTGCGGAGGATGTCGTCGTCGCGCGCCTCGAGCAGCGTCCGGCCGGAAACGATGCCGGCGTTGTTGACGAGGATGTCGATGGGTCCGACGTCGCGAAGGGTGGCGGCGGCAGTGGCCGCGATGGCCGCGCGATCGCGGAGATCGCAGGCGTAGGCGGTGACCGTCGCGGCGGTGGTGGCGAGCTCCACGCGCGCCCGCTGGAGCGCCTCGGCATCGACGTCCCAGAGGATCAGGCGCGCGCCCTCGGCCGCGATCCTGCCCGCCAGCAAGCGGCCGATCCCGCTTGCGGCGCCGGTGATGAGCACGTTCCGTCCGGCGTAGTCGCTCACGCGGCGGATATAGTCCCATTCGCGATACGGCCGCCAGCGGACCCCCCGGCGCCACCTCGCCATCGGCGCCG
>WNGI01002423.1_pt1 | contig 17321 bp, 17 predicted proteins | sample 5400621 | NCBI WGS metagenome assembly WNGI01 (sample SAMN13153374, study PRJNA577476) | soil metagenome | isolation source: 20 cm soil or saprolite under Garry oak tree replicate 1 | place: USA:California | collected 2016-06-15 | reverse complement strand
CGAAGAATCCGTCAGCGCTAGGCGCGCTCGACTTCAGCCGTGTGGCCTATGTCGGTCACTCGCTCGGAGGCAACGCGTCGTTCGAAGCGTGCGCGCGCGACTCGCGCTGTGTCGCTGCCGTGGACTTGGATGGGACGATCTTCAGCCAAGTCCGGCGCAGCGGTTTGAAGGTGCCCGGCCTGATCCTGCAGGCCAACAACAAAGTGTCGTGTGACGACTTCTGCCAGCGGAGGCAGGACGACTTCAAGGCGCTGACGATGTCCGGACCCGTGCGGGACTACGCGGTTAATGGCGCAGAACACCTGAACTTCTCAGATAACAGCGTGCTGTTCATGCCCCTGCTTCGTCCTGTGGGCCAGCTTGGATCGATCGACGGTGCGCGAGCCGTCGTGATCACCCGCGATGTGGTGCGCGCGTTTCTCGATCAGGGCATTCGAGGGACCCCAGCGTCGACCTTCGACGCGACGATCGGACGGTATGTGGAGATGCATGCGCCGTAGTCCGCCGACGTCGGGCAGATTGCTTGGCGCGTACCCGCGAATCGCGCGGGGACGACCGGCCGTGATCGCGCGCACCACGGGAATTACCACCTGACACAGACGACGCGACGTAGCCCCGGTGATTGATAGCTCGTTCTTCCTCACGGTGGCCGGCATCGCGATGAGCTTCGCCGGCTTCGCTGGTCTGATGAACGCGCTTCGCCGGGGCGGCGACGCGTGGGCGCCGATGGACCTCTACCAGCTGCGCATCATCGTCGCGTACGCGATCGCGACCCTCTTCGGGTCGCTCTCGACGACCCCCTTCGTCGGCCTGTTCGGACCGCGCGCTGGGCTTCAGTGGCTCGGACTGATGATGCTGGTCGTATCCGTCGCGATCGGGATTGGCAACATGCTCAGCGACATCAGGGGCGCTCACGGCATAGCCCTGCGCACCCGCGTGCGCGTTGTGTTCGCGCCGATAACGATCCTCGGAGCGGTCGCGTTCCTCGGGACAGCGGCGACTGGCATCCTCGAGCTGTACCAGCTCGCTCTCATCCTCATGCTCGCGATGCCAGCCGGGACATTCGTCTACGTCGTGGTGCGGATCAACCGGTGAGCGCACTCGCAACGACACATTCTCGTCGGCTCGTGCCCGAAAGCTCGGACCTATGTGCACACTGCTCGAGCCGTCGGCGCACCGCCGATTGGTCTCGCGCAGGGGAAGGGGTCGGCAATGTCTCGCGTCGTGAGTCTCGACTCTGCCAAGTGGATCGCGGTCTTTCTGGCGTATCCGGTCGCCGGCGGGCTCGGACGCCTGATCGCCAACCCAGCGGACGGATTGGTGTTCGCCTTCATCTGTGCGGCCGTGGCCGGCGGGATTCTTGGCGCTGCTCAGTGGCTCGCGCTCGGACGCCACGTTTCCCCCGCGCTCTGGATCGGCGCGACCGCCCTCGGTCTCGGTGTGTCCTTTGTGATCGTCCAGGCTGCTGGGGCGACGACCTCCGCTGCGGCTCCGGTCATCGGCGCCGTGACGGGTCTTGGTGTCGGCGTTACCCAGGCCTTCGTACGGTGGGATCGCGTGCCTGCGGGGCCGATCTGGATCCCGACGATGGCCATCGCGTGGGCCGTGGCGTGGGTCGTAACAACGTCGATCGGTGTTCAGGCCGAAGCCGGCTGGCCCGTCGTCGGTGTTAGTGGCGCGCTCACGGCGCAGATTCTCACCGGGATCGTGCTCGCAACTCTCGGCCGGAGGCGGGTCCAGCCAGCACTCGCATGACGACGGAGTCGACCGCAGCTGTGCTGTTGATCGCTGTCCCGATCGCGTTCAACGTGACCTTCACGCTGCTCGCGCGATCGTTTTCGTACCCCGACATCCTTCGAGAGCCGGCGGGCACCATTCTCACGAGGTTCAGCGCGGGCGGAACGCGGCTGGTCATGCAGTGGTGGGCATTCGCGCTCACAGCGCTCCTAATGGTCCCGGTAGTCTCGCTCGTCGCATCGCTCTTCGTCGACGGGCCAGTGCGCACGCTGGCGCTCGCAACAGGACTTCTCTCGGCCCTCGTGCAGACGCTTGGCCTGATGCGCTGGCCCTTCGTGGTCCCGCTCCTTGCGCGGCGCTACGTCGACCCCCGTGCGACATCGGGTCAGCGCGAGAGCGCCGAGCTCGTGTTCGACGCCCTGCACCGCTATCTCGGAGTGGGTGTCGGGGAACATCTTGGCTACCTCCTCACGGGCAGCTGGACAGTCGTGACGGGCGTTCTCATCGTTGGCAGTTCTGTGCTGCCGACCTGGCTTGGTTGGCTTGCGGTGCCGATCGGCGCTGCGATCATCCTCGGCGCCCTGGAATTCGTCGGTCCAAATGAGTCCAAGGGCTGGTCGGTAGCCGAACGTGTCACCCCGGTTGCGTACATCGCCTGGTCGTTGTGGCTCATCGCCTGCGGGGTCGCTCTGCTCTTAACGTAAGCACGCCAGACGGAAACGAGACCTCGGAGCACGAGAGCGAGGACGTTGCGTTCGCGCGGAGTAAGCCGAAGCGGAGGTGCGCAGGGACGCGACCAACGGTTACAACCACGTCTATGCAGGCTGACCGGGGCGCCGGCGCTGTGATTCGGGGAGAGCTAGTGCGCTAGCGTCCGACCTGTGAGATCTGTGATCTTCGTCGGCGGAGTTTCCTTCGCGATCGCGCTCGCCTTTGTACTCGTCTCAGCTCTTGGGCCGATGGGGTCCGCCGGCAAGGAACCGTTCGCGAATTTGCACGGCGGCCTGCCGCGAGGTCTCCAGCCCTACAACCATCAGCTGCAAGGAACGCGGGGCGGTGCACTCGGGAACGGCACGTTCGAGTGGAATGCTGAGACGCCGGACCCGGCGGCGACCGTGCTCGCGTTCTACGACCAGACCATCGATCGAGCGATCTGGGATGTGAGCGCCGTGGGCCGGGAGACGATGTCCTTCACCTATCGTCCCAATCCGAGTGTCCGCGGAGGCGTGAGGACCGTGGACATCGGACGCAGCACGTTCATCGCGGTCTGGGTGACGGATCTGCAGCTGCCTCCGGGCTTTCCCGCCGCCTTCCCCGGCGGACCTCGCGCACGTCCGCTGGGACAACCGGGCTCGGACGCGGATGGGTATGTGCTGCGGTGGGACATCGATGGCAACCTCGACTCGGCGAGATTCGTCGAGGACTTCGCTGAGGTTCTGAACGACGCGGGCTGGGACGTTTTCGCGCTTACGACGACCGGTCCCACGCCCGGTCTGATGTGCCGCAGCCGGTCAACGCCAGGCCTCACATGCGCGGTGACGACGAGCTACGAGCTGGACCGGGCGAACAGCCGCGGAGCGGTGTACTCCGCGAACGGGAAGTTCGTCGCCACCGTCCGGCTCGATCGGGTCGCCGGTCGATGATGGCGGTCCGCGCGCGTCGTCCGCAGATCGGGTTGAGCGTGGTCCTCGCCGTGTACTGGGTCCCCGTGCTGGTCGGGCTTCGCTGGGGCGTCTGGGCCGGAGGTGATCCGATCGAAATCGCGCAATCCATCGGGGCCATCGTGCAGCAAGACTTCCTCGAACTACCGATCACGACGTTGGTGCTGGCGCCGTTCGTCCTAGCCGCGGCCGTCGCGGCAATACTCGCGCTCAGGCAACACGCCCCGCGGCCGCGAGAGGCCTTCGTCGCCGACGGCCTCACGCTCCTGTTCGGGCTGCCCTATCTACTGTGGGGGTTGTACCTCGCCGTCGCTTACCTGGTGTTCTTCGCGCAGTGCTCGCCCTTCCGCCCGGGGTCCTGCTTCATCTATTAACGCGATCTGCCGCGAAGGGGACTGGCGCCGCGCTCGACCAGGAGCGCCAGAACGTCGGCTAGCTCAAGCTGAACGGCGGGTAGCGGTCGGTCACGAGATAGATCGCATAGGCCTGCACCCGTAGGAGCCATCGCCCGACGCCGACGACGTAGTCGAAGAGCGCTCGCGGATAGCGACCGGCGATCAGGATCGCGAACCACGCGATGACCACCGCCACGACCACGCCCGCCAAAAGGAACACCAGGACGAAGTAATGCGGAATGGCGAGGAACCATTTGACGAGCGGCAGCCAGCGGCTGAGCTGCTTCGCGTCGGGAAAGTCGAGCTCCAGGTGGACGGCCTGCTCGTCCTCGGTCGAGGGGTACTCGTCGCGAAGCAAGAGGCCGTACGCGGCGACGCGATAGCTGAACTTCGCCAGCGCGAGCTGGAAATCAAACCACCAGCGCGGGTAGCACTGCCGGAAAATGAGCATCAGCGCCGTCGCGGCGGCGATCGAGAATTCGATCGAGGTTCCGCCGGTGCGGACCCGCTCGCCCGACTCGGTCATCATCGCGGCGGTCGAGCGGTCACCGGACACGAGCGCGAGGATCACGGCGATCGGGATGATCCAAATGACGCGCAGCAGCGTCGTGACACGGTCGAGCGTCTGTGGGCGATCGATCGTGAGCCGCGCGGGATAGCTCTGCAGGGCGAGCGCGTTCTGGTCGGTCACAGGTCCCCCCTTTGCGGACGACACTAGGCGGCTCTTTGGCTGAGCGCCCAGGCGCGCCGTCCCCGACGCGCGGAACGCGCCGAGCGTCGCTCAGCCAGTGGTTTCGAGGGCTCTCCGGCGGGCTACGAGAATCGCGACGATAACGAGAAGGGCGCTCTCCACCGCTTTTGAGCTGAGCCCGATCGCTTCGACCGGCCGCTCGTCTCGTGTGCCGACGTACGCGAGGATGAGCGCGGCTACGTAGACGAGCACGAGCACGTCGAGCTCGAGCTTCCGAATGAAGAGCGCGACGGCGCAGGCCGCGAAGCCGAGGCCCATCAGGGCGAAGGCCGGACCACGCGTCGACTCGCCCGGAATCAGATCACTGAATGCGAGCGCGAGGTGGATGCCTGCCGCGACGAGAGCGCACGCCGCTCCGGCAACTCTGAGCTGTAAGCCGCGCGACGAGTCGCCTAAGCCGGGGCCGCCTTGCCGGCTCGGACCCATAGCCACGCCGCCAGGATCAGCAGCGCCAGCCCGACGACGGCGTGGATGCTGTGGTTGTTGCCGAGTCCGACGGCGTTATGGCTGAACGGCAACACATTGCTGTGCCAGACGTCCAAGTAGAGCCCGACGATGCCCACGACGATGGCGGCAGCCCGCAGGATCATTCGCGCACCCCCAAGGCAAATCGCAACCTGTTGTCGTGTACGGACGACGGTCGCAGACGGATGTGCCTTGGAGAACGAAAAGCCGGAGAAGGGCGTTCTCCTAGCTTATGGCCGTACCTATCGCTTGGAATAACGCGTAGGCCTAAGGATGTTTGTCCGGACATCTGCGGAATCTAACCTTTGAAAGAGTCGCCCTCTGCCGCGGGTCGAGGTGTGCGAGCGTGGAGGCGTAACAGCGAAATCATGGCGACCCGGTTGGAAGCATGGCGTAGTCCGCAACGGCCTGCCCGCGATCACTGCATGGCCCCTGGCCGTACGACGGAGGCCCCGCAGGGTCTCCATCGCTATACGCGGATGTTTCCCGACCTTCCGCACCTGAGCATCGGTCCAGAAGTACTCCGTGCTCTCGGTCGAGCCGGAGGAGCCTGCGACACTCAGTACTCGACGCGGAACGAGTCAAGTGTGGCGGCAGGCTGGCCGGTGTTCGGGCAGTTCGTGGCTCACGACATCACCGCGGACCGGTCCCCGGTGACGCATCACGACGATGCCGCGTTAGTTCGAAACGCCCGCAGCGCGCGCCTCGACCTCGAATGCGTATACGGCGACGGCCCGATCGGCAACCCCTACCTCTTCAGCCGGAAAGACCCGGCCAAGATGCTGCTTCGACTGAACGACAAGGGCCTCGCCGACGACCTGCCCCGGAACCAGGAAGGCATCGCGCTGGTCGGCGACCCACGCCAGGATGTCCACCTTCTGATCTCTCAGATGCACGTCGCCATGCTGAAGGCTCACAACCGCCTCGTTGACCGGCTCCGTGAGGACGGCGTTTCGGAGGCCGATCTCGTCGCCGAGGCGCGTCGGGCATTGACGTGGCATTACCAGTGGATCGTCCTCTACGACTTCTTACCGACGACGATCGGCGAGCAACGCACAGAGAGGCTGCTCCGCGATGGACCGCGCTTCTTCAAGCCCGCGGGGGCTGTCTCGATCCCCTTCGAGTTCGCCGACGCTGCATTTCGCTACGGTCACTCACAGATGCGCCAGGCATATCGCGTCCAGCCCGGCGGCGATGACCTAACTGTCTTCCCAGACATGATCGGCTTTCGTCCGGTGGCCTCCGACCGCGTGGTCGATTGGCGCCTCCTCTTCGACGTCCCTGGCGAACCGCGCGCTGCTCGGGCCCGCCCGATCGATGGATGCTTGCCCGAGCCTCTCCTGAAGCTGCCCGTCGACATCACCGGCGAGCTCGACGATCAAGACTTCGAGTCGCTCGCGGTGAGAGACCTGCAGCGTGGCGTGGCCACCGGGCTTCCGTCGGGTGAGGCGGTCGCCCGGCTTGTCGGGGAGGAGCCGCTCAGTCTGGAGGAGATCGGACTGAGCGAGTTCGGATGGTCGGGCGAGACGCCGCTTTGGTATTACCTGCTCAAGGAGGCGGAGGTTCGCGAGGCTGGTGAGCGGCTGGGACCCGCAGGTTCGTTGATCGTCGGCGAGGTGCTACTCGGAATCGTCGATGGAGACCCCGAATCGTTCCGCTGCGTGGACCCTTCTTGGCGCCCCACTCTCCCCAGTCATGTTCCCGATCGATTCGCGCTCGGCGACCTACTCGTCCCGCCGAACGAGGCGTGATGCCGGTCTGGGATCACGGCTCCGGTGGCAGCAAACGTTTGAGCTCGGCGGCGACCGTTTCTAGCGGACCAGCGTGACCCTCGGCGCGGCTCAGGATCAACGCGCCTTCCATGCCGGCCACCGTCGCCAGCGCGATACGTGATGCTCGACGAGCGGGAACTCCGACCGCCACGAGCTGCTCGGCCAGCAGATCCACCCAAGACCGGAACGTCGCGCGGACAACATCAATCAGGGCCCGATCGGCCGCAACCGTGTCGATCGCGACGCCCGCCACGACGCAACCAGCAGCACCGCCCGACGCCAGCACGACCTGTCGCCACATGTCGATGAAGCAGTCCAGCACGCCCGCCGGTGTCGTGGCCCGGCACGTGCGTTGGTGCGCGAGCACGCGTTCTGACGTCCAGCGGATCGCATCCCCAGCGAGCTGCTCCTTTCCGTTTGGGAAGTGGTGGTAGATCGATCCGCGGGGGGCGCCGCTATCGGCGAGCACCTCTGAGAACGATGTCGCGTTCACGCCGCGGGTACGGATCAGCGACGCAGCGCTGCGCACCATGCTGGCTCGACTGTCCGTTCGCTCTTTACCCTTGACTATGACGACCAACATAGAGTAGCTTCCGCTGATATGACAACCGTCATAACTCACGAAGGAGAAACCCGATGCCGATGATCGACGTGTACGCCACGGAAGGAACGTTCAGCGACCGCAAGGGACTAGCCAAAGATCTTGCCGCCGCCGTGATGCGGTGGGAGAAGGTCCCCGAGATCTCGTTGTTCAGGAACAACACCGCAGCGTTCATCCACGACCTGCCGGCCGACTCGTTGTCGAACGTTGCCGGCGACAGCAACTACGTCCGCGTGCAGGTCCTCACTCCGGTCGGGGTTCTCGATCGCGACAAGCAGCTCGGGGTCGTCAGGGAGCTGACCGACATCGTCGCGGCCGCCGCCGGTGACCCGACGCTGACCGAGCGCACATGGGTTCTGATCACCGAGTCGCCCGAGGGCGGGTGGGGCGTCAGGGGGCACGCTAACACCGGCGCCGACATCGCCGCGGCTGCGCGCGCCGAACTTACAGCGATCGCCGCGAAGAAGCCCGCCGCCGGCTAGTCAACGCGTGAAGCGCACGGCGCCATGTGGCGCTCTTTGCTTCGCTCGACTTATTGGAATCTCAACAGCGCTGGCGGACGATCCCCTGCAACAGGGTTGGGAGTGGGGTTGATGCGTACGTCTCTAGGAACGACCCGATGGTGGCTCGTGGATGGGGTGGGGCAGTGAGGATACCGGTTGAAGTCCCGGCGGAGGATGTCGGAGTCGGAGTCATGCGCTCCGGCTTCGGTGTCGCCTGGCCGATCCTCGTCGCCCTCCTGACGCTCGGCCTCGCGCCGATGCTGCTCCTGAACTTCGCCGGACAGCAGAACACGCGCGATCGACTGATGGAGCTGGGCGTCGCCAATTTGACCATGCGATCCGCGTCCACGGCCGCCTCGATCGACTCCTATCTCCAGAGCCGAAAGCGCGAGATCGTTCAGGTGAGCCAGATCCCCGATGTCATCGCCTACGCCCAAAATCTTGGTGACAAGGGCCAGCGAGATCTCGCTCGGACGGCACTCGCAATGGCCGCGACCGCCGACACGGCGTACGAGTCGATCGCGATCTTGAGCCTCGACGGCACGATCGTCGCCGCCTCGATCCAGACGGACGAGGGCACGAACGTGCGGTTCCGCGACTACTTCCAGAACGCCCGGACCGGTGTCGGCTACGTGAGCGAGCCGAGCTACTCGGTCATCACGAACAAGCCGGCTTTGTTCTTTTCGGCGCCCGTCAGGACGACCGACGGGATCCTGGTTGGTGTCGTTCGCAGCAGGATCAACCTGGCCCGCATATGGGATCTGGTCGAGGGCGACCTCGGCGCGGTCGGCGCCGGCGCGCACGCATTCCTTGTGGACGATTACGGGATCCGGCTTGCGGTGTCAGAGACCAAGGGCAACCGCGACAAGGCTGACTCGCTCATCTACAAGGTCATCGCGCCGATCGAGCACGACACCGCGCTGCGGCTCGCGAACGACAAACGCTTTGGTCAGAAGAGCGCCGAGCAGCTTGTCGTCGATCCGCTGCCGGAGCTGAAGGCCGTGATCGACAGCACCGCGCGAAAAGGTGCGACCACCCTGACATTCGATGCGGGTGGCGTCGAGCAGCGCGCCGTCGCGACGTGGCTCGAATCCAAGCCCTGGATCTACGTCGTCGCCATGCCGCCGAGCAGCTACCTCAACGCCGTTGCCGGTCCATCGACCGGATTCCTCGGCGCGGTGGCGATGGCCGCGGCCCTGACGCTCGTGATCGCCACGTGGATGGTTCGTTGGATCCTGCGCTCGCAGGGCGAGGCGATGCGGTGACCGGCTCGGGCCGCCCATCCGCACCCTTCGCCCGTTGGAGCGGCCTGCTGGTCGTCGTGATCATCTTGGCCGCGGCCTGCGGTGGGACGACGCGAGGCCCGGCCAAACCGTCCGCGCGGGCGAATGATCAGATGAGCGCTCTCATCGCAGCGGCTCGGGCTGAGGTCGAGCTCGACCTTTCGTGGGCGCCCGGTTTCCTCGACTCGCCCGACGAGCTCCGTAGAGAGACCGAGGGATTCAACCGCATATATGGCCTGAACCTCAAGGTCCCCTTCAAGGCCGGCGCGAGCATGCGCGAGGGCACCGCGCGGACCATCCAGGACTTTCAGAGCGGCGCGAAAGCCTCAACGGACATCGTTCTCGGCACCGAAGCCGACATCAACGATCTCGCGAAGTCCGGCGTGCTCATTTCGGAACCCTGGTCAGCGTGGTCGCCGAACATCACCAGTCCGAGAATGGTCGCCGTCGGCGGGGTGGCCGTCCAGGTCCAGACCCGGATGCCGGGGATCACCTACAACAGCGCCAAGCTCTCCGGTGCGGCGGCCCCTCGGACGCTCGCCGACCTGCTGCGGCCCGAGTACAAAGGGCGGGTCGCCACAACTCTGAGCACCGCACTGTTCGAACGGCTGGCCGGCTCGGAAGTCTGGGGCCCCGAACGGACGCTCGCTTACGTGCGCAAGCTGGCCGGCCAGGTCACGGGCTTCGTCGAATGTGGTGACGAGGATCGGATCGCGAACGGTGAGTTCGACGCATTCGTCTACGACTGCGGAGGGGCGCGAGTTCAGCAGATGAAGGCGAAGGGGACTCTCATCGGATGGTCGGTACCGTCCGATGGAGCGCTGCTTGGCTATCTCTACATGGGTGTGCCGAAGAACGCGACGCATCCGAACGCGGCGAAGCTCTGGATCAGCTACATGCTCGGTCGCGAGGCACAGGACCTCATGTACGAGTACGGATACGCGGACCACCACCTCGTTCCGGGATCGAAGACTTTCCTCGAGGTGGACCGGGCGACGAAGTCAGGTGCGAAGTTCTACGAGCTCACGGTCGAGGCGATCCAGGTCGACGCGGCCAAGGGCGCGAAGGCGATCGGTGCGCAGCTCCAAGCGATCCTTCGCGACGCCGTCGCTCAACGGAAATGAGCGCCCGCTAGCAAAGCCCAGCGTCTCGTCCGATACCTCGAGGCGCGGCACGGTTGCTGAAGATCGATCGCTCGTTCGTCGGTGGTCTGACGCAGGATCGCGGGAGGGCGGCGATCGTGAAGATCATCACCGAACTCGGTCACTCACTCGGGATGACTGTCGCGGCCGACGGTGTCGGGGATCACGCGACGTGGGATGCGCTGGCGACCCCTGGCTGCGACTCCGCGCAGGGCCACTTCGTCGCGAGACCGATGGTCCCGGGCGCGATCGTTCCTTCGATGGCGCAGACGCAACGCACGACCTCGAACGCATAGAAACCGCGGCCGCCTATTCCGGCGGGCCCTCCGCTGAGTGCTCGCCGGCCTGTCGCCCGGCGATCGTGAGCAGGTCGTCGGACTTGCGAGCATCGGCCGGGAATTGCGCGATGCCGAAGGACGACCCCAGAGCGAGATCAGCCGGAACGATCCCCCCGATGTCGACCAAGAAGCTCGCGATGATCTGCCGAGCGACGAGCTCGGCACCGGCGCCGTCGGTGTCCGGCAGGATGACGCCGAACTCATCGTCGCCGACCCGCGCCGCGATGTCAGACTGGCGGATCCGCCGCTCGACGGCGTCGGCGAACACTTGCAAGAGCGTGTCGCCGATCGAACGGCCGAGCCGCTCGTTCGCGAGCCTCAAGCCGGTCAGCTCGAGCACCACCAACGAGCAGCGGCCATTGCGTCGGGTCGCGCGGGCAAGCTCCGCCGAAAGAGCGACCTCGAAGCCGCGACGATCCAGCAGACCCGTGAGCGCGTCGCGGAGCGCGAGCCGCTTGAGCCGTGCGTTCGCGCTGTCCACGCCGCGTTCGGCGCGTTCGACTCGGTTGCGCAGCTCGCCGGCGACGATGGCGATACCGAACATGATGCCGACGCTCACCCCAGTCCCGATCGTCGCGGCATCGGTCGCCGCGAGCACGAGCCCGAGCGCGCCGAGTGACGCGGTCGCCAGAGCGGACCAACGGCCGCCGAGGACTGCGCCCGCGGTGACGGCGGCGAACAGCAGCGAAACGACGAGGGTGCCGTCCGGATCCGGCACGAGCCGGCGGCCCAGCATGATGCCGAAGGCGAGCACCGGTCCGGCGAACGAAGCGGTGACAGAGCGCACGGATCCCGCTTTCATCCTTGATTGGTTGCGCGATGGTAGTCGCGCGCATGAGAGCGGCCGCCTCAATCCGTTCTCAACCCCCGCGGGCTAGCGTCAATCAAGCGCGTGGGGGTGGGAGAGATGGACCGTGCGGGCGATGTCGGCGTCGGCGTGATCGGGGTCGGCTACTGGGGGCCAAATCTCATCCGGAACCTCGCCGAAGCTCCCGGGGCGCGGCTCGTCGCGGTCGCCGACCTCGACGACGTTCGGCTGGCGCCGATGGCGAAGCGGTACCCGGCGGTCCGGACGACCCAGGACTACCGGACGATCCTCGCGGATCCGGAGGTCGACGCGGTGTGCATTGCCACGCCGATTTCGACACATCGCCGTCTGGCGGTCGAGGCCTTCGCCGCGGGCAAGCACGTCTTCGTCGAGAAACCGCTCGCCGCGACGGTGGAGGACGGCGAGGCCATCCTTCGCGCCAGCGAGGTCGCCGCCCGAACGCTGATGGTCGGCCACACGTTCGTGTACAACCCGGCCGTTGAGGCCGTCCGCGGGCTCCTCCGGCGCGGCGTGCTGGGAGACGTCTACTACGTCGACAGCCAACGCGTGAATCTCGGCGTGCACCAGTTCGACTACAACGTCCTCTGGGATCTTGGTCCGCACGACGTGTCGATCTTCCTGTATTGGCTCGACGAAGAACCCGAGTGGGTGCAGTGCACCGGGGCTTCGTACGTCCAGACCGACATCGAGGATGTCGTGTTCCTCACGATGGCGTTCCCGTCCGGTGCGCTCGCGCACGCACATCTGTCGTGGCTCGCGCCGAGCAAGCTTCGGCGTACGGTCGTGACCGGATCGCGGCGCATGGCGGTCTACGACGACACTCTCCCGAACGAACGCGTCAAGGTGTACGACCACGGGGTCGAGCGGTTGTCGATCGAAGAGCTACGGCGCAGCTATCGCGCCGGAGAGATCCACAGCCCTCGCATTCCGGACGTCGAGCCGCTTCAGCTGGAGATGCGGAACTTCCTCGCATGCGTGCGTGGTGAGGCGCTATCGCTGAGCGATGGGACGGCCGGGCTGCGCGTGGTGAAGGTGCTCGAGGCCGCGATGCGATCGCTACGCAGCGGCGGCGGCCGGATCCCGTACAGTGGCGCGCTTTCGATGCGTTCTTCTCCGGCCCTGGTTGGAGTCCGCTGATCCGTTCCTAGCGCGCGAAGGCGCTGTAGATCATGAGGCCGTCGCCGCCGCCGAACCACTGCTCGTAGACGATCGCGTTGACCGCACTCCCTCCATCCCCGTCCACCACGACCGCGTACTGACCTTCGTCGGCCAGGCCGGCGACGGTGTGAGGATCGATCCACACCGATCCCGCAGAGGGCAGCGCGACGTGCAGCGTCGTCACGAGGGCCCCGTCGCTGAACCGGAACCACTGCAGGGTCGCCCCCTGCGCGCCTGTCGACTGAAGCACGATCGGAGTCGTCCAGCCCGACGGGCCGCCGAGCGCCCGCGTCACGTTCGGCAGGTACAGCCGGCTCGAGTGCGCCCCGGTCGCCGAGTACGCATCGGCCGTCGTCGCGCCGGTCGGCAAGACGATGGCGGCGATGGGACCGGTGGCCGTGATGCGGAGGGCGTACTCGCCGGCGCCGAGGCAAGTCGGGCCATCGAGCACGCAGGGTTGGGTGGTCCCGAGGGCGAACCGTGTGTCGAACACGCTCGACGCGCCGGAGGCGATCGCGCTCAGCACGAAGCGTCGGGCCGCACCACCGGCAAGCGGTGTGAGCTCGAGCGTTGCGGCGACCGGCGACCCGCCGGTGTTCTGCACGACGATCGGCGAGTTCATCCCACCTGGCGCGCTCTTGACCACGTAGGGTGCGTACAGCGTCGTGGCGCCGGCGGTGATCCCGTTGTGGCTGTACCCGACCGGCGGGTCGTTCTTGTTGTGGGCGTTGAGCACCACCGTGATCGGCTGCGTGCTCGTCAGCACCACGGAGTACTGCGTTCCATCGATCAGACCGACGGTGGCATCAGGATCGACGACCGCCGAACGACCGGGAAGCATCGAGAGGTTCATGTTCATGCGCTTCGTCCCGTCGAAGCTGGTGAAGCTCGCGGTCACAGTCGCAGCGGACGGCCCCACGTCCTGGACGATGAACGGGGTGTCATAGCCGAAGAAGCGTCGGGTCACGTTCGGCAGGTAGACCGTCGTCGCTCCACCGGCCGCGCCGCTGTACGAGAGTGCCTGGAAGCGCGCGCCGCTTCCTTCGGTCTCGTTGACCACGGAAACGATGGGAGCGCCGTAGCTCTCCACGACGACCGAGTACTGCGTGTCGTTGGCGAGGTCGGTATCCAGGTTCGGGATGTCCGCGTAGGACGTCCCTGGCCCGAGACCCGGATAGACGCGCCGGACCGCGAGCGCACCGTCGCTGAAGCGGTAGAAGCTGAGCTGAAGGGTCGTCGCGACCGACCCGGTGTTCTGGATGATCAGCGGCGTATCCCAGCCGTCGGCGCCGCCGAGCGTCTTTGTGATATTCGGCAGGTAGACGGTCGCGGTCGCCGGCCCAGGAGGAAGCGTCGGTGTCGGAGTTGGCGTCGGTGTCGGGGTGGGCGAGCTGCTCGGTGACGGCGTCGGTGTCCCACCGGAAGTGGGCGTCGGCGTCGGGGTGACCGTATTCGTGGGCGTGGGGGTCGCCGTGAACGTCGCGGTTGGGGTCGGTGTCGGCGTCCCGCTGGGAGGCGGCGTGGTCGAGCTGAATTCCAGAAGCGCCGCACCGTACCCGCCGAAGGCGATCGTTTGTGTCGTTGCGACCGGGAGGTTCGTCGGCGCGGGACCCGTCGACAGCGTGCTCAACGTCCCGGCGTCGAGCATCCGCATCGTCGCGGACTGCAGACCCGTCATGTTCTGGAGATTCAGCGTGACCGTGACCGGAAGGCCGACGCCTTTTGATGTTCCGACCTGACGGTCGATCACCAACACGCGGACGTTGCTCCCGCCCGGTTGCCGCGCGGCGAGCACCTCGACCGCCGGCACATCGGTCGTCGAGGTCAAGATCGTGCTCCCAGGGGGGAAGTAGCGTGTGAGGTAGAAGTCGCGCCAGTAGGGGAGCAACGGCGTGCCGGGAGGCGACCCGCTGCAAGACCCTTGTGGGCTCTCCGGGAAGACCATGCCGAGCTGGCAGCTCTCGTTGAACTGGTACTGATGGATGAGGTTCATTCCGGCGAGCGCGAGATGCCGGAACATCGACGCCCCCCACGCCGCGGAGTACTGGTTCCACGAGCGGCGAGCCGGGTCCTGTCCCGGAGCCGCGCTCACGTTTGTCTCCGTCAGCCAGACCGGCGTGCCGGGCGCGTACTGGTTGATCCAGGACTTGACATCGTTGAGACCGTCTTCCGCGTTCTGAATGCCGCCGAAGATCGCGGCATCGCTTTGCGTGTTGTCCCAGCCGCCATAGCCGTGGAAGCTGATCACGTCCGGTTTCGGGTTGCCTTGGTTCAGCACCATCGGGACGTAGTCATTCGGGTCGTGGAGCGTGCCCGAGACAAGCGATGGATGGTTCGTCGGTACCGGACCGACGAGCTTGATGCTGGGATCGACCGCCTTCATCTTTGGCGCGGTCATGTTCCACATCGTCACGTACTGAGTCGGCGTGAGCGCGACGCCGCTCGCCGGGATGCACGGGTTTTCCCAGGCGTAGTCGGGCTCGTTGTAGAGCTCCCAATATGTGATCCGGTTGGCCGTTCCTTTCGGGTTCGTGATCCCCAGGCTCGTGATCCCACCGGTGTTGTAGTAGCGGACGAGGTTCGCCATGTAGTCCGAGAACACCGTGAACGTCAGGTCACGGAACGTGCCCGTTCCGCCAACCGTCGTGCACGTGTACATCGGATCGGGTGCATAGCGCACGTTCATCACCGGCGAGGCGCCGGTCGCCTTGACGTCGTTGACGAGGACGTCGAGTCCACTGAAGTCCCATGCGGGTTTCGTCCTTCCCTCGATGGTCCACGCAACGTTCATGGGCAGGGCGACCGCGTCGTAACCGCCGTCCGTCCCGGCGTGGATACGGATGAGCGGTGCGAGGAGCGCGTTCAGCCGGGTCTGGCCGCTGGGGAGCGATTCCAATGTGCCTGGCCACACCAGCTGGGTCGAGAGCTGGGTCTGCATCGAACCGCCGGCTGAACCGGCGTCGACCGTGACGTTCGCCGTCGACGCGCCAAGCACCCGGCCCGGCTCGACACCAACGGCGGTGACTACCGCGATAAGGCCGAAGATCACCCCGAGGGCGACAACCGTAGATCTGCTTCTCATCTCACCACGTGCCGGTATTTGGGACGTCGTGGTCCTCAACGGCCCGCGTGCTGGTCGCGTGACGGCTGAATTGGTATGTCTTCTGCCTATTCATGGGGCGGAAAGTGAAACAGCCAGGCATACGATTCGGCAGAGAGAAGGATGGAGTAGTACCCGAGTACCGGCGTAGGGACGCGCCTCGTCGCGCCAATCCGGCGAGAAGGAACAGGGACGCGTCCGGCCTATTCGCCATTCGAACCGACGATGGTGCGAACCCGCCTGGAGAAACGGCATCCACCTAGGGCGTCCGGACAACCACATCGTCGAAGTCGGCGATCCCCAGCGCGTCGTTCCAGAGCTGAGCGCGTCGTTCCAGAGCTGGAGCCGCTGGTACGGGGCGGTCGTGGCGAAGTTGCCGCTGATCGTCCACGCGGGCTGGGTGACGCCGTTCACCCAGATCTGCCCGCCCCCCGTGGCCGTTCCGGTGAAGCGCAGCTCCACGGTGATCCAGGTCCCCACGGGCGCGACCCCGCTCGCGGTGACGCCGCTGCTCTGGCCGGCTCCGTTGAAGATGTAGTAGTCGAACGATTGGCTGCGCGCGTCGTAATAGAGGATCCAGCGAACCGCGCTGCTTGAGTCGTCGCGGCCATACGCCACCGTGGGTGAGCCGGTCATGCCGCTGAAGCGCACGCTGAAGCGGGTGTAGCTGTCGTCGAGCGAGCTCGACAGGCGCTTCAGCAGCACGCTGTACTGACCGCTCGCGGTGTCGTTCAGCCGCGCGCCGAATCCGCCGCTGCGCGCCGCCGCGGCGGACGGGCTCAGCGTGCCGTTGCCAAGCGTGCCGTCCCAGGCGGCGAGCGTTCCCGACTCGAAGCCGTCGCTGAAGATCACCCCGGTCGGCGCGGTGTACGTGAACACATCGGCCCCGCTCGTGGCGCTGGTTAATCCACCGACGGTCACGGTGAGGTCGACGGCGCCGCTGCCCGCGGGGCTGGTCGCGCTGCAGCTGGTGGTGCTCGCGCAGCTCACCCCACTCGCCGCGGTCGCGCCGAAGCGCACCGTGGTCGCGCCGGCGGTGGTGCTGAAGCCGCTGCCGGTGATCGTCACGACGGTGCCGCCGCCGGCCGGTCCGCTCGTCGGGGTGATCGCGCTCACCGTGGGCGCCGTCCCGGGATAGGTGAAGCGATCCGCCGCGCTGGTGGCGCTCGTCATTCCCGCGACGGTCACCGTGAGGTCGACGGCGCCGCTGCCCGCGGGGCTGGTCGCGCTGCAGCTGGTGGCGCTCGCGCAGCTCACCCCACTCGCCGCGGTCGCGCCGAAGCGCACCGTGGTCGCGCCGGCGGTGGTGCTGAAGCCAGTGCCGGTGATCGTCACGACGGTGCCGCCGCCGGCCGGTCCGCTCGTCGGGGTGATCGCGCTGACGGTCGGGGCCGGGGTCCCGGTCTGACCCGTGCTCACGTTCACATCGTCGAAGTCGGCGATCCCGAGCGCGTCGTTCCAGAGCTGGAGCCGCTGGTACGGGGCGGTCGTGGCGAAGTTGCCGCTGATCGTCCACGCGGGCTGGGTGACGCCGTTCACCCAGATCTGCCCGCCCCCCGTGGCCGTTCCGGTGAAGCGCAGCTCCA
>WNGI01008195.1_pt1 | contig 17322 bp, 15 predicted proteins | sample 5400621 | NCBI WGS metagenome assembly WNGI01 (sample SAMN13153374, study PRJNA577476) | soil metagenome | isolation source: 20 cm soil or saprolite under Garry oak tree replicate 1 | place: USA:California | collected 2016-06-15 | reverse complement strand
GGCGGAGTGCAGGATTTCGAGCGGCATCGCGAGGGGTATGATTGTCCAGCTCAGGAAGAGGTTCGTCGATCCATTGTCTGTAGTGGCGGGCCATCTGGTCCAAGAAGAAGGCTTCTTCCTCCTCATGGCGAACCTCCTGGCCCCCGCAAACGCCAAAATCGGGTTCGCGTTGTCGCTCCTCCCGAATATAATCGCGCAGGATCCTCTCCAGATTTTCTTGCCATGTGCAGCGATGGAGGATCATGGCCGTGGCTAGCTGTTCGAGCAGGGCTCGGCCGCGCTCCCCCTGCTGGGCCGACAGACATTCCAGTTCCAGGAGATCCCCCGCCAGAACAATCCGTCCGACCCCGGCTCGCTCGCCTTTGTCGTTCGGCGAAAACCATAGCCAGGCAGTCCCTTCACGCTCACGCTCCAGATCCTGAGACGCGTCCAACGCGGCCTCCAATTCAGTTGCCTTGAGGACATCGAACTGGACATGGGTGATTGACAGCTCCTCGCCTTCCGCATTCTTAAGGCGTGGAATCGGAGGATCCAATATGCTGTCCAGCCAAACCTCGTGGAAGAACACCGGGGCCTTCTTGAAAAATTCTTTTTCGGCCGAATGAGGGCGCCGAAGGCGGTACGCCTTGTGCCACTCGGAGAAAACAGAAATAACGTGTTGCCTCATCACGGGCGGAAACGCAAGCATTCCCACTTCGATCTCCGGCAATCCCGACAGGCCCCGATCGATGATACGCGCCGCGATCAGGTCATACTTGTGCAGGTGACGCGAACCAAGCCGCTCTTTCACGGTCACTCGGGATCCGGTCAAAACGTCCTTCAAGACGAGGGAGGCGCCAGGGTAGAGATCATCGACCGCGTAAAGTCGCATCGTAGAATTACGGAGAGCCTCAACGTAGCGGCGAACCCCTGTGCTCAGATCCCTGTTCCGCCCAAGGAAGAGATCCGCCGGACATCCGCCTTGAGGAAGCTCATAATCGAGCATGAACCACATCTCATAAACCGACTCGCTGAGCTCGACCCAATGGTTATCGAGGTTATCGATCTCCTCCATGCGATCTTCCCATTTCGCATAGAACAGCTCATAAGCGTAGTCATCTTCTCGTCCAAGCCTTGTGCCCACAAAACATTCCAATTCCTCCAGCGCGAAAGCGCGATCTTCAGCGCTAAACTCTTCCTCCGCACCATCGCCACCGGAACGGGCAAGGCAGCAGCGCTTGTATTTCTTTCCGCTGCCGCAGGGACAGGGGTTATTTCGGCCGACTTTACCCATGACTCGATTCAAGAATCCTATTCCCCAGACTCCACGCGACGCAGCAAAGAGGGACCACTCCTAGCATCGCGAAGTTAGTCACATCCCATTATCGTGTTTAAGCCGAGTCGCTGCACCATTCGCACCGCTTGCTTCGAAAGCGGCAACCGATTCGACAAAGGAAGATCGTAGTGCGCGGCAACAGCACGAACGAGTTGTCCGCCAAACCCTTCCCCTCGACGCGCGGGATGAACCCAGATCGTATAAGTGGCCGGAGGCCATTCCCCCGCCGGACTAAACGTAAGCCCGCATTTCTCGCCTTCCGCTCCAAATAAGTCATCAGCGGTATAGGCCTCGCCATCCGGTCGCAATTGAACCTTCCACCGATAGCGAGGGGCGCTCTCTAATCTCACCAGTGTGCCCCCCACTACGCGGCGGTCCGCCACAGCTATGGCTGAGTCGTAATTGCTCGCGGGCATGAAGTCAGGGCCAGGATGTTGCTCATAAGTGGCGACACTGACCCTTCTTGCCAGATCGAGCCAGTCGGTCGGCGTATCTTCATGAAGCGTCACGATATAAATGCCGTCAGCGAACTCCGTGCGAAGGCCATGTTCGGCTTCGTCTGCATCGGGCTCCCACACTTCCAGCCGATACATGTCATTACGCCACACACGCCTGCCAGTTGCCCGAGCGAAGATGGGTAGCATAAGTCGCCCATGAAGCCAGATGGCAGACCCGCTGATCCATTGCTATCATCGCCCCGTGGCCTTCGGCGTCGCAACCTGCCCCGAGTGTTCGGGACGCTTCCGCCTCGTTTGGCGGATCGGCAAGGGGAAACTCGAACCCTCACAGGTGATAACCAATGCTCGGCGAGCTGTGTACGCCTAGCTTAGCTAGGCTTGCGCACGCCAGTCCAGCGGAGAAGGACGGTCTCCGACCCGATAGCATCGCGCGTACAGGGAACCAGGTTTAGTCGATCAAATTAGTCCATTGCATTATGGCCATTGACTCCCCCGCCAGCCTTTCCCTTCATTTCCCTGCAAGAGAACCACGAAGAAAAAATAAGGAGGAGGGAGCAAGGCCCAACTATGGTTGCGTCATGATGATTCTCGCCATAATCGCGAAGGCCGTTTCCATGGCCCACTGTTCTCACCCGCAATACTCGAGGTCGCCAACTTACTGAGGGCGGGCATCCAAATCCTTCCCGTCCGTTTTAGGATAGGCCGCCCAGAGTCCGGGTGAGGCAAAACGAGCGGCCCTCGCCTCCTCGGCTATGCTTGCCACAAGGTTCCCAGCCGCGCCATGCTTGAGCCCGATCGTTCCGATGGTGCAGGGTGTCTGTCCTAGAAATGTAATACTAATGGTGACAAATCGCGGTTAAACGCCTGCTTAAAGCTGAAGAAAAAGGAGTAAGTAGTTTGTCGCCGTTAATTACAAGTTGCTGATTTTCCCCTGCTTTACGGTCGCTCCGGCAAGATCTGATTAAAGTGGACAACTGCCTTCTAAGCGGGAAATAAAATCTAGGAAATCTTGCCGGAGCCGACGCAACCCGCTAAAAAGTTGCAAGTTGCCACAAGACGCAGCAAGCTGTTTTTGTTCGCAATTTAGTGTGATTTGCCACGACTTGTACGTTTCACTACGGCGCGATAGCGTGTGCTTTGCAAGCCGCCGAGAAATCTCTAAACCCTCGCTTGCTTCCTTCTTCCTTCCATTTTTGTTTGTTTCCAACAACTTGGGGCATCTGCTTTTCGCTCAAAGGCTAACCCCAATGATCAAAACGGATGGGGTTTTGACACAGTCCTGCCACAGCAGAACGGCAGAACCACCTGTTTTTTTGTAGCGGCGGCGCACCTTACAAACTCACAACAAAGCACACGTTTTACTTGGAATGCTTATGTTTCAAGGTTGCTCGGCTGAGAAGTCGGGAAACTTCACTTGCTGACGACAACGTCGGCGGAAGTCATCCGAGCAAAGGCCAGCATAAGAAAAAGCGGGCAATCAGAACCCGTCCGGGGACGCCCGCTCCTGCCACTTGTAGCGGTTACTGTTCGTAGGCGCCAATATTGATTTGGCCATTCACGTTGACACGCTGCTTGCCGGCGTAATCCACGGTGCCGACAAGGGACGAACCCAGATTGATGCCCGCATTCACAGCCGGCGAAGTCGACTGAACGTCCAACTTCGGCGGCGTGGATGAGAGGTCGAAGTACTGAGGATCGGCGAAGTGGGAGTGCGCGTCCTTGCCGGTGGCGGATTGATACGACGAGAATCCAGCGTAGGTCGCCCCATTCCAAATCCACTGGCCCGACAATGGCCCCACGGACGAGTAGAACAAGTTGTAGTTTGTTGGTGGCGTAGTACTGAATCTGGAACTCGCCACTGCCGGTGTTCTTCGTGTCATTGTCCCACAGCGTGTTATTCACAATCGTGCAGTGGTCAGTGCCGCCTACCCTGCTATCGTATCCGCCGATGGAAACGCCCACCGAGTTGCTTTGATAGATCAAATTGTTTCGCATGGTCACGTAGCTAGTCACCTTTCCTGAGTGCTCGCTGGCCAGCTCCACATTGAGGTCCGTGTTGTGCACCACGTTGCGTTCAATCGTGATGCGGGTACCACCGTCCACATAGATTCCGTCGGCCGCGTACTGGTTCCCATACGCCGGGTTACCATACGACGTGATGTTATAGACGGTGTTGCCCACGATCAATCCATCCCGGGCCTGATCTGTGGAGGGATTAGGGGAGACTCCCTCGAAACCAATGGCGTCGATGCCGATATTGTTGTTGTCGTGAATCAGATTGTCGCTCACCGTCCAGTACTGTACGTTTCCATCCAGTGACATGGTCTCGCTGCAACCCGTGGTCATGTGGTCGAGTTCATTCCCGCTGATCGTCAGGTTGTTGATGGAGCTGCTGCCGTTATCGCCGTATACGGCTATCCCCAGCGCATTGGCATTGCAGCCTGACGCCGAGGTTTTGATGTTGTGGATGTGGTTGTTAAGAATTTGAATGTAGCTGTCCGCGCCGGTGATGTAGATACCGATAGGCACGTTGGCCGTACTGCTAGTCGAGTAGTTTCGTATCTCGAAGCCCCTCACGACGAGGTAGCTCTGGTCCTGGATGTTGATCAAGCCAGTCTGCCCGTTTACCGCGAGACCGGTGCGCGTGCTGAATGGTTCTCCAGGGCGACCCGCTGGTGCCGCTGCTGGCGTCATTGCCAGTAGTGGACACATAGAACGCCAAGCCGTTCGAGATGGTCACGGTCGCTGAGGCGGATTTGGTGGTGTCTGCTTGCAAGACCGCCGTCACGGTCACGTTGGCGGGGTTTGGCACGGTTGCCGGCGCGGTGTAGAGTCCGCTCGTGCTCACCGTTCCAGTGGTCGAGTTTCCTCCTGTGACGCCGTTGACCTCCCACGTCACCGCAGTGTTGCTGGAGCCGGTAACTGTGGCCGTGAACTGCTGTGTGGCGTTAGGCGCAAGGGCCACAGAGGTGGGCGAAATCGTGACGCTGACGGACTGCACTTGCGTAGTGGCCGACGCTGGGCTCGAGTTCGCGCTGGTGCCGCCCGCGTCCACCGCCTGCACCACGTAGTAATACGTGATCAAGGCCGTCAGGCCGGTGTCCGAGTAGCTGGTTGAGGTCACGCCGTAAGCACCCTGCGCATACGGCCCGCCGCTGGTGGTCGAGCGCAGCACGTTGTAGCTGGTCGCCCCGGTCGAGGCCATCCAGCTCAGATTGATCTGGCTCCCCGACCCCCGCTGGCGATCGAAGTGTACGGCCCGCCGCTGGTGGTCGAACGCAGCACGTTGTAGCTGGTCGCTCCGCTCGACGCTGTCCAGCTCAGATTGATCTGGCTCGTGGAGGCCGTGCTCGTCGTCAACCCTGTCGGCGCGGGCAGAGTTGTTCCGCCTGTACCACTCGAGTAAAAGGTCGCTAATTGCGCCACCCATTCCTGCCCGTCCATCGAGGCCTTAGCGGTATACAATCCGGTCGTAAAGACCACTTCATCTTCCGCGAGGTCGCTGTCCCCGGTCACAACCCGCGACGTGTAACCGCTTCCGGGACCATTGGTGGTCCCGTAGGTATACACAGCTCCGAACAGCAGCTCGTCCGCCTGCGTCGTGGTAACCGAGCCGCTGCTGGCTGTAGTGGTGGTTCCCTTCGCTGAGGCCGTCTTGTCCAGCGTGTTGACACCGGAGTATTCCAGAATGCGCAGGTCAGGCCAGTCCGTACTCGCACTTAACGTTGCTGTGACCCTGTTCGCTCCCGCGGCAGCCGCTACGATATTAGGGGCGTAATAGATTGCCTGGGTAATCCCCGTTGAGTCGACATAACTCACCGCCAGCTTATAACTGTTGCCCTTGCTGTCGGTCAGCGTCTTGAGTGTGATGAAGGAGCTGTCCCAGCCGATCGCCACGACATTCATGTTGCCCGCCGTTTGGGCCGAGTTGTATGTCGCCGAGATGGTAGCGGTCGAAGTCGGTACCGCCGAGTTGACTTGGACAAATTTCATTTGCGCCGCCGCCTGTTGCGACGCGCACAAGAGCAATGACCAGCTGATGACAACGAGAAGAAAGGACTGGACGAAATCAACCTTCAACATACGGCGGAAAGACAAATGCGACATCGAAAACTCCCGCTACCCGACTCATTTGGCGCGCGGGCGGGGCGACGTTCCGTGGAGCCAGGAATCGTTTCGCTTTTGCTAGAGGGTAGGCAGGAACATCTTTGGCGGGTATCGGCGGGAAAGCGATTCTTGTGTCAGACGTTGTGTTTTGAGGACCTCTCCTAATGTCCTACAAGGTCCGTTGCAGCCTGGCAGCAAGATGCGTCTGCCGGCATACAAGTCCCAAAACGCTGCTCGCTATTCCCGCGGTGTTGTCGGAGAGATTGGAGTCCAGAGTCGCCGGACTGGGTTTACTCGACGTGAAGTCGTACTGTGTGAATGAAGAAGTTCCTTTTCGGCTAGCTTAGCTATAATAGTTGAAAGCGGGACTGCCGACATTTCCTGAATCAACGGCATCTCAAACGGTTGATGTCTTCCTACCTTCTCTACTACCACGAGGACCGGACTCATCTTGGACTCTCGAAGGACACGCCAGCAGGTCGGCCTATAGAAATTCGCTCTGAGCGTGAAAGCAAGATTCTATCCTTACAGAGACTCGGCGGGCTGCATCATGCGGTGGCAGCGTAGACTCAAGAGCTATTTTCTGATGACCAAACGCTTTTTCTTGTAACCGTCCTAGGCACGGTTCACGTTTTCTGCGAGCATCTTCGCGGGTCGACGAATCAGCCCGCAATCCCAAACCAAAGTGCTTGCGCCAAGCAGGAAGAAATCCTTTTAATGTAGGGCACAACGATTTGGCGAACTACAGGGGAAAATCATAGCTGAAGCGAAACCGAAGTACGGCCTCACGTACGCACTTATGGCCGGGTGCTCGCTTCGTATGGGCGAAGTAACCGCTATTCGCGTCGAGCCGTATTTCTGACGCTCACTCCACAATCTCTCCTGATTGCCGGACGATTTACATCAGAAAGTCCGTGCGTCGTGGGGTGGAACAGGACCCGAAGACGGTCAACGCAGTTCGTGACATCGACGTGGCCCCTGAACTAGCGAACGCGGTCAAACGCTACATCGCAGGTCAGGACTTCAAAAAATCAACTTATAGTTTTTTGAACATTCGCCGGGAATCTGTCGTTTCCCATCGACCTGTTTGCCGGGGAAATCGCGCAACGAATCGCCCTCAGTAGCCGCAAACAGCGCAACTTCGCACCGGCGGCGTGATCGGGTGGCAACCATGATCCGTCACGCGCGCCCTGAGAAGTGATCGTTCGGCGCGTCCTGGGGCCTGGATGATGATCTTATCTCCCTCCAACTCCGGCGAGCGTTCAGAAAAATACGGATTCTGATGATCAATGACAAAATGCGATTTCCACATCTTTCGCCGCTTCCGTGCGTCTTGGCTCCGTAAGAATTGTGTGCCGTGGGATCTGGAAAAAATGTGGATGGGACACACGCACAAGGACCTCACGGACCAATACGCCGAACAGCTACGCGAGGACGTGAAATACCGCCGCAAATGGTGCGAAAAGATTCCGCCTTGGTTTCGTTTTGCCCACCAATGTTTCGCAACTTTCGCAACCAAGACACGCAGCAGTCGCTTCAGGAAAGCAGCATGAAGTTGCTGAATTTGCTGGGGATAAAATGGTCGGCCCTATATAGCAGACGATTTTCGAACTTGGATTCAGCACTCCCCCGCTGCCCCCTGAGGCGGCGAGGGAACCGACCGAACAGCGCCGCTGAAAATCCGTAAGTCAGGTTATTGATTCCATTAAAGGCCTAGAAGCACCGAATTCCGAATTCGACCAAGTGAGGTGCACGAGTTACACCCAACAACACCCAACCTCGAACGGCATACCTTTTTGCCTAGCGAACTGGCGCAAGACTATGGTTTGGGGCTCTGGCCTTCGCCAACCAGCGGTTGTCCGGGCTTAGGCGAACCCGATTCAAGACGCAGTCGACAGTTCGCTTCCATCCTTTTGGCACGTCCCGAATGATGACTTTCTTCGCTTGTAGGTCCCATATTTGAAACTGAGTTCCCCTCCAAATGATGGATACGAGCCAGTGCCCGTCTGAAGAAACGTCCGCTGCGGAAATTCCGTCGCCCTCAGGGAGATCAGCAATCTTGTTGCCGGTTGCAGTTTCGTAAAGCGCTGCGTATCTCCATTCTTTATTTTTGCGATTGGCTTCGTCCACCCGGTTCGTAATGAACGACCGGCCGCCCGGCAGGAGTTGGACATTGGGGGGGCTGATACACGGGCCAAGCCGGTGGGACCACAGTGCTTCCCCGCTGCTTAGATCGTAAGCCGCGACCGCGCAATGAGCCAGTTCGGAATTTACCGCAATGAAGCGGCCGCCATCAGGCGAGACCACAACTCGGGAAATTACTCCCTGGGGATCGTACAGTTTTTCCCAGACAATTTTCTTCTCGCGAAGGTCCCACAAACGTACCGGATCTGTGCCAGAAGCAAAGGCCACAACTGCTCCTGAGGATGACCAGCAACCTCCCCTGCAATAGGAGGCCAAAATAAGCATTCCGTCTCTAGTGAAGGCGAAGTCTCTGACTCGAGTCCGCCCATCGCCTCGATGTCGTCGGGCAACCCATTCCCGCATTGTTTGATTGATGTCGCGTATCGGTTGTTCCGATTGAGCTTGAGCTTCCTGGGCAGTCCTCTGCCTTAACAGTGGCGTCCGGGACGTCGCGATTATGCCTGGACGCAAATTATCTTCCCCGGCAACGCGTAGGACATTCTTCTCAGTCCAATTCTCGACATCGTAGAGGCAAATCGCATTCGAAAACCCGACACCTAAAGTTCTGCCGTCCGGAGAAAAGTGCAGGGATACAGGTTCATATTCACCGTCGAGCTTTAGATTCTGATCCGTTGGTGGCTCGGGAAAAGAGAACTCATGGATCACCCGCCCTGAAGAAAGCCTCCAGACTCGAACACTCAGGTCACTCAGTGCTGCAGCTGCCAAGTCTGAATCATTGGCAATATCAAACGCTAAGATTGACTTGGAAAGTTCTTCAATCCGCACTTGGTGAAGAGTCGGCTCAGCCAGGCTCGTGTGGGCGCCAGCAGGATAGAAAAAGGCTAAAAACAGCCATATGCTAAACATCTGTTTGGATATCCAAACTCATTGGTAATTGGCATGCGGAAACTAAGGCTCAATGACAGGTGAGGTGAAGTACATCACACCCCCAATGCTGCCAGAAACCTCCGTTCCAAGGGTTTGAGTTGTCCGCGTGGAATTGCGTGTAGACACCTGCTCCGCCGACGTAATCGGTTAGGTTTTCATCAAACCAAACATAATGTAACGAAAGCCTCCATGGAGAGTCGGGATCAGTGTCTTGATCGCTTCTGCCACCATCCGTGTAGGGATAATGCAAGAACACATCTCCCCAGTTCGAGTCAACAAGGTCTGAATTCTGCAGTTGCTCAAAACCTTCGTCCGTCAACACCGCAGCGAAGCTTTGCGTCCCAATCTGATAAATCGTTATGTTCTCTGGGTCAACGCCGAGGTTTGTTAGCAAGTCATAGACTTGCTTTGCTTTCCCTTGAAGGTTGCTAGGATCAATCGGCGTTCCGTTAGCATATTCTGAGACTAGACTCGCGGCATTAGCGATGTCTCTAACGCTGTACCCAGTCGGTGCGTCGTCTTAGGGGTACCCAGAGCTACCGTCTGCGAACGCTTGGAATTGCACAAACTGGCCGTTGTCGCTAATTCCGCTACAAATGTTGTTAGGACATTGGACGGCAGCCCCGGCCCCGATTATTGACTGAATGATCCCGCAAGATGTCGCGATTCCGTCTACCGCGCAGTTGCCACCGAAAAGGTCGCCACCTGGATTACAATCAGTTGTGAATAAAGTGTTACCTCCTAGTGGGCAGAAGTACAACGGATGGTCGCGGAGACCCATCGGGTCCAGGGAGTTCACGGGATCATTATGCACGTAGGCGTAGTGATTGAAGGATTGCGGGTCCCCTTTTGAACCGGAGAATGGATCGGGCGAGGAAAACCGACCTAGACGATTCACGCCGTAGCGCATCATAGCGTAGTCGTTGCTCGACTCTGAGTCTCGGTCGTAACTCGTAAAGAAAAGCTTGTCGTTCGTGGCATTGTACCAGCTATCGCCGTAGGGATAGGTCCCAAGCTGAGCGACTGCATTCCCGCTCGAATCGGTCACGAGGCGGTTCGAAAGGTGGTCTTGATGGTAGTACTTTGTACCCGAGGAATCCATTTTCGCAAGTAAGTGGCTTCCAGAGTAAATGTATTCGCGCGACGGCGAGCCAACCGCTGCGCCATTGTCGTACTCAGCGATCACTCTTGAACCAGAGAAGATGTAAACCGTGGTAGTTGAACCAGAACCTTTTTTCACGCGCAGGTTTTTTCCGTTGTAGGAATAGGAACCGGAAGAACCGCCATTCGTGGCGGACAGCAAGCGATTCTCAGCGTCGTAGACAAGACTATTGCTGCCGTCGTTGGTCATATTACCGTTCGCATCATAGGCGTAGGGTGGGCCGACAATTTGATTCGTGCTTGTGTTGACCGTCACGGAGTTTGAGTAGGCGGAACCTGCCGTAACCGTCTGAGCGGTTCGGTTGCCGTACCGGTCGTAACTCCATGAAAGCCCCCATTGAGGATAGTTCCCGGAGCCGTTTGTGGTAGCGGATATAAGCCGATAAAGTGCGTCATAGGAATAGCTGACGGTTCGACCTGAGTCGACATTATCCGTGATGCATTGGATTTGACCGTTGTTGCCTGCGGCCCCGCTCGGGCAGTTGGTGGAATCCGTTTTGTACCAATAATTCGTGCTAAACAGCGTCGCGGCACTTTTAGTATAGGCAAGGCTCTGCAACAGGAGGCGGTCAGGCGTGTAGCCGAACGCAGCGGTTACCCCGTTCCCATAGCTGAAACCGGTGACCTGGAAGCTGGGACTATAGGAAAAGCCGCTGGCATAGGTTGTGCCAGAAGTGCAGGTGCTTCCAGTTGCGCCTACCGAGCACTGGCGTCCTATGCCGTCGTAGCTTTGCACCACGACTCGACCGGAGGGATAAGTAATTTGCGTGAGCTCCCCTGCGAGGTTGTACTGATAGCTCGTCGTGTACGTCGTTCCGCTGATGACCTTTTGCAACTGCGTCAAGTTTCCAAGGATGTCGTAGCTATAACTTTCCGAGCCGACTCCATCGCTCATGGTGATAAGTCGCCCGTTGTTATTCTGGCTGGAATTCGCGCCGAAGGTGAAGCTGACCGAAGGCGTCGCTGGCACTCCCGTGCTGCCGACGTTGTAGCTGACCGACTGAAGCCGATTGAATGTGTCATACCCATAGGTTGTTATGACACCGCGCGCGTCGGTGCGCTGCGTGACCAAGCCAAAGTTGTTGTACTGAAACTGAGTGGCCGTTTGATTCGTTTCGGGCGTTTTCACTGAAGTGGGTCGACCCGCGTCATCGAACGTGTAGGTTCTAGATTGCGCGCCCTGAGTGACACCGGTGAGGAGATCGAGAACATTATAGGCATAGGTCGTCTGTGTCCTTTCGGCAAGCCTGTGTGGGTGAGTCTGGCGCGTCGGCGCTTGCGCCCAGAGGCCATAACTCTGGCGCCTTTTTTTCAGCCCGAAGATCGGGCCGCTCGCTTTTTTCTTCCATGCAGTGCCCGGTTGATCGCCTCGATGGAGAACTTTTCCGGATCGTAGTCTCGATCGAGCCATCCAAGGAGTTCTTCGTGTTGAGGGTGACGCGGATTCTGTAGCGACTCCAGCAAATAATAGAATCCACCGAGGCCTCCGCAATCTTCAGGCGGGCAGGCACCTCGACCGCCCGTGCACGCCGGATAGGCCATGTTTGGGTCTACAGGCAAACCCTTTTCGAGGACGATGCCATGCTCCCAACCGTCGCCGAAGTCGTACGTATAAACGATCTTTTCCCCAACGCGGACCAGTAATTGATTGAGCCGTACTTTGCGCTCGTCGATCCACTCCGCCAGACCTCGCAACGGGTCGGTCGGGCCATAGCACTGCCCGCGAAATAGGAAATCGTGCAGGTGAGAGTCGGTCCAGCCCATGGCGAGTTGCAGCAGGTCGTGCAGGTTGGACAGGGTGATATCCGAGGGTACCACGAAGCGCCGCCAGATGGGCGGCGCCGTCCGCAACAGCGTAACTTTGATCTGATAGATTTCGTTGCCAGAGCTTTTCTGTGCCGTTGGCATGGTTAGCATTCCTTGGTGGAGAAGGTGTCCTTCGCGCAGGGCGTAAACGGGTGAGGCGCCAGCCGTCTCCTGGCGCATGAATCTCTTGAAAAGGGAGCACAGCTCCACACGCAACGCGCGCTCAACTCGGTGCCTCGCGGGACGCCACACCACGTTCGAGGGTGTTTCTATAGTTCCAGGGCATCCACTCTGCAGGGCTTCGGAACAGCTCTCGGCGATGTTTCTGCAACTCGGTCAAGTAGTCGAAAGCGTTGGCGCGGCAGAGCTGGCAGGTGTAGATGAGGCTCATGAACAGGTCGCCCACCCGGGCGCCGTTCTGGGTCTTGTAGAACAGCGCGTTTTTCCGATGAAGAATAGCCATCTTCAATGCTCGTTCGACGATGTTATTGTCCAGCGGGGCCGCAGCTTGCCGCAGGAACAGCGTGAGCTTGTCCCAATATTTCTGCATATAGAGGATGGCCTCGCCAAGGCCTGAGTTGGGCTCCACCTTCCGTTCCGCGAACTGCTCCTGGAACCACGTCTCCAGCTCTTTCATCCGCGGCCCACTCTCGACCTGATGAAAGCGCAGACGCTCTTCCGGTGACATCCCTTGCTCCCGAGCGAGCGCGTCATTCTTGTAGACCTTCCCCAATTGCTTCAGCACATAACGGCATTCCTCGGGAAAGTTTTCGGCCACCTCGACAAACTTGCGCCTTCCATGCGCAATGCAGTTAGCCAGGATCACCTGAAATTCCTTGGGCGGATTGCGCGAAAGGGCGTCGCACATTTGGATCGGTGGACCCAACTCCGAGGCCCGCTGCGACAGCACCTCCGCCAAGTTCTCGCCGGCATGCTTGCGGCCGGTAAAAAAGAGCGCGATCCTCCGCCCTTCGCGCGTCGACACGATCCCGGAAGTGAATATTCCGGTGCGCTCCGACTGCTCCTCCCGGCATTCCTCACTCGGCCCTCTCGCCGGCATCATCGCCAGGATCTTCATCGTGGTGTCGTCGTTGTGCACGACTTCTCCCTGCGCCGCCTGCCGGATCAGTTCCTCATAGGCGGGTTTCAGCACCCCCTTGATCTCCTTCACGATCTCCCACTGGGTGGCCGCCGGCAGCGGAATTCCCAGATTCCCTTGCAGTCGTTCGAGGCGGTTGAAGGGAAGCCCGCTCCCATACTTCAGCAGCGCGATCATGCTGGCGCTGGTCTCATCGTATTTTTCCGGTCCCACGCCCTCCGGAGCTTTCGCCGTGAACACATCGCCGCAGAGATTGCACCGCAACTTCTCCAGCTCATACACTGTGGCCTGCAGCGCCGCCTGGCCCACGACCCGCACCAGCACCCCCGGCTGCGCCTGGTCGTAGACCTTGCCCTTCTGGCAGTGCGGGCAGTGATCGCCCGGCTTCAGCGATTCGTGCGGAACTCGACGTTTTTCTGCTCCGCTATAAGCTTCGGCACCGTTTCGGCCGTGCCCCTTGCTCTTCTCTCCGCTGCCTTGCTCCGGTGGCGCCTCCGGGTTGACCGACGGATTTCCGGCGGGACTCGCGGCGTCTCTGCTCGGCAGCACCTGGCTGGTCTTCTCCGTGCTCGAACCAAACAATATTTGGCGCAGTCGGTGGATCGTGGTGTCCTTGTTCTCCACCAACGCGAGCAGATAACCGAGCGTTTCCAGAGACGCTTTCAGCTTCGCGTATCCCTCGGGATCGAGCGGCGCCTGAAGCGCACGCTCCAGAACCTTTTCCAGTTCTTCCATCGCTATGTCAATCCTCGGAATCTCGTTCTTCTTCCTCTTATACACTGAGAAGCTCCCGAAAATCTCGCCGCAGGGGACACCCCAGCACTTCCTTAATGGGACGGTTGGGTCGCTTGCTCCAGGCGTTCTTGCCGCGACCCGTCGTGCGACCTAACACGATCCAGTTGGCTGCCCGGTAACAGGTGCCTCGGAATCGTTCCCGATCGATGAAGGTTTCCACAAAATAGATCGGATGGCCGTAGACGCGCTCCCACTCGGCCGAGAGCATGCGCGCCATGCGCGCCAGAAGGTGCGAGGCCAAGTGCGGAATCTCCACCCAGGGCAGCAGCAAAAATCTTGTGTTGTAGGCCAGCAGGTGAATGTTCTGCCGCCGCGCCTGGTCCGACCAGCCCAAGAAGCGGTCCCGGCAGCCCAGGTAATGCGCTGACGAGGACCACGCAAAACACGCCACCGGCCGCTGTCCCGCATAGACTAAAAATTTCAGGTTTTCCCCGACCGGCTGCGTGTAGCCAAGATAATGGAATTGCTCCAACAGGCTGTTGAACAGCGGCTCTTCCGGTGTGCGCCGCACTTGGCGGAACTCCAGTGGCTGTATCTCCTTAAGCTTGGCCTGCAACGGCTGCCCATCCACGGAGACCACCGTGGGTTGGCTCCGGTGGGCCAGCGGATTGCAAGGAACCTGCCGCACCGGCGGCAGCTCGATCAATCCCTCGCGGTGCAGCTTCAACATCAACCCGCGACATACCATGTCGCGCAGGGCTCCGTTGGGTTGCACCCAGTTCCATGCCTGGCAGAGTTTTTTGGAAAGCTCACGTCGGCTCGCCGCTGGATGTTCACGAAGGAGCTGGCGAATGAAGACTACCTCGCTGTCCGTGATTACCCGGCTCCGATATTGCAGCTTTGCTTCCACACCCGGCAGCGTAGCCGAGTCGCTACTGGAACGCAAGTCCTTTTTATAGCGAGCGGGACCTTATTATTTACATTACTTACGCCGGCACCGGTAGCGGACGCCAGGCGGGCGGAACTTTGGCGGAGGTCGGATCGCCGCCCATGAGCAACACCTGTAACTGGTGCGCCGCTACCCCTTGGGTTAGCTCCGTCGCACTGGACGGCCAGAAGCGGAACCGGCCCGTGGAGAGCCGCTTCTGGCACAACCAGAACCCCTGGCCGTCGTAAACCAAAATTTTGATGGCCGTCCTCCGGCGATTTCGAAAAACGAACAACCTGCCGGAGAAAGGATCGGTCTGGAGCTGTTGCTTACACACCCGGGCCAGGCCATCAATTCCGTTGCGAAAATCGACCGCCTCCACGGCCACCAGGATGCGCATCTGGGGAGCGACCTGAATCATGACGCAGCCTTCCAGAAGCTGTTGCTCAGAACCGCAAGGTCTGTTCCGCCCAGGCCCTGAAGCTGGATCTTCATCTTTCCACCTTGCGCATTTTCCATCTCGATGGTGCAGGCGGAAGGACCCGCGGCGCCGGACGGAAGGAGTTCGACAAACGTCGCTTCCCGCTGCGGCCTACATGGGGCGCCGGCGATCCAACGGAATCGTTTCTTCAGCGAGTAGTAGTTGAGTCGGAGCGCTCGAGCGGTTCGGTGCAGGCCGTGCTCCCGAGCCAATTCCACCGCGGAACTCCACAGGGTCTCTGGAATGGGTGAGCAGCGCTCGCGCGTCTTACGCCAAAGGTCGAAACGGTGCTGCACTCGCTCAAATTGACTGCCGGGAGCGGATACTGTCCTGGTTCTCATCGGCCATCCTCCGTCCACTATGGAGTGGACAGCCGACGATACCAACACCTTCAGCAGAATTCATGCAGGCTTGCCGAAAGGACACCAGTTTTGTTAGCACATGGCGTACTTCCTTGATACGTTTGTAGCGCGTCCCACGCTCTCAGGTAGAAGCGATTGTAGTCGCTTCCACTGGTTGCGTGTGTCACTTCCTGCGTAATGGTCGGATTGCACTTCTCGGTTACCGGGGAACTGCAAAACCCTGACTGCCCGGTCGTTGACCACCAACCAATTCCGAAGGTTTGGCGGACCTCTTGATCGTATACTGCGCCAGTGTTGTTATTCGTACACGTAATCACAGTAGTCGAATAGACAGTAAAAGATTGGTCTCGCGTCCCGTTGCAATTCGGGCCGTTAGGAGGCTGTTCGTTCCAACTTTTGGTAGGCTGATTTGCCGTACTGCAATCCGCACCAGTGGCCTGCGCGTGAGCGGAAGTCGCAAACGCAAAAAGAAATGCGAAGAAGGCAAATCTTAGAACATGACTGTTCATTGCGGGCCTCCAGTCTTTACAAGCGCCGCGTGGACTGACCGTACGGACATGTTGGCCTCTTCCCTGTTCACGATCTGTTGGAGCGCGTCTCGCCTATTCCCATTGCCCGAGGACAGGGCTTTGAGTTCGTTGGCTATGGACTCCAAGTAAACGTCGTTTAGGTCTAACTTAGTGTGTGGTTGTACCTTCCAGACGTTTGCTCGATCTTGTATTTTTTTCGCGGCAGTCATGGCCGGGGTAGGGTCGTTAGCGTCACCCAATGCACTCTTGATGATCTCAATGGCTATCTTCTGTGAATCTACCGTGGCTTGGCGCTCTTCCATGATTCGTCCCAAGGCATCATCGTTGGTGGACTCCGCCGTGCCATCCATGTACGTCACGACATCTACCACCGCCTGATAGTCGGTTAGTTCGGGCTGGACGGGTAATTTTTCATCCCAAACCGCACCCGGATGAAGCACGCCATCCCCGTAGTACTTACGGAAATTTGCTTCGTTTGCCTTTCCCTCCACTTCTTTGAGGGCTATTATCGTGCCGAGAAATTCTTCCAGCACTTCGTGTTTGTAAACATGCCCATTTGCATAGGTTTCCTTGATGGACATGTTGAAGGCCGTGATGTCCTTGTGTGAATTGTTCACGATCTTGGCCGTTACAAGGGGAGGATTGTGCGTTGGATCGTAAGTCCAAGTCTGGACGACGGCTCCTAGCGCTCCTTTGGCCTGCGGCAGAGCAGCCGGGGCAATGCAGAGCACCGCCAGAGAGAGAATGAGATAGTAGGGCAACCGTTTGTGGTACATGGGGACTCCTTGGGGGGAAGCTGCCTCATTCCTGAATATGGCCGTCTCCCCACAATTGTGAATTGCGGGACAGGCGTGTGCAATGAGGTAGAATCGCGGCTGGCATCCGGGTCCTCCTAGTTTGGCTGGGATTGCAAGGGCGTCTCGTGTTCGCTGCACGGCGCGTCCCGCTTCTGGATGCACCTTACGCTGTTTATCCTACAGTTGATATAAAAACATTAAATAAATAAATTTGTATTTTATCGCTCGGGTACTGAATTAAAAAATGCACACCATTCCGCCCGCCGATCTCATCCACGGACAAATCAGCGCAGCCCTGCTTAACTGTAGAGATTGACGTGTCTGTGGCGAAATGATACGAGGGCGATATTACCCGCAAATCGCGCCACGAAAGGGAGATGCCTCTCCCCTTTTGAACGGACCTGGTGACAGTGAAACGATCGGAGTCGCGCAACGCACTGCAACCAAGAGCGCAAAGAGCGCGTGATTTCA
>WNGI01006973.1_pt1 | contig 17323 bp, 23 predicted proteins | sample 5400621 | NCBI WGS metagenome assembly WNGI01 (sample SAMN13153374, study PRJNA577476) | soil metagenome | isolation source: 20 cm soil or saprolite under Garry oak tree replicate 1 | place: USA:California | collected 2016-06-15 | reverse complement strand
CGCGCGGGTTCTTCCCTCTTCGAACCATTCTTGGGAAGTGACGTCGACATTCTCAGGCAGATGGTTGAGACGCTGGGGCGGCTACCCGACCACTGGTGGGCTGCTTTCAAACAGCGCGAGCTATGGTTCGAGGGGGACGGGCAGCCAAAGAGCGAACAGGATCAAGAACGCGCCGGCGTGCTTCTGAAAGCTTACAGAAGCTCCATTAGGGCGAAGTTGCTCGAGATAGGCGAGTGGGACGATCCGCCGTTTCGGGACGAAGGTCCGATGATCGAAAAAACCGGGGTGCGACTGCATGAGGAAGAAGTTGGACTGTTGGAGGATCTTTTGGAGAAGATGTTGAAGTATCTCCCAGAGGCGAGGATTCGCATACAGGATGTCATCCAGCATCCGTGGTTCAGGTGTTTTGATCCGTTTTAACTTGCTCTTTGCTATTCAAAGGAATCGCGATACGTCTAACCTTCACTCATTCTTTTTTGCATTTTATAACTCACTACCACCCCCGGATTCTTGCACTCGCATCCGTTTCGTTTCTCACAGGATACAGAGAACCGTAACTGATATCGCTGCGTGCTGGATGCGTACTGAATTGCGAGGGCCAATTTTTTGTGCTCACAGTGCTCTGTTTGGCTTACATCCTTACGTCTCCCATGATTTGGACCCCTCGTGGAGGTACTCTCCGAAGTTGCTTTCTTTTGCCGTTCGTCCGGAGGAGGGGTAACTTCGTGCATTCATTTTATTTTATTTTGCGTTTCTGGCTCACTTCCACCCTCGGATATCTGCACCCGCATCCGAGAATCGCAGGGTCATCGGAATCACAGCTCTGGGATTCCACACTGTTTGATATCAATTACAACCAGATTTCTACACAATGCACCCAACACTACAGGCAGGGGGCAATTTCATGATAGCTAAAATAGGGCTGAAATAGTAACAGAATAAATAATTTCATGTTGATGACAAAATGGCATTTCAGGTACAAGAGTTTCTGAATACAGCACTAAAATTGTGTATTTCCCCACAAGCAGAGAGATATTTCAGATAAGGCTGAAACATCTCCAGAGTTAAATGCCATTTTGTGTCAGAACTTATTAGAAGGGGTATTACATTTTGGCCACATTTCTGCTCTAATTTCATCGTGATAAACAGGTAACTTAGAGTCTGCATAAAATAGTTATTTCCAAGGTACTCAGAAATAATATGTTTTTGCCATCCACCAGCTGTTTTATGTTAGAAATAGTTAACATTGTAAATGAAGAAGTAATATATTTTTGCCACATTTCTGCTCTAATTTCATGGTGACTTAAGCAGATGCACACCAGCATCAGTGTGCACCCAATCAAGCGGCCGGGGCCCCAGGGACCAGCATAAAGATGCACTATACTTCACTGCACCACTGCAGTGTTCATCCTGCGTCGATCGTAAGTCTTTACCACTGCTACAAGTTACAACTCATTCATGTTAAAGGAGTCTAACGATGGACCGCTAGTAGTTACCATGCGAACAAGGTTCTCGACTAAGTCCGGTGCCCGTATTCTTGCCGCATCGCTTGCGTGTTTTTGCAATTCATTCGTTCGCCGCCGTATCACCGCTATTCGACTTAGGCCCAATAATACACAAAGGCCGTGCACCTGTCAAATAACGTCGACTGATTATTTCATGCCGTCTCGGCTGCCTTTTTTTTCTAATTCAATCCCCCGTGCCACGTCCATGCGTAGCTAGACGAAACACAGACGGTCATGTGGGAGGTCCAGCCTGTTATGTGAATAAGGTCCACCTTGGGTGTATAAAAGCCCTAGCGGGTGCCGTTGGAGAGTCCTCGGGCTGGTCCTCCACATCTTTTTGACGTCGAACGTTAACCCACTTGTCTCTAATGCGTCTTTCGACCGTCACTATTGCATTCATCTTCTTCGGTACCGTCTTCGCGACACCGATCTTTCCCCTCCGCGGCAATGCCGTCGAACTTTCCGTAAGTCGTTGGGCAAATCCGATTATTCTAAATTGTTGGATTATCAGAAACGAATGGATACGCACGGTAGGGTTGCCTCCGGGGGAAATGGGATAAGCGGTAGGGTTACCTCCAGGGAAAGAGGAAAAGGGGTAAGCGGTTCTGCTTCGTAGGGATCATATGTGATATCTGGGAAGCTAACTTTGGTTCTAGGAAACTCCCGCTCGGTCCGGCTCCAAGCGACAGGCTAATTTTCCCGTAAGTGGCTCCATCCTCTGAGAGTGTATGCTGGAGAACGGTCCCCAACACTACATTTAACACGCTTCTCCTTCCGCCATTTTTCTCCTTGGGCAATCTTTATCATGGGCGCGGGCAATCTTTATCATGGGCGCGGGCAATCTATAGAAGGCCTTAGGTTCGTCTACCGTCCCGACAATGAAACTTTTAGGCGGAATTACGGGTAATAAGGAAATGCGTATCCTCATGCTCGGTTTGGACGCGGCGGGAAAAACAAGTCAGTGCACATATTCAATTTGTTATGGATGTATTAAAACCCAGACAGCTATCCTATACAAGCTGAAACATCAATCTGTTACAACCATTCCAACCGGTCTGTACCCTGTCGGTTTGTTTCCCGCAACCAAGGCTCATCGCTTTACAGTGGGCTTCAACGTAGAAACCGTAACATATAAAAACATCAGGTTCAATGTATGGGATGTCGGTGGTCAGGACAAGAATAGGGCTCTATGGAGGCATTACTATACCGGGACGCAGGGTCTTGTTTTTGTCGTGGATAGCCAAGACCGCAAACGAATCGAGGAGGCGAAAGAAGAACTCCATCGAATTCTAAGTGATCGGGAAATGAAAGAATGCTCGTTGCTTGTTTTCGCCAATAAGCAAGATTTACCTGGAGGTATTGTTATTTCTTCCCGCTCCTTATGTAGCTTAGTTGTCCCCCTAGCCATGTCACCTGCCGAAGTGACAGAGAAACTTGGTCTGCATCAGATGCGTGATAGAACATGGTACATTCACCCAAGGTGCGTAATTCGGTATGCATTGTCGTTTTTGGACTCGACCTCGCTGCTAGTTGTGCAACAAGAGGAGAAGGCCTTGTTGAGGGATTACAGTGGCTGTCGCAGAACGTGAAGTGGCAACATTGATATAGTTCCGCTAAGTAGAATCGGCCACCATTTACTTCCCGTCTCGTGTGCATAGTTCTTCCCTTCAGAGACGTGTAAGCGCAAAGACAGACGTAGACAGAATAGTCAAGTATAGGCCATCGGATAGAGAAATAGGGGATACTAAAAAAATTAACTGGTGGACAGGATAATGTTAAGCACAGGCGCGAGTAATCTAAACTTGCTTTATCAGTCATTGTGATCACCGCTTTCATAATCATTTTGATCACATTTGTGCTTTGGGGATCGAAGGTAATTTCGAGCATCTGTGATGGGGGTCGAACACTCATGTGCCTGAACCTCGTAAGCGCACCTCAACACAAGCTATCGCCATTTTTTCCTTTTCGTTCACGAGGTACACTTTCACTCACAACTATAAGCTTGTAACCCGGTAACTACAATGGTTGACCGTATTTAGCCTGCAACATCGAATGAATAGGCTCAGAAACTAGACTGTTTCAAATAAAAAAACATTACCTGGAATGCGGCCAAAATTGTGGCTCTAATCTGGGCCTCACCAAAAGGGGCGGCAACAGCACCCTTCAGCCAGACCACAAGGTTCTTTTCCCCACCGCTGACAATACGGACCTTGTGGACACCATCACCGCCAAGCTGACCTTGCATGCGCAAGACATTCGTAGAAGACTTTCCGTCACCGTGGATCTTGTCTTTTCCATGAGCCGACAGGATCCCAGCCGGTTTCAGGGTTGTCAATGGATTTGATGGCAGCATAATAGGTGCGAATGAGGGCCATGTCTTCCTTCTAAAGGATGGAGGGTCCGGTGAGTTGCAACTGGAGAGATGGCTAAGGAGTACATACCTTTCCCATTATGCAATTCTGGAGTTTGATTCAATGAAATGATCTGGCATTGATAATGCCTTCATTTCTGGTGACTGACAGACTGGAGATAATGTGAGGATGAAGCTATTTCAGGTCGACGAAAGGCTATCTATAACAAGATCCAGCGTCGGAATATCCCGTTGCACTCTGGTCTAGTGGGGATTCCTTTTTTCAAGGCAGATATATGGTATTCCTGGTAGTCAAGGTTCATTGCCGTCGTAGATCGTTTGTTCATCAATGTGTGTAAGTTGAAAAATACGGCGCAAATGCATTACACTGTGAATTTGTCAGTCAGGTTGGGTGAAAGTCCAGCTAGAGAAAGACACGCACAATATCAAGCCTTCAGCTTCCACGCTGCATGATGATACTCCTTGTTACCACCCTTCCCATCGTCGATCATTTCCAAATGCCCCCCTTCCCTGAAAATTGGTTCGTAATGCCTGCTACGCCAGTCCCGTCTCTCTTTTTCAATGATCCTGTTAAAGTTCATGTAACCTGCGAAACCCTCTGCCGGTGGTTGGGGGGTTCTGTCGCGGAACCGGTTCCGGTGCAGTATAAGTCGCATTCCATGCAACTCGTCCTCCAAACGCACTTCCTCGTGCCACTCTTCGTCCGTCTCGTCCTCGTCACGGATCCGCGAAAGAGTAAAATCTATGACGGCCACACGTAGTGGGCGCGTGATGCTCACAATAAAGTTGGCAAAACGAAGGTCAAAGTGGATGACATTGTGTTCGCGGAGACGGTGCATGATACCAAATGCCTGTGAGCCTGCTTGATGTGCGTCATCCTGGGAGATGTTGATCCCAACTTCGGGTTCGTCCATTGTGTGTCCTTCGACATATTCTAGTAATAGTCCCGGAACCTCACCAAGGAATCCAGGAACAAGAGTGGTATTCTGGACATGGACCAACGCATAGCATCGCGGAATGACGGAGCCCTGAAGGGGGCGGAGATGTTCGTAGACGGTTGCCTCGTTTTGAAATAGTTCTTGATTCACAACTCTGTACTTCCTCTCCCAATCCCAATCCTCATAATCGTCCGAGTCCTTTCCATCGTAGTCGTCTTTGCGCTCTCCGGTTCCGACATCGGCTAGAAACTGAAGGAGTGCATCCTCTTTTGATTGATCCCATGGATGCGAAGGGCGCTCAAAGAAACGGCGATCAAAGAGTTTTAGAACTGCGTACTCTGGATCGCCAGGAGTCAAGTTATTCAATTTGACTTTTAAGACTTGGCTTTGAGTGAACGGTATGTACGCGTTCTCGATATTGACTGTAAATATTTTCGTAGGAGAGGAGGATCCCGAATGTGAAAGAGACTGGAGCGTGAGGGTAGTACCGACGGTATAAGGACATCCAATGGGCGGAGAATTGTGTTCAGGAGTTCTTAAATAAATCAAGTTAGTCTAGGATAGCTGCTGATGGAAAATAGTCCTCGAACCCAACAGCCATCGCGAGAAACCGCAACTTTGAGCAATCGCGAACCATGCCGGAGTCATGCCGAATACAAGTACAAACATTGTCGTCCCGCCGTTCTTTTTGCCGCCCCCGAGCTCATATTCCCTTCTCGTCGTTTTCAGTCGCAACACTCATTAGTCCCTGATTGGCTCCCATATGGAAATCTGTCGTCCAATGTCACTTTGTTTCCCGTCTCGTTGACGCGTTTCGTGGTCTGTAAGCCCAAGACTTTTCCTAAATTATGTTTGAAGCACTTGTGGTCGAAATGGTTACTGTACAACACAAGCCGCTATAAGTAAGCGGTCAAGGCCAGGAAGCGGTCGCTTGAAACGATTGCTTAAAACAATCGCTGGAAACGGTTGATCTCGGAAGACGCAGGTTCGAAACTTGCGGGCCTTCTTTTTCCTGACACATCTTCTCCCCCGGGAACTTTCACTCGACGGGGTGCTTCATACTGTGGATTTGCTCGATGTCAAAGCAATGCAATGTTCACCAAAAACCGTTCCTGCCATTTCAAAGGCTGCGGAGTTCGACACTCTTACAATACAAGAGCTTGTAGTCAAGTGGTTATAGCCGCAGATAGGTGTCGCTTGAAACGATTACTGGAAGCGATCGTTCGCACAGGTTCGAAACCTATAGCTTTTTTGTGCTCTTTGGGTTGGGGCGACCTCGAAACATCCATCACCGTTACATGCCTTGCCGGGGAGACTCTACGTGCCAGTGGTGGATTTCATAGCAGGAATGACATTACCTCTAATAGTAACCCAAGAAAGTGGGACTCACCCGGCTCGTTTTTTGGCTCTTGGTAATGAATGTACTCTTACAGTGCAAGGACCCGAGTAGCCTAACGGTTACGGCTACAGATGCTAATCGCTTGAAACGATTGCTCGAAACGATTGCTCGAAACGATCCAGTACCTGGTCCTTTCTGAAGGTGCAGGTTCGAAACCTGCTTGCGCTGTCTTTTTGTGCTCTATGCTTTGGAAGACCTCAACACCTCCAACACCATAGAAGATGTCGCCCGGGGAGATCCTCAACTTGGTAGGTTTTGCAACAACATGACTAAGATGGTTTAACTCGTCCGGCTTGTAGGGATAAATCCGCTTTTACATGGCAAGGACCAGTAGCCAAACGGTTACTGCCACAGATGCGAATCGCTGGAAACGATTGCTTGAAACGATCGATTGAAACGACCTATCATCTGTTTTTTGTGCCCTTCGTGCACTAAGATCATCCACCACCACTGTGAAGTCTGTCGCTCGGGAAGATACTCGACTTGGTAGATTTGACAGCAGCACGACTCAAATACGGCGACACCTTGATCTCACAGGAAGGTTTAAGTCGTAGGAATGGATGCGCTTCCATAATGTAAGGACCGGTAGCCAAATGGTCACCACCACAGATGCCAATCGCTCGAAACGATCCAGTATCTGTTCTTCTACGAGGTTGCAGGTTCGAAACTTGCTGGAATTACTTTTTGTGGTCGAAACATTCACCATTGTGACATCCATCGCTTGGGAAGATCCTCGACATCGTAGAATTTACAGCAATACGACTCAAATGCTGCCCCATCGTCTGCATCATTCTAAACGATTGAGTCCCTCCATCGTCCTTTCCCCTCTCAGGGTGCAGGTTCAAAACCTGCTGACGTAGTTTTTTTCCTGGCGCCTCTTCTCCCCGAGAAGCTTTCACTCGAGGTCTCATGCTGTCGGTGTCAAGCAATGAAATGTTCACCAAAAACCGTTCCTGCAATTTCAAAGGCTGCAGTGTTCGACACGCTGCGTTATAAATTAACGGATTCGCTCCTACGATGCGAGGGCTTGTGGCCAAGCAGTTATAGCCGTAGATGGGCATCGCTTGAAACGATTGCTGGAAACGATCGTTCAAAACGGTCGATCATGTCCCTCCCAGAAGGCGTGGCAGGTTCGAAACCTGCCGGTAATCTTTTTCTGATTACCTCCTTGCTTTTGAAGACTTTTTCTCGGGACGCTGTAGATTCGCTCGATGCCAAAGAACTATGATGTTTCCAGGTACTGCTGCTTCAACTTCAATGGCCACAGAGTCCCAGTCCATGCTTCATAAGAATGGGTTTGCTGTAGTGATACAAGGGTTTGTGGGCAAGCGGCTACACGCCCTGAGGCATCGCTTGAAACGGCCAACTGTCTCCTATCTGAGGGTGCAGGTTCGAAACCTGTTGAATCGCTTTTTTGTGCTCTTTGCGTTTGGGAGACCTCGGCACAACCACCGCCGTTACATGCCTTGCCGGGGAGACTCTATTTGTGGTGGATTTCACAGCAGGAACAACATTGCCTCTGATAGTAACAGGAAAGTGACACTCACCCAGCTCGTTATTTAGCTCTTGGGGATAAATGCACTCTTACAGTGCAAGGACCCGAATAGCTTAACGGTCATGGCTACAGATGCCAATCGCTGGAAATGATTGCTTGAAACGATCGATTGAAACGATCGATTGAAACGATCTAGCATCTGTTCCCCTCTGTAGATGCAGGTTCGGAACCTGCTGGAATTACTTTTTTTGTCCACCACCGTGACATCTGTCGCTCGGGAAGATCCTCGACTTGTTTACAGCAACTCGACTCAAATACGGCAACGCCTTGCCTTCCCGGGCTTTTGACGTTTAGGGTGGAGGGGAGGCAACAGAGTGCTAGTGCTTCTTCGGGCCAGACCGGGAAACGTCAAAACGGCCCCAGTGACGATGAACGGGAAGCGAAGTGTGTTAGACAAGATGACCTTCAATATCCTGATACACCACTGTTTCTTGAACTTCCTACCGGCTCGGAGATAAAGAGCTGTTATCGTTCCTTTTATGAAGCGACCTCTAACGAAAACCTGCGATCCAGCATCTGTGGCTTATGTGGCAGACTTAGTCCTTCCCTTCAGAGAGTGTAAGCGCAAAGACAGACGTAGACAGAATGGTCAAGTACACGTCATCGGATAGAGAAATAGGGGATAGAAATCGACAGTAGACAGGATAATGTCAAGCAAGGTTGCTGCGTAATCTAAACCAGGTCTTGCTTCATCAGTCATCGTGATCACTGCCGCTTTCCTCATGTCCTCGTTCTTCAACCTGTAAGCAGATCCTGCTACCCACACTAACCTGGTCACTATAATCACACAGCTTATAGTGGAAAGACACGCACGTTCAAGCCGCGCAAAGACGTCCCAGAAGGCACCAAACAGTATCAACTTCGGAAGTATGCTGAAGCCACGCTCGTTAGTCGACCTCCCCCGTGTCTCGGAATTCTATCTATAACACGATTACAGGGCTCGGGAAACCTGCGGCAAGCTGTTCAACTGCCAGATGGCGAAGATACCAGCGAATGGCTCGCGGTACATGGTACGTCGTGCCCGACGCCACTGTCGCCCCGTTACTCAATGATTCCGGCAGTGGTGGATTTCTTTAACCATCTCAACATGCTGTACGGGACCATAACGGAGTTCTGCACCCCTCAAGAAGTGCGTTAAGCTCTCCCTCTCCACGCAATCGCTGATCGCTCTGAAACGGCCAGTGTCCCATCATGTCCGCCGGTCCGCGGTCTGTGTGTTAGTGATCGCCGTCTTCCGAGTCTTACACCGTGGTCGACAGATATGAGTATCTCTGGGAGGATGGGGTCAAATACAGACGCCCCACAAAGCTTCCTGCACCCGAGTATGTGGACGCGTTGATGAATTGGGCACAAGGCCTTCTCGACGACGCAAACGTCTTTCCGAACAAGATCGGTAAATGTCATTTGTCAAAATGATCAGTGACTCCTTTGACAACATCCCCAGGCGTCCCATTTCCAAGAAACTTCCGTGAAACAGTTAGAACTATCGCACGTCGACTGTTTAGGGTATACGCGCATATATATAGTAATCATTTTGATCACATTTGTGCTTTGGGGATTGAAGGTAAATCCGAGCATCTGTGATAGGGGTCGAACACTCATGTGCCTGAACCTCGTAAGCGCACCTCAACACAAGCTATCGCCATTTTTTCCTTTTCGTTCACGAGGTACGCTTTCACTCACCGTTTTTCAGCAACCGATTCACCTGATATAATCAAGTTTGATTTGGTGGATAAAAAAGAGTTGGCGCCTTTGGATGAATTGAATGATGCAGTACTTGCCGAGGACAAGCATCGGTGACAGTCGTTTTGCTTTGCTGGATAATGTACGAGTATACCTTCCTTCGAACCTACATCAGAGTTGCCTCATCACAAAGACATGGGAGATCCACCGGTCCACGACGTCACTGAATTTGGATACATTCATCTCGGTACGTGTATACGAGACGGGCGAGCTGCTTCGTATGAGCTCGTAATGATCCTCCCAATAAAACCGAAGTTAACGATACAGAAAATGCAAAACAACGAGAAACGATGACAGTCTAAGGCAACAATGGATAACGACAGCGTATACAGTAGACATGCATTGTAATAGCATATCGGGTATCGAGTGTTCGTATAATGCATGTGGATTGAGTGTTCGTGTAATGTATGTGGATTGAGTTTTGTACATTGATGATGGGATTAAGGGATTTTTGATCTACGAGAGAATGACGAACGGTAAAATATTGCATTTTGACGAAAACGGCCGATTCTTCGAATTCATATAGTTCTCTGCAATGATGGATACAGCTCCGCTCTCGACAGTCGATGCAAAGTCGGAACCTTACCTTCACAATAGACCATTGTACAACAAGATTTTTAATCCTCTCTTTCAAGACACTTTGACACTGTTCGCATGTCAAATGATCTGTCAATGGACGCAGCGCCGATTCCATGGTACCGGTAGAAAGATCTAGCGAAGGGTGAGAATCTAGCTTCAAGTTAAGGTTTATTCTCAGAAGCGAACGACAAACCTGGCCGAGCATCCCACGCAAGATACGCAGAAGCCAGAGCCCAGGCCCTTGTTAGCTTTTTCTGTTCGGTGAAGTCGCACCACGGAGTAGGAGGATGTGGATGGGGTGGGGGGAGTAGCACGCGCTTTAACGCATCAGAGCGGCCAAAATGTAGAAAGAACAAGCGCTTCAGATATACAGGACCCATGCGCTCTGCCATTTCATCGGAAAGCGAAGCCAAAGGGAATGATAGCAGATGGGACGACGTTGCCACGGCCAAATCATAGAGGTCATACGCTGCTGCAAGCGCATACAAATCCAATGGAACGAGAGGCGCATATGATAAAAGAATAGCATATAGTGGGGTAGACGGCGTAATTCGCGTCTTGGGACTGATTCCATATACTACCAGGCGGTCGATTGCATCCACGAGAAGGGAGAAAGGTGGGGAATAATGTGCGCATGACATGTTGTACACGGCATGCAGAATTATGTTTAGAACGGCCGAAACTTCAGGGACAGTAACCATCAATTGTTGATCTCCGGTGGGAGGCGGAAGCGACGAAAGCAACGAGTTGAAACCATTTTCGGACGCATTGAGCAAGACGTGAGAGTGAACATAGAAAAAGACGTGATCAGAAGACAGGAGGGCTACATCCAGCTGCGTGGAATTGTGTTGAGCACCTGGATAGAACGTGGTGGAGACAGAGACAAGAGCGTTGGCATCGTGTTGATCATCGACAACGGGTGAGGAATCGTTCGAATGCTAGTAAATGAAATATGCAGCATATAAGAGAGTGCGCACACGTATACTGGGCACTGACCGGCGGAGTAGGGATCTGAAGAGTGGTATGGCTGAAAGAGGGTTTTGAAGTGCGGTCGTCGCGCTTGTCTGATAAGTGAAAGTCAAGGGGATCAGCGACAAAGTGGAGGACAGAGTCCCAGTCTGGGCAGTCAGTGTCCATGGGAGGAAGAGAGTGGTGGCAGAAAGAAAGAAAACTAAAATCGGAATTGAAACCCTGGAGCAACCTGGATTGTGTTGTCGTAGCGTAACCAATTTAAGTGACTACTCAAAATGGACAGTCGATCTCTCTGAATCTAGAACTCCCTCTGACACTTAATTCTCTGGGTCCTTTCCCGCTTCCCAAAGTCGGAATCATGTAATTCCTGGCAATTCACCGTCAATCAGGGTTGAGTTATACGTCATTTTCTCACCATATTCGCAAGTCGTTTTGCCGTTGACACCGCATTAAGCTTCTCCAGCACCGCGTCTTCCGGCAGCCTCATCTCCTCTAGCTTTGTGTCTACTTCTTGTCAGTATTGTGTTTCCTTGCTCTTTTCTTTACTTACTTATCCGTCCTTCAATATTCAACACTTTTTCCTCGTCCCTTTCTGTCACAAAACTCACAGCAACACCGCCCCGCCCCGCTCGCGCTGTACGTCCTACGCGATGGGTATACTCTTCGGGCTCTGAGGGTAGGTCCCAGTTGATCACGATTGCAACATCTTCAATGTCCAACCCACGTGCACCAACACCCGTTGAAACTAAAACAGGCACAACCGACGCTCGGAACAAAGAAAGGGATGATAGGCGCTCTCTTTGCGTAAGGCGCGAATGCAATGCCGTGCTCCGGATATGCAGTGTTTTCAGTAGAATGGTGAGGTACGCAGCCGTCTTTGCACGTGCACAGAATATAATTGTTGGAGGCGGCTGTTCCACTTCTTCCTCTGTCGTCTTTTTGACTTTGGTCTTTGATGCCTTCTGTCTTTTCCGGGAGGTATCTACAGAATCAGGAGGTGCCCGACGCAAATGAAGGGTCGACTCGGGAGGGTGACAAAGAAAGTGGTATAAATAAGATTCCCGGACATGAGACGGAACTAGCAGATAGTACTGTCTGAGGGTGAGGACGGTCTCGATGCTGGAGAATTTGTCAGGAACTGATTTCCTTGGTGAGACCCTCCAAATATTCACCTTTCGGTCATCTTGTGTATGAAAGGTCGCTGTTTTCCTGGCCTTGGCGGGGCATTAGCAAGCGTTTCTATCGAAGGCGTGAGAGTTGCTGTGAAGAGACATGTTTGCCTATCCTTTGGTAGGATGTTAAACAGATAAGATAATTCGGGAGTAAACGTCGGTGTCAGCAGTCGATCGGCTTCGTCAAGGACCTGAATCAGCAATCGTTCATCCTCACGGCACCAGAAGCAAAAGCAAGGCTTACTAGGAATTTCACTCGAGAAAGATTCCAGACCCCACTGCTACTTCGAATATGATCCACAATCCGGCCAGGAGTAGCAATGACAATATGTGGCTGGCTATCAAGCTCCAGGGCCTGCGCCATCATATCCATGCCTCCAACAACAACTGCTGTTCGGGCATTGAGTGAATCGCCGAGAACAGCAAATTGCTCTGCTATTTGAAACGCCAATTCCCTGAAAATATATTTCACTACTAATATAGTGCATGAATGGCGGATACGTACCTCGTAGGAGTCAGGACGAGCGCATATATACCATATGGATCAATTGACAATCTCTGCAAGATAGGAAGAGCAAAAGCTATTGTCTTTCCTGAACCGGTTTTTGCATTTCCTATGCAGTCTCTGCCTTTATGAATGAGAGTCAGAAGCATTTCGGTACATAGGTGTGGTTAACTCGCCAGCTAGGAGAGGCGGTATGCAAGCAGCTTGCACTTCTGTGGGGTTTTTTATGGACATGGACGCGAGCGTTGCTTGGAGTGGGGCCGATATTCCTAATGACGCAAACGACGATAATGGAGTTGGTGTATGAGCATTGGTTGACTTTTGGTCCGTGTTATCTTTCACGTGTCTCCTTGCGAGGGATATGCGTTCAATGGGTGTGAGATTGGGAAGTGTGTGCACCTTGTCTTCGTCGCTCCCGTGCTCTAAACTAGAATCGTCAGAACTTAAGCTGATATCGTCGCCCTCTTCATCGTCTGACTGTGTTCGTATATGGTCTATCTTCTCCTGCTTCTTCAGCAGTTCGTCCACGCCTTGATTTCTTTTTCGTTTGTTGCCGCTTTTTGCCAGCATGATTACGAGGGGTTCAGTTATCAGAACTCCAAAAATAGATGAAAATGATTTGTTGTGAAAAGTTTGCTCTACGGATTGTTGTACAAGATTCCTTCAGACGCACTTACTTGGCCTAGCGTAAAATCTGGTGAAAAGGTAATGGGAACCGACTTATCGTTTCCTTTTATCGCTTTCCTCGGCATCCATGAAGAAGACAACAACGAATTTTTCTGCACAGCTCGTCACATTGGAAACATCCGTTCCGTTCACTGAAGTCGTCGCTCGCTTGGACAGCGCGGTGAACAAAGAGGGCTCCAATCAGATCATATCCAGGCTCAGAAACGCGAGTACTCGAGACGAACTTGAAAAGATAGTGAATGATATCCGTGGAGAAAGTGATTTCTTGTAAGCGACTTTACATTTGCATTCAACTCGTCTCTGATGATGCTCATCGTCAGGTATTTCCTCGAGTTAAACCACCATCGATGGCTTAGCGTTTACGAGGGAAAACATCATCCTGCTATCGTTGCATACACTATAGGCAATCCCTTGATAGCACAGACCATTGTGAAGCATGACGTCCGGGCCGCCTTAAACATCCCCCTTCGATTACTGATTGTGGAAAATCCTGAGGGACCTAGCACCAGTATAATTTACCAGCTTCCATCGTCTGTCATGGTCCTGGTGGACGATCCAGAACTACGAGACGCAGCAAAAGCTCTCGACTCGAAGTTGGCAAATCTGCTGACCCGAATAACACAACCGTCGGAAAAGGCAAAACTCTGTAAGCGCTATTTTTACTTCAATTGGACTTCTATAGTAACCGATACGACAGAAGGAATGAGAGTAATTTGTACGAGCCAGACTGTTGTACAGTAGAATGTGCAAACCGCTGAACAGCACGATAGACGAAAGGAGCACTCGGATGAATTATCATTAATCTTAATCATAAGGTTAATACGATATCAATATATCAATACTCTACTTATGAGGGGTGATGTCCATGCAAATAAATAGCGCCGGCCGTCTTAATGATGGTACCGGTTAATTGGTCGACAACCCAGTAAAAAGGTCCAGTGGAGGAACGAAGTGCACTGGGCAATTTGGAAAGAAAATCTTGGTCTGGAATACACAACATCGACTAGCGATGGAACGTTCTTCTTTGTGCACAAATGCTGTCCACAGAAGTCCTAGAGGTCGGTGGGATGGTAGAAGAAAGGTCGTTGCACGGCATTTGCAAAGCGGTGGGTGAGGATACGGGAGTGGAATGTCGAAGTAAACCGGCTTGAGTCTATTGAAAATGCGATTCCTTGGGTCGGCGGTCGGCCAACGAGCAAGTAGAATACACAGACTTGGTAGAGTGTTTCTGAATAAATTGGTTAAGCTCGTCTCCAGAGCTAGAATTCTCTGCCTGGCTCACAGTGGCTGCGGACAGATATTTCTGACACGGCCACTGCAAAGGACTACGAGCGTTCGCTGCTGGATGTTCGGCTCCGGGTGGCCCTACCCACAAATGATGTGCAACCCAGCCGAGATTCTGTTTCTGGCGCTCAGCTTTAGGAGGTACGAGGTGGGTGTCGGAAAATTGCATTCTAAATGAAGTCGTGGCAGGTTCGGTATCATCAAATGTGTGCTCACCCGCATCCACTGTGGAATGCAAAGGCGAGCAAGCCGTTTTTGGAATGGATAGACGAGGAGCAAAAGAATAAGACGAGAGTGGATGGGAAGTACGACCATCCTCTCTTCGACTCCTCGATATTCCTTGAGACGTGGAACCAGTCTGTCGATTTATAGTCCCATCAGAGACGTGATTGAGCAACGGACCACTTGGATCCATTCCGAGTTCATGGAGAAGATCGTAGAGCTAGAAGGGCAGATACGGATACCCGTAGAGCACGTCTCCATGAATTTTATATGCGTATGCTTCAGCTTCTCAAAGACGAGCAACAATGGAGATCACGAGACTAGGAGACCCATACCATATAAGCGGAAAATCAGTTTGCTGTGAATGCAGAGCGCCATAACTGGCCATTGTCAAGCAGAGAATGCAAGAATGTAGGGATACCTCCGTGGCGAGTTGTGAATGTATTTCATCGTAAATTTGTGCTCAGCGCTGGCGAGGAAAACATGTAAGTTTCAGGCGATGTTTATTACCGAAGCAAGGGGAAACAGCATTTCAATTCATTGCTCATGTGGATTCGAGTACTTTGGGCATGTCTAGTCCGACTCGGTTCGCAGCTGCTTTGATCCGTTCCTCAGACGTATAGTCGGACAAAGGGTTATAGCGATGCAATAAGACCTGAAAAGTGAGATAAAATAGGAAAGAAATGCATGCTAACCTACCTTATGCTCCCTTTGTGAGCGCAGGAACAGAACAGCGCTTTCGAGTTCTTGAATGCTTTCCGACTTTCGAGCAAGTTCGACTATCGACCGCATTTGCCTCTGTACATCCTGGTTCTTTCGGCCTGGCGTAATAGCCTGAGTAAAGTTAAGCAGGAGGCAATTTGTAGTTGGTTATGACGCAACGCACAGATCTTCTGAGCTCATTCAGGATTCCGCGGTACAGCTGAGCATGCCGAGACATCTTCAATGATGTGGCCGTGACAATGGTCACGTAAGTTGATGGTCACAAAGGAAATGCAGCGCTTAAGCGCAGGCTAGTGAATCAAAGCAGGCAACCATCAACTGATTCAAAGCAGGCTGGCCGCGAAGCAGCTTAGGCCGCCCGCAGTTATTTAAGCCTGATTTGATTCCCTGCCCAACATTGAGATCAGGTCCGGATCTGTTTGTACATCCAACATTTATTCCCGACACTGGTTCACTGCCCATTACCACACACCACCCATGCGATACGGCTGCAAACATATTAGTGACGTGAGCTCCGAACCCTCTTCTTCGAAGTCCACAGTATCAGTCAGTACCCAAACATCATCCATCATTCGATTTTCTAAGACGCAAAATAGCAAACACGCAAGAACAATCGCAAGACCATTAAACAAAGGAGGCGTAGTAAATCGCGCGACGTGGAAACCAAGCGAGGTGCTGCCAAAGACGCAGCAAAGCGGAGCCACCGAAGAGAAACAATAAGCAAAGTAAAAAGATGGGATTATACATTCGTGTATGTCGGCAATGTTAGTGCGGCCGCGTTTAATTTTTCTTATTTCGGAAATTGATCGCTATTGGTAGATTGACCCATCCATTAGCGAGCGTCGGCTACATGAATATTTCTCGAAATGTGGGAAGGTCTGCCGTATACAACTTCGTTGTAGCCGCGGCCAGGCAATTAATATAGGCGTCCCGGTCCCCAAAAACGTACGGACGAGCAGGGATCGTCAATACGCCACCATCGAATTCAAGGACTACCGGGGAGCTAGGAATGCTCTGCATCTTAACGGTAAGGAATTAGACGATTGCGAACTCGTCGTGAGTCATTTCAAATCTCTCTGTGGTCACTTAAAGAGGTCTGGATGAATGTAGGTAACGATCTCGCCAACGGACCTTCCAGAGGTGCAGGATATTGTTGATAGTGAGCCAAGATTTACTACCACGTAACCTCTTGATGATCGGTCTAGTGCGGATTTCAGAAATTAAGAAGAGAACTTCCAAGACAAATGTATCCGACGAGCTACCTCGAGCGAGCGCAAGGTAAATCAAATCACGTTGAACATACGTCATGTTGAAGCGGAGCGATTTCTAGATCACTCGAAAAGCGGCCTACGGAAGAAGTCATAGATGTTGGACAGATATGTCGGGCTGATCGCCATCGAGTATTTGGTATTTCCTTTGCCAAATGTGTAGCATAATACCCGCGGCATGTATTCGTACGGGATAAAATAGGATCGTCTAATATGGAGGCTTACTACTAGCTAAGCGCTTACTCGGCGACTTAAAACGAGTAAAACGGTCCCAGGGACGCTATTGGACTCAAGTTTGTCCCTCTCCACTCACTGACTCATTGTCCCACCATCGGTGGATCCTTCTATTCTGCCCTCCTAATTGCATGGCAACCGCCCAGTGACCTATCTTTTAGAGGTG
>WNGI01011608.1_pt1 | contig 17338 bp, 15 predicted proteins | sample 5400621 | NCBI WGS metagenome assembly WNGI01 (sample SAMN13153374, study PRJNA577476) | soil metagenome | isolation source: 20 cm soil or saprolite under Garry oak tree replicate 1 | place: USA:California | collected 2016-06-15 | reverse complement strand
TGAGAAACCGCGCCGGTATGATCTGGTCGGTGTCGACGTTCTCGGCGCGAAGCACGACGCAGGAAGAGGTGAGCGTCGTGAATGGCTCCAAAGTTGTCGCCGTCACGAGAGACTGCGCACGTCGGCGATCGCGCCGGTCACCGCCGTCGCCGCCGCGGTGAGTGGGCTGGCGAGGAACGTTCGACCTCCCTTGCCCTGCCGTCCCTCGAAGTTGCGATTGCTGGTGCTCACCGCGCTTTCCCCAGGCGAGAGCTGGTCGCCGTTCATGGCGATGCACATCGAGCAACCTGCTTCGCGCCATTCGGCGCCCGCTTCCTTGAAAACACGGTCGAGCCCTTCGGCTTCTGCCTGACTCTTCACGTTCCGCGATCCCGGCACGACGAGCATCCGCACTCCCGGCGCGACGTGTCGTCCGCGCATCACCGCCGCCGCCTCGCGCAGGTCGGAGATGCGGGAGTTGGTACAGCTTCCCACGAACACGACGTCTACGGCGCGGCCGAGCAGTGGCTGTCCCGGCTCGAGCGCCATGTAGCGGAGAGCCTTGTCGAGATCGGCGCGCTCCGCGGCAGTCTGCGCGGCGCCGGGATCGGGCACGCGTCCGTCGATGGGAATCGCCATCGAAGGGTTGGTGCCGAAAGTAATCATCGGAGCCAGGTCGTCTGCCCGGAGATTCACCGTACGGTCGTAGGTTGCCTGTTCATCGCTCGCCAGATGTCGCCAGCGATCGACCGCTGCATCCCAACCGGCTCCCACAGGCGCGAACGGACGTCCCGCGATGTACTCTGCTGTCGTGTCGTCGGGCGCAATGAGTCCCGCGCGCGCGCCGGCCTCGATCGACATGTTGCAGATGGTCATCCGGTTTTCCATGCCGAGCGAGCGAATCGCCGAGCCGGTGTACTCGAGCACGTGACCGGTGGCGCCGCCGATCCCAATCTTGGCGATGATGGCAAGGATGATGTCCTTTGCTGTAACTCCGCGAGGAAGGTTTCCATCAATTCGCACCCGCATGTTGCGCGGCTTGCGCTGGAGCAACGTCTGGGTGGCGAGAACATAACCGACCTCCGACGTCCCGATTCCGAACGCCAACGCGCCGAACGCACCATGGGTGCTGGTGTGGCTGTCACCGCAGACGATGGTCATGCCGGGTTGCGTGAGACCTTGCTCTGGTCCGATGACGTGGACGATTCCCTGGCGGCTGTCGTCGAGCCCGAAAAGCTTGATGCCGAATTCGTCGCAGTTTGTCTCGAGCTGTTTGAGCTGCGCCGCCGCTTGCTGGTCGAGCACTTGTAGACGCCCATGGGTCCGCGGCGTCGTCGGTGTCGAATGATCCATCGTCGCGACTGTCAGCTCTGGACGTCGCACCGTAGCACCGCGCCGGCGCAGCTCGGCGAACGCCTGCGGCGACGTCACCTCGTGCACGAGATGGAGGTCCACGTACAGCACCGCCGGCGTGCTCTCGCTCTCGGCGCGAACGACGTGGTCGTCCCAGATTTTGTCGACGAGTGTAGATGGACTAGTCAAGCGGGAAGCGGGAAGCGGGTAACGAGTAACGGGTAAACGCATCAAAAAAAAGGCGGCCCCGCGATTTTTCATTCGACGGGGCCGCCCTGATCATCCAGTCGCGAAAGCTACGCGCGCACAGGCGGGCCGCCCCTCACGATGAGAGCCGGAATAAGGCTAAGAAGAATTGGAAGTCGGTAACGAATCACGAGATGCTTTCTGAATTATGCACGAGACGCGAAGCACGAGCCCAAGCTCGCGCGGATTGGCAATGTATTTCTAGCCGTCGCACTGGTCAAGCGCGGGGCGTCTCCAACGTGCAGCGTGGCCCAACAGTCTACCGTTTCGCGGAAGCCATGAAGCGGCCGAAGAAATTGCTCCAGCCCTTCGTGCTCGTGATCCAGGATTGTTTGTTGCGTGCGCGGAGTCTCGCCTCAGTCAATCCGATCGTACGGTTCACGCGCGGCGGCTTTGCCGAGGTCGTGTCTGCTTCGTTTACGCTTGCCAGCGTTTTCTCTTTTTTGGTCGCGATGGCATCAGCAGCGGCGGCAGTGTCTTCGTTCTGCTTCGTTCGGAAGCCGAACAGTGTGTCCCTTAGGCTTTTTTTCACTGGTTCTCCTTTATACTGACCGGACGGCGATTAACAGCCTTTGTTTCATATCGCCGCGAGTTCACGAGTTGGAGGCGCGGACGTCGATACAATCGGAAGTGTGAGAGTGAATGCGGAGCCGACTCCCTCCATACTTTGCAGCGTTAGGTCTCCGTGCATGGCGCGGGCGAGCTCTCTGCTGATCGACAGTCCGAGTCCGACACCCTGTTGCGTGGCGGTGGTAAGATGTCTGTCGATCTGCACGAACGGCTCGAATACCCGCTCGACATCAGCTGGTTTAACGCCGACGCCGGTGTCGGTAACACGTAGCTGCACCATCCTCGCGTCGGCGACGCACGCCACTTTGATGCTGCCACCGGAGTTCGTGAACTTGATGGCGTTGGTAATGAGATTGAGGAGGATCTGCTGGAATCGCTCGGCGTCTGCAAACACCGCGATCTCAGTATCTGGCGGCGTCACGACCAACGTCAGCCGCTTCGCTTTCGCCTGCAGCGCGCAAAGGCCCTCGACTTCTGCCAGCGCCGGGCTTACGCTGATCGAGACGAGCGTCAGTGGTCTCGATCCTTCGAGTCTGGCTACGGTGAGTACGTCATTGATCAACCGCAGGAGGTACGCGGCCGCTCGTTTGATCCGGCCGAGGTCGGTCGACTGTGCGGGGCTCACCGGTCCACGCAGGCCCATCTCAAGAATTTCGGTATAACCCGAGATCGCGTTGAGCGGAGTGCGAAGCTCGTGGCTCATCGCCCGCAAGAACACCGTCTTGGCATTGTTGGCGTGTTCCGCCATCATGCGCGCCTCGCCTGCTTCAGCCAGAGCGGCCGCGGCCGCAACGCGAAGCCTGACTCGATCGAGCGCCTGTGCGCAGTAACGCGAAACAGTGTCGGCAAAGTTCCGGTCGAGAAACGTGAACTTTCTGGGCAGCGCAAAACCGAATGCCAGAGCGCCGACGGCACGTCCTTCGATCGCCAGCGGCAGGAACATCCAGGCACCGCGTGAATCGTGCTTGTCGACCCTCCGGAAAGCTGGATACCGCATCAGCATCTCTTCGAACGACTCGATATAGATCGCTGTGCACTTCTGCACTGCCTCGGTGTAGGGACCCGGTGACCACTCCGGCTGATCATCCTCGAACGAACGCATCAGCGGATCGAGGGAACCGGCTTCGCGCAGCAGCGCAAGTTTTTGCTGTCCTTCGATTGTGACCACGACTGCGCCCGCGTCGCACTCCAGCGCGATGATTGCCTCGTGCAGTACCGAGTGAGCAACAGCGTCCTGGGTGACGGTGTTACTGAGCGCCGCTGTTATGCTTTGCAATCGGGCGAGGCGAGCGGTCGCCGCGTCGGCCATCGCTCGCGCCGACGCGTTCTCCGATGCCCTTCGCTCGATTCTCGGGCCGACGGGAGTCGCCGGCGTTGTCATGAGGCTTGTTCCATCATCGGTTCACGTCTGCAGTGGAAAGCGGTCGGTAGGTAGATCACCCTGTGCTGCGGGTGATTGATAGGCTTCGAGACACCAGGCTTCCGCCCGCTTGGAGATCGCCTGGAACTCCAGCGAAGGCCGGACACTGGCATGGCTGCCGGCATCTTCAGTGCGGCTCACCATTTCACGGACGCGGATGACGATTTCGGCGAAGGGCACTCCGCGCCTTTGGTCGGCCGCGACCCTCGCTCGCACCGCGAGGCGCAACGTTCTTACGAATGCAAAGAGAGGTGTGCCATCACGCGAGATAAGTCGACGCGGAGGTCGTGTAATACCGTTCGGTGGCTTTTTCATGGGGCGCTTGGCGGAAGGTAAGGCGTCGCCAGTAGCGCCAGGATATCGCCTCGGCCGAGGCAGATTTTGACGTGCGGGCTGGTGGAGTCCTCCCACACGAAAGTACTAATCAAATCTAGCAGCTTTCCTGAGGATTCCTAATAGAGCCGGCGTTGGGGGCGCTTCTGACGCGAGCGCGGAGATGAATCGGCACCGACACGACTCGCTCCGTCGCCAGCATCGCGTACCAACCTTAACGGAACCTTACAACCCTCCCTCGCGTGCTGGCCAAGTCTGGCGAGTCTGAAGGTACGACTCCTGCCAAGTTCAGGCGTCATCCTTCCCGCGTTGATGCTCCTGATCTGGGTAGTCGTCGGACTGCTGCTGCTCGGCGCGGTCGTTTTTGTCTCCGTGACGCAGAGCGTCAACGCCGAGGCGGGACGACAGGATGACGTCGTATCAGTGCCCCCTATTGCGACGCAGAGCGATGAATTCATGCGCACGTTTGGCTCGGTGTCCGGTCATTCCGCACAGAAATCAAACACCGTAGACCTCTATCAGAACGGCGTCGAGATCTTTCCGCCGATGCTGGAGGCAATCGCCAATGCGCGCGGCAGCGTGCATTTCTCGACCTACGTGTACGAGGCCGGACACATTCCCGACATGTTCGCTTCCGCCTTCGCCGGCGCAGCCAAGCGTGGCGTCGAGGTACGGGTGATCCTCGATCGCCACGGCGCCAAGAAAATTCCCGCGTCGTTGCTGCAACGGATGAAGTCGGCCGGCTGCGAGGTTTGCTGGTTCCGGCGCGCACAATGGTACGACTGGGAGAAATACAATCGACGAACGCATCGCCGGCTGCTGGTGATAGACGGCGAGGTGGGATTCACCGGGGGCGTCGGCATCGCCGACGAGTGGAACGGCGCCGGCGACAGCCCAATGCACTGGCGCGACAGCCACGTTCGCGTGCGCGGGCCGGCGGTCGCCGCGCTGCAATCCGCTTTCGTCGACAACTGGAACGAAGCGACCGGGGAGCTCGTGCTGGGCGCGCGCTACTTCCCGGAGCTCGGCCGCCGGGGCGACACCACGGTCAGCATCGTGCAGAGCAATCCCGCCAATGCCACCAGCGCAGCACAACGCTCCGTGGCGGCGATCATCGCCGCTGCAACACGCTCCCTGTACATCACCAACGCCTACTTCGTACCGGCACCGCCCTTCGTCAAAGCACTGTGCGACGCTCGTTCACGTGGAGTGGACGTCAAGGTCGTGGTAGCGGGTCCGTACCACAACAAGCCGGCGGTGCGCCGGGCGAGTCGTCACACCTGGGTCGATCTTTTATCGGGCGGCGTCGAAATTCACGAGCATCAGCTGACGATGGTGCATGCCAAAGTCATCGTCGCCGATGGCCGCGTCACCTGCGTCGGCTCCATCAACTTCGATCCCCGCTCCTTCGCCTTGAACGCCGAGTGCGCGGCGGTGGCGCTCGACGACGACGTCGCCCAGCGGGCGAGCGACGCGTTCCGCACTGATCTTGCAAACTCGAAGCGCCTGACGAAGGAGGATCTCGATCGAGTGTCGTTTCTATCGCGGGCCGTCGATGCCGGCGCCTATTGGGTGAGGTCTCAGCTCTGACATGAGCGCCACACTCGTCATAGTCGTCATTGCGAGCGCGGTCATTGCGATCGCCCTGCTGTTGGGTCACTGGTGGGATGTCCACCGCAAGCACCCGCAGGCGATTCGCCAGAAAGCGCGCGACCTGTGGAGTCGTACGGGTCTGCACTGGTCGCCGCCGGAGTACCTCACGGCGCAGCTCCTCATCTCCCTCGCGATAACGATCGCGGGGATCGCAGTATTCGCGCAGCTCGCGGATTGGGTGAGCGACAAGGCAGCTATCACCGATCTCGACTTGCGTTTCGACAACGCTCTCCACGCTCACGCGACTCCACTCGGCATCACGATCGCCAAGGCGGTGAGCTTCATCGGCGGCCCGGTGGCGATGACAGTGTTGATGGTGGCGGGGGCGATTTACCTGCTGGTCCGCCGCGAGATGTTGCTGCTCTACGGTTGGCTGGTGGCGTTCCTCGGCGGCGGCGCGCTGGACTGGGCGCTGAAGACGATCTTCCAGCGCGATCGCCCGTCGTTCACCGACGCATTCGTCCACGTCGGTGGCTACAGCTTTCCCAGCGGCCATTCGATGGGATCGCTGATCGGATACGGCATGCTGGCGTATGTAATCGCCCACAGCACTCGCGGTCGCCGCATCGATGTGGTCGTGGGGATTTGCGCCGGCGTGCTCGTGCTTGCCATAGGGTTCAGTCGACTCTACCTCGGCGCGCATTACCTGAGCGATGTGCTGGCTGGATTTGCGGCAGGGCTGGTGTGGTTGGCCGCGAACATAATCGCGTTGGAGGCGAGCCTGCCCAAGCCGGCGGTGACCTAACGAAACATCGGGCATTCCCAACTTGACAGTGAGCGCCGCGCGGGGATAAAACAATTCCAACCCACCCGCGTCCATCGACCTCCCTTCCGAGGCCCACATGCGCCATCTCCGGATCGTTCTCACGTCGCTCGCCGGACTACCTATAGTAGCGACATGTGTCTCTCAGCTGGCCGCGCAGGCACTGCCGATGCAACCGCCGGTGGCCACAGCCAGGCCAAAAGTCGACACACTCCACGGCGAGATGCGCACCGACAACTACTTCTGGATCCGCGACAAGACAAATCCCGACGTGATCGCATATCTCAACGCCGAGAATGCGTATACGGAAGCGAAGATGAAGCACACTGAGGCGCTGCAGCAGAAGCTTTACGACGAGATGCTGTCGCGCATCAAGGAGACCGATGTCTCGGTTCCGTTCCGCGAGAACGGCTACTACTACTGGACGGCTACTGAGAAAGGGAAATCGTATCCGATCTTCATGCGGCGGAGAGCGGCGGCCGGCTCTCCCGATGAGGTCGTGATCGACGCCAATGCGCTCGCCGTCGGGAAGAAGTTCAGTCAGTTGGGTGGACTACAGGTCAGTCCTAGCGGAAAGCGCGCCGCGTATCTCCACGACACCACGGCACTTCGCTATTACACGCTGTACGTGAAGGATCTCACCACCGGACAATTGCTCGGCGACTCGATTTCACACGTCGTACCATCGGTGGCCTGGGCGAACGACACCGTTCTGTTTTATCAGAGAGCGGATTCTGCCCGCCGATCCGACGCAGTCTGGCGCCACGTAATCGGGACGCCTCGCTCGAGCGACGTCGAAGTATTTCACGAGAAAGACGTTCTCGACAATGTCGGCGTCGGTCGAGAGGTAAGTAACAAGTACATCGTCATCAACGACGACGGATTCACATCATCGGAAGCGCGCGTCATTCCAACGGCGAATCCTTTTGCAGCACCGATAGTTGTTGCCCCGCGCAAGGCGAACGTCGAGTACCAGCTGGATCATATCGACGGTGCATTTCTCCTCACGACCAACGAGGGCGCGCAGAACTTTAGGGTGATGCGGATCGCCGAGGACCAGGTCGGCAAGGGGCAGTGGCAGGAATTCATCCCTGTCAGCGACTCCGTTTTCATCGAGTATCTGCAGCCTTTCAAGAACAATCTGGTGGTAGTGCAGCGCTCGGGCGGACTGCGGCGGCTGCGCGTCATCGATCTCAAAACCCGTCGCGCCGATTACTACATCACTTTCCCCGAATCAGCCTATGCGGTAAGTCCAACAGGTAACGCGGAGTTCGATTCGGATACGCTGCGCTTCGCCTATCAGTCGATGATCACTCCGCAATCCACTTACGACTACTCGTTCTCAAGCCGGCAGCGGGTCCTGAAAAAGAAAGTTGAAGTCCCCGGATTCGATCCGACGAAGTACGAGGTCAAGCGATTCATGGTGAAGGCGCGCGACGGCGTGATGGTGCCAGTCTCGATGATCGTCGGCAAGAACTGGAAACAGGACGGAACCCATCCTTTGCTCGAGTACGCCTACGGCTCGTATGGGTCAACTACCGAACCTCGGGCAATACCTGGTGGACAACAAGTACACGTCGAAGGATCGGTTGATCGCCAACGGCGGAAGTGCCGGCGGATTGTTGATGGGAGCCGTCGTCAACATGCGTCCTGATTTATTCAAAGCCGTCGTCGCGGACGTGCCGTTCGTCGACGTCATCAACACCATGATGGACGCGTCGATCCCGCTCACCGCGCAGGAGTGGCAGCAGTGGGGAGATCCGCACGACTCCACGCAATACGCCTACATGAGATCATACTCGCCCTACGACAACGTCGAGCGCAAGGCGTACCCGTGGATGCTCGTCACCACTTCGTTGAACGACTCGCAGGTTGGCTATTGGGAGCCGGTGAAATGGGTGGCCAAACTGCGCTCGATGAAGACGGACAACAATCCTCTCTACATCAAGATCAACATGGCCGGTGGGCACGGCGGATCGTCAGGTCGCTACGATGTTCTCCACGAGCGGGCGTTCAGGTACGCGTTCATGCTCGACGCGGTGGAAGTTAGTCAGTAGCGCCTTCTTAGCGGCTCTTGAAGTACTGAACGATAGTCTTGCTGGCGTCGAGCTCGGACAACGGAGCGTCTGAGCTCGGCGACGGCCATTCATGCCAGCCGCCCTGAATCGTGTACAGCATCACGTTGGCGCCGGTGCACGAGCTGAAGCTCGTTCGCACGACGTTGGGCGATTGCTGATTCGTCGCCGCGCCGGTGCATCCGTCTGCCGCCACCCAGAACCGCACCGACGGCGGAAGGGTCGATGCGACTCCCGTAACCGGTGCGGGTGGCGCTGTCAGAGACGCGTCGTAATAGGGAACCTCGCTGTCGCTGGTGCCGTGAACGGCGATCAGTCCAACTGCTTTCCCCGGCGCGCAGTTCGTGTCCTGCAGGCTCCCTGAAACCGCCGCGATCGCATTGATCATCGGAGCCAACCTGCACGCGGCGTGATACGCCATGATCGCGCCGCTCGAGAATCCCGCCACAAAAACGCGACTCGAATCCACCGGCAAGTTGCGGGATATCTCCGCTACGACCGCCGCGATGAAGCCGACGTCGTCGACGTGCTCGCGGGCAGCCTCACCGCAGCACGCGCCGCCATTCCAGTCCGAGGGAAACAGTCCGCTGCCATCGGTTCCCTGTGGGTAAGCGACGATGAACCCGTTCACGTCGCTCAGCGAGTCCAGCCCCGTCGTTTCTCGAATGTCCTCACTGCTGCTCGAGCTTCCGTGCAGTACCAGCACCAGTGGAAATCCTGCGAGAGAATCGACAGAGAGCGTCGTGTCTCTCGAGGGAACGTGCAGCAGGTAGCTGCGCGGTGTCCGACCAACGAGCATGAAGTGCGGCGTGGTGCCGGGCATCCAGCCACCGCTTGGTCCCAGTATGGTGTGCGGCGAGCAAGTGACGGACGAGAGAATTGCGCAAGCCGTGAGCGTCCACCGACCGACGGTCGCGCGCCAGCGACTTCTCACCGGTTCCAGCCGAGCCCGGCTCCCACTTCAGTGGGCCCTCCGGCAATCATGATCTTCTGCAGGCCGAAGTTGAGAGCGAGCCCCGACGGGTGAATCAGCGCCAGCGCGGCGCCGAGTGTTCGTCTGGTACCGCTATGGATGCCGTCGGCGAGTGCGATTCTTCCCATTCCGACTCCCGGCGACATCGTCGCAGAGAGATGCCAGTTGAGAATCAGCGGGACACCGAGTTCGGCGACGACCGCTGTAGCGAAGGATCCGGCGTCGGTCTGCGAGCTGCCGCGATAATGTGCGCCCCCAATGTCGGCACGAACGCCGAGGCTGCTCGATTGCTCGTCGATCTCGCCCTGTTGCCAGAGCGTCGAGCTGAGGCTGGCGCCCCCGGAAATCCACGACGGGCACAACGAACACGAGAGCGAAACGTAGGCGCCAGTTAATGCCAGCTCGCTCCCCGGCAGGGGAAAAGGGATCGGGCGAAACACGGTGGCGCCGACGGTGTTGTGGATCGCGTCGTCGACATTGTAGCGCCAGCGCCCGTAGCGAATCCATACGTTGGCCTGCCGCGTGTCGTCGTCGAGTGGATCGCGCGCGAGCGGAGCCAGGGCGCCGACCGGGGACAGCATCATCGCGTTCCAGGCGGCGCGATCGGCGTCGGATTGGGCGACCAACGCGCAGGCGACAACCCCCAGCGCCAGCAGCGCTCCCAGCAACATTTTCGTGATCCGTCGAACCCGTTGCAGGCCCATTGTTCTCCCACTCTTTGGCCTGTCTGAGAGACTGGTTCGGCGACCCCGATGTCACCGTTTTGGGCGTTAAGAAATCAGCAAAGGCCGGGGCGTTTCACGAGGCTGACGTGGCGTGAGACTCACCGAATCGTGTAGTCGCCTTTGACGGGGGTGAGATCGAACTCTCCAGCATTGCAATCGGTGCTGGTGCCCGGTTGATGGAAGTTGATCAGGCTCGCCATGTCGGGAGTTCCCTTCTTGCTCCCATTGTCGACGATCCGAAAAACACCTTCCTGCCCGATCATCGATTTCTTGTTGCTGTGCGTGACGAGTCCGCTCAGAGTGGCGGTGTTGCCGGTAATGTTGACGCAGTTGATGCTGATCTGACCGTTGACGTTCCCGCCAGCTGCCTTGTCCTCGAACGTGACGCGTCCCGAGCTGCCGCTCGCTCTCACGGTGATGTGCTCGGTCGAGCTGCCGAATTTGATGGTACCGCTACCGTTTACTGAGGCAGCGGAGAGAAGGGCTAGAGCGACGATTGATGTCCGAAACATGGCGATCTCCTGAAGGCACTTGACCAGATGGAGTCGCCAAAACCGTACCGCCTGGAACGCTACCGGCCGACTTGCCCCGCCGTCTCCTGCCCTCGACTGAGCGCTCTCACCCGCGGATCCTTCAGACTCCACGCGAACTCAGGATCGTTCAGGTAAGCGATTGGATAGCCGTTCGCGCTCGTGAAACACACCTGGGCAAGGGGCACCATCGTTTCGAGGTCGGACAGAAACCCGTACACAGCCGCCCGCGTGCACGACAACTGCACCCCTTCGGCGCCGTGAGGATACATCGCGATGGTCGGACTCTCTCCGGCTTTCCGGAGCATGCCTAGCGCATTTGCACGATCGCCGCGCAACGCTGCCAGCCACGCCAGAACTTCGTATTGTGTGCGCCTCACGTACGTAGACTGATTCGGATCGTCCGCCATCCGCTTCTCCAGTCGCCACGCGGAATCCGCCAGGGACCGGGCGCGGACATGATCTCCGCGGGCCATGAACAGCTCGGCCTTTTCGGCGTAGAAGTTCACGCTGTCGAGCGCAGACCCCGGTGCGAACGACGCCAGAGAACCGGTCGCGAGCTCGTTCTGAAGCACCGCGTCGCCGTTGCGCAGGAGCTCCCCATCTGAGGCACCCACTCTGCCTCCGCGAGCTCGCAGCTCTCGCACTGCTCGTGCGACTCCCGCCTTGTCACCGAGCTTTTCGGCGAGGGTCGCGGCATCGAAGATCGGGCCGAGAGCCTCGCGATCGAGTGTTCGCTCGCGCGCGAGGAGATCCGCCGCATCACTGTATCGCCGTAGTGCCAACGCTGTATTGAAGCTGGTCGCGAGCACCGACTTGGACGCCGGCGCCAGAGGGACGACGCGCTTCACGGCTTCCCACGCCCCGGCAGAGTCACCGACGAACAGCAGCGCGCGCTGTTCGTACGCCAGAAGCTCGATGTTCGATGGATTCTCTCGCACCGCGCGCCTGAGGATGGCGAGGGCTTCTGCGGGGCGGTTGAACCCGCGAAATGCCAATGTTGCGACGGCATTGACCTGAGTTGGATCTATTTCCAGCGCGCGTTGGGCGAGGACGGAAGCCGAGTCGAGCATCTTCCGCCCGCCGGAGTAGGACATGGTTGCCATGGTCTGAGCCGCAAGCCCGAGAGCATCGGCGTAATCCGGGTCTCGCTCGTAAGCGCTCTCGAAATAACGGAGCGCCTTCTGGTATTCCCAATAAGACGACGCCGTATTCTCCTCACTGATTCGCTTGCCACGTATGACGGCGGCGAATGCTCCGGTATCGCTCGTCGCGCGGCGAGCCATTGTCGTGCGCTCGCGAGCGAGCATTGCCACATCCAGTGCCTCGGCAACTCGCGTCGCCACGCTTGCCTGAATGGTGAAAGGATCTCCCGGCGACACGATCTCCGGCTCACCCGCCCAGGTCGTCGTGCCGTCGGACACGCGTATGAGCGCCGGAATCACGCGCACCCGTGGCTGACCGTCAGCTCCCTTCGCCCAGCGCAGCGATGCCCGCAATACATAATCAGCGCCGACAGATCTCCCGGCCTGCTGCGCGCTCATTCCCGGAGACGGTGCGAGTGACGTCACGCTTTTCCGATCGATGACGCTCAGTCCTCCCAGGCGGGCGAGCTTTCCCGTAACAGCGTCGCGGAGCCCGTCGGCGAAGCTCGAGTCCGCGCCCGGCCCTTCACTGTCGAAAGGCAGTACCGCGATCAAGGGTGGTCTGGTTGATGCGGCTCGCGCTCGCCAGACTGCTCCACCAACCAACATCAAGGCAAGGACGAGCGTCCCGATGACCGCCCCCCGCCTGAGGGGCCAATCGACATTGATGCGCGGGGAGTGCATAGTCGATGGATCATCGAGTGCGGCGAGAAGCGCCGTACCGTTGGCTGGGCGCATCGCGGCGGTCTTCGACAAGCAGCGTAGCACCAGATCCGCGATGGGTCGTGGAACCTTTGAGTTGGTTCCCGTTATCGGAGGGGGAGTATCCGACATCTGCGCTGTCAGGAGCGCTTGCGGCGTCATCTTGCCGGCGAAGGGATGTTTTCCCGTGATCAGCTCGTAGGCGACGACCCCCCACGCATAGATGTCCGCTCGCTGGTCCGTTGACGGATCGGAGGCTGCCTGCTCGGGAGCCATGTACATGGGGGTTCCGAGCGAGTCGCCCGGTTGGGTAATCGCTCCCCCCACGGGCGTCGCCGTCCTCGCTGCCTGAACCGCCTTCGCGATTCCAAAATCCGTGACGACCGCCGTGCCCTCGCTGAGCAGAATATTCTCGGGCTTGATGTCGCGGTGTACGATGCCTTGCCCGTGCGCGTAGGCGAGAGCGTGGGCGATATCGTGCAGTATCCTCAGGCTCTCCTCGAGGGGAACGGGTCCCTTCAGGATGCGCACCCGCAACGACTCCCCTCGCACGAACGGCATCGTGAAGTATGGGAGCCCGCCCAGCGTCTGACCGGCGGTGAGCACCGGTACGATATGTGGCTCCTGGAGCGCGGCGGCGAGCTTGACCTCCCGGGCGAATCGCGCCGCCGAGAAATTGTATGTGAGCTCCGGTGGCAGCACCTTCACGACGACGTCCCGGCCGAGGGATTCGTCGCGAGCCACGAATACGCGGGCCATTCCGCCCGCGCGCAGCTCCCTCTTCATCGTATAGTTGCTCCCGAACGTCTTTTGGAGCTGATCGAAGAGATCGGTCAGGGGGCCCTCGTCGCTGGCGGTCTGCTGATCGAAAGGATCGTTCAAAGGTCCCTCGGCGCTGGCCGTCTAATGTATGGCCGGAGAGCCCCGTCCAGCTACGCTACCCGACTTGCCGCCTTCCCATCGCCCGGTTTTCTTGCTATAAAAAGGCAGCGGCAAGGAGGCACCTCGTGGCTACCCCCATCAATCACATCAGGACAATCGCGCTCGTCGGCCAGGCGGGCAGTGGCAAGACCAGCTTGGCCGAGGCGCTGCTGGCGAAAGCGGGAGCGGTTCCCGTGGCCGGCAGCGTCGAGCGCGGCACTACCGTTTTCGATTACACCCCCCTCGAAAAACAGCTTCACCACTCCCTCAAGCTCGCCGTCGCCACCTTCGAGGCCAGGGCGGACGACGAAACCGCGCGCGTCCACCTGCTCGACACCCCGGGCTACCCGGATTTCCTGGGTCATGCGCTCCCTTCGCTGGCGGCGGTCGAGACCGCGGCGATCGTGATAAACGCCCAGAACGGCGTCGAGATGATGACCGGCCGCTTCATGCAATACGCGCAAAAGCGCGGGCTCGACCGGGTGATCATCGTCAACAAGATCGACGCCGAGAATGTCGACTGCGAGGACCTGCTCCAGCGCATCCAGCAGGCATTCGGCAGCGAATGTCTCCCACTGAATCTTCCGGCGGGCGATCGGAAGAAGGTCTCCGACTGCTTCTTCGCGCCCTCGGGCGAATCCGACTTCTCGTCGGTGGAGGAAGCGCACCGTCGGCTTGTAGAGCAGGTGGTGGAGGTCGACGAGAACCTCATGGAGAAGTATCTCGAAAAGGGCGAAGTGACGCCCGCGGAATTACACGAGCCCCTCGAGCAGGCACTGCGCGAGGGGCATCTAGTTCCAGTGGTCTTCACATCCGCGAAAACCGGCGCCGGCGTCGCCGAGCTGCTCGAGATCATCGTCAAGCTGCTGGCGAATCCGACCGAGGGGAATCCACCCGTCTACGTGAGCACACCGACGGGTAGCGATGGCGACATCAAGGAGCTGACGGCGATTCCTGATCCGAGCAAGCACGCTCTCGCCCACGTCTTCAAGATCGAGACTGATCCCTACATCGGCCGCATCGCGGTGTTCCGCGTGCACCAGGGGCGCCTGACTCCGAACATGCAGCTTTACATCGGAGATGGTCGCAAGCCAATCAGGCCTGGGCACCTCTACGCCCTGCGCGGAAAAACGCAGACGGAAGTACAGGAGGCTCTCCCCGGTGACATCGTTGCCATCGCCAGGATCGAAGAGATCCAGTTCGACCAAATCCTCCACGACTCCGCCGAGGACGCTCACCTGCACGCGCGTCCGCTGGAGCTGCCGACTCCCGTTTTTGGCCTCGCCGTAACGCCGAAGAAGCGAGGCGACGAACAAAAAGTTTCCGACGTGCTGCACAAGGTCGCCGCGGAAGATCCGTGTTTCCGCATCGAGCATAACGCGCAGGCGAACGAGACCGTGATGCGCGGACTCGGCGAGATGCACCTCAAGGCGATCCTCGAGAAGATGGCCGCGCAGTACAAGATCGAGCTCGACACGCGTCCGCCGTCGGTTCCGTTCCGCGAGACCATCGCCTCCAAGGCCGAGGGTCACAGCCGCCACAAGAAGCAGACGGGCGGCGCCGGACAGTTCGGTGAGGTCTTTCTCAGGGTCGAGCCGCTGCCGCGCGGCAAAGGATTCGAGTTCGTCAACGCCGTGAAGGGCGGCACGATCCCCACCCAGTACATTCCGTCGGTCGAGAAAGGCGTGCGTAACGTACTCGATACCGGTTTCGTCGCCGGCTTCCCGCTGCAGGACGTGCGAGTGATCGTCTACGACGGCAAGAGCCATCCGGTGGATTCGAAGGACGTGGCTTTCATGTCCGCCGGGCGCAAGGCGTTTCTCGACGCGCTCGCCAAGGCGCGGCCGATTGTTCTGGAGCCGATCGTCAACGTCGACATCCTCGCTCCAGAAGAGAGGATGGGCGACATCGCCGGCGAGCTGTCATCTCACCGTGGTCAGATCAGGGGCTCGGACTCGCCGCGGCCGGGGCTGGTGCAGATCACCGCCCAGGCTCCGCTCTCCGAGCTAGAGCAGTTTCCGGCGCGGCTCAAGTCGCTTACTGCGGGTCGAGGCTCTTATAGTCTCGAGTTCAGTCACTACGAGCCGGCGCCGCCGCAGCTCCAGCAGAAACTGCAGGCTGCCCATCGTCCGCAGGTAGAGGCAGAGTAGCCCTCGAAGGCGACCTCATTCATCTCGACGTCGAGGGCGTCGACAAGTTGTGGGCGCTGCGCAGCCACCTCGAGTTTCCGCTTTCTCACGTCCGCTCAGTACACGTCGATCCCGCGGCCGCGCGCGGATGGTGGCACGGCCTCAGGCTCTGGGGCTCGAACATGCCGGGCATTCTGACCGCCGGCACTTTTTATCAGCAGGGCGGGATCGTCTTCTACGACGTGCACGACCCGGAGCGGACCATCGTGCTCGAGCTCGATCACGAACATTACGATCGGCTCATCGTCGAAGTGGAGGAACCGGAGCGCGCCCGCGAAGTGATCGAGCGCGCTCTGAGGGCCAAGGCCGGCCGTTGAGCGACTACTTCAGTAACAGCTGCTGGTACGTTCGATTGCCGAGTATGTCGCGCATTGACCCGCGGTCGATCGACTGTTGCGCACGTTGCTCCGGCGTGCTCTGAAGAACCCGGTTGGCAACCGCGTCGGTCCGGTCTGCAAGATTGTCGAGCGCGCCCCAATTCTTGTAGACGACGGCGAGCATCAGATCGTGGTCCGCTGGCGTGCGCGGATCGGAAGAATAGATGCCGTAGTCGACCACGATACCAGCCGCTTTTTCCGCTTCGAGATTTGCCTTGTACGCGCCGTTCAAGTACGCCATGTACTTGTCGAACATTCCCGGCTTGGTGCGAACGTAGGTCACAACGATCACTGGCCCTTCGCGATACGCGCGGGTCGATGCCTGAGCAGCAGCGGTTGCAGCAACGCCACTCGTGCTGGAGATCAGGAGAGATGCAACGAGAATGAGTCTGGCCGTTTTCATGGTGAGCCTCCGAGGGGTGGGTGTACGAGGCCAACGGGATTCCAGCATCATCTATAGCGCCAACCAATCTCGCTGGAAAGCGAAATCTTGGCCGATGGGGATTTCGCTGGAACCACTCGCCAGTAGCGCCTGGACCGCTCGCTAGGATAATCTGACTGATGCGCCTTTCGATCCGTGAACCCGTCAACGGCCTGACGCACCTCGCCGGCGCGATTCTATCCGTCGTCGGGTTGGTCGTGCTGCTGCTGATCGCGATCGACAACGGGAGCGTTCGACAAATCGTCGCATTTTCCATCTTCGGCGCCAGCCTGGTGGCGATGTACTGCGCCAGCGCGTTCTATCACTCGCTCAAACTTTCCGAGCGCGGCGTCGCGCACATGCGACGCATCGATCACATGATGATCTACGTGCTGATCGCCGGAACCTATACACCAGTGTGTCTGGTGCTGCTGCGCGGTCGACTCGGCATTTGGCTTCTGATCGCTGTGTGGTCGCTCGCGGCAGTGGGCGTGTTGCAGACGATTGCGTGGATGAGCGCGCCTGACTGGTTGTCGACGGCCTTGTACATCGGAATGGGATGGCTCGCTCTAGTCGTGATCCGGCCTTTGCTCGCCGCAGCACCACTCGGATTCTTCTACTGGATTCTCGCCGGCGGGATCATCTACACGGGTGGCGCGCTGATTCGCGCTGCCAAGTGGCCGCGGGTAAGGAGAGGCAAGCTGCCGAGACTTTTCGGATCGCACGAGATCTGGCACTTGTGTGTCATGGGCGGAAGCTTCGCTCACTACTGGGCGATTCTCGCCTACACGTCGAAACTGCCCTAGCGATCACTACAGCTACGGGTCGCGCGCCTGAAATTTGCGCTATGGCGCCGATTGATGCGCCTTCGACCGGCTGCACTCCCCGTCCTTCTGGTCGCTGCGACCGCTGCGTTGTTGTCCGCGCGCGGACAGCAAGTTCCTTCCAAAGATTCCACTCCCA
>WNGI01002016.1_pt1 | contig 17343 bp, 18 predicted proteins | sample 5400621 | NCBI WGS metagenome assembly WNGI01 (sample SAMN13153374, study PRJNA577476) | soil metagenome | isolation source: 20 cm soil or saprolite under Garry oak tree replicate 1 | place: USA:California | collected 2016-06-15 | reverse complement strand
CACAAACGATCCGTCCGCGTTTGTCGAAACCTTGCGCGCCAGCGACTCCCTGCGGGTATCAAGAATTTGGACTTCAGCTTCGGCAACCGACCCGCCACTGGTATCCACAACTGCGCCGCTGATGGCCCCGGTCGCGCCACCTTGTCCGTAAGCACCCGTACTCGTCAGGGTTCCCACCAGCACGAGGACCACGGTCAAGAGTCTATGAATGCTTCGCATCGTTTCCCCCCAAACTATAGGACTGCGCTGCTCCACGGTCGTGAGCAAACTCCATTTGGCTCGCCAACACCCTGCGATTAGATGAAGGACCACGGACCCCAGCGGTAACCCGTCATTTCCCGCTCTTGAAATTAGCGTTTCACTTTTAGGGTGTCAAGGAGAGCAGATTTCCATTGGCCGTAAGGTCGATTTGCTCGAGATGCTTGGACCGGTATTCCGGAAGGCTCGATATGGATTCGATCAAAGGTTCGCGCTTTCCGAAATAGGAAGGAATTGCGCGCTCCGCACGGTGGCAGGCCATATCGCCTGCTTTTCGCCTTCCATCCGGTTCATCAAGACGATCGGCGATATTTACATGGCGGGCTCGAAGACGACCGATGACGGGCGTGGTGTGCGTCGGAGTTGGTGTGGACGACGCTCGGATTAAGTGCGGAATTCTTCCCGCGCGCGCGCGCACCGCTTGCGGATGAGGCCTCGGACTTCGTCAGAGACCTTGTCTGTGATGTTTATCTTGTCTAGAGCTTCGATGGCAGCTGTGGCCAGCTCGGGAACTCGGCGGTGGACAAGCGGTTTGGCAAGGCCCGCATCCCCCGCCAGTTGCTCGAAATCCTTTGGCGTGACTTTATCCGATGAGTATTCGCGCCCGATCCGCATAGCCATGTCGGTGTTCAGTTCGGGGTAGTAGATCGTGCTGATCGCATCGTACAGCGGCGCTAACCTGATTTCCTTGTCCGGGTACACCAGTGAAAAATTCTTGCCGTGCGCGTCGTTGTTGCCAACGAGATAGTTGAAAATCCCGACGTCGAGAAGATTCGCAAGGTCAATGACTGGGGCGGTCGAGATGTTGCGCAGCAGGGTAAAGCATTGCTTGAATGAGGACCCACCTTCCTTCTGGTATTTCAGTTCAGAGACGATGCTCAGCGCCTGGCAGAAATCTTACTGATGAAGGCGCTCGACGCCGGGCGCGCCGCCGATGGTTACCTGCTTGCGGTCGTAGCGTTCGACCAGTAGATAGTCGACATCCTCGACTTTTCTGGTTTCCACTTTCGCTGTGGGAAGATTCATGTGCGCCGCAAGGGTCATGCATAGCGCTTCGTTAAATACTACACCTGCAAAGCGCTCGACCGCGGGCTTGAGGATGTGCGTGCTGGGCGCGCTGCCCAAAGGCAGCGAAACTTCCTGGCCTTCGATACGCATGGCGACTTTGTCCTGTGCGCCAGCCAGCGAAAGGCGAATGCCTTTCTCGCCCGCAAGCAAAGGCCGCTTGGGCAGCTCTCTCAGGATTCCGGCGAGTTCCTTCGCGTCGAGCTTCCGGTACTGATAATCTCGCTTAGGCAACTCCTGCCCCGCGGCAATGAACGTCACCGCTCCGGCACATTCGCCGCCGATCTGTTCAAGCATGGCGTAGTCGTTGCGCGCGCTGATGCCCAGTTTGCGGGCGATGATTTCGCGTTTGCTCTCTTCCGGCAGAATGCCGCCGAAAAATCCCCGGCATTCCTTCGCGGGGAAACGCTCCTTGCCGAGCGGCAGGGATTGCGATAAAGCCGCCGCACCCGGTTTTGCAAGCCAGCTCTCGAGATATGCAAAGGACATCTGGCCGTCGTCGTCCTGGACGAGGTGGCCGGCCACCTCTTCATGGAGGTAGACATCGAGGGTGCGCGCCATTGCCCTATCCTCGCTTCGTCGCCGCTGGCGGCGGCGTCAGTGTTAGTTGAATGCCGAGAGTCTGCAGGATCGTCAAAACCTTGCCGATTTCGGCGGTTTCTTTGCCCTTTTCGAGTTCTATAATGAATCGTCGGCCAGTGCCCGAGGTCAGGGCGAGCGCCTTTTGCGTCACGCCGAGGCCCTTACGGGTCTCGCGGACCAGCCTGCCAATGTCTTGTGGTGTGTATTTCAAATCCTTGACGCCATTCAATAAAGTTACCGTACGGGAATATCATAGCGTTTTCTTGAGCCAAAATCAGCACTAGGTTACCGTACGGGAATATTCATGACCCCTAGCCTCCGAGAAGGCTAAAATGTTCCCTTACGGGAACAAAGCATGTTCCCCACCTCCACACATTCCTCGCATTCCTGCCCAACAACAAAGAAGCTGGAGACTTTGCGCTATGCTGTACGCCTCGACCTGACCCTATCTAAAGACTACCGGCGTGCACGGAAGCCGAACACCGTACCGTAGAAATCCCGGATCACCCCAACGCCGACGCGCTGCACCGCGTCTGTCACGTTCTTCAGCGACGGAGCTGCGTGTCACCACCGGAGACCAAGCGCTGCCCCGGCAAAACGAGCGGGCCAGCGCCTGGATGAAATTCCCGGGCAAGCCCGCGAGCATCATGCGCTTTTTAGATAATGCGCAGACGATGTGGCTTGAACTCTCCAAATCTCATTATCGGCGCCGAGGCCGATGTTGTACTGGCGCAGGCCTTCAAGGCCCTTGAGCCTACCGGAGGAGCCGCCCTTCGAAGATTCGGTGGCCATAAACGGGCTCTATTTCATCCATGATCGCAAAATGAATCTCCTGAACACCGCCGTCTGAGCACTGATCAAAGTCGAAGATCTTGTCTTGCGTCTCTTCGATGAAAGCATCGGCGGCGACCTTGTGGATTGAACGCTTCCTGACTGGGAGCGCCGAGAGCTTAGGCGCGAAAGAGTCCTGAAGGGATTAATGAACAAACACGCGGCGGGCGTCCTTTCGGACGACGAGCTCAAAGCAATCAGCCTAGCTTAGCTAAGGCGTCTTACCACGTGGGCCGCAAAGCCTCGGCGTTCTTCGGCCGATTAGTAATGGCATTTTGAGCCCCGCATCACGGATTGTATCTTGCCAGCCAATCCGCGATCTCCTTGAATACGTCGCGGCGCTGCTCGGCCAGATTCGGGAAATGCGGTGAGCCGGGGTAGGTCACCATGCGCACCGTTTTTCCCCGTTCCCTCAGCAGCACAAAAAACTCCCGGCCCTGAAACGTAGGCACGCGGATGTCCGCCTCACCATGCAGAATCAATAGCGGGGTGGTCACCTTGTCCGCGTGCATCACCGCGGAGAATTGCAGCATGGGAGTCGGGTCTTTTTCCTGCAACCGCGCATCGTAGTCGGTCTGCCAGATATCGCTTGTGGGGATAAAGCTCAGCCAGTCCGTAATTCCCGCGCCTTCGATGGCCGCTTTGTACCGCTGCGTCTCGGTCACCGTCCACGAGGTCATAAACCCGCCCGCGCTCCATCCAAAAATCGCCAGCCGGTTAGGATCGGCCCAGCCCTGGGACACGGCGAAATCCGTCGCACTGTCCACGTCGCGATACGCCCGATCGCCGAAATGTTGGTAAATCGCGGACAGAAAATCCTCCCCGTAGCCGGTTGAGCCGCGGTACTCAGGTTCGAGCACCACGTAGCCCGTCGCCGCGATGAGGCGCACGACTACATCGAAATTGAGCCGGTCGTTATCTTCCGGTCCGCCGTGCGGTAACACCAGGAACGGACATTTTTTCCCTGCTGTGTATCCCGGCGGAAATGTTGCGATGCCCTCGAGTTTGATTCCCTCTTTCGACATCCAATCGACCACCTGTACTTCTCCAAGGTCCACACTCCGGAGCGTGTCGTCCCCTTCGTGAGTGATCGTCCTCAGCTGGGTTCCAGACGTCACGGCCACGTTGGTCGTATGTTGCGGATCCTCGACGGAAAACGCCAGTACGTCCGGCGAAGCGCTGAATGCCGGAAACACGGGCAGGTCGACAACCCCTCCCGGCCAGCGGTACATCGTTTCGAGCTTCCCTCGACGAAACGTGTCGGCTTCGGTGATTACTCCCTTGTGCATCTCCACCCACACCGTTCCGCGGGGATCGGCCGTCACGGTCGTCGCCGTTCCCTCGAGCTGCGGGGTGCGGTCCACCGGCGGGCCGCCCGCGACCGGCACGGTCCAAACGTGTTCGGGCGTTAAGGTCGGCGTGGTCGTCGCCGCAAAAACGATTTCCTTCGCGTCGTCCGACCACGCGATCCCGCTGGTCCCGTCAGCAATCTCCGCCAGCCGGCGCGAACCCCTTGCGCTGCAAACATTCACGAACGAGTGCAGCTCGTGGAAACCGATCTTCGGCGTTTGAGTCATCACCGCGATTTCGGCAGAATCGTTCGACCACGCGATATCCGTAATGACGTTCAAATCCGGACACCACCACGCACCGCCTCCTCCATCTGCGTCTACGACGTACAAACTCGTCTGGGCGTTCTCGACGACCGTGTGCACACCTTCAAGAGGATCCTTGGCGCGCGAGTCCGCCAGTATTGCGAAGCGCCGACCATCGGGTGAAATCGTCGCGCCGTGTGCGCCGTTCGGCAGCGCCATAATGATCGTCGGCTTGGCTGCCGCCAGCGGCACGATCGCGAGTTGTCCCAGCTTGTCCACTTCGTAGGTGCCGTACAGCGCTCCGTCCTTCGTGAATCCTCGAGGCTCAAACTTTTCAGGCAACTCCAGCTTGTGCGGATTTTCGCCGTTTGCGTCGATCAGACGCCACTCATGCTTGGTCGCTCCTTTCGTTCCGTCGGTACTGACGTTGAACAGAATGGTCTTGCCGTCCGGTGAAACCGCGACCGCACGCGCGCTGTGCAGCGCCGAGTAATCATCAATTCCAAAGGGATGTTTGTCCGCCGCGTTGCTCTTTCCCGTCCCGGCAAGGACTGCTCCCACAAATCCCAGCAGCACCACGGCACGCACCAATCTGCTCGGTTTCCTTCTCCTCGAGCCTGCTTCTCGCCGGTCGGCTGTGCGCGCTTGCATGTCTGGCCTCCCACTTTAATTAGGCAAGAAGAAACTAACACAAGCGCAGCCATAAACGACGGGATGAACACCCGCAGTCTCCCCTTGACGCCGCCATCCCCGGGCGAGACGATAGTTCAGGGCACCTTCGAGGTAACCTGTCCGCTCTTCGAACCGTCTGACGAGGTAGGCCGCATCCCGTGAGGGGGGTGAATATGACTTCCCGCAAACTGATTCCTTCCATTTTGGTTCTGCTGTTTGGTTCTCTGCTGGTGGGCGCGTGTCCCGCAGTGGCGGACTCGAGCCATGCCCGCATCATTCGCCTGAGCCTTGTTCAGGGCGACGTCCGATTCGCCCGGGAGACCCACGGCGACCCTCTGGCGGACTCTAACGCAGGCTGGGAAACCGCCGGGCTGAATCTGCCGATCCGCCAGGGTTATGTCCTTGCCACCGACAACGGCCGCGCGGAAGTGGAGTTCGAGAACGGCGCGATGGCTTTCCTAAAGGAAAACACGGTCTTGGAGTTCTACGACCTTTCCCTCAATGACGCTGCGCGCACCACGCGCCTCGTTCTTCGGCAGGGGAGCGCTTCCTTCTATGTGAATCCTGCGGGCGGCGACTATTTCAGCGTCACGGGGGGCGACTTTACCGTGGAAGCCGATGGCCGGAGCAGCTTCCGCCTTGACAATTATGACGACGGCAGCACTGTCGAAGCCTATAAAGGCCGCGTTTCCGTTTTGCACCATAAGAACGCGACGCAGCTTGAAAAGGGCCAGTCCCTTACGGTAAAGGCCGGCGACGATTCTTCCCTGAAGGTCGGCCGCCTTGCCGATGAAGATGACTTCGATCGCTGGGTCTCCGGCCGCATCGACAGCGTTTCCGCCGCCACCACCGCGGCGATGCAATACACCGGTTCCCCTAGCTACGTTCCGGGATTCGCCGATCTGTATACCTATGGGGCCTTCTCAAACTGCGGGGGATACGGAAACGGTTGGAGACCGTTTGGTGCGGGGCTGGGCTGGTCGCCATTCACGAATGGGCAATGGATCATGGATCCTCAATTCGGCTGGACCTGGTCCAGCTTTCAGCCGTGGGGCTGGGCTCCCTATCACTATGGAGGATGGCTCTTCGATGCCTCTTGCGGCGGCTGGTTTTATTCCCCGCCGATTCTCTACGGATACGGATACCCCGGCGTGCCGAGAAAGCGGTTCCCGCGTGGCGTTCATCCCCCGCGTCCCGTCTATCGTCCGGTGACGGGCGTGTTCGTTCGCCAGGGCGGCAAGAGCGGCATCGTGCCTATGCATCCGCTCGACCAAAAAGGGAAGACTCCTCTGAATTTGGAGCGTGGCGTTTTCTCTAGTGTGGGGACGAAAGGCGTGCGCGCCGAGATCCTGCCTGTCGAGCACGGACAAAAATGGGAAACGTTGAAGTCGCCCCCGCGCGACTCCCTGAGCGGCAGCTTGGCGGCCACAACGCCGCCAACGCGCGTTTCGAGGACCGTCAGCGATGGCAAATCTGAAATTCGCGGCGTGTCGCTCGGCAAAGATTCTTCCATCACCTACGATGCGCGTGAGCACCGCTTTGTGAATACGAATTCTTCCGCGGCTCCGTCTTCCGCGCCGAATAACGAGATGCGTGTGGAAAATGGACGCACCGCCGCTGCCACGTCGACCCCAACCGTGGTCGCGCCCCCGCGCACACCGGCAACTCCTCCGGCGACGCGGAGCGCTTCCTCTCCTCCTGCACGGACGAGCGTCCCACCGCCGGCACCGCGCTACTCGGGCGGCGAACGCGGAGGTTCCAGTGGCAGCAGGGGCGGCAGTTGGAGCGGTTCGAGCGCAAGCGGATCAGGACGATCCTCGACGTCGTCCCCCCCTCCTTCTTCGGCGCCGTCTTCGCACCCGTCCTCCGGCCGGCCGCACTAATCGAATCGGAAACAATTTAGACGAACGGCTCCCCCAGGGGAGCCGTTTCCTTATCTGCGGCTGCACCAGAGGTCAGCAAAAGATCATGCCCGCGTAGCCCACCACCGCGTCCGGATCTCCAGAAACGTCCGCGGACGTCGCATACTTCACCAATTCCGGTTTTTTTGCACCCAGCCTATTCAGCGCCGTCAGCATGGCCACCGCAGGGCCCAGCCCGCACATAGAAATCGCTTCGTGGCGGCATGTTTCGTAGAGTCCGCGTGGTTCGAGCAGCAGCAACTGGTCGATGGCTTTGCGGTCCTTGATGCGCGTTGTAGCGTCATCCTCGTAATGATTCAAGTCCGAGGTGGTCAATAGCAGAACGTTCTCTTTAGCAGCCTCAAGCACCTGCCCGATGGCTTCCCCCACGCTCACCAGGGATTCGAATTGCACGGGTCCAAGAGCTATGGGAACAAATGTGAAGTCCGGCGCCAGCACCTGAAGAAACGGCAACTGCACTTCGAGCGAGTGCTCCGCGCTGTGCGCCACGCTGTCGTCGCGCAGCAGCGGGCAGGCTTTTTCGAGCGCTTCGGCCAGCGCCTCGTCGATCCGCGCGTCTCCGAGCGGCGTGCGCCAGGCGCCGCTCGAAAGTATGGCCGCCGGCTCACCCCGCGGATAATGCCGCACCCCGAGAATGATGATTTTCCTGGGCAGCGCGATCCGCCGAAGCACCGCGCCGGCCACGTGACCGGAATACACATATCCGGCGTGCGGCACCAGGCAGGCCCTTACCGGAATGGGTGGCTGGCTCCGATCGGCAAGGCTGTAGCTGTGAATGAGCGCTTGGAGTTCCGCGGGACCCGCGGGATAGAAGCGTCCGGCAACCGCAGGGAGGCGAAGCATGTTGCCGCTCCGCAAATCAAATGGGTTTCGAGGGTTTCCCTTTGACCTTGATGGCTTGGGACGTGTCGGGCTGGTAAAAAACGGTCACTTTGTCGCCGTACTGGTAACCGCCATGGTCGATGATTTTCTGCATTCTCGACGACGCCGCTTGCGAAAGAGGAAACGTTCGGATGGCCATGTCGTTGCCCTTCGCGCGCACGGTAATCTGCGCGTTATTCGCGTGCATCACAAAACCTTCAAACTTATCAAGACCGGTCGGCTTGGGCTTGGGCTTCACCACAGCGACGACGATGGGCGCCGCGGTCTCAACGACAATCGGCACGATCACCGGGGCCTGCGCGGCCGCAGGGCAGGAAAAAAAGCCCGCCTCGGCAAGCATCAGCGGCAGTCCGATGGCGGCCATCTTGACGATGCCGTTCATTCCGTATCGTCCGTGGCAATCCGCAAGGACTTTAGAAAGCGCACGTCCTGGGGCGTCATGGCCAGCCGCGCGGCCGACCTTCTGTCATGCTCTTCCAAAAACGATTCCTGATCCACCTGAATCCGCAACGACTCCAGAAAGCGGCGGTCCTGGGGCGTCAGCTTGGCTGCCTCGGCCGCAGCCGCGTCGCGTTTTGCCAGCCCGATGGTGGCATCCAGTTTCAGCACGATATCGTACCCGTGAGCACGCACGCCGGCAATCGCACCCGTAATGCGATCGGAATCGGACACCGTGTCATTGATAGCGTGTCCCAGTTCACGGAGCAAGTTTTTCAGGTGATCATCGAGTTGCAAGGCTGGCTCTCCCGTACGTCTTCGGCCATTCTAGGCCCACCGATTGTTGGATACAAGAGAGCATCACTCCGTTGTCTCCAATACGTCCACAGTACCATCGTTCAGGTTCGAATGGCCCTAAAGTCCGAGGACCCCGGCACCCTCTTCCTCTTGTCCGCCGCGTTTTAGGCTAAGATGCTCGTATGTCCACAGCCGCAAGGGCCGCCGCCGGGCCCCCGCAGCCGGGTGGTTTCCGGCGTCTCTGGCGCGTGCTCCGCCAGCTTTTTCACGAGGCCACCGGCGCCGTCTTTGCCGTTCTCGCGCTGGGTTGGCTCAACGCCGCGCTGCGCGCCTGGACGCGCGACGTTGCTCGCTGGCTCATCGGCATGGCCGTGGCGGTTGCTCTGTTATTTCTGTTTTTCGCGGTAACGTCGTTTCAGAAGGCTCGCAGGTTGTAGCGCCGGCTGTCCACCGGCGTCACGGGGCTGGCCGAATCGCCCGGCATCGAGCACACCATCATGTCTGACGCAAAAACCAAATCCGAACGGAAAGACCGATTCACCACTCTCTCCGGACTCCCCATCGATCGTCTCTACACGGAAGAAAATCTTGCCGGCTGGAACCCCGATGAGGCCCTCGGATATCCCGGGGTATATCCCTTTACTCGCGGTATCTATCCCACCATGTACCGCGGCCGCTTCTGGACCATGCGCCAGTACGCCGGCTTCGGCACCGCCGTCGAATCCAACCAGCGCTATCGCTATCTGCTAAGCAAGGGCCAGGCTGGTCTTTCCGTCGCTTTCGACCTGCCCACGCAAATTGGCTTGGATTCTGACCATCCTCTGGCCCTCGGCGAAGTCGGCAAAGTTGGTGTGGCCATCGATTCGCTCGAAGACATGGAGACTCTCTGCGAGGGCATTCCGCTCGAAAAAGTCTCCACCTCGATGACCATCAACGCCACGGCCGCAATCCTGCTCTGCCTCTATGTAGCCGTCGCGAAACGGCAAGGCGCGAGCCTGCCAAGGCTTTCCGGCACCATCCAGAATGACGTTTTGAAGGAATACATCGCCCGCGGCACTTACATCTATCCGGTGCGGCCCGCGATGCGCATCGTCACGGACATTTTCGCGTGGTGCCGCGACCATCTTCCCAAGTGGAACACCATCTCCATCTCCGGCTATCACATCCGCGAAGCCGGTTCGACCGCCGTCCAGGAAGTCGCCTTCACTCTGGCCGATGGAATCGCCTACGTCCAGGCGGCGCTCGACGCCGGCCTGGGCGTCGATGAATTTGCCCCGCAGCTTTCCTTTTTCTTCAACGCCCACAACGATCTTCTGGAAGAAATCGCCAAGTACCGCGCCGCGCGCCGTCTCTGGGCCGGCATCATGGCCACACGCTTCGGTGCCAAAGATCCGCGTTCCATGATGCTCCGTTTCCACGCGCAAACCGCCGGTTCTTCGCTTACCGCGCAGCAGCCGGAAAACAACATCGTGCGCGTGGCCATCCAAGCGCTCGCCGCGGTTCTCGGCGGCTGCCAATCCTTGCACACCAATTCTCTCGACGAAGCGCTCGCCCTTCCTACCGAAGATTCCGCGCTCATCGCGCTGCGCACCCAGCAAATCCTGGCTAACGAAACAGGCGTGGCCAACACCGTCGACCCCGTCGCCGGCTCCTACGCCATCGAATCCCTCACCAACGAAATCGAATCACAAGCCTCACACTACCTTACAAGAATCGACAAAATGGGAGGAATGGTGCGCGCCATTGAAGCCGGTTACGTCCAGGGAGAAATCCAGAAAGCGGCCTACGAGTTCCAGCAAGCGGTCGAGAAAAAAGAACAAATCGTCGTCGGCCTGAACGACTTCGTGGGCTCCACGGAAGGAAATGGCGCGCGCATCATTCCCATTCTCCGTATCGACGCCCAAATCGAACGCTCCCAGATCGCCCGGCTGGGCGCCCTGCGCGCCAAGCGCGATACGGTCCGCGCCAAATCCGCCCTCGCCGAACTGCAGCGCCGTGCCGCAACCGCCGAGAATCTTCTTCCTGCTATCCTCGATGCCGTCGAAGCCTACGCCACGGTCGGCGAAATCTCCGACGCCCTCCGCCGCGTCTTCGGCGAATACCTGGAATCCGTAGTCATCTGAGGATGGAGGCAAACATGATCGAGCTCATCCTGCTGCTCGCAGTCCGGGGCGTCACTTATGCTTCCAAGGCTCTGCCCTGCTCATGAACAGGGCTTCAGGTCACGAACTCTCATGGCCCCGCTTGATCCGCACGCCCTCGGAGGCCACCCGCTTTATCGATCATGCCGGGTTCTGCGTCCTGTTCCCGCTCAAAAACGTTCCGCTCGGGTCGCTTTACTACGCCGTCGCAAAGCGCCGAGACGTGCGCTGGGACAAATATGCGCAACTCATCTGGAAATGGAAAGACGAATTGCCAAAGAAGCGCCGCGCTCTTTACGCAAAATATTTCAAGAGTCGCGGCTCATTTCTCTCGCTCCAGCTTCTGCCGTATTTTCTAGCCATCGAGGGAACGGCAGTGGGGGCCGAAGCCTGCTACAAAATGGGGCGCATTTCTCACGATGCGCTGGAACTTTGGCAAGCGCTCGAAAAGCACGGGGCCCTGCCGACGCTCGAACTTCGGCAGGCCTCCAAACTCGAAACGCCAGCCGGCAACAAGCGCTTCAAGAAGGCCATGTTGGAATTGCAGGGTCTGCTGCTTGTCACCCACTCCGGCGCCGCACAGGAAACCGAAGCGTGGGCCTCCAACTGCTTTGATCTGGTGGCCCGTGCCTTTCCCCGGCAGGTTCAACAAGCCCGAAAAATATCCCCAGAAAATGCCCGCACCGCGATTGCCGCGAGATATCGCACCTTGTACCCCTCCACGCCGACAGTACAGATCGCCCGCCTGTTCGGCTGGACCAAAGCACAGGCTCGCAGCGCGCTTGCGCTATAGTATTCTTCCCTACGAGAAGACTATGAAGTTGATCCTGGCTTCCGCTTCGGAACGCCGCGCCGAAATTCTTCGCGGCGCGGGCTTAGCGTTCACGCAGCTCTCTTCCGCCATTGACGAAACGCCTTACCCGGGCGAAGCTCCTCACGACCTCGTAGAGCGCCTGGCCGCTGCCAAGGCCGAACTGGTCGCCGCCCGGGTGGTCGGCCCGTCGATCGTCATCGCCGCCGACACCATCGTGACCCTGGAAGGGCACATTTTCACCAAGCCGCGCTCCACGGACGATGCCCGCCATATGCTCGAACGGCTTGGCGGCCGCACCCACGCGGTGGTCACCGGGGTCGCGCTCATCCGCCTTCCTGATGCGGTCCGCAGCACTTTTGTGGAATCGACGCTGGTGCACTTCGCCGTGCTCCCGGCGGAAGAAATCACCCGCTATCTGGCGACCGGTGAACCCCATGACAAAGCAGGAGCTTATGGCATCCAGGGCCGCGCCGGCCGTTACATCCCGCGCATCGAAGGCTGCTATTTCAACGTCGTCGGCCTGCCTCTCGCGCACCTCCTCTCGTCCCTCACCGAGCTAGGCTGGTCCGAAGACTAGCAACCTACGGCCGTTATTCCGGAGGCTCATTCTCTTTGGGCTGGCCTTTTCTGACTCCTCCTCGAACCAAGAGCGAGTCACTCACTCGTCGACACGCATTACCTCGAGGCGCTGTTGAAGACGACCAGGCTGTCCTTCCGCTCGGTGTGGCAAAAACGAAGAGGCGTCCTGGTGAGCACCAGGACGCCTCTTTTGCTTCAGGGGGGGTGGAGGAAGCTTAGTTAGGTTTCGGCTGCGTCTTGAGGTTGTGTTTCTTGTGATAAATGTTCTTCGACGCCGCATTCTGTTCATGGTTGACTTGTTTCTTTTCCGAAGCCGTCAGCGTTCCGCCGTTGGCCTTGCGGTCCGCGGCCACCTGCCGGTTAATGCCCTTCTGCTGCTTCTCGGCCTTGGCCGCTTCGCCAGCTGTCATCTGCCCGCTCTTGATGCCCTGGGCGATGCGGTCCTGCTGATTTTCGCGGCGCTGGTCCACTTTGTTGTTGGCATAGTGCTGGGTGCTAGCGTTGTGCTTGTCCTTGCCGATCTGCTTGGAAAGCTGATTTTGCTGCCCGTTGATCTGTTTTTTCTCTGCCGCCGTCAGCTTGCCACCATTGGCCGCGCGGTCCGCTTTGGTCTCGGCATTGAGGGCCGCTTCTTTGGTTTCGAGCTTCGAAGTTTCGCCAGCCGTCAGTTGGCCGCTTTTCACCCCTTGGGCGATGCGATCCTGCTGATTTTCTTTGCGCCGCGCCACGGTGGGCTTGGGAGTTGCTGCCGGCGTGGGTGCGGCCGCTGGTGTTGCTGCCGTTCCGCTCTCGGCTTCGTCGGGCTGCTGCGAACCGGCCAGCGCCACGGTTCCGGCCATCAGCACCAGAACGGGCAAGGCACTCCACTTCATGCAGGTAAATTTCATGGGCTCTCTCCTAAGCTTTCAGAATTTGCGGGTCACCGTGTAATACCCGATGCTGCTCGGAAAGTTGGGCCGCCGCTACTGGACTACAGTACAGGTTTTGCGGATCGCCTCGCTGTTTTCCGCTACTCTTTGGACACATTCCGAACTACTCACCTTCTTTCATGCGCAGGCCCGCACGCCTTTGGTCGGGTGTTTGGAGCTCGGTTTTTTACGACGTTAATGCGAATGCGGAGAGTTTGTTTCCGGGAGGATGGGGACCGCTTTGATGAAATGCGAGCAGCGTTGAAATCCCGAGGGCGGCCACACGGGCCGCCCTTCTTAAACCTCGAGAGAACTTCTCCGCGCTACTTCTTTTCTTCGGCAGGTTTTTCTGCGGGGGGAGGAGCAGGCGTCTGTGCCGGAGGCGCCGGTGTTTGCGAAACGCCTGACATGCCATCCTTGAAGCTGCGGATACCCTCGCCAAATCCCTTCATGATTTCCGGGATTCGCTTACCACCAAAGAAAATCAGTATGACCGCCAGAACCACAAGCCAATGAAAAATACTAAATTCACCCATAAACCGCCTCCACGCGCCCGCCGCGGCGGGTAGCCCTGCGCGGCAAGTCTGGTCCGCTTCTTGCACCTACAGGATAACACGCTCGTCCCCCGCCCGGCGCGTCACATGTTCACGATCGAGGTATTCAAGCAGGGGGATGGCGTACTTCCGGGTGATCCCGGTGAGTTCCTTGAATGCCGGCACAGAAATCCGGTCGCCCCTGGCCTTCTTGTAAGCGGCCAGCTGCTCCCTCAGTTGCGCCAGCGCTTGACGGTGGAACACCAGTTCGGCGGACACCCGCACCAGGTTCTTCTCTCGCAAGAGAATTTGCAAGAGTCTTTCTGCTCGCTGGGCTTCGACAGCAAGTTTTGCCAGCACCTCCGTCACCGCTGGCACCGCCAGACTCGCGGAGGCAAACGCTGCTTCGAGCTGTTCTTTGGCGCGGGCTTCTTCGGGTAGCAGGGCGATCTCCGATCCCGCCTTTTTTACCAATTCTCCCTGTGCGTCGAGCTTCTTCTCGGCCACCAGCTCTTCCAGCGCGGCGCGAAATGTTTCATTCCGCACGCGCTTTCCCAGGCTGGCGCGGAGGTCCTCACGCGCGATTCCCGGCAGCAAAGGATTTTCCTTCTGAAATTTCGCGACTTTTTCGACAATCTTCATGCGCACTTCTTCAAACAATTTTCCCGCCACCAGCACCAGCGGCTCGCTCGATACCCTTCTTACGCGTCCCGTACGGTGAAGTTCATCCACCGCTCGGTGGATTTCTTTTTCCGTCCAGCCCGTTCGCGCCACGATCTCTGCCAACCCCAGCCCCAACAGCGCGCGCGCGGTCATCGCCGCCAAGGTCTCCTCGCCGTTCTGCCGCTCGAGCGTTCGAAGAAACGCCGCGCGCCCCGAATCGCGCAGCATCGGTCGCCGCGCCAGCGGGTCCAGCACCGCACCCCCGCCAATCGTAACTACCGGCGAAAACTGCCGCACAATGAAGCGATCGCCCGCCAGCACCAGCACTTCGTCCTGTAGCTTCAGGTTCGCGAGCGCCGTCCCGCCGGGCGGCAGTTCCTGATCTCCGTGAAGAAATAACTCGGCGATGGTCTCTGCCGTTCCCGCGTGAAAGTGCAGGCGCGCACCCGGTTTCATTTTTCTCGCGGATGGCAACAGTTCGAGCCGCACATCGATCCGGCGCGTCTTCCGGAATCTCCCCGGTGTCGCTAGCACCATTCCGCGCTTCAGGGCGGTGTGCTCGATTCCCGCCAGGTTTACCGCCGTGCGTTGTCCCGGCATGGCGCGCTCCACGGCTTTCCCCCCGGACTGCACGCCGCGCACCCGCAGCCGCTGGCCGCGCGGGAAGAGTTCCACTTCGTCGCCCGGGCCCACGCTTCCGGAAATCAGCGTGCCGGTCACCACCGAGCCAAATCCCTTCATCGCAAAAGCCCGATCAATGGGCAGCCGGAAGTACCGCGCCGCATCCTTCCTGTACGCGTTGGCCGCCGCCTCGCTTAAAGCTCTCTTCAGTTCGCCGAGACCGGCTCCCGTTTTCGCGCTCACCGGCACAATCGGCGCGTGTTCGAGGAACGATCCTCCGAGGAACTCCTCGGCTTCCAGCCGCACCAGTTCGAGCGTTTCGCTCTCCACCAGGTCGCTTTTCGTCACCGCCACCACGCCACGCTCGACTCCCAGCAAGCGGCAGATATCGAAATGCTCGCGCGTCTGCGGCTTGATAGATTCGTCCGCGGCGATCACCAAGAGCAACACATCAATACCGGCCGCGCCCGCCAGCATGTTGCTGACGAAGCGCTCGTGCCCCGGCACATCTACAAAACCGAAGCGCACACCGTTTTCTTCCAGGAATGCAAAACCCAGATCGATGGTGATTCCCCGGCGCTTCTCTTCGGCCAGACGATCTGGGTGCGTGCCGGTCAGCGCTTCGACCAGCGTTGATTTGCCATGGTCGATGTGCCCGGCAGTGCCAACAATTACGCTGTGGGTCGGACTAGACATGGATGAAGGTGTGCGCTATTTCGCGCCGTCTGGATGCTACTGGACGACAGCATGAGCGGCCAACCTTCCTTAGCTCACTTCGCGGCAGCGATCTCGTCGACGATCGCTTGGGCGGCTGCTCGCGGATCAGGGGCCGCCAGAATAGGCCTGCCAACCACCAGGAAATCGGCGCCGGCGCGAATCGCCTCGGTGGGTGTAGCTTTGCGGGCCTGGTCTTCTGATTTGGATTCCACCGCTGAACTCTTTGAGCGCACCCCGGGCGTCACGATCAAAAAATCACGGCCGCAAGCCTTGCGAATGGATTTGGCTTCTTGGACCGAAGCGACGACCCCATCGACGCCGGCCTTTTTTGCAAGTTCTGCCAGCTTCACGACCCGCAGTTTTGGAGTGCCCCCGATTCCCACTTCCCTCATGGTCTTCTGATCCATGCTGGTTAGAATGGTGACCGCCAAGAGGCGCGGCCGGTCGGCGCCCATCGGAACACCCGCACTGATGGCCTGTACCGCGGCCTCCAGCATGGCATGGCCGCCGAGCGCGTGCACGTTGACGAGCTGCACTCCGCTCATGGCCGCCGCGGAAAGCACGGCGCCAGCCACGGTGTTGGGTATGTCGTGGAATTTTAGGTCGAGAAAAATACCCGCGCCCAGCGCGGCAACTTCCTTGACGGCAGCGGGACCCGCGGCCGTGAACAGCTGGTTGCCAATCTTGAACATGCCTACAAGATCGGCAACCTGTTTCGCGAACTTCACGGCGGACGTCAGAGAATCAAAATCTAGCGCGACGACCAGGCTGCTGCGGGGATGAGCGTCGAAGGTCAAGGTCATAGTTGACCCCGACTCCTTCGGGGTCAGTGCTTCTCGGGTAGTGCCATCAACTCGAGCCGGACCTGGCTCACGCCGGAATGGATCAATCCGATTTTCCGGGCGACACGATAGGATACATCAATTTCACGCCCTTCCTGATAAGGACCCCGGTCATTGATGCGTACCAGCTCAAACTTCCCGTTCCGGGTGTTCACCACGCGAACCATGGAGCCAAAAGGCAGGTTGGGGTGCGCCGCGGTGAGGGCTTCGGAGTCGAAGCGCTCGCCGTTGGCGGTCTTGCGGCCATGGAATCCTGGGCCATACCAACTGGCATTGCCCACCCAGGTCTTCACCGGCTTCATAGGTTGATTCAGATGCGCCACTAGGGGGGCCTCCATCACCGGAGCGATGAGGAACATCAGAAGTGCCCAGCGCAGCGCAGCCCAGATCATGAAGAGTCGATGTCTCATAGTGTGTTCTTTGTGCTACTCGGATCCAGAAAAGTGTAGCAAGGTAACGTCGTTATGTCAACCATTTTCTGACAGAAATTGCTCTCTTATCTTATTCAAGGTAAACGCTTTAGCATCGAATAGTACCTTAGTAATGGTGTCGACAAGTCGCTCACTGACCCTCGGGTCAGCAAAGCTGGCCGTCCCTACCTGTACCGCCGAAGCGCCTACAGCCAGGTAATCAAGCACGTCTTCGACCGTCTCGATGCCTCCCAGCCCCAGAATTGGTGTCTTGGTGGCCTTCCGCGTTTCCCAAACCAGCCTCAAAGTAATAGGCTTAATTGCTGGACCCGACAATCCCCCGGTTTTGCTCCCCAACCGGGACTTCCCGGTGCGGAAGTCGATGGCCATCGCAGGGTAAGTGTTTGCCACTGTCAAGGCATCTGCTCCCGCTTCTTCGGCAGCCCGGGCGATAAGTCCAATGTTTGTCACCAGAGGGGAAAGCTTGACCCACAGGGGCCTCCTCACTGCCGCCCTTCGGGCCGCCCCGACGACCTCAGCCACCAGGGCTGGATCGCTGCCAAACTGCATACC
>WNGI01002138.1_pt1 | contig 17344 bp, 17 predicted proteins | sample 5400621 | NCBI WGS metagenome assembly WNGI01 (sample SAMN13153374, study PRJNA577476) | soil metagenome | isolation source: 20 cm soil or saprolite under Garry oak tree replicate 1 | place: USA:California | collected 2016-06-15 | reverse complement strand
GGCTCGGATCACTGCGGCGGAGAAAGATCACGCCCGCGGATACAAGTACGAACGCGAACAGCGTCCCGATGTTCGTCAGATCCACCACTTCCGCAATATTCGCAAATGCGGCAAAAACGGCGACGAAGACGCCGGTGAGAATGGTACCAAAGTACGGCGTCTTGTAGCGGGGATGAATCCTGGCGAAGACGGGCGGCAACAACCCATCGCGCGACATCGAGAAAAATATTCGCGGCTGACCAAGCTGGAATACGAGGAGCACGCTACCCATGGCGATGACTGCACCAAGCGCGATGATGAAGCGCGAGATACGCAGCAGCGTCGGCGGCCCCGCGGCGTACTGGAGCGCGGTGATCATTGGCTCGGGTGTACCGAGCCGCGGCCAGGGCGCCATACCCGTCATCACCACGGAAATGGCGATGTACAGCACGGTCGTAATCACCAAACTCATGATGATTCCGAACGGCATGTCACGGGGTGGGTCCTTCGTCTCTTCGGCTGCAGTCGACACGGCGTCAAAACCGATGTAACTGAAAAAGATGATTGCCGCTGCGGCGCTGATTCCCGCGAATCCATTGGGCGCGAAACCGCCGGTTTCGGGGTTGCTCCAGTTTCCGGGTCGGATGAGAAAGGCGCCCACAGCGATAAAAAAGAGAATGATGCCGACCTTGAGGAGAACCATCGCGTTGTTCGTGTTCGCCGACTCCTTGATCCCAATCACGAGAATGACAGTTAGAAGCGCGACAACCGAGAATGCAGGGAGGTTTATGATGACCGGTAACCCCAGGACATGCGGAGCTCCGGTCCAAGCTGACGCGAGGTACTGCGTGGTGCTATCCAGTGTCCCGCCAGCGGCGGCACCGAGCTGCGCGAACGCGTCGTGTGCAGATCGGTAGTCTGTCGCAAGCCAGGCCGGCAGATCGAGACCAAAATGACTCAGTAACTCGCGGAAGTAACCCGCCCAGCCGATCGCCACGCCGATATTGCCTACCGCATACTCGACGATGAGGTCCCATCCGATAATCCAGGCGACAAACTCTCCTATCGATGCATAGGCGTAGGTGTAGGCAGACCCCGAAACCGGCACCATTGCCGCAAATTCCGCGTAACAAAGCGCGGCGAAGCCGCAAGCGACTGCCGTCAGGACGAACGAAAAAATGATCGCCGGGCCGGCCCCGGGACGTGCAGCATCGCCCACGATCGCGGTTCCCGTCGTCGCAAAAATGCCGGCACCGATCGTCGCTCCAACACCAAGCGCGGTGAGATGCCACTTGCCGAGCGTGCGTTTGAGGCCGCCGTGGAGAGCAATGTCGGTCTCGAAATCGGCAACCGATTTTTTTGCGAGTAGTGATCTCATGAACCCCTGCCTAAGTGGGACAGATCGTTCATAGACTGTTGCTCAGAGAAAAGGCGAAGCCTCAGGCGACAGCACTCTTGACTCGCATGGCGTAGAACGACCGCCATACGAACGTCACCGAAATCAGAAAAAAGACCGCCGCCAGAATGTGCGTCAGTGTCGACCCCTTGTCCTGTGTCAACGAGACCGCAAGCTCTACGGCCAGCAGGCCGAACAGCGTCGTGAACTTGATGATCGGGTTGAGTGCAACCGACGACGTGTCCTTGAACGGATCGCCGACCGTGTCGCCCACGACTGTCGCCGCGTGGAGGGGAGTTCCTTTTTGCTTCAGCACCACTTCGACGATCTTCTTGGCGTTATCCCAGGCGCCGCCGGCGTTGGCCATGAAGATCGCCTGGAACAGTCCGAACAGCGCGATCGAAATCAGGTAGCCGATGAAGAAATACGGCTCGACGAAAGCGAACGTGAGGGTACCGAAGAATACCGCCAGGAAGATGTTGAACATTCCCTGCTGCGCGTACTTGGTGCAGATCTCGACGACCTTCTTGCTATCGGCGACTGACGCCCTGGCCGTGCTCTCGAGATTGATGTTCGCCTTGATGAACTCGACCGCCCGGTACGCCCCGGTTGTAACCGCCTGCGTTGACGCACCTGTAAACCAGTAGATCATCGCTCCGCCTGTAATGAGTCCGAGCAGAAACGGTGGGTGCAGGATCGAGAGGTTGGCGATGAACTCGGGTCGTAATCCATGCGTAAGTCCGACAATGATCGAGAAAATCATCGTGGTCGCCCCAACCACGGCTGTGCCTATGAGCACCGGCTTGGCGGTGGCCTTGAAGGTGTTGCCCGCGCCGTCATTCTCCTCCAGTAGATGCTTTGCCCGGGCAAACTGCGGATCGAAGCCGTAATCCCTTTGCAGCTCCTGATGGATTCCGGGCACTTGCTCGATCAGCGACAGCTCGAAGATCGATTGAGCGTTGTCGGTGACCGGCCCGTATGAATCGACAGCGATCGTGACCGGGCCCATTCCCAGGAATCCGAATGCGACGAGACCGAAGGCGAACACCGCCGGCGCGATCATCAGTGCGCCGAAGCCGGTGGTGCTGACGAGGAAGCCAATCGTCATCAGCGTCATGATCGAGAGGCCGAGCCAATACGCGCTGAAGTTTCCAGCGACGAAGCCAGACAGAATGTTCAGAGAGGCGCCGCCCTCACGCGACGACGTCACTATCTCCTTCACGTGACTCGAGTTGACTGAGGTGAATACCTTCACCAGTTCGGGGATGATCGCGCCCGCAAGCGTGCCGCAGGTGATTACCGCCGAGAGCTTCCACCACAGAGAGCCATCGCCGAGCTGCGGCAGCAGCAGATACGACACGAGGAAGGTGAGCGCAACCGAAATCAGCGAGGTGAGCCACACCAATGACGTCAGCGGCGCCTCGAAGTCCATCTCGTCAACGTTCACATAGCGCGCTCTGGCAATTGCTTCGTTGATCAGATATGAGAGGCCGCTGGCGACCACCATCATGATGCGCATTACGAAGATCCAGACCAGCAGCTGTACCTGCACGGCCGGCTCGCGCACAGCGAGAACGATGAATGAGATGAGCGCAACACCGGTCACGCCGTAGGTCTCGAAACCGTCGGCGCTCGGCCCGACCGAGTCTCCAGCGTTGTCGCCGGTGCAATCCGCGATCACGCCAGGGTTTCTCGCGTCGTCTTCTTTCACGTTGAAAACGATCTTCATCAGGTCAGCCCCAATGTCCGCGATCTTGGTGAAGATTCCGCCAGCGATGCGCAGTGCCGCTGCCCCGAGCGATTCGCCGATCGCGAAGCCGATGAAGCACGGTCCCGCGTAGTCTCCCGGAATGAAAAGAAGAATGAACAACATGATCACCAGCTCGACGCTGATAAGAAGCATGCCGATGCTCATTCCTGCCTTGAGCGGGATCGAATAGCAAGGAAATGGCTTTCCGCGAAGGCTGGCGAATGCAGTGCGGGAATTTGCAAAAGTGTTGATCCGGATACCGAACCAGGCCACGCCGTAGCTACCGCCAATTCCGACGAGGCTGAAGAGCAGAATGATTGCGACCTTCATCGGATCGAAATGCAGCAGGAAGCCGAAATACAGCAGGATTACGAAGCCGATGAAGACCTCGAGAATCAGAATGAATTTGCCCTGGGTAATCAGGTAGGTCTTGCAGGTCTCGTAGATCAGCTCCGAAATCTCCCGCATCGATTGGTGCACGGCCATCCGCTTCAGCTGCCCATACATCACAAGCCCGAACAGCAGTCCGAGCGCGCAGACGAAGAGTCCGCCCATCAGCAGCGACCGGCCGTGGATCCCACCGAGGAAACTGACCTGCGAGAGGTCGGGGATTATGAGATTTGCTTCACCGCCGCCCTGCTGCTCGACCGGAACGGCCTGCGCCGTCCCCGTAGCCGCCGCGGCGATCGCGCTGTCGGTGCGGTTCTCCACGACACCTTGTCCACCGGCTGGGCGCGCTACGAAAAAGGCGAGCACCGACAGAAACACCACGAGCGGATTAACAACTCCTGCAAACTTCCGATTCATTCTGAATTCTCCAAGGGTGAATAACAGCCGGCATGCGAGAACCGGCTTCGTGCTCAGCGTGCTGGTGCCGATTCCACTTTGCGCCAGATGAAGTAAACAGGAACGCCAAGCAGTACGATTACGAGTCCGGAAATAGATTGGGCCCGCGTCGTGTCCGCTATCAGCAGGATCACCGCAATCGCGGACGCGAGAACGATGTACAGGGCCGGCAGCACTGGATAGCCGACAACTTTGTAGGGGCGTTCTGCATCCGGCCGCAACGCCCGCAACCTGAAGAGGCCGACGGTGGTCAGCGCGTAGAAAATCAGCGCCGCGAAGATCACGTAATTCAGCAGCTGACCGTAGGTTCCCGTCAGACAGAGCAGGCTCGTCCAGATCGACTGCGCAATGAGCGCTGCGGCTGGTACGCGGTTGCGATTGAGGTTGCCGGCGCGGCGGAAGAACAATTTGTCACGCGCCATCGCGTAATAAACCCGCGCTCCCGACAGAATCAGGCCGTTGTTGCAGCCAAAAGTCGAGATCAGAATCGCCACCGCCATGATCGACGCGCCGATCGCCCCGAAGATCGTCTCCATCATTGCGCTCGCGACGCGATCCTGGGTCGCGTACTGAATGCCCCGCTCCATCACCGTCGCCCCATCCTTGATGCCGTGCATCGGCAGAACGTTCAGGTACGAGACGTTGGCGAGAATGTAGAGGATGCTGACGAGTCCGGTTCCGTAGAGCAATGCGCGCGGCAAGTTCCGTTGCGGCGAATGAACCTCGGCTGCCGCAAACGTCACGTTGTTCCAGGCATCGCTGGCAAAGAGCGATCCGACAAGGGCGGATCCGAACGCGATGATGAATGCTGGAGTAAAAGCCACCGGGTTGAAGTTGCCATTCGAGAAATTCGCGGTGATCGCTTCTGCGTGCCGACCGATGGTCAGACCCAGCAGGATCAGCGCGATCAGTGCACCGGTCTTCACGACTGTCAGAGTCGTCTGCACGATCTTCCCTTCCTTGATACCGCGCAGATTGATCCAGGTCAGTACCCAGATGCTGACCAGGGCGACCAGACGCTGCGGCGACAAGCCAAGCTGTACCGGCGCGCCGGCGGTCGTGAAATCCATCTGGGGAAACCACGAGTAGCGATCGGGGGTGATACTCGGCCAAAGCACGCCGAGAAATCTCCCAAACGCGACGGCGACCGCGGCGATGGTGCCGGTCTGAATCACGACGAAGAGAGTCCAGCCATAAAGAAAGCCCATGAGATGACCCATGGACTCTCTGAGGAACACGTACTGGCCGCCGGCTCGTGGATACATCGCCGCGAGCTCGCCGTAGGAGAGCGCGCCAAGGATCGTCACGATACCCGAAACGATCCACGCCATCAGCAGCCAGAAGGGCGAATTGACCGTCCGCGAGATCTCGGCGGAGACGATGAAGATGCCCGATCCGATCATCGAGCCCGCGACGAGCATTGTCGCGTCGGTAAGCGTCAGCGCCTTGACGAACTCGCGCGACGATGGAGCGGTTTCAGCCGTTGCTGTCGTGGTTGCCAACGCTCTTCCTCTTCTGCTCGGTTTAGCCGGGTGTTTTCCTCCTGTACAGCGCGCGGAAGTTACCGGCCGAAGGGCCAATTTGCTAGTCTGGGAACTTCTCGAGCGGCTGCGGACTGCGGACCAACGGCATTGCACTTGGTCCGCAGTCCGTAGTCCGCAGTGTCAGAAGATGAAATGCACGTCGACGGTGTCCCTCATCGGCGTGCCATCGGCGTGAACACCCGGACGGAAACGGAGTGATCGTAAAACTTCTTCGAGGCGCCGATTGTAACCGCCGTCCTTCGAGGGATTGAACGCAATCAGCCTGGCGTTGCCTTTTTCATCGACGTCGAACCACGCGATCAAGTGATACGGTTTGATTCTATCCGGCGCTGGGAGTGGCGGGATGAAGAGGTCTCTGAGCGTCGGGGGATAATCCTTTCCGGGTCCGCCGCCAGTACCGGGACCGACGCTGCTACCGCGGCCGGTGCCGACACCTGATCCAACACCGCCGCCACTACCAGGACCAGCGCCGGCGCCGCCTGAATTGCTCGCGCTCCCTTCTCCTGTGTTCGTCGTCGTGACCGCCGAGGTGAGAGGCGGCGCCGGCGTCACTGGCGACTCAACCTGGGGCTTTGGCTCCAGCTGCTTCACCGGAGGAACCGTTAGCGGTTTCGGCTTGGGCATCACTGTTGGATCCGATCTCACCCGCACGAACTCGAGGTGTTCCTCGCGCGACCCAAGACCGCTCGTTCCACCGCCGCCACCGCCGGCCGGGCCCGGTCCGCCGCCTCCGAGAGATGGTTCGTGCGTGAAATCGGACGAGCCAACGATCGGCGCCAGGATGAGAAAAAGGATCACTGCGTGCACAAGAAGCGACGCAATGATCCCTTTCCACCCTTCTTCCTTTTTTCGCCGTGACTCGAAAGTCGGATAACGCGTGACTACTTCACGTCCTTCGGCGTCGCCGCAATGACTTTGACGCCCGCACCGCGGGCGACATCCATCGCCGCGATCACATCCTGGTACTTAACGTTTGGATCGCCCTTCACGAAGATGATCTTGTCAGGACGCGGGTCGTAAATTTCCTTGAGTCTCCTGCCGAGATCATTCTTCGCCACCGGCTGCGAGTTGATCTTGAAAGTGCTACCCGGCAGAACCTCTAGGACGATCTGCGACGGCGGCGGGCCAGACTGCTCCGGCTGCGGGGTCGGATCGGGCAACTGAAGATCAATCGCCTTACGCGACATTGGAATGACCATCATGAAGATGATCAGCAGCACGAGCAACACGTCGATCATCGGGGTGACGTTGATCTCGTTGGTCAGCCCGCCACTGGGACCTCCGCTGGACATTGCCATTATTTCTTCCCTCCCGCCGGAGCTGCCGAGGGCGCGTTGAACAGGTTGTCGCTCTGAACAGCGGAGACAGTGCCTGGACGCTGATCGGTGATCATGCCGGTCACACGTACCTCGTTGTGCGCAGCGATGTCCATTGCGTCAAGCACCTTACCGTACTGGAGATCTTTGTGGGCCTTGATGTAAAGGAGCCTATCCGTCTCACGGTTCTCGAAGATCTGCTTTAGGAGAGCACCGAGCTGCGCATTCGGAATCGCCTTCTTGTTCAAGTAGTACTGCCCCTTTGCGTCGATACCCAAAACCTGATCCTGATCTTCCTCAGGATGCGGTTTGAGATTGGTCCCCATTGGGGGTACCGCGGCGAACCCGGCGGTAATCGCGGGGATAACGAGCATGAAGATGATCAACAGCACCAGCATTACGTCGATCATCGGCGTCACGTTCGGTGTCGCCTTCACGCCCCCTGAGACACCAGCAGACATTGCCATAAATCAATCCTCCCGGTTACTGGGAGATTGGAGCTGAGCCCGCGGTAGCCGTGGTGTTGAACTCACGCGTAAAGCGCGAGCGGCCGAACTCACCGGTGCCGGTGACGTTCTTGATCATGTAATCGATCATCTCCTTCGAGGTATACGTCATCTCGGCGGTGAGATTGTCGATCTTGATCTGGAAGTAGTTGAAGAGCCACACCGCCGGGATCGCGACGATCAGACCGAACGCGGTGGTGATGAGGGCTTCAGATACGCCGGACGAGATCGAGGCCAATCCACCGGAGCCTGACGCGGCCATCGCGGCGAAAGAGTTCACGATTCCCATCGTGGTCCCGAGCAGTCCGACGAAGGGTGCGGTCGCACCTACCGTCGCCAGAATTCCGAGGCCGCGCTTGAGGTCGGTGATGGTCATCAACATCTCCCGCTCGACTGCGCGCTCAGCCGAGTTGATGTCGGCGACCGTTACTGATCCATCCTGAATCAGCGGGCGAATCTCGGTCAGAGCACCACCCAGCACGCGTGCGACGTGCGACCTTTTGTACTTGTCAGCGAGAGTGACTGCTTCGGCGAGGTTGTCTTCCTCGAGGAACTGCGAAAACTCGGGAGCGAACTTGCGGGTCTCGGCCTGCGCCTTACGCAAATCCCACCACTTCTTGATGGCGACCGAGAGGGACCAGATCGACATGATGGCGAGGACATAAACTATGCCCTTCGCGAAGTTGCCCATCTGGTTGTAAATGTCGAGTAGTGACAGCTGCATTGTTTACTCCGGTGAGTTTGTTATTAGCGGGGAACGGCGAACTGGAACGATTGCTGGACCAGCTGGTTGACCGGCTTGCCGCCGATCATCGCGGGGCTGAACTTCATCCGCGGGAGAACGTTCTTGACCGCCTGTGTGAACAGCTCATTCGTCGACTTCAGCACTTTGAAGGAATCCATGTCGGCCTTACCCGAGCTATTCACCACAAACTGTGCCTGAACTTCGCCAGCTATACCTGAGCTTTCGAGAACCGAGGGGTACTTCGGCTTGGGGCTGTCCTGAAGCATCTCGGCCGGCTTCTCAACCTGGAACTCGAAATAGGTCTGGTTGGTGTTGGCCACGCCGCCAACGACTCCTGAGCCGGTGCCACCCTTCACTCCTTTGCCGCTAAAGTCACTTTCATTGGTCACCGCTTTCGAGAGATCGATCTCGGGGATCTTGATATCGATCTTCAGCGGCGCGCGGAGAACCTGGAACCCTTTCGGCGGAGGCGGCTTGACGACGACCTCCTTGGGTGGAGGCTCCTTCGGCTCGACCTTGGGCGGCTCCTTCTTCATCTCCACGAACTGGATCTTTTCAGCCTTCGCCTTCTCGTCCTTTACACCGGCGCGCGCGGTCGCATAAACCGCTCCTCCGATCAGGACGGTGTGGAGTACGATGCTGAACATCGTACCGCCGGCCATGCGCTCTTTCTTCGCCTTCGACTCGAGTAGTTGGTTAAACATTCCTCACCCAATGGGAAGTTCGTGACGAAAACTGTTCCTGTTCGGAACTCGACGGAATAGCCGCAAGATTAAGAATCAATGAAATAGTATTAAGAAACATCTAACTAATAAACAGCTTCGGTCAGCGCGAGATCGTAAAAACGAACGGCATTTCGACCAGCTGCCTGACTTTCCTTCCTCCGACTTCGGCAGGAATGAATCGCATGCGACGCAACGCGACCCGCACCGCGTCTTCGAACAGCTGGTTGTCGGATCGCGCGAAGCGGATGCTCTCTTCCTCCGCGCGCCCCTGTTCGTCGACAACGAATGTCGCCAGCACCCGCCCCTCAATTCCCAATTGTCTTAGAGCCTCCGGGTATCGAGGCGGCGCATTGCCAGCGGCGATGGCTACTTGCTTCTCGACTTGCGCGGCGCTGAAGGGCATGCGAGCCGCGGGACCGGATCCCTCAGCGGCGGAGCCGCCGCCGAAAGTGAGCGGCGTCCGCACGAAATCGGTCGGACTGGACAGGACGCCTTCGACGTCAACCGGTGGAAGTTTGATGTCGATGGCCGGATCGACGAAGATCAGACGCTGACCAGCAATTGGCTTCGACCTCTGCTCAGGTGTTCGCGGCGGCGAGGCAGCATCAGGAATCCGCGGAAAATAAATCGCGCGGACCAGCTCCGAAGGATGCGGCGCTTGCACCCGTGCCTGTGCCGTCGCGTAGACCGCCGCCGCGATCAGAGCAGTATGAGCGGTGATGCTGAGGATTGCACCGCCAGTCGCCCGTTCTCTCGCTGGCTTCGATTCGAGCAGCCTGTCGAGCATTTTGTCTCCGAGTATGAGTCGCTCTCCAACCTCTCGGAGTACTACCCGCCGTGAAATAGTGCGCGCGTTAGAACTCGATGAAAGACTTCTAACGGGTGGATTAGCGCAGCGTTAATCAGGACTCTCGGCTCATGATCGCTGCCCGTCGCCGCCGAGTGGCAATGTGACGGTAAACAAGCTCCCGCGACCCAGACGCGACGACGCGGTTAGCGTTCCACCGTGCGCTTGCGCGATCCACTGACTGATGGCGAGACCAAGCCCAAACCCCCCGCGCTCCGACATGCGCGACCGCACTCTGTCAGCGCGCCAGAACCGCTCGAACACGTGAGGAAAGTCGGCCGCCGAGATTCCGATTCCGGTATCGCGCACCGCAAATGTCACGTTGTCGGGGTGGCGTCCCAGTCCGAGCTCGACTTTGCCGCCCGCCGGTGTGTACTTGATCGCGTTGGTGACGAGATTGAGGAAGAGCTGCCTAAGACGCGTTCTGTCTCCCATCACCACCACATCGGCGGTGAACGGGAGATTCACCGTCACTCCCTGCGCCTCGCCGAGTATGAGCGCCGTTTCGTAAACCTCCTGCACCAGCGGCTGGAGGTCGACGGGCTCGCGATGGAGATCGAAGCGTCCCTCGTCAGCGCGCGCCAGCGTGAGCAGGCTTTCGACCAGATCGGTCATTCTGCGCACTTCCTGCAGCGCTTCCTCGAGCGCCACCATCCGCTCGGTCTGACTCGACGTATCCGTCATCGCCCGCTCGACATCAGCGCGCAGCACGGCGAGAGGAGTTTTGAGCTCGTGACTGGCATCCGCTGTAAACCGACGCAATCCAGCGAAGGACGTTTCGAGCCGCGAGATCATCGCGTTGAGGGTAGTCACGAGATCGGCGAAATCCGTCGTCTCTTCGCTGAGCGCGAGCCGACGGTGGAGGCTGCGGCCATCCGTGATTGCGGCGACCTCTGTCGTGATTTCAGTCAGCTGTCGCTGAGTTCGTCCGAGAAAAAGGAATGCTCCGACTCCGGCTGCACCGATGATGAGCGGGACGATCACGAGGGCGTCGAGGGCATATTCTCGCGGAATCGCGCTCGCGCGGCTTGCGATCGCTCCCGACGCAATTCGTCCCAGCCCCCCCGCCGTTCCGGCGAGGGAGTGCGAGACGAACAGAACTTTCTCCTGAAGCGAATCGAGCGAAAAAATGAGCGCCTCGCCGGACTTCGGCAGATCAGCGAGCTGCGTTTTGAGGGTATTCATATCCGTCCCCTGCAGTCGCGTGACTTCACTCGAGCTATAGACGGCTCTCCCAGCGGTATCCACTACCACTATGTATCCCGGGACGGATTGGAGTCGATCCGCGATTATCGGATTGAGCAGCGGAATGGGAGCAGTGTCGCTCTTGACCATCACGCTCTCGCCCGACTGCCCGGCGTCAGCGATTACTCTCGCCGCGAGATCCCCCTGAGCCGCAGCGTACTGCGCGATGTCGTGGTAGACAGCGTTGTTGCGCGCGGCAAGGACGGCGAGAAACAGCGTGACGGTAACCGCGATCAGGCCGGCCACGAACGCCGCGGTGAGCTTCACCCGCGTTGAGAACATTTTTTCTTTAGCTGGCCTTTCCGGCGGCGCTCTCTTCGCGGATCACGTACCCCACGCCGCGGATGGTATGAATCAGTTTTTTGGCGCTGGTTGCGTCTATCTTCTTGCGTAAATGGTTTATCACGACATCGACGATGTTGGTGCCCGGATCGAAGTGATAGCCCCACGCGTATTCGGTGATCAGCGTTCGACTCATCACACGGGCGGCGTGACGCATCAAATACTCGAGCACTGTGTACTCCTTGGGCGTCAGCTCGATCGGGTGATCGCCGCGGGTTACCTCTCTTGTGTCCAGATTGACCGTCAGATCCGCGACCTTGAGCACCGGAGAAATGCGCGCGCGCGGCCGACGTGAGAGCGCTTCCACCCTGGCCAGCAGCTCCTCGAATGCAAACGGCTTGGTGACGTAGTCATCGGCGCCGGCGCGCAGCGTTTCTACCTTCGAATCGACGGCATCCTGCGCCGTCAGGATCAACACTGGTCGGTCAAACCCCCGAGCCCGGAGATCGTGGAGAACCTGCGCGCCGGATTTGCCGGGGAGGCGCATGTCCAACACCACGACATCGTATTCCTCCGATATTGCCCGGGCTTCGCCCTCGTCGCCGTTGGCCACCAGATCTACTCCCCAGCGCTGCTCCTCAAAGCCCCGTTTGACGAACTGTCCGACGGTAGGATCGTCTTCTATTACGAGGATTTTCATCGGGCGCGATTGAACTTCGTGCGGTGAATACAAAGGGCGGACGCACTGTCCGCCCTTTGAAAAGCTACATCACCGCAATTCGGCGTTCAACGAAGCGAATCATCCGCCCGGCAACTGCGCCCACGATCCGCGCTGGACCGCAATCTTGTTGGACGACTGCCTGGCGAGCGCGGCGTCATAGTGGAATTTTCCACCGCCCGTCGCGTAATAGATATAGGCGACGACTGCCCCGTAGAAATCGCCAGCCCCCAGCTCGTAGACGACGTGGTTCGGCGCGTATACCGAATAGTAAGACGCCGTTCCCCCGGAGCTCAGCGCCCAGTATGCGGGAGTCGCGGAAGTCCCGCACGAAGCGAAAGAAAGGCCAGTGGCATTAGCCGAGGTGTTGACGATCGTTCCGGCGGAAGCGTTGAGGGAATCGCGCAGCACGAGGCTGGCGCGGGGATTTCCAGGAAACGCCAGCTTTGCGTTTCCGGTCAAGACGATGGAGCTGAAGAAATAGGAGGTATCGGTCATGGTGAGAGTCACTCCGCTCGAGACCGTGAGCACCCCGGTCAACGAGCTATAGCTGATCCCCGCCCCAGTCGGGACCCTCGCCGTGGGCGTGAAGCCGCCTACCGGACATGGAAGTACGTCCATTGGCGTAAGCGCGGGCGCGCCGGACGCAGTGGTTCCGGTGACAACGCCGTATTGGCCAAACGCGACGGTTCCACTGGCGCTGGCACTCCCCTTCACCGTGGTCTTGGTAATGTACATATCACTGTTCGCCCAGAGGTTGGCGATCGTGTCGGCGCTCGCAGTCACGTACGGCCCGACATCCGAATCAAAGGCGTCGAAAAGCCCGCCATTATTCAGATAGAGCGAGCTGTCGGTTCGCACCGCGTACTTGAAAGTCGGAACACCACCGGCGGCGCCAACGATGGTGATGACTCCGGCCGTCGGGTCAGTGCGGCGGCCTTGCACCACCACGTTGTATTCCTGGAGCCCTCCCTTGTCGACGCGATGTACGACCGTGCGATACGCTGCCTTGTTGGGCAGTGACTGCCAGCCGAGATCGAGGCTGTCGCCTGGCTTGAGAGCCTTGACCGCTGTCGCCGGCCAAGCTCCGTAAGTCTGGCGGAGGCCCGCCTCGGCTGCATACAGGGCCAACGTAGATTCGCGGGTCGCACGCGACGCACGACGCTCATCCGACGCGGTGTTAAGGACAACCACGGCGATCACGCTCATGATGGTGATCGCGAAAATCACCGTTGGGAACACGAAGCCCCGTCGATTCTTAAGCATGCGGTTTCCCTTTAGCGCCGAAGAGCTACTTTCGTCGTCAGCGAGTCGCGCTGATAGACGTACGTAGTGCCCACGTAAGTGTTCTTGAAGCTCTCGGTGCGAAGCGTGAATGCGATGCTTCCAACCGCAGACGGGTTGGCGGTCACCGCTCCGAGGGTGTCGTAGTACGCGAAGGTGAGTCCGTTGCCGGCAGGAGAAACTAGCGGGCCGGTGAGCTGCTCGTACGATGTAGCGGCACCGATTTTCCGCCCGAGCCACCAGCGGTTATTGAGCTGGTATTCCGAGTACTCGACGTGACGGAAGCCGCGGAACGGTGCGCCGACCTTTATGTAAGAGGTATCGCTCTTGGTCCCGACGGCGAATTCGACGACGACGTCCGGAGGTCGCGCTCCGGGCCACGCACACGCCGTGATTCCCATCGCTGCGGGCGTTCCGACAGCGGTGATCTTGAGTGGCGTCCATTTGTCCCGCCCAAGTTGATAAACCAGAGCACTATCGTCCGCGCCAGCGAAAATGTTTCCTCCGGTCTTCCAGAGGCCGTAGCGCGCGAGAGTCGCGTGCTTTGCGCATATGGTTCCCAAGCCGCGCGGAGAGCGAAGTACCACAGTGACAGCGCTCATTGCCTCGAGGGGGCTGCCTCCGACAGCCGATTGCCGCAGGTCCCACGAGAGCAGTACGGCGGCCTCACGAGCGGTCTCGCGTACGTCGATCACCTCCCGCTGTTTTCTGTAGCCTTTTCCCTGCACGATCATCATCTGCACGACCCCGCTCAGGACTATGACGCCGAGAACGAGGCTGACGAGAAGCTCAATCAGGGTAAAACCGCGGCGACTGCCGCGGACACGAGGAGAGCGATCGGCCGTCATTGCAGCTGGCTCTTCGACAGATAAAGAGTGACAGTATCCTGGTAGATCGTCGTAAGGTTTGCCTGTCCGCGACGTTGCACCAGGATGTCGACTCTTTGCGAGCTCGGGTTGACGGTGCTGACAATCCAGTTGACGGAACGACCGCGAATGGTGCCGGAACCGGTGGATACTTTATTCCACCCCGCACCGACCAGGCTGTCGGCGACTTGTTGCACGTCGGCGGAGTACTGAAGATCCTGCCGCGCCCTTCCCACTTGCGAGAGACCGAGCGCAGCCGCGCCAGCGAGGCTCATGATCGCGACGCCCAGCAGCGTCATCGAGATCATGACTTCGACTAGTGAGAAGCCCTCCCGGTTTCCCGACGGGACTGTGGACATCATCTCAGGACTTTGCCAAGGAGGGTGGTGTTGACGGTATCGGCCATTTGGCCGTCGGAGAAAATAACACTCGCGTCACCCGATTCGCACGAGCCAAGTGTCGACGCGAGGCCCCGAGGATCGAAGCAAAGGAGCGTTCTCGTGCTGGTCATCTGGAGTCCATTGTCGCTGACGTCGCGCACGTAGGCAATGGTTGCGCGCTGGCCTATTCCGTTGGCGCTCGTATCGACGTCGATCCAGAAGCGCTTTCCTGGGGCATCGATGTGTAGCTGCGCGATGCGTCCGTAGCGGAGCGCGGTCGAGCGCGTAAGCGAATGTGTTTGCACGAACTGGTCAGCCGCCGAAGCAGTCGTGCGACGGCGCAGCGCGGCCGAGAGCGTGGGGCCAGCTATCGCCGCGACAATGGCTATAACCGACATCACCATAACCGCCTCGACTATGGTGAAGCCACGCCGCTGACCCACGAGCATACGCGTCCGGCCCTCTGGTCGGAGGAAGACAACTACTGTGCTTGGTGTCTAAAAGACTGTTCCCAATTCGGAAATCGTCACCGTGTGTTTGCAGGGACGGGAAGCCGCCGTGTCAATCAGGCGGCTAAGGCATTCACTTTCCGTGGGTTATGCAGGCACTCGGCGCCGCGAAGGCCGAGTAAAAAGTCAGCGGATGAAGCCCCGGTCGGCTCTCTCGAGCGCGCGCTGGGCCTTCTGTTTCCTGGCCAGCAACTCCATCGCCGCCGAATCGGTGCGAGCCTTCACAATCGTCTCGTCCGAGTCGCTAGTGATGAGGGAGTCTTTGCACTCGCGCTGATCGTAGACCGAACGCGTTGCGCAGCCGGAGCGAAGCAACTTGGAGGCGGGGGATGCTACGGCGGGCTTGTCCGGGACGCATTTCCCTTGTGCCGCTTCACTCGCAACGCATTCGGCTCCCGCACGCCCTGTTGTTGGACGCCGGGAGACCGAATACATGAGTGCCGCTAGTGATGAAACTGCAACTGCGAGGAGCAAAAGCGCGATCAGCAGCTCGCCGAACACGAAGCCTCGACGGGCCCTGCAAGCAGGGCGTCCGTCAGCCGGCATCAGTACTCCACCCAGTTGTCGACCCAGGTGTTACGAAGGGTGACGAGGGCTCCCATCGTGGTCGTCGACTTGGCGACCTCGCAGGAGTTGTAGTTGTACTCCTTTGTACCGTTCGCCGTTGACGACGGGACGTAGGTACCGAGCTTCACGTTCAAACCACTAATCGTCGCGCCTTCAACCGAGTTGTTACCGTTGGAGATGATGTCGTTACCAACCAGCAGAACTCCCTTCCAGCCAGTGCTGCCGTTGATGGTGATGTGGCCGGTGGCGATGATCATTCCCTTGCCGGAAGACGGGAGGGAGTAGTCGGCCAGATTGATGCGGATGATCGGATAGTACGTCGAGTTCGAGTCGGCGTACGCAGCTTCCAACGCCGCCGTCGGCCAGGTCCCGCCCGGGATGGTGATCGTCGGGGTGATCTGGTTGAGATTGACAATAGCGTTCCAGTCGATGGCGACCGAATCCGGAGCAATAGTATCGACCGGGGGGTCGCCGACCGCTACCGTTTTACCGGTATACCCAGGGTTCACGGGAACCGCCACACCCGCAACCGCAGCCGAGTCGTGGCAAACGTCGATGCCACCGAGCGTACCGGCGCCACCGTTTTTCTGCAGGCCCGACAACGCGGTCCAGCCTGCCAGAACTTGCATAGGCGCCGGCTCCCAGAGGACATACTGTGCGACGGTGCGTACGCCTTGCGGGGTTCCAGCATAAGCGCCAGCGGTCTCCACGCCTTTTGAGCGAACGACGTACAAGCCAGACTGAGATCCTTTCGGCGGACGAAGACGAGTGAGTGAAACGTCGGCGTAGCCACCGGTCATTGCGATGCGGACGCTATCCTTGGCACCCGGCACCTTCGTGTAGTTGGGCGAGCCGGCCATCAGCGAGTCGCGCCGGACTAGAAACAGCTCGAGACCCTGCTCCGCGATTCTGAATGCGGAGATCTGGGATTTCTGGTCAGCAACCGATCTGCGTTCCGCGCTCACCAGAGAAAAGCCCCCGGCGATCATGATCGTCAGAACGGCGATTACAAGAATCGCAATCGGAATCGCAAAACCGCGGCGTTCAGTGTTGTTCAGCATATAGTCAAGCCTCTCGGCTAGTTTGTGCGGTTTTTGAAGTAAACCGCGGTTGTGAAAGGTGCTTGTTCGGCGCTGACCTGGCCGGCAGCAATGCCTTGAACTCGTAGCGCGGACGGCCATACAGAAACACCGGCGTGCCCAGGCCCACGTTGACAGGCGCAGTCGGCGTAATGCGGACTGTCTTCCCGTTAGGAACGGTAGTGATATTCACAGCGGCACAATCCGCCGGATCCCCAGTAAATTTGGCTGCAGGATTTTCGACGTACGCATAGGCACCGGTCTGGAAGTTTCTCCAGGCGTAGCCATAGAAATCGGCCTCCGCGTAGGTCGTGGAGTCAACGGGGAGCAGGCTCAGAACGGTGCCGCCGATCAGCGAGTTCTTGCAGACGACGCCGATCGCGTACGGAGTGCGAATGGTGAGAGAGGTTGGCGAGGCTGCGATCACTCCACCAGTGGCCTCGATCATTCGGAAATCGGAGACGACACGGTTGAGCGAAGCGCGCGACACGTTACGTGCGGCGTTTCCCATTCCCTGTCGATCGAAGAATCTTCCCTGCACAGTGATCAGTTTCGTAAACAGCGCGCCAATGATGGCGAAAATGACGATGCCGACCAACAGCTCGATGAGCGTGAAACCGCGCCGCGCGCGGCGAATCCTGGAGTTTTTCATTGGGTCACCCCTGGGGGCAATCGGTGCACAGAACCTTCGACGTGCGCGCCTTGGTCCGCGTGAAAGCCACTGTGTCCGGCTTGTAGATCGGGTTCGCCGGCGTGACGA
>WNGI01002014.1_pt1 | contig 17354 bp, 14 predicted proteins | sample 5400621 | NCBI WGS metagenome assembly WNGI01 (sample SAMN13153374, study PRJNA577476) | soil metagenome | isolation source: 20 cm soil or saprolite under Garry oak tree replicate 1 | place: USA:California | collected 2016-06-15 | reverse complement strand
ATGAGCTGCTCTCCCGCAGCCTCTACAGTGATGGGCGCTTGTTCAAGGTGCGCGACGATCCCCGGATTACACCGGTGGGTCGCTGGCTGCGGCGCACCAGCATTGACGAGCTGCCCCAGCTCGTCAACGTGCTGCGCGGAGAGATGTCCCTGGTCGGTCCGCGGCCGCCGCTGCCGTCAGAAGTGGCCCTGTACGAAGAGCATCACTACGCGCGGTTCGACGTGAAGCCGGGCATCACGGGACCGTGGCAAGTCGCCGGGCGCAACGGCGTCACGTCGTTTGAGGAGGTCCTGGGGCTCGAGAGGAAGTATATCCGAGAGTGGTCTGTTTGGGCGGATATGAGGCTGTTAGCGAAGACCATCCCCGTCGTAGTCCGGATGCACGGAGCGTTTTAGTGGCAGCGCTACCCACAAGGTTCATATCCTTACCTTGCTCGTGCATATCGTGGGCAAGGTGTTAAGAGGCGCATGACCGGAAAGCCAGTGAGCGTAGGAGTCATAGGGTGCGGGTACTGGGGTCCCAACCTCGTGCGGAATTTTGCGCGTCATCCTCAGTGCCAGGTGCAGGCATTGTGTGATCTGCGGTACGAGCGCGCGATGCGCGTCGGTGCCGAGTATCGCATACCGAAGGTGACTGACCGAGCGACCGAGCTCTTAGGGGCGCGCGATCTCGATTTGCTGGTCATTGCAACTCCATCGTTCACGCATTTCCAGCTTGCTAAGGCGGCGCTCGAGGCTGGCAAGCACGTCTTGGTAATGAAGCCCCTGGCTACCGGCACAGATGAGGCCGAGGAGCTATGCGATCTTGCGGAGCGAAAGGGCACACTGCTGGCAGTCGACCACACCTTTGTTTTCACGGGCGCTGTCCGCAAGATGCATGACTTGATCTCGGGTGGCGATATCGGCGACCTGTATTACTTCGACTCAGTGCGGATTAACTTAGGCCTCATCCAGACTGACGTGAATGTAGTGTGGGACCTTGCTCCCCATGACGTCGCGATCATGGACTACCTCATCGGACAAGAGCCTACGAGCGTCTCGGCGACGGGAGCGTCACACGGCGGTAGCCCGACTGAGAACATCGCGTACGTGACGGTCCGATACGAAGGGTCCTTGATTGGCCACGTCCATGTGAACTGGCTGGCACCCGCGAAGGTGCGGCGGACCATCGTCGGTGGCTCCAAGCGAATGATGATTTACGATGATATGGAGCCAAGCGAGAAGCTCAAGGTATACGACAAGGGCTTTTCAATCGTGACCGACCCGACGCTCGAAAAGGAATACCAATTGATGATCTCGTACCGCTCGGGTGATATGCACGCACCGCAGCTGAATGCACGCGAGGCGCTGGCGGTCGAAGTCGACAATGTTGTAAAGGCGATTCACGGCACGGAATCGCTTGTGGCGGACGGTTGGGCTGGTTGGCGCGTGGTGCGGATTCTCGAAGCCGCTCAGCGATCCATCGAACAGGGTGGGATAGTGGTGCCTGTGAGCGGCGCCGGCGCGGCTCGACCTCGCTAATGGTCGAATGGACCTCCGATGAGCGTGACACCCTTCTTCGGCGAGTCGCGCCTGATGTAAAGCTGGGGCGCAATGTGCGCCTCTATGCGTTCGTGAACCTGTACGGCTGCGAAATCGGCGATGATACCTCCATCGGCACGTTCGTAGAGATTCAGAAAGGGGCTCGGATCGGTGCCCGGTGTAAGATCCAGAGCCATACCTTCATTTGTGAAGGTGTGACGATCGAAGACGAGGTGTTTGTAGGTCATAACGTAAGTTTCACCAACGATCTATATCCACGCGCAACGACGAGCGAAGGCCGGCCTCAAACTGAGCGCGACTGGACGGTCATGCCGACTCTCGTGAGACGACACTCGTCTATCGGCACGGGCGTTGTGCTCTTGGCGGGGATTACCGTTGGCGAGGGAGCTGTTGTCGGTGCCGGAGCTGTGGTCACACGCGATGTGCCCGCCAATGCTATCGTGGCTGGAAATCCGGCGCGAGTCCTCCGTTATAGCGGACAGGGTGAGGGCAAAAAAGGGTGAGGCCCCGTCGATGGAGATCGCAGCGCCGATGGCCCCTCTCATCCGCTCTCTCTTTGCTCCTATTCATCGTATGTCTGCAGCCAGCGGGTGCCCAGGCGGCGCCGTACGAGGGTCTGCCGTTGCATTGGAGACGCTGGTTGTTCGTCTACGCGGGTGGAGAAGGACGGCCCGCCTACTCGAAGGACGATTTCCTTAAGCTGCTGACGTCGCGAGATTCTCGCGGTCAACCTAGGGGCCGACTGTTTGATGGCGCTCTGTTTTCGGAACTCTCGCGGGCAGGGAGAAGTTTTTCCCCGCTATTCTCTCCCAAGCCTGCCACGGGGGATGATTGGCGCTGGTACCTTGACACTCTTTTCTCTGACAACGGGTTCTTGACCTCACTCGATTCTGCGGCAGGGCTGCTTTCTCAGAAAGGCGTGCTGAAAGGATCACTAGGCGTATCGGTAATGATCCCGTATCCATTCGCGATGAGAGACAGCCTGTGGTACGACGGAGAGCTCTTCGTTGTGAACAGGGGGTCGGCAGGCCAGATCAGCGCGGCGCGACGGTACGTCGAGGATTTGAGTAACCATTTCCGAGGTTGGCGCTACAAGTACCTCTCCCCGGTAGGGATGTATTGGTTAGTCGAGGACGCGAAGGGGAGTGACACACTCCTAATACGCGAGGTGGCCTCGGTCGTGCATAGCCAGGGTTTCCTGTTCTTCTGGGTCCCCTACTATAACGCCCCCGGTCGCGACACATGGAAGGAGCTCGGCTTTGACGTCGCCTGGCTGCAGCCGGACTATATGTTCTATCCTCAAGTCCCCCCACAACGCCTGGACAGCGCCGTCATGCTTGCTTTCAAGGGGGGGTTAGGGATCGACCTAGAAATCGATCACAAGATCTTCGCTGATTCAGTCTTTCGGCAGAGATTCGCTCCGTACCTTACCATGCTCGAGGCCCATCCAGAGGCTCTTCGAGGACCGTTGTCGGTGTACGACGACGCAGGTATGCTGCTCAAGTTGGCGGATTCGAAAGACCCGTACCTGCGTGACCAGTATGCCAGATTCGTTCGGCTGATGCTGGCCGCTGGTCGACAGCCGTAGGTCGTAGAGTACTTAGCTTCGACATCAGCGATCACTCACGCAACGCTTCTCTGATGAAGGGAAGGGGTTAAATCGCGGCATGCAAGGGCGCGTGTTGGTCGTCGGGCACACCTACTATCCGGACGAACCTCGCATTCGGCGCGAGGCGGATGCTCTAGTGAGCGCGGGATACGAGGTCACCGTGCTGTGTCTGAGGCGCGCGGGAACCCCTGCTTTCGAAAGAGTGGATGCAGTCCAAGTCGCGAGGTTGCCGGTTCAGCGACGTCGGGGATCTCCGATCCGCTACGCGGGAGAGTACCTGTTGTTCTTGGTCGCCGCGACTTGGGTGGCGCTTATGAAACACATTCGGCACCACTATGATGTGGTACAAGTGTGGAATCAGCCTGATGTGCTGGTGTTGGCAGGTCTAATCCCTCGACTGCTTGGTGCTCGTCTCGTCTTGGATTATAGGGACTCGATGCCCGATACCTTCGCGAGCAAGTACGGGCTCGAGACGCGAGGAAAGCGGGCAGTGCATCGAGTCCTACGCGGGCTCGAAACGGTCGCCTTGCGAGCAGTTGATCACGTCGTCACGGTACATGAGCCGTACCGTAATCGGGCAATCTGTTGCGGCGTTCCGGCGAACCGGACGAGCGTGTTCTTGAATCTACCCGACCCAAGCTTGTTTGACCCGCGCAAGCATACTACTGAAGCGCGTCCACGCGGCCGCTTTGTCCTTATGTACCACGGGCTGATCGCTCGCCGGTTTGGTATCGATGTGGCGATCAAGGCTGTTGAACTGCTCCGAGACCGCTATCCACAAGTCTTGCTGAGGATTTTCGGTGAAGGAGACGGTGTGGGGGCTCTCGTCAAGATGGTCAGGGACTCGCAGCTCGAGGGTCAAGTGGTTTTGGAAGGGTTCAAACCGTTGAAAGAGATGCCGGCCCACATTCTCGCATGCGATGTCGGGGTCGTTCCAGTACGGCGCGATGCGCTCGAAGATCAAGTGCTCTCAACGAAGCTGCTCGAATACTTGGCAATGGGCCGCCCGGTCGTTGCGTCTTGGCGTCCTATTCTGGAGCAGTACCTAACCCCAGGATGCGTCCTCTATTTCGAGTCGGAAGACGCGCAGGCGCTCGCTCAGCGAATAGAGCGGTTGATCCATGGTCCGGACGAAAGGCGGGCGCTTGCAGAAGCGGGTCTGCGGTTTCTGTCCAAGTATCCTTGGTCCGAAGTTCGGGCGGAGTACGTCAAGGCGATAGGGGCTATGATCTCCAACGCACATACTATCCGGAAACCATGAAGATCCTCACCGTTGTCGGAACTCGACCTCAATTCATCTACGAGATGCTGGTTAGTCAGTACGCGAAGGAACGTGGGGTGGAGGAGGTTCTAGTGCATGCTGGTCAGCACTACGATTACGAGCTCTCTCAGCAGTTTTTCGATGAGCTACAGCTTCCAACGCCGAAACACTTTGTGAAACTGAAGCCGGGCTCGCAGGTTGACCAGACTGCGCAGATGATGCAGAGCCTTGACCCGGTCATCCAGCAGGAGAAGCCTGACGTTACGTTGGTTCACGGCGACGTTGATGCGACTCTGGCGGCGGCACTCGCTTCTGCGAAGCTGCGGGTGCCGGTCGCGCACATTGAGGCAGGACTCCGGACCAACTTTTTCTACAACCCGGAGGAGATAAACCGAAGGCTAACCGACCATCTGTCGGAGCTTAACTTCCCACACATTCGGGAGGCGTATGAGTCCTTGTTATCGGAAGGATTCCCGGAGGACCGCGTCTTCCTTGTCGGCGACGTGCTGCTCGACACGCTGCTACACATCAAAGCGAAATGCGGAATCGCTGAGCAACCGGGCGAATACTTCTATGTCACGGTTCATCGAGCGGAAAACACGGATAACCCCGTGCGCCTCAAGGGAATTGTCGACGCGTTAGTGCGCTCGGAGCGCCCCGTCGTGTTCCCTGTTCATCTGCGGACCCGAGCTCGGCTCGAGCAGTTTGGCCTAATGGGGAAGCTTGAGGCTGCGTCGAATGTCCAGCTGCTTCCCCCCATCAGCTATACGCAGTCGATTAGATACCTGGCCGGATGCAACAAGGTATTAACCGACTCTGGGGGGCTACGGCGGGAAGCCTACATTCTCGGCAAGCCAGTTATCACTCTGATCGAGATCATCTGGGTTCCAACGATGGCCAAGATAGGGTGGAGTCGGATCGTGGGTGCTAATACGGCAGCCATCCTTGATGCGATGGCGAATCACAACCCGGCTATGGAGCGTCCTCCGATATTCGGGGATGGCACAGCTCACCGTCGGATCATCGACACTGTCATTGAGCACTTCGGACGAGGTTGAAGTGTGAGAGACCTGGCTCAGATGGAAGTACCATTCTTGGATCTTCGGGCGCAGCACCTCTCGCTCGAGGTGGAGCTCACGGCCGCATTTCAGCGTGTCCTGCGCGACGCAGTGTTCGTTGGAGGACCGGAGCTCGACCGGTTTGAGAGTGAGTTTGCTGCGTACTGCGACGTAACGGAGGCCGTCGCGGTCAGCTCGGGGACGGATGCCTTGCGATTGGCTTACCTCGCTTTCGGTGTTAAAGCTGGTGACGAAGTGATCACCGTACCAAACACATTCATTGCGACGACCGAGGCGATGTCGCAGGCCGGAGGGCGCGTCAAATTCGTCGATGTGGATCCTAGCACACTACTGATGGATCCCAGTCAACTGGAAGCAGCGATCGGTCCGCGAACGGTCGGTGTGGTTCCAGTACATTTGTTCGGAACGCCGGCTGACATGAACGCTATTGTGAAAGTAGCGCGCAAACATGGCTTGTGGGTCATTGAAGATGCGGCCCAGGCCCAGGGTGCGCGCTACCGAGGCGCTAGATGCGGTGGCCTTGGCGATGGTGCTGCTTTCTCGTTCTATCCGGGGAAGAATCTCGGCGCGTGCGGGGAAGCGGGTGCCGTGACGTCGAATGACCGGGCGAGGCTGTCCTCAGTCCGCAAACTGCGGGATCACGGGCAGAATCAGAAGTACTTTCACGATTGTGAAGGTTATAATGCGCGGCTGGACTCACTTCAGGCCGCATTTCTTCGGATCAAGCTGCGACGCTTGGACGAGTGGAATGAGGCCCGGCGCCGGGCGGCAAGCCTGTATCGAGAAAGGTTGAAGTTGCTATCTGACGTTGCTGTGGTAGAGGCGCCGAGGGACACATCGCCTATCCACCACCTTTTTGTTGTTCGAGTCCCCCGGCGCGAGGCGGTGATGGCAGAACTGCGGAAGCGCGGAGTCGGCACCGGAATGCACTATCCGGTGCCGTTGCATCTGCAGAAAGCGTACGGGCACTTGGGACTCGGGGCGGGCGCCTACCCGGTAGCCGAGCAGGCGGCACGCGAAATCTTGAGTTTGCCGATCTACCCCTCCATTTCGGTGGATCAAATCGATTACGTCTGCGAGTCCCTGACCCGGTACTTCGCGGGCTGCTAGACCCGAGCTACGTGCGCGTTCTCTTCTGGGTGCCAGCGTACCCGCGTGTCGACGATCCGAGCCCGTTCCCGTTCGTTGAGACCCGCGTGCGGTGCTATGCGCAGGCGGGGGTCGAAGTCGCCGTTCAGGTTTTGGGCACTTGCGGCGAAGGCCACCGGGGCGAAGTCCGGGTATTTGAAGACCCCCCCTCACGATGGAACCAGCGAGTTACTGAGTGGAGGCCGGACGTGGTGGCTATCCACTATCCAATCCCTCTCATGCGGGTTGCGCTGCGGGAGCTGCAGGTACCCGCGGTCGTGTGGCTCCACGGGCAGGAGGCTCTGTGGAGCTTTCGATACGAACGCCAAAGGCGGTGGGTCGCCGATCTTGCAAAGCGGGTGCGCACCATTCCTCGAGTGGTGCGACAGATACTGTGGTTGCGGAGGCAGTTGGGAAGGAGGGGAGATCCTATAGTTACCGTTTCGAACTGGCTGCGGACAAGAGTTCTCTCTAACCTGGGCGTGTCTCCGGACCGGGTCCACGTTATACCGAACCCAATAGACACCGACCGATTTAGCCCGGTGAGGCGGGAGAATGGAGTGTCTGGCGGTGTCTCGATGCGGAGCCTATCGAAGCGCGTCTACGGATTTGACCTCGCCATCAAGGCATTAGCTGGTGTCGCTCCATCCCAGGCGCGTCTGACCATCATTGGTGACGGCGTAGAGCTTAATCGTTATCGCCGGCTCGCACGGCGAATGCGGTCTCCCGTCGAGTTCGATCCTCGATGGGTACCCAACGCTGCGCTTCCGAAAGTCTTTGCGGGCTTCGGGGTCTATTCTAACACCGCGCATCGCGAAACCCATGGTGTTACTATGTGCGAGGCGATGGCTACGGGGATGCCGGTGGTTGCTCAGTGTGTTGCAGGAATCCCAGAATACGTCCGTGATGGCGAGGATGGGTATCTCGTTACCCCGCACGACTTACGGGCCTTTCGCGACAGGTTCATCGAGCTTGCGGAGGACCCAATCCGAAGGCGACGGATGGGCGAGGCGGCCACAGAGCACGTCCGTAGCCAGTGTTCTGCCCGCCTCGTGGCCGAATCAGAGCTGAAGGTCCTGGAGAGCGCATGTGCGGGCTCCTAAGGGAGGATACATGAGGCGGTTGCTGGCACTGTCCCTTACAACGGCAACGACCGCATGCTTGCAGCCCACACAAGTGTCTGTCTCTTCGCACCGCACTTGTGGAGCAGCCCCTCTTACGGCCGCTTGGATCGCAGAACAGGCCGGGGGTGTGTTGCATGTACAACTCGATGCTGGAGTAGCCTTAACCGATTCGAGTTGCGCGCTGAACCTGTCTGTCGACACCGTCAGTCTTGCCCCACTCCCTTCTGCGGCGTTCGGGTCGACCGACCAGCCAACGACTCAGGTCGTGCCCGCGCCATCCGCAGCGACGCTACGGTGGAGCGTGACACGCGACGCCTGGGATGTTGTCGTGAAGCTTGGGGCCGACTCTGCTGTCATGCTTCTGCCGGCGTTTACCAATCAGTACACGGCGGCCCCCCTACTAATCTTTCGTGGTGGGAACGTCGTGGCCGTTCATGAGGCGGCTCTACTCAAAAGGTCATATCCCGATCCGGAGGAGCCGCGGTTCCTGCCCGTTGGTCTGTATGGTCGGCCATCGGTGTCTATCAGAATCGATGACGTATTTAGAACGGATACGGGCCTACTGCGCCGGCTCCGGGAGCGTGGCTTGCCGGGAGAGATCGCGGTTCCGTCGAGCTGGGTTGGGCTCAGCAATCACTTGGATGCCGCCGACATCTTTGCCGCCCAAGACCAAGGCCTAGTAATCGCAGCTCATTCCCGTACGCACGGGACCAGCCCTACCAGCGCTGGCGCATACGTCATCCAGACTGTCGGATCTCGAAATGAAATCAGGGACATGGGACTCACACCTTGGAATTTTGTTCAGCCGGGGACGTGGTCAGGGGCGTTGTACTTCGCAGATACAAGCTCTCGTGAGGTACCGGCCTTCATCTTCCTTTCTCGGCACTTCGCTGAAACGGAGGCATACCTGCCGGGACGAGGTGGCTATTCCCTTCCGCTAGATCAGGCGAATATGTACGGGTTCACACATGTGACATTAGACCTCACAAGTCCGGCAATGTTCGACACGGTACTGGAACGTCTGAGCGCCTCAAGACGTTGGGTCGAGGTCCTTATCCACAGTTACCGGATTGGCCAACCGGGCTACACGTCTTGGGTAGATCTTGATCGGATGCTGGACCGCCTGGCCGAACTTCGAGACCGAGACAGTCTCGAGGTGATCACCCCTATTGCGGCTCCGTACACGCTTTTAGAAGGTGAATCGACGAACTTCCTACTTGGTCATTCGAGTGGCGGGCCTTTGGCAAGCGGTGCAGCGATCCCTCTTGAAGCCGGACAGTGCGTTGCGAGCGACTTGTTTCTCGCGCAGTACGTCGGTCAAGTCTTCGAGCTCCGCGGGCACGTCAGAGGTCTAGATTCCACGTCATCAGAGTTGGTCTTTGAAATCGCCGATTATCACCGTTCGCTCTCCACGATAGCACGCACGTCCCGTCTACGAGTTGGCGGGGCAATACGACTCCCGTTCGGCGTGCGGGCGACGCCCGCGCTGTCCTTGGTCGCGTGCTTGTCGAAAAAGGCGCCCGCACCCATTGAGATCACAGACGTCGAGGTGGTGCAGCGTTGATGCTGGACGCTGGGAGGGTACCGTCGGCTAGTGGTCGGCTCGCGGGGCGAAGAATCTGCATGATCTTGACAAATGGATATCGTCCCGACGTGAGAGTGGAGAAAGAGGCCAAGGCGCTGGCGGAGGAAGGCGCAACGATAACGATCTTTGCCTGGGACAGGACTGGGAGCAAAGCGGCTGTTGAGCGGGTAGCTGAGCGGGTGACGGTTCGGCGCGAGGCAGTGCTCTCTAGCGATGGTATTGGGGCACGGCAGCTTCCTCGCCTACTGAGGTACTGCCAGAGAGTCGTTGGACAGATCCGAAGCACCACGTGGGACGCGATTCACGCGCACGACTTGGACGGGCTGCTTGCGGGTGTGATGTGCAATCGGGCGAGCTCAAAGCTGGTGTACGATGCCCACGAGGTATATCCCCTGCTGGTCGCGGACCGGCTCGGATCCCTGGCCGGGAAGGGAGCGTGGCTGCTTGAACGGGTGCTTCGACGACGTACAGATCTCGTCATCACCGACGGTCGGAGACGCGCTCAGGTGATGAGGCGGGTTTTTGGGAGCAGCCCCGTCATCGTGGAGAACACGGCAGAAGTGGCGCGGTTCGCAAATTGTTCAAAGTGGAGACCCGAGAAGCGGGCGGAGTTGCGCATCCCGGCGGATGCCTGGGTGATCGGAATTTTCACGGGGCTGAACCGGGGCTGGGACGCCGGGCTACTCCCGGGCTTGCTGGAAATGCTACCGGACGCATACGGCGTGGTTGCGGGAGCGGGTGCCGAGTCGAAGAAAGTGGCGGAACTAGCGGAATCGCACCCCAGGTTGCGGTACTTGGGTTTTGTTCACGATATCGTTCCCTGGTACGGTGCCGTCGACAACATCCTGTACCTCATGGATCCCATGAGCAGGAACGCGAGATTCGGGTTTCCCAACAACGTCGCGTCCGCCGTGGCGGCAGGCGTTCCGATAGTGGTCCTGGACATCGGAGAGTGCGCTTACTTGGTCCGACGCTACGGTATCGGACCGGTGGTCAAGAATGCCACCGTTCCTGAGACCCTCGCGGCACTCTTGCAGCTTCGTAGTAAACCATATTACCGGCAATGCGTCCAGGCGATGCGGACGGCGCGACATCGATTCGATTGGTCTACGTCTCGTCAGACTCTGATCGACGCCTACTGCTCACTGCTGTCGTAACCCGATTAGGTGGGCGTCGCTGCAGTAATGTTCCCTGGCGTTCTCAGCTTTAGACCAAGCTTATCAGCTCCCCAGTTGCCGATCACCATTGCCACCGTTGCCGCTGCCAGCGTTAGGAGAACCTTGACGCCTAGAGAGGCTCCAGAGTCTGCGAGTGCATAGCGGGTTGCGATGACGGCGCCAGCGCCTATGATAGCCGGGCCAAGAGCGATAAGTAGTCGTCGGTCCACATTGGGGCGTGACAGTAGTACCCAGTACCCCGCGGCTACGAACGCCTCGGTGACGAGGGTTGCCACCGCCGCTCCCGTCGCTCCGCGAGATGGGATCCACAACACGTTCAGCAACACATTCAATGCTGCCGCAGCACCCATTACCCACAGACGCCCCGTCTGCCGATCCGTCGTCGACAGGCCGTCACCCAGGGGGAAACTGACGCACTGCAATAACAGGAACCAGCCAAGGACTCCGAGAAGGGGAGCGGATTGTGAGAAGTCTTGACCGAAGAGTCCGGTTACGATCGACGAGGAGCCCATGATGAGTACTGTACTTACGAGCAAGCCGACGGAGCCCATGATACGGACCATCTGGGCTATGTAGGTTCGGTGCTCTAGGGGATCGACGGTTGCCAGCCGTGATAGCCGAGAAAATAGGGCGGCGCACACAGAGCCGGGGATGAAATAGAGCACCGCGACAAGGCGGTACGCTGCGTTGTACCAGCCGACCTCTTCTGGACTTCGCCAAACCGAGAGCATTACAACGTCAATTCGAAAGTAGACATAGTAGAGTATGCTCCCTATCGCGAAGGGTGCCGCTTTGCTCATTATCGAGCGAAGCTCTGTCCAAGATACGAATCCCTCGAAACTCTTGAACCATCCTCGACCGCTGAGGGCGACCGCCGCGCCGCTTCCCAGGGTGCTGTAGAGGGCAGCGACAACGATGGAGTTCCCCAAGAGAATGGCCACTGCGGCACCCACAAGACTCGCCACGCCAACTGTTGCCGTCACGACGCCGGCACGATCGTTCTGCTCAAGGGCCAGATGGCCCGCGTAAAACGTGGTTGAATAATTTCCCACGAGGGTACCGATGCCAACTATCACGATCAAGCTGAGGGTAAGCCGGGGATAGCCAAGTGCAACGGCGACGACCGCTAGCAACACAATTGCGCACAATGAGAGCAACGTCTTCGCCGTGATTCCTGCACGCATGAGCAATGGGATCTGGTCGTGGGCTCTCGCCCCGTCTCGTGCAATCAATAGGCTAATGCCAAAATCCGGAAACAACACGGCAAGGTTTGCGAGTCCAAGAGCAGTTGAGTAGGCGCCATACTGCGAAGGCCCGTACACACGGGCGAGGAGGACGGTGAGAGTAGCGGAGGCAGCTCTCACCACTGTTGCTGCTCCGGTGAGAACACTGACTTGTCTGGCAGTCCGGAGAGCGTCCAGGTTCGACTTTCCTGTCGGGGCCTTAGGAGCTACGATCGTGAGGATACTCAACCTGTGTCGGTTGAGTGAATAGTGCTACCGCGGTCCCAATCCACGCGCTTGTCCCCCCGAGAGAGAGAGTTGGCTGCAGCATCGCCGTCACCGCACATGCACCCAATCCGCCAATTGTAGCACAGGCCAGGGCGACTGATTGAATGCTGGCGGCCCGCTTCACAAAAGCGAGTCCCTGCCTAACCGTACTCAACGCCAAGATGGCAAATAGGCCGAAACCGATAACTCCAGTATTGACCAAGACCCACAATCCGTCATTGTGAATGGAATTGTTTGTCGCGTAGACGATAGTCTTGAAGTCACCAGCAAAGTGCGCGAACACATGGTGGTACCCAAGACCAACTCCAAGCAAAGGATGCTCGCGAAAGACCTCCCAAGCCCGTACCCAGGAGAACAGACGCCAACTTCCGGTGGTCATGAGATTAAGGCGAGAGAACTTCTCGACCAGTAATTGCCCCAGCGGTGTGACAAACAGGGCGGCGATACCAGTAGCCGCGGTCACGCCTCCTATGACCATGGCGCGGAACGCTCCGCCAGGGGTCCGAAACGATAACGCCACGCCGGTGCAAAGAAGTCCAGCCAGAAGGGCGAGCCAAGCACTACGGTAGTTAGAGGCGATGACGAGCATGGACAGGAGAGTAGCCGTGGCAAGCCACCTGGACCGACGAGGGTGGGACGGGTTGAGCGCCCACAATGCCAGGGCCAAGCATGCCCCGCTGGCGAGAGTCAGCCCCTCAGCGTATGAGAGGTACCTGATTACGTCGCGGTCAGCCGCGAAAATGTCAGATCTGTAGCCAATCCCTGTGATCACGCGCCCGGCGAACACCAACCCGATAATACCGGACGCTATCCAGAGCGCCCTCTGCACGAGGTGCGGTCCTCGAGGCGATCGAAGAAACACCCGTGCTAAGGCGAACGCGAGGACCGGGTAGAAGAACATCCGACGGAGCGTCCCAAGGGCATCGCTGAAGGCGTTCCCAGCAAGCACACCCCGGACAGTTTGAGCAAGACCGAAAGCGACCAGAATACACATCACCAGCAGAAGTCGGGGCGTGAATATCGGAGCTTGATCCCCTTGGTGGCCTCGCTCAAGAAGTGCCGCTAGGGAGGCCAACAAAAAGATTGCGTCGACCGCATACAATTTGAATCCGACATCGATGGAAGCTTGAGAGACTAAGACGTTGAGGGACGCCGTTACGGTCAGCCAAGTTGCAAAGGCCCATTGCGGCTGACGGAGGAGTACGATGGACACCGGAAACGCTGCGAGAAGAAGTCCCACCCCTTCAACCCACGCAGGAGCAGACACGAGGCTGAGAAGCGCGGCGCCAACGATCCCTAGCAGAGCACACGCCTTCCATGCGGCTGGCCATGCGAGCGGTTCCGAGGGTGCAAGGTGCGAAACGGTAGCCGTTGTGCTCACGACTTGCGCCGAACCAGGCGTTTGTAGGTATCACGCAGATCGCGAAGGGTTACTCGTGCCGCGTCCGTCATAGCCGCGGATGCCCGAAGCTGCTCATCGGGATCGTTCATATAGAAAGATCGGAAGAGAACAATGCCAGCGATGACACACGCTGCTCCAATCGCGGACAGGATGACCGAAAGCACGCGTTTTGGAAACCGGCGGAGACCTGGAACTGCTGGCGCGTCGATGACCGAGAATGCTGGCGTGTTTTGAGCAGCTGTGATCCGCGCCTGCTCGAGTTGCTGCGCCAGGCCGACGTAGACTGTTTGGGCGAGATCAACCCGTCGTTTCAGACGCCCTTCAGCAAATACTAGGGCCGGTGACGATTCATAAGTACGGTTCGCAACATAGAACCCCATTAGCGAGTCTTCAGCAGATACCAGCGCCCGCTGAGCTTGTTCTGCCTGACTGCGGATGAACGCCACCTGCTGATTGGCGTATTCCTGCCGGATCTCCAGGTTAGCCTTGCTGAGTTCGTTGAGAATAATGTGACCAACCGTCAGTGCCAGATCGGGCGATCTTGCCGAGACTGTGGCGGTCAGGATGCCACTTTGAGGGTCGGTGGTTACTTCCAACATGTGGTCCTGATAGAGGCGATAGGCGAGATCCATGTCCTTTCGTGGATCCCCTGTGTCCATCCCGTAGACATCCAAGAGCGTGTGAACCGAGGAGTCGGCTCCCGCCACGCCCGGTGGGAGTTGTCTCGTCAGGACTCGCTCGGCTACTCGCCGGCTCTTTGCAAGATCTGAGAAGTACTCCAGCGGCGCGCCTGTTCCGAGAATCGAACCAAAACCCAAGCCTTGTGCAATCGCGGCGAGCCCGCCGCCGACCGGCAAGTTCCCCAACTGGGTGAGCTGACCTTGCGTCGATGAGGCGGGCACGAGCGTGAATACAGACTCGTAGCGTGGAGTCACGACCAACACGACCACCGTTGTGATGCAAGTCACGGCGATGGGCACGCCTAGGAGAGCTCGCCAGTTTCTTAGGAGCACTACGACGACGGCGGCGAGAGATACCCTGGCAGCGGGGTGCTCGCGCAACGCGGCGGTGTCAAGTGGCTCGTCGCGAACGCCCGGGCGAACTGTCATCGACTCTCCTTACGCCGCGTAGCCCAACGATCAGACGCCGGTTGGGCAATCACACTCGGCGCCACAGTGTTAGATGCGTGGATGGTCCCTCTTGTGACAAGCCTTCCATTATTCGGTCGGCAACGAACAGCGGGGCGCCGATTGCCCAACCCAGACTCGGCAAAACTCGCATCAGCCGGACGAGGTTTGCCCAACGCAGGGATTCGAGCCGGTGTCCGATGCCAGTCTTCGTGAAGTGCGCCGGATGCAGAGTGAAGAAAACGGGGTCACGCCGAAGCAGCTCAAAGTGACGGGCTGCCAACTCAGTTCGATACATGTGAAGCGTCCGCGAGTGTTGATGATTGTTCTTTACTTCCACTGAGAGGAACAGGTCGCTCAACAACAGGTACGTTCCTGCCCGGGCGATCGATGAAATATTGTCGAGGGCGGCACGAAATTCCCCTGGCTCGACAATGTGCAGGAGCACCTCCATCGCGACGATCAAGTCGAAGTCCTCGTCGCCGGCTGCTGCTCGCAGCGCGCCAGGCTCACCGAGGTTGCTCTGCTCAAATCGGTACTCTGGGAACTTCGCTCGCATAGCGTGGACTGAAGGCTCTGTGATGTCTATGCCAAGCACCGTCGCGGCTCCACGTGCCTTCCATTCTGCAACCCAATATCCGGTTCCCACACCAAGCTCGGCGATTCTTGCCCCCTTTATCGAGAGCCCCGCGCGCCGGAATAACCTTCGGACGGCCTGGCGGCGCCTCAAGTAGATCCAGTAGTTGAGACCAGGTCCTAGGCCCAGGTATCCAACTCCGTCAAGACTGAAGCTGTTTCTCAGACGTTCGGTCCAGTACTCCCTTGGTTGATATGGGCTGTGCACGTCGCGCCCGCTCACGGACTTGGCACGAGCATGACGAGTTCCACGCCGCTGCCCCGCATAGAGAGGAGAATCACAGTTTGATCGCGGCCGCCCGCCGCGTCATTCGACGGCAGCCGTGGCCGGCTTCCCGCTTGCACAGACTACTTCCCCGCGCGTTCATCGCGCCGACGACCTTGATGCTTGCGAGGCGCTCGAGGATGAACGCCGAGTCGTCCCTCGGGCCTCAACCTGCGCCCGCACCCACGGGTAAGTGCCTGCGATGCCATCCTTGAGCGAGAACCGGGCGCGCCACCCAACCGAATAGATCCGCTTGTTGCTGAAGTTGCGGGACTGGACACCCACCGGCCCCTCGACATACCGGATCCGAATCGCCTTCCTCGCCACGTCGGCCACGGTCTGCACGAGCTGCTCGACCGACACATACTCGGGGCTCCCGATGTTCGCAGGCCCGACCAGCGAGGATGCCGTGAGTCGATAGATGCCGTCCACCATGTCGTCGACGTAGGTGTAGGACCGAATCGCCTTCCCATCGCCCCACACTTCGATTGTGCCCCCGTCGGCCGCCTCCGCCACCTTCCGACAGATGGCAGCGGGCGCCTTCTCCCGGCCGCCCGTCCAGGTGCCTTCCGGGCCGTAGCAATTCTGGAAGCGTGCGATGCGGACCTCCATCCCGTGCTTGCGGCCGTACGCCATCGCCACGCGCTCCGCGTACAGCTTCTCCCAGCCGTACTCGTTGTCCGGAAGCGCCGGGTACGCCTCCTCCTCCTTCAGCTCCGGCTCGCCGGGACGCATGTCCCGGTAGACGCACACCGACGACGAGAAGAAGTACCGCTTGATCCCCTTCCGGGCCGCGGCGTCGATCATGTTGAGGTTGATCAGCGCGTTGTTCCGCATGATCTCGGACTCGGCCGAGTGGATGAACCCCATGCCGCCCATGTCGGCCGCCAACTGGTACACGACGTCGAAGGTCCCGGAGTCGAGCGTCAAGGCACCGTCGCACGCGTCCCGGTCGCGCAAGTCGAGCAGGCGAAAATCGTCCGCCGCAGTCGGCCCGAACTCGGGGACTTTGAGATCCGCCCCGCGGACCCAGTGTCCTTCTTGCTTGAGCCGCCGAACGAGGTGACTCGAGATGAAGCCACCCGCTCCACATACCAACGCTCTCTTCATCGAAACCTTTCTGATCAGAGCTTCGTCGCGACCACGATAATCGCCACGGTGCTTGCGAGGATCTGCGCGATGGCCCCGATCAGCGCCGCGTAGTTCGTCGGATTCGACGTGTCCTTGAGCGGCACCGTTACTTCCGACCCGGGCCCAGGCTTGGGATCGCTGCGAAAGAAGAGAAACTTGTGCCGTGTCTCGACCTCACCATCCGCGTTGCGTACGCTGGTTCTGCCCTTGTCTGCCGTGTAGGCGAACCCACCCGCCGCGTCGATGTAGTAACCCAGGCCGGCACCCTTCTTGTACAACACGCTCCCCGGTGCATTCACCGCGCCGGCCACCTTCACGCTCGGGATGTACTCGGGGATGAACACCGAGTCGCCCGGCTGCAGAATCACGTTATCCCGCGTGGTGGTGTCGCGCAGCGCCTTCGGCAAGTCAATGTTGATCCGGCCCGCGCCGTTCACCTGACGATAGAAGCGGATTCCGTCGGCGTAGGCGCGCGAGGTTAGCCCGCCCGCGCGGCGAACCAGCTCCGCCAGCCGATCGCCTTTGGTCTTCAGCGCGTAAGTGCCGGGATACTGAACCTCGCCCGTAATCGTCACGGAGCGCTGAAGCTCGAACTCCGGCTGCTTCAATATCAACACGTTGTCGTACGGCTCGAGCGCCACCTCGGGCGCGGTCCCGCTCGCGGGGAAAGCGAGCCCCGGCGGACCGACGAACCGTCCAGCCGAGTCACGGTCGATCAGATAGCTCGAGTCGAGCGGAAACCGCACCGTCGTCGCCAGCTGGCCCCGCGACCGGTCG
>WNGI01002011.1_pt1 | contig 17360 bp, 17 predicted proteins | sample 5400621 | NCBI WGS metagenome assembly WNGI01 (sample SAMN13153374, study PRJNA577476) | soil metagenome | isolation source: 20 cm soil or saprolite under Garry oak tree replicate 1 | place: USA:California | collected 2016-06-15 | reverse complement strand
ACCGGGCCGACGACCAGCGACAGGTTGATCTTGGCCGCCGCCGGTGCGCGCGTCACTTCAAGGCCTCGGCAAGCGCGAGGAACTCAAGAGGCGCGAGCTCTTCGGCACGAACATTCGGCGCTCGGCCGATCAGCGCGATCGCCTCCTCTGCGGGCCCCCGCGCCGAGACTCCGGCGAGCTCGAGCGAGTTCGCGAGCCGCTTGCGTCTGTGCGCGAACGACCCCTCGACCACTCGTTTGATGCGGCGGAAGTCGTGTGGCAGACCGGTGCGGCGGAAGGCGACGAGCGCGGAGTCGACGTTCGGCCGCGGGCGGAACACCGCCTGCGACACCGGATGGAATCCCGTCCGCTCCGCCACCAGTTGCACGAGAACCGACACCGCGCCGTACGCCTTGGTCGACGGCCTTGCGAAGAAGCGGTCTGCGACCTCGCGCTGCACCATCACGGTCCAGAGCTCGATTCCCGGCAGACGGTCGAGGCTCTCGGCGATCAGCGGCGTGGCGACGTTGTACGGAAGGTTGGCCACGAACTTCGTCGCGCCCGGCGCTGCCTCGATGAGATCGAGCTTCACCGCATCGCCGAAACGCAACTCCACGTTGGACCTGCCAGCCAACCGCTCCGTCAACTGCCGGCCAAGGGATGCATCGAGCTCGATCGCATAAACCTGAGCGACGCGATCCGCGAGATACGTCGTCAGGATGCCCAGGCCGGGGCCGATCTCGAGCACGACATCATCGGAGTCGAGCTCAGCGAGCCTCCCGATCACGCCTAGGATGTTCTCGTCGACGAGGAAGTGCTGCCCCAGCTTCTTCTTCGCGCGCACGGTCACGAGAGTCCAAAGGCCGCGCTCGCATTCGCGTCGATCTGCGCGGCAAGGGCGTTTGAGTCTTCGCCGCGGGCCTCGGCGAGCGCGGCGAGGGTGTGGACGACGTACGCGGGCTCGTTCGTCTTGCCCCGCACCGGCTGCGGCGCGAGATAGGGACAGTCCGTCTCGGCGAGAATCAACTCTGCAGGAACGGCTCGCGCGGCGTTGCGCAAGTCTTCCGCATTTGCATAGGTGACGTTCCCTGCGAACGACACGTACCAGCCGTGCTCGACGGCCTCAGGGAGAAGCGCCAAGGACGAGAAACAGTGCAACACGACCGTCCCCTCGAACCACTGCCTCAGGATCGAGACCGTGTCGTCGTCCGCGGCACGGTTGTGGATGACTACCGGCAACTGTGCTCGCTTCGCGAGCCCGAGCTGATAGATGAACAGCTTGGTCTGAGCGTCACGCGGCGCGTAGTCACGGTAGTAGTCGAGCCCGATTTCCCCCACGGCGACGATCTTGGGCTGGCCGAGCAGGCGCTCGAGCGCGCCGGCGTCAAAGCTCGACGCAGCCTCATGGGGATGAAGGCCGGCGACGCCGTAGACCCCATCGTGTTCCTCGACGATCGGGAGCGTATTCGCCCACGAGGTCGGATCCGTTCCGATCGTGATGATCCGCGTCACGCCGGCCTCGCCGGCGCGGGTGATTGCCGCTGCTGGATCGTCGAGCGCGTCGAGATGCGCGTGCGTGTCGATCACGCAGCGGCGAGGGGAGCGCGGTCGACACGCGGGAAGAGCGGGGCGGCGGGTTCGACCCCCTCAACCGGGACCGTGCGCCCAGGCTCGACGTTCTCCCACGCGAGGTCATCGGGCTGGCGGAGCGCCTGCAGGATCAGCGGCGCGGTTTGCGGCAGGTACGCCGAGAGCGCGACCGCCGCCACGCGCAGCCCGTCGGCCAGGTCGTACAGCACGCGATCGAGCTCAGCCGAGCGCGCTTCGTCCTTCGCCAACTCCCAGGGCTTCGTCTCCTCCACATGTTTGTTGAGTGAGCGAACGAGATCCCAGATCACGTCGACCGCACCCGTGACGTCGAACACGTCGAGCCGGGTCGGCACTTCGCGTTTGACCGCGTCGATCGCTTCGGCCACCTTGCTATCTCCCGTGGCAGGGGGGATCCGTCCCTCTCGATAGCGGGCGATCATCGCCGTCGTGCGCGAGACGAGATTACCCAGGTCGTTCGCCAGCTCGCGCTCGTACCGTTCGTGGAGGCTCTCGAGCGTCACGTTTCCGTCCTGCCCGAACGAAACGGCCCGCACCGCCCAGAAGCGAACTGCATCGCTGCCGTACACATCGACGAGATCGAGCGGGTCGATGACGTTCCCTACGGACTTCGAGATCTTCGTGTCGTCGAGCAGCAGCCAGCCATGTACGAAGAGCTGCTTCGGAACCTCGTAACCCGCTGCCAACAGCAGAGCGGGCCAGAACACACAGTGGAAGCGCAGGATGTCCTTGGCCAGCAGGTGGCGCACCTCGGGCCAGAACTTCTCACGAAGATCCTCGCCCTCCCGTGCATAGGTCAGCGCGCTCACATAATTGATGAGCGCATCGACCCAGACGTAGACGACCTGGCTCTCGTCCCATGGGACCGGGACGCCCCAGGGGTGGCCCGCACGGCTGAGACTGAAGTCCTGGAGGCCGCCCTCGATGAACGAGCGCGCCTCGTTGTAACGGAAACGCGGCAGGACGAAGTCAGGTCGCGCGTCATAGAGGTCGAGCAAGGGCTGCTGAAACGCGGAGAGCTTGAAGAAGTAGTTCGTCTCCTCGATTCGCTCGGGCACGGTGCCGTGAATGGGACACTTGCCGTCGACCAGCTCGGCCTCCGCCTTGAACTCTTCACAGCCGACGCAGTAGAGACCGGAGTAGACGTCCTGGTAGATGTAGCCGTTGTCGTAGATCCGCTGGATGAACTCCTGGACGAATCGCTTGTGCCCATCGTCCGTCGTGCGGATGAAGAAGTCGTAGTCGGCGTCGACGAGTCTAGGCAGCTCTTTCCAGGATTCGGCGATCTGGTCGACGTACGTCTTCGGGTCGAGCCCCTGCTCCTCGGCCACCCGGTAGACCTTGGAGCCGTGCTCGTCCGTTCCCGTCAGGAAGAACGTCTCGTCCCCCCGCTGCCTGTGATGGCGCGTGAGGATGTCGGCCGCGATCGTCGTGTACGCGTGGCCGATGTGAGGCGTCGAGTTGACGTAGTAGATCGGTGTCGTGATGTAGAAGCTGTTCATCTGAATCCATGATAGGGAGCGTGTCGAGCGGCTTCCGCCGCCGACGCAGTGCTACCACGCTCGCGGTCGCCGCGACGGCCAGCCCTGCCGGGAGTCGCCAGCCGCGGCCGGTGGATTGAGCCGTCGTCCGCGAGATCTGGGCCTGGGGCTCGTCGAACGAGCCCCGTGTGACGCGCGCGGCCGGGTGGGACTGCGCTGCGTCGGTCGCAACCGGTGAGCTCTGCGACCGCGCCTTTGACGCCGCTGCCGCCGGCGCGGCGACGGAGCCTGGCCGAGCCAGCTCGGGCGTGACGGGCGAAGTCCTCTCCGACCGAATCGTGAGCGTTTCGCCGCTCGCGATGCTCGGCTCGACCGGTGCGGCTGCGCTCGAGGGCTCGGCTTGGGCCGAGCCCTCCGCGGCGCTCCCATGTGAGGCACTGCTCGGCGCGGCGGCCGCCGCCTCGGGCGTGGTTTCGGCCGCGGGAGCCGACGCCACGCGCTCGCCGGAGCCGGCGGTATCCGCAACCACAGCGGCGACAGCCTCAGCGCCAGGCGCCGGCGCAGACGCGACGCGCGGAGGCAGCAAAGTCAGCGGATCGACGTACCCCTGCGGATCGCTCGTCACACGCACGCCGAAGTACACGTACGGGTCAGTGGACTCGACGACCCCACTCGGCCCGACGGTCCCCACGACAGACCCTTCTCCCACGAGCGCCCCGCGGGCCACGCCGATCGAACCGAGGTGGACGAGCGTGGCCGTGTAGCCGAACGACGTCTGGATCGACACGGTCTTCCCGCCGGTCGGCACCGTCCCGGCAAAGGACACGACGCCCTCAGCGGGAGCGTGCACCGGATTGCCGCTGGGCGCGCCGAGGTCGACTCCTCGGTGCTGGCCGCCCGCGTACGGGTGCGCGTGGTCAAATGAGAACGGCCGCAAAACTGGGCCGTCGACCGGCCAGGTCCAGGCGCGCGCGCCGGAGACGGGGAGCGCACACGCGCAAATGATCAGGGTCGCAAGTCGCCGCACGATTCCTCCTTGTTGCCAATCTTGAGAACAAGGTGACCGTAGCAAGGCGAACGGGTTGTTGTCAATACTGGCTACAAAGTACGGCGGTAGAGCTCGTTACGGGACGTTCCGGTGAGTCGCGACACGACGTCGGCAGCCTGCCGGCGTGAGACTCCCGCGGCCACGAGCTCGGCGACGGCCTCGGCCGCGCCGGCGACATCGTGTTCCTCCTTGCCCGGCCCGAGGACGAGGGTGATCTCGCCTTTCGGCGGTTCCACGAAGCGCGCGGCCACCTCGGCGGCCGATCCTCGCACCACCTCCTCGAACTTCTTCGTCAGCTCGCGGCAGACCGCGACGTTCCGCCCAGGCAGCAGTTCGGCGAGCGAGCGCAGCGTCGCCGGCAGACGCTGCGGCGACTCGAACGCGACGACGGGATCAGTCCAGCCTGCAAGCTCACGCCATAACGACGCAAGGGCACCCGCGCGTCGGGGCAGGAAGCCGACGAAGTGGTAGCGATCGGCTGCGAACCCGCTGGCAACGAGAGCTGTCTCCACTGCTGTCGGCCCGGGAAGCACTGTCACCGGCACACCGTTCTCGAGCGCCGCTTGGACCAGCCGCGCGCCGGGATCGCTGATCCCCGGCATGCCGGCGTCACTCACGAGAGCAACATGTTCGCCCGCTGCGAGCCGTGGCAGGAGCTCCGCGGTCCGCTTCGCCTCGTTGTGCTCGTGGTACGAGAGGAGGTTCGCGCCGGAGATCCCATGCCGGTCGAGCAGTACGCGAGTATGGCGCGTGTCCTCACAGAGGATGACGTCGGCGGAGCGGAGCTCCTCGAGAAGGCGCAGCGTGACGTCGTCGAGGTTCCCGATCGGCGTCGCGCAGACGGCGAGCGGCATAGCGCTAGGCGACTGCGTCGAACGCCACGAGGCCGGCGCCGATCAACCCGGCCGCGGTCCCGAGCTCTGCACGCACGATCGGCACACGCTCACCCGCTCCGGCCAGCGCCTCACGACGCAAGATCTCGCGCGCAGGATCGAGCACGAAGTCGCCGGCGGCCGCGAAGCCGCCGCCAATCACGACCAACTCGGGGTTGAAGATGTTCACGAGGCTCCCGATGCCGGCGCCCAACCGGCGGCCGATGCCGTCGAGAATCTCGACCGCACGCGGTTCTCCTTCGTTCGCAAGCCGCACGAGCCGGTGCGCGTCGACCGCGGGCCCGAACTCCGCCTGCGCAAGCTTCGCCGCCGCAACGCCGGTGACGTACGCCTCGAGATGCCCGCGTCCCGTGCACGTCCCTTGACAGGGAAGACCGTCGTACTCGATCACCATGTGTCCGAACTCGGCCCAGCCGCGGTAGAGCTTCCCGTCGATGACCGCGCCGCCTCCGCAGCCCGTGCCGAGGGTGAGCATGATCATCCTGTCGACGTCGCGCGCCGCACCGAAATGGAACTCAGCGTAGGCGGCTGCGTTCGCATCGTTTTCGATCCCGACCGGGAGCCTGAATCGCTCCGCCATGCGGTCACGAAAATCCATGTCCTTCAGCGGGATGTTCACCGCCTGGAGAGCCCGGCCGGATTGCTGGTCGATCGGAGACGGGATGCCGAAACCGAGCGCAACGATCTCGTCGGTCAACAGCTCTTCGACTGCTGCGTCCAGCCCCGCCAGCAGCTCGTCCTGGGAGGCCGTTGGGGTTCGATGCTCGCGGCGCTGCTCCACGTGCCCGTCCCGGTCGACGACCCCCGCGAGGATCTTCGTGCCGCCGAGGTCGAGGCCGATGACGCTTTTTTCGCTCAAACCGCGCGGCTACCCTACTGGCTGGTGCATTACTACGACTAGCAGCTGACCCCGTTGTTGTAGGTGTCGAGCAGATCCTTCAGCTGGATCGCTTGCGCCCGTTGCGCCGCCGTGAGCGTGTAGATGGCGTTCGGCCCCGTGTAGCCGACGGAAAACAAGAACGCGTCCGCACTCGCGATCGTCGGAGCGATGCAGATACCTGCCCCGTTCTTCACGTTGAGCTTCGCCGCCAAGAGCTGCCCGGCCAGACAGCCGACCGCGTCGTTCGGCGATGACTTGCCGCAGTTCAGGTTGGCGAACACGGATGTCGCCTCCGCGAACGTGCCCACCGTGTAGCTGCCGAGCGTGATCGACAGCAGCGACGTCGTATGCGCCTGATGGTTCTTCCAGTAGCCCGCCGAGAGAGCATCCGCCGGCGGTACGACGACGACTGAGGTTGCGGCGGTGGCGCCGGCCGTACTGCCGCCGTCATCGACGACCGTGATCGTGATCGTGTACGGCCCTTCTGCGGCGTAGGTGTGGCTACCGCCGGCGGTGTAGCTGCCGCCCGAGCCGCCGATGACGCCGGTCGAGCTAGAGGTGTCGCCCCAGTCGATCGTCGCCGTGAAGTCGCTCGCCGGTGCCCCTGTGTTGTCGTCGCCGAAGCCGAACGAGACGTTGGTCGGGTTCCCGAGAGACGACGAGGACGGCACCGTGAACGTGCCGGCATGGAGCGCGGCGTCCGCGACGGTGGCCGTCGAGTTCGCCGTGTCGGTGTTGGCCGCATCGTCGACGTCCGTGATCGTCACGGTTACTGAATACGACCCTTCTTCCGCGTAGGTGTGCGTGCCCGAAACGCTGAAGCTGCCCGCCGAGCCGCCGATCGTCCCGGCGGTCGTTGCTGAGGTGTCGCCCCAGTCGATCGTGGCCGAGTAGTCGCTCGCCGTTGCCGCGGTGTCCGGATCGGTGAAGGTGGCGACGTCGCCGCTGAAGCTCGCCCCCTCGGTTGCCGAGAAGGTCGTCCCGCTCGCGGTGATTGGCTGGTCGCCTGCTTCAACCGTGATCGGAGCGGTGTCGCCGGTCGCCACGACCACCACGGCTCCGGCGTCGCCACCTGCATTGTTGTAGTACGTCCCGGGCGTGCTCGACGCCGTGACGCTGAAATGCAAGCTCACGTCGCCGCCCGCGGGTGCACTGAACGAGCCGTTCCAGGTCAGCGTCTGACCTGAGATCGCCGGGTCTACCGTGGTCGCCCCGGTTGTCGAGCTCGCAACGTACGCGAACCCAGCCGGGAGCGCATCCAAGACGGAGCTCACGACTACTGGGGACGCGTTCGGGTTGTGGATCGTGATCGTGTAGCCGTCGGGTCCGCCGGCGGCCACAGTGGACGAGTCCGCCGTCTTGGTCGTCGACAGCGGCGCGACACCGAGCGGCGAGAACGTCGTCAGGTGGGAAACGGTGGCCGAACCTCCGCCGGCGACCGTTACGTCCCAGCTGAGCAAGATCGCGTTGTCCTCGAGGGTGGCGCAGATGCACGTGTTCGGCCCTGCAGCCTGTGCACCGATTTGCGACCACATCGTGCTGTACCTGGCCTCCATGTAGCTGCTGCCTGAAGTGAGCGGGTACAGCTGCTCGATCCGGCTGGCTGGATCCGACGTTGCCGTGCACGCGATCGCACTACCGTCGACGCGCCCGTACCCGAAGTCCGAGCTCTGCAAGTAGCAGTCCCCGGCCGCGTACAGCCGGACCGACCTAGAGGTGAGATTCGAGTTCGAGATCTGCACGTCGGTGCGGTACGACTCCTGGCCGACGACGTACGAGTCCGTCTGGGTGATCGTCAGCCCGCTTACACCGAGGCCGGCGACCGTCACGATCTTGTACGGGTCAAGGCTTGTGCCGGTCCCGGTCGGGCCCACCTGGCTGATGGGCGTGAACGCCGTCCTTGGAGTCGCGCCGCCTCCGGCAGGAATGCTCAGGGGGCCGTAGAGCGTCGCAGTCGACTCGTCGACCGCAAGCGTGCCGCACGCCGTGCCGCCGAACCATTCGGGACTGAAGTCGCCCGTATGGAAGACGTTGCAATTCAGGTCGGGGCTGATCGTGATCGACGTCAGAGGACCGACGGACACGATCGGCGACGCCGCTGCTGCAGACGAAAGAGCGAGCGCCGCACCGGCCAGCAGGAAGACGGTGTAGAAGAGCCCAAGCCCGCGCCGGCTAGGTGATGAGTCCTTAGGAAACGACCGCATTCAAGTGCCCTCCTTCGTCACTCTCCCAGAGCCGGTAAGCCGTTCTCAGTTGCCGCATTTGCATCGTTCAGTTCGGCGACGAGCCCAATAGCCCTCGCAAGGGATCCGCTTGCGGTCCAAACGTAGTGAATCCGGCTGTCGGCGCCTGGGACTACCCTTCTGGGCTCGATGCCGACCGAAGAGAAGCCCTACCGCGTCTACCGAGGCGGGCGCGTCAAGGGCAAGGTGCCGCTTGAGCGTCCGGAGAGAGCGCAGCCCGACCGGAACGGACGCGGCCCGCGTGAGCCGAAGATCCGCAGGCCGCGCCGGCGTTGGAGCTGGAAGCGCCGGATCGCCATCGGCCTCCTCGTCTTGCTCGTGCTCGCGACCGTGTGGGGGATCGCGGGCTACCTGTCCTTCCGCCACGGGGTCCAGAAGGCGAACGCACGGCTCGACAAGTCGGTGCCGGCTGTGCTTGCGAACCAGAAGGGACTGCTGCTCTCGAACCCGACGACGATGCTCCTGCTCGGTCGCGACCACGAGAACACCGACCGGCGGGCCAGCCTGAACCATTCGGACTCGATCATGGTTCTGCGCACGGATCCCAGCCGGCACCGGCTCGTGTACCTCTCGATCCCGCGCGATCTGCGCGTTCCGATTCCCGGGCACGGCGAGGACCGAATCAACTCGGCATTCCAACTAGGCGGCGCCGGGCTCACGGTCCGAACGATCGAGAGCCTGACGGGGCTCGAGATCAACCACGTGATGATCGTCGACTTCCGCAGCTTCAAGACGCTGATCGACAACATCGGCGGCGTCGACATCAACGTGCCGGCACCGATCCTGTCCAACAAGTTCGACTGCCCGTACAAGGCCTCGACCTGTGCGCGCTGGCAGGGCTACCGGTTCCACAAGGGCACGCAGCACATGAACGGACAGCGCGCGCTGATCTATTCGCGCATCCGCGAGAACCAGCTCAACCCGGCGGACAGCGATATCACCCGCGGCCTGCGCCAGCAGGCAGTGATGCGTGCCGTCATGGCGAAGCTGCTCGGCTTCGGGACGGTCCTGAAACTGCCGTTCAACGGCGACTCCCTGCTGAAGCCTCTGACCACGGACCTCAGTGCGTGGCAGTTCGTCCAGCTCGGCTGGGTGCTGAAGCGCGCAGGCCAGAAGAACGCCCTGCACTGCCGGCTCGGCGGGACTGCGACGTCGGTCGGCGGAGCTTCCGTCATCGTCGGAGATGAACAGAACCTTTCTGTCGTGCAGATGGTCACCGGCCGCGCAGCACCCCAACCGCCCCCGCCGGGATCGGGTCAGTACGGCCCCGGCTGCGTTGTCGGCAACCGGCAATTCAGGTAGTTCAGCCCTCGGCGGCTTTCTTCTTTTCGGTGGGCTTCTCTTTCTTGTCACCCGACTTGTCGCCCGAGCCCGAGTCGGATCCGGACTCCGAGGACGATTCCTTCGCCCGGTCCCGCTTGCGCCCGCCACGCCCGTAGTCGGTCGAATAGAACCCGGAGCCGCGGAAGTGAACCGGCACGGGATAGAGAACGGTCTGGACGGGCGACGCTCCGCAGACCGGGCAGGCCTCCGGCGGCGGGTCGGCGATGCGCTTGAAGACCTCGAAGACGTGCCCGTTGGGACACTTGTATTCGTACGTGGGCACGAGATTTAGGACGCTAGCAGCGCTATCGGCCTGGACACCGTAAAAAGAAAGCCCATTCAACTGCGGGAGGTGGACGCCTTCTGGCCGGCGACGGCCGCGATCGCGGCGGTGCTGGCCGGCGTCCTGGGCTGGTTTTTGCGGACGTGGCCGCCCCACGAGGACGAGGCACTAGCGCTTTTCGTCGGCCGCGGCTCGCTCGGCCACGTGCTGCACACGGTCGTCACGGAACGCGGAGGGGCTCCGCTCCACTTCGGGTTCGCGTGGCTCGTCGTGCACCTCGGCGGCGGGCTGACTGCGCTCCGCGTCGTGTCACTGGTCTTCGCGGTCGCAAGCGTCCCGCTGATCGCACTCCTGGGCGCGCGGCTCGCAGACCGCTGGACGGGCGTCGTCGCTGCTGCGCTCGCCTCGGGAAGCTGGGTGCTGATGTTCCACGGCATTTACGGGCGGATGTACAGCCTGTTTCTCTTCACGAGCCTGCTCTCGTTCCTCGCGCTGCTCTCCGCGCTCGACCATGGCGGGCGGCGCCGGTTCGTGCTTTGGGGGGTGGCGCTGTTCTTGATGCTGGCCAGCCATCCGTATGCGGTGCTCGTCGTCGCGGCGCAGGGGCTCTTCGTCGTTGTCCGCCGTCGGCGTTTGCGCGAAGCCTTCGTGACGCTGGCCGCGATAGGCGTCGTGGGGATCCCGTTCTGGTTGGCTGACCTCGTTCTGCGTGACCGCTTCGACGTCGGCGTCGGCGGGGGCGGGCCGCGTCTCGGGTCCCCCACTTCGGTGCTCCATTACTTCTGGTGGGTCGCCGGCGACTTCAGCGCGGGCCATCGCGCCTGGTCGACGCCGGTCCTCGTGCTTGCGGCGGTGGGCGCAGTCCTGGTCTGGCGCCGTCGTCGGGAGAGCATCGTGCTGTTCGCATGCGTCGTCGCCGTGCCGGGGGTTGCCTTCATGCTTGCGACGCTGAACTCGACGGCGTCGCCCGAGGCGCGCCACCTGATCTTCGCGCTGCCGTTCTTCAGCGTGCTTCTGGCTGCGCCGATCGTCGAACTCGGGCGCCGCGGTGGACCGCTTGGGCCGGCTCTTGCGGCGATCGCCGTTGCCGCGCTCCTGTTCGGAGAGGTGCGTTGGACGCACGAGAAGACACCGCCGCTCTTCGACGGCGACCCGCCGGGCGAGGCGCACGCGCGCGACGCCGCGGGTGCATGGCTCGCGTCGACGTACCGGCGAAGCGACGTCCTACTCGGCTACGAGCCCGTGTACCTCGAGGCCTGGGAGCGGAACCGCTCGTTCTCGGGCCACGCGCTCCCGCGCGCGGATCCGGCATTGCTCGCCTCGGCCTTGAAGGACATCACGGAACCGCTCGGCCGCGGCGTCTGGGTCTTCGATGCGAGCGACACCACGAACGTCAAGGAGCGACAGACGATTCCGCTCGAGTTCCCGAGCCCGCGTTCGGCGTTCGAAGCCCGGGTCTACGGCCCGTTCCTCGTGATCCGCTCGCGGCAGCCGCTGGTGACTCGCACGCGCTATCTCTCTGTTTCGGAGGAGGTGATGCGGCTCGGCCGCAGTCTCGAGATCGGCGACGCGGACATCAACCTGCGCACGCTGCTGCGCGCGGAGTCATTGCTCTAGTTCCTCGCGCTCCTTCTCGACGATCTCGCGGTAGCAAGGCGCGCCTTCGAACGCCTCGAGGCCCTGGAAGACCGGCCGGTCGGGCTCGGCCAGGCGGCGTTTGCGGCGCGCCGCGGCCAGCGCTGCGGAGGCGCCCAGCACCCCGCCGATGACGAACGAGCCGAGCCGCCCGCCCCTGTGCTCGCCGTCCATGGGACGATCATAGGTCGTGCTGGTCGTAACCCTCGGCGATGCGCTTCTCGACGTGATCGTGCGTCTCGGCGAGCCGCTTGTCCCAGGAGCGGACGCCCTGGCGACCACGCAGACGGCCGCGGGCGGGCAGGCGGCGAACGTCGCCGCGTGGGTCGTGGCGCTCGGTTCCCAGGCGCGGACGGTGTCGAAGCGTGGCGAGGATCTTGCAGGTCAGCTCGTGACGGCAGAACTCGAGGGTCGCGGCGTCGAGATCGCCGGGCCGCCGCCCCGGGGCCGCAACGGCATCGTCGTCTCTCTCGTCGGCGCGGACGGTGAGCGCACGATGGCGTCTGATCGCGGCGTCGCGCCGAGCCTGTCTGCAGACGACCTCGACCCCGAGTGGTTTGCGTGCGACTGTCTCCACATCTCCGGCTACGCACTGCTGGCAACGCCGATCGACGAGGCTGCGATTCGCGCCGCGTCATTGGCGCGCGGGAACGGTGCGCGGGTGAGCGCCGATCTCTCCGCCTGGACTCGAATTCGCGAATACGGGCCGGTGCGGTTCCGAGAGCAACTCGAGCAGCTTGCGCCCGACGTGATCTTCGCGAACGAGGCGGAGTGGGAGATCGTCGGCGCTGCCTATGGGCTCGCTCCGACGGCCGTCGTGAAGCGCGGCGCTCGCGGCTTGCTCGTTCTGGGCGAGGAGCGCGTCGAGTTGCCGGCCCGCGAAGGCGAGGTCGTCGACGCGACGGGTGCCGGTGATGCGCTCGCGGCAGGTTTCCTCGTCGGCGGGCCGGAACTTGCGCTCGAAGCTGCGGCACGCTGTGTCGCGCAGCTGGGAGCGATGCCGTGATCGTCGTTTCCGACGAGGTGAGGGAGGCGGATGCGGTCGTCGCGCTCGAGACGACGCTCGTTGCCCATGGTTTTCCTGCGGGCGAAGGCATCGCGGTCGGGCTCGAAGCGGAACGCCGCGTTCGCGCAGGCGGCGCGGTGCCGGCGACGGTCGGCGTGCTCGACGGGGAGATCCGCGTCGGCCTTTCCGAGGAAGAGCTTGGACGGTTCGACGCGAGTGCCCGCAAGGCAGGCCCACGCGACCTCGCGGCGTGCGTCGTACAGCGCGCCGTCGGTGCGACAACGGTCGGCGGGACGCTTGCGATTTGCCGCGCCGTGGGGCTTCGTTTCATGGGGACGGGCGGGCTGGGTGGCGTTCATCGCGGGTATCCCCAGCCACCCGACGTGTCCGCCGACCTTGGCGAGCTCGCGCGCACGAGCGCGCTCGTCGTCTCCGCCGGAATCAAGTCGCTGCTGGAGGTCCCCGCGACGCTCGAGCTGCTCGAGACGCTCGGCGTGCCGGTGCTCGGCTTTCGCACCGACACGTTGCCGCTGTTCTACTCGGCGCACGGCGGGCCGCCCGTGCCGGCTCGGGTGGAGTCCGCCTCAGAGGCCGCGCAGGTTGCGCGAACGCACTGGGAGCTCGGCGGCGGCGGCCTCCTACTCGCACGTCCACCCGACGACAGTCTCGACGACGTCGAACCGCTGATCGAGGAAGCCCTGGCCGCAGCAGCACGCGATGGGGTAACGGGCCAGGCAGTGACGCCGTTCGTCCTGATGTACCTGCACGAGCACAGCGGCGGCAGGACACTCGCAGCGAACCGCGACCTCGTCCTCGCGAACGCCGCCCTCGCCGCAGAAGTCGCCACGTCTCGGTAGGACACGTCGGGGACTGTCCCAGGCACGCCTGCGGCGGACACGTCTCGCGCTGGTCCGGTTTGGACGGGATGGGTGTGACGGATGCGTGACTTTTCTTCCACAGCCGGCTCGCCGGGACACGGCTTTCGGCGGAACCCCGCATACGTTTGACGTGGGCACGCCGCGGTCCCGATCGGGATTCGGACAGGTGCGCTACAGATCTCGCCGCGCGAAGCCGGCGACTGCGACCGCTCCGACGAGCATGATGTACGCGACTGCCCAGAGGCGCAGCCCGACGCCGCCCTGCTCGGCGCCGCCGAACGGGCCGAGCCGGAGCAGGAAGCCCGTCAAGCCCGACGTCTTCTCGGTGATCATGCGCAGCGCATCCTGGTAGAGCGCCTCGAACGGAATCGCCCAGGCGGCGATCTTCGCGGCGTGGATCAGACCGGGCGAGTTGAGCACGTGCCCGATATTGCCGAGCAGTCCAGCGACGAGACCCGCGCCGAAGATCATGAAGATCGCAATCCCGTTGGCGATCGAGCTCAAAAACACCGAGCCGAGCAGCGACAACGCGGCGACGACCAGCACGCCGCCGGCGAGCTCCACGCCGGGCGTCACGATCCGGTCGGGCCACCACGAGCCCTCGAGCCCTGTGAGCAGCATCGACGCGAAGTAGAGGATCAGGACGTAAGGGACACAGACGGCCGCCGCGCCGAGGAAGCGCGCGACGAGCAGCGTCGACCGGCCGATCGGGCGGACGACGAGCGGCTGGAGCAGTGCGCGCTCCGCATCACCGCGCACCGTCCCGAGCGTCAGGAAGATGGCCAGGACGACCCCGAGGAAGAGCGTCCCGAACATCGCCATGCCGAAGAGGAACGCACCGGCGAATGTCCGCGCATCGACGCCGGCGGGCGGTTCGACACCTCCGATGTGGTTGAACGCGTAACGCGCCCCGAGCCAGTACAGGGCGAGGAACGCGACCGTCAGGAGGCACACCACGACGAACACCTTCCGGCGCAGCGCTTCGCGCAGTCCGTAACCGGCGATCGTCCAGATCGCTGTCACGACGTCTCACCACTGACCGCCTCGACGTACACATCTTCGAGCGTCGAGGTGAGGAGGCGCGCTCCATAGACGCTCTTCCCGTCGCGAACGAGCTCGCCGACGAGGCGAGGGATGTCGTCGCGTTCCGCCTCCGGAAACGTGCGCTTGCCTTCATTCGTCTCGATCTCAACGCCGCGCGGCCGCGCCAACTCGCTGGGAGTGCCTGCGGCGACAACGCGTCCGCCGAGGAGGATGACCACCCGGTCGCAGACGAGCTCGATCTCGCTGAGCAGATGCGAGTTGAGCAGAACGGAGACGCCGCGTCGCTGCAACTCCTCGAGCAGCGTGCGCACCGTCCGTCTGCCGACCGGATCGAGCGCGCTCGTCGGCTCATCTAGCAGCAGCAACCGCGGCGAGCCCACGAGAGCCTGCGCGATCCCGAGGCGCTGCTGCATTCCCTTCGACATCGCTTCGACGGGTCGCCGCCGCGCGTCCTGCAGACCGACGAGCTCGAGCAAGTCGACGCGCTCGCGCTCACCACCGTGCGAGGCGGCCAGACGCTGGTGCAGCTCGAGTAGCTCGTCGGCGGTCATCCAGCCGGGAAAGCGGAAGAGCTCGGCGAGATAGCCGAGCGCAGCCCGTGCCTCGCGCGAGCCTGCACGCGCACCGCACACCTCCGCGCGCCCCGTCGTCGGCCGGACGAGACCGCAGGCGATCTTGACGAGCGTCGACTTTCCGGCACCGTTCGGCCCGAGCAAACCGACGAGCTCGCTCTCACGGACCTCGAGATCCACTCCGCCGAGCGCTTCGACCGCGCCGTAACGCTTGACGAGGCCGCTGACGGCGAGCGCTGCGGACACGGCGTCGAGCGTACACTCAGTGTCGTGCCACGCGGTTACGAAGAGGGACCGGTCGCAGAAGAAGCGGAGGCGCGCCGCGACGCGCTTGCGCGCGGCGAGCCCCTCGAGGCTCCACCACACCCGCGGGGCCGGCGCGCGCTCTACGGCTCGACCGACGAAGAACCGGAGAAGCACTTCCTCGGCTGGGCTGACGAGGTCGATCCGGACGAGCTCTTCGAGTCCGGGCGCGCCTGGGGCATCACCGTCCTGCGCGAGCGCGCGGACTAGCCAAGCGCCGTCAGGAATTCGTCGATCGTCAGCGCCGTGAGCGTGCGGATCTTCGTGCTCCCACGCGCACCGAGCGAGACGGAGACACGCGCGATGGTCGCGGCGTCCGGCGCCTCGACGATGTTCACGAAGTCGTAGTCGCCGAGCGTCGCCCACTGGTGGAGAACCTTGGCGCCGAGCTCCTCGACGTCCTTGTTCACCTCGCGGAGACGGTCAGGGTTTGCCTTCAGAGTCTGAACGCCCTGCGCCGTCAGACTCGAAAGCAGAATGTACGTCGGCATCGCGCTTCCTCCTCGGTCGGGGGCCCGACTCTACTCTCGCTTCCTGGTCGACGTACAGGATCGCGGCGCCCAGCATGAAGACCGGAGTAAGTACGAGGAGCGCCAGCAGCGCCGCGACCCGCAGCGCCTGGTCACTCAGCGAACGCAGCGAGAAGAACAGCACGAGACCGGTCAAGAAGATGGTGATCAGGAGTGTCGCCAGCGAGCCCAGCGCGTGGATGTAGTCCGCGCGGGCGAGCTGCACGCCCCGCCGGATCGCGTCGAGGAAGCCGCGACGCTCGACGAGCGCCGCAGGAACGGCTAGGCAAAAGAACGCGAGCCACGCGACCGCCATCAGGTTGATCCCCGGGAAGTCGCTGAAGAGCCTCGCCAGGCAGATGGGCAGGAACGCGACGAAGCCTGTGGCCAGCGCGACGAGCACATAGCGACCGCGGCCGATCGGCTTGACCAGCGCAATCGCGGCGCCGTACGACGCGGCGAAGACGAGTGGCCCGACCACAACGTCGAAGATCACGCGCACTGCTCCCTCGAGCTCCCGATCGGCAACGCCGAAGATCGCGGGCCCAATACCGAGAGCGAGCGAGGGCCAGAAGCGCGCGCCGTAGAGCTTCAATGCCTCCGCGACGAGCTGTCCGACGGTTCGGGTCTCGGGTGGAAGCGGCGGCGGTAGCGGAGTACGGGGCGGCACGCGATCGAATCTAGCGAGGACCCGGGAACACCGCCTTGCCGCCGACCCAGTCGACCTCCAACTGCACCCGTGAATTGTGCAGCGCCTCCAAGTTGGCCACGATCTCGCGCGTGCGCGTGTCGATCACGTCCCCTGCATCGCCGACGTAGACGAAGCGCCCGTCCGCACTGTGCTGAAGCGAGCCGATGCGACCGCACGCAGTCGTGCACGGGCTCTCGTCGCCCGAGATCGGCTTCGAGAGGCGGATGTCCTCCAGTCGGCGCGGTGGCCGGCCGGGCAACTCGCTCACGTCGAAGACATGCACAACGCTGTTCGGCGCGTCGAGCACCCAGAGCTCGGGCCGGTCCGGCGCGAGCGAGAGCCCATGGGTCGGCGGGTCAGGGCCGAAGCGTGGGTTCCAGGTGAAGCCCTTGAAGCGGGTGATATAGAGCGTGCGGTTCGTGTGGAGGTCGACAGCACGAACTCCGAGTAGGCCGCGCCGCGTCACGAACACGACACCCTGCTCGGTATCTCTAACGCTGAGCGTGTCTGACCCCGGGGGCACGGCAGCGGCAAGCCAAGTCGCTTGCGCGCGGGCTAACGCCCCAACCAGGCGCTGCTGCCGATCCATGTCGAAGAAGCACGCGGAGCGATCGAGGATCACGACCTCGTAGCGGTGCGTGCGACCGTCTGTCGGCGGTCGCCAAGTGCGCACTCCCGAGACGAGGCAGCGCGGGATCGTCTCCGAGCTGAAGTACACCGTCAGACCGGCGAAGGCACCCACGATGATGAGCGCGAGCGCGGCCGCGCGCAACCACACGCGCCTCATGCGTCGAGGGCGGACAGCAGCCTCGGCAGAGCGGCGTCGAGAGCGGCGAGCGCGTCGTCGAAGCGCCAACGCGTTCGATCCGGCTCGTCGATCTCGTTGGAGACGGCGCGCACCTCGACGGCGGGCACACCAGCCAGCCTGGCCGCCCGTAGCACGGCGAAGCCCTCCATCGCCTCGACGTCGCACCTGCTCGTCCC
>WNGI01003529.1_pt1 | contig 17364 bp, 18 predicted proteins | sample 5400621 | NCBI WGS metagenome assembly WNGI01 (sample SAMN13153374, study PRJNA577476) | soil metagenome | isolation source: 20 cm soil or saprolite under Garry oak tree replicate 1 | place: USA:California | collected 2016-06-15 | reverse complement strand
GCCCGAGCCGGGTGGTCCGATCATGAGCAGGCTGTGCCCTCCGGCCGCCGCGATGAGGAGCGCACGCTTGGCCTGCAGCTGTCCGCGCACATCGGCCAGATCCGGCGGCACAGCGCGCCCGGGCCCTTCATCCGTGCACCGCGCACGTCGCTCGGGCGGCGGACAGGGCGGGAGGGGCGCGGCGCCGCTGAGGTGCGCACACACCTCGAGCAGGTGACCCGCGGCGCGCACCTGCGCCGGCGCCACGGCGCAGGCCTCCGCGGCATTGGCGCGCGGCACCACCAGCTCGTGGCCGTGCCGCGCGGCGTGCGCCGCCGCGAGCAACAGGCCGCGCACGGGCTTGAGCTCTCCGGTCAGACCGAGCTCGCCGTAGAACTCGCGGGCCACGCACGTGCCGCGGGCTTCAGCCGGCGTGCGGATCTGACCGGACGCCAGCAGAATTCCGAGCGCGATCGGCAGATCGAACCGTCCGCCCTCCTTGGGCAGATCGGCGGGCGCGAGACTCACGGTGATGCGGCCGGCGGGGAATTCGAAGCGCGAGTTGAGCAGCGCCGCGCGCACCCGCTCCTTGCTCTCCTTCACCACCATGGCGGGCAGGCCGACGATGCAGAAGACCGGCAGGCCGCTCGCGAGGCTCACTTCGACGTGCACCAGCGGCGCGTGCAGTCCCACCTGCGCACGGCAGGCCACCCGAGCCACAGCCATGACTGCCCTGCCGGTGCGCGGTGCGCGGTGCGCCCTGCGGCGAGGCTCGCGGCGCGCTAAGCCGGCGGCGGACTGGCGCCCGGCGCCTCGCCGGCGACGGCGGAGCCGCTGCCCTCCAGGGCCGCGAGCCGCGCCTCGAGCGCTTCGAGGCGCGTGCGCGTGCGCTCGAGCACGCGCGCCTGGGCGTCGAACTCGTCCCGGGTCACCAGGTCGAGCTTGCTCAGGCGCTCGCGCAGCACCGCGCGGAAGTTGCTCTCGAGGTCCTGCTGCATGCTGCGCAGCGCCGGTGGCACGCGCTCGAGCAGACGGCGGGCGATCTCATCGATGCGGAACGAATCCATGGGTCTCCTCGTCCTACCGTGCATCTGCGGAAAAGCGCCGAAATGCGCGATGGCACGGAATCTGCACTCTCTCTGCGCGCGTCTAGCTTACGCGCCGCCGGTCGCGTGCGCAGCGGGTGTTTGTCACGCGATCGACCTGATACGGCCTCGAGTGAAACGTCACCTCTCCATGGCGAGCGGGCCTATGATCTGTGAGTGCGCCTCTGGCGGTCGGGGCCGGGTTGTCGCTATGGTGTGACCCCTGGCGGGCTTAAGCCTGCGGCGGGTGTGACGGAGTTCAAGGGTCGCGCCGGCCGCCAGCGCCATACTGACGGGCGGGAGGCCTTTTATGTCGCGACTGCTACCCATCACCGCCCTGCTTCTGGCCGGCGTGCTCACCAGCGCCCGGGCCGACGTCTATCGCTGGATCGATGAGCACGGCGTGCCGCATTACAGCGATCAGTGGGTGCCGGGATCGGTGGTCATCAAGACGATCAAGCCGCACCCGTCAACCTTCACCTCCACGGCGCGCGCCACCGAGCACCGCAGCCTCCCGAACAACGGCCTCTCCACGGAATTCACCGATCAGGCCAACGCCCGGGCGGTGCAGCAGGACATGGCCAAGACACGCGAAGTACAGTGCAAGGCGGCGAAGGACCGCTACATGAAGGCCATCCAGTCGCGCCGCATCGTCAAGCAAAACAAGGACGGCGAGCGCGAGGTCCTGTCCGACGAAGCGGCCGACGCCTTTCGCGAGCAGGCGCGCAAGGACGTGCAGGACCACTGCGGCAGCGTGCCCGCTTTCACTCCTGAGCCGATACCCGAGCCGCAGCCCATACCCGAGCCGAAGGTCAATCCCGCCGAGGCGACGTCGCCCTGACCCGCCCGCCTCCCGGGGGATCCGGGAGGAGTCGATTCGCGCGCCACCTACGCTCTATAGTGACGCCCGCGGCCGCTCCGGCCGCACGGGTGCGGGGAGCCAATGCGCGTAGGTTTTGTCGGGCTCGGCGCCATGGGCACGCACATGGCGCGCAATCTGCACCGTGCGGGGATGCTGGCCGCGGTCTGGAACCGCAGCGCCGAGAAGGCGCGCACGCTGGCCTCCGAACTCGACGTTACGGCTCCCGCGACGCTCGCGCAGCTCGCCGCCGGCATCGACGCGGTGGTGTCGTGCGTCTCGGCCGATGCCGACGTGCTCGAGGTGGCGCGCGCGCTGGCACCGGGACTGAAGTCCGGCGCGCTCATGCTCGACTGCTCCACCATCGGCGCCGAGACCGCCCGCCAGGCGGCCGCACTCTTCGCTCCCCGCGGCGTCGAGTTCCTCGATTGTCCGGTGAGCGGCGGGGTGGAGGGCGCGCGCGACGCCCAGCTTGCCATCATGGCCGGCGGCACGCCCGCGGGCTTCGAGCGGGCGCTGCCGATCCTCGCGGCGCTCGGCCGCACCATCACGCACTTCGGCCCGAGCGGCAGCGGTCAGGCCGCCAAGGCCACCAACCAGATCATGTGCGCGGGCATCATCGAGGCGGTCGCGGAAGCGATGGCGTTCGCGCGCGCGCAGGGGTTGCCGCTCGAGAAACTCATCGACACCCTCGGCAAGGGCGCGGGCTCGAGCTGGTACTTCGTGCATCGCGCGCCCAACATGGTGCGTGGCGCCTACCCGGCGGGCTTCCGGGTGCGTCTGCATGCCAAGGATCTCGGCATCTGCCGCGAGATGGCGGCGCGCTTCGGCGTCGCACTGCCGGTCGTGGAGCGCATGCTCGCCGAGTACGCCGAGCTCGTGGCGCGCGGCTACGGCGATGAGGACATCTCGGCCACCTACCGGCTCAAGGCCGAGCTGTTCGAGCGCACCAACATCATGGGCGCGCCGGCCCGCGGCACATGAAGACCGACTCCGGCCGCGAGCACGCGTTCTACCTGCCGGACTTCTGCACCTCGCGCGCCACGCTCGCCATCGTGCTCATCGTCGAGCTCACCGCGTTCGTGCTCACGCTCGCGCGCCAGAGCCTGGCGGTCGACTTCTGGACCGACCTGGTGCGCACCTCGATGTTCCTGCTGTGGATCGGACTCGCGGGCGCGGCGCTGCTGTGCGCCGTGCGCGAGCCGCTGGCGCGTTCGACGGTGGCGGTGGGTTCGGCGGCGGTGCTGGCGCTCATCACCGCGGTGGTCGCGACGGTGTCGGTGTGCGCGTACCTGATCGGGCGCACGCAGATGGTGATCGACGCCGGGGGCGCGGCCCTGTTCCCCCAGTCCGCGGGCAACTTCGCACTCCGCAACGTCTGGATCGGGCTGGTGGTGACCGGGCTCGCGCTGCGCTATTTCTACGTGGCGCACGAGTGGCGCTGCAGCGTGGAGCTGCGCGCCGCGGCGCGCGTGCACGCGCTGCAGGCGCGCATCCGGCCGCACTTTCTCTTCAACAGCATGAACACCATCGCCGCTCTCACGCGCAGCAATCCCTCGCGTGCGGAAGCGGCGGTGCAGGACCTGGCGGACCTGTTCCGCGCCACGCTGAGCGACAAGCGCGACACCATCACGCTGGCGGAGGAGCTCGAGGTCGCGCGCACCTATCAGCGCATGGAGCAGCTGCGCCTGGGAGGGCGGCTGCAGGTGGACTGGAAGACCGACCCGCTGCCCGCCAATGCGCTGGTGCCGCATCTGATGATCCAGCCGCTGCTCGAGAACGCGATCTATCATGGCATCGAGCCGCGCGCCGAGGGCGGCACGGTGACCATTACCGGCGAGGTCGGCGGCGGGCTCGTGACCATCGTGGTGCGCAACCCGCTCGATCCGAGTCCGGGAGAGCGCGATGGCAACCGCCTGGCGCTCGCCAACATCCGCGAGCGCCTCAGCCTCATGTACGGCGAGCGGGCGCTCATGAAGTCGGGGCGCTTCGACGCGGAGTACATCGTGACGCTGAGGTTCCCGCTCATCGAACAGCCCGCGGGCGCCGCCGCCGCGCAGCCCGCCTGAGCCCATGGGCGTCGCCGCCAAGCTGAGGGTCCTCATCGTCGACGACGAGCCGCCGGCGCGCGAGCGGCTGCGGAGCCTGCTCGCCGAGATCGCCGACGTCGAGGTGATCGGCGAGGCCGTGAACGGCCACGAGGCCCTCAAGGAAAGCCACGACCTCGCCCCCGACGTGGTGCTGCTGGACGTGCGCATGCCGGGGATGGACGGGATCGAGGCGGCGCGGCACCTGAACGTGCTGGAAGAGCCGCCGGCGGTGATCTTCACCACCGCCTACGATCAGTACGCGGTCGAGGCTTTCGATGCGCATGCCGTGGGATACCTGCTGAAACCGGTGCGCAAGGAGCAGCTGGCCGCTTCCCTCGCCCGCGCCGGCCGCCTGACGCGCGCGCAGCTGCAGAGACTCGCCGCCGCCGGCGAGGAGCGGCGCAGCCACATCGCCGCGCGCCACCGCGAGGGGGTGAGGCTCATCCCCATCGAGAAGGTGCAGTACTTCCTCGCCGATCAGAAATACACCACCGTCCGACACGTCAACGGCGAGGATCTGATCGAGGATTCGCTGCGGCTGCTGGAGAGCGAGTTCGGCGCGGCGTTCGTGCGCATCCACCGCAACGCGCTGGTGGGCGTGAAATACCTCGAGCGCATCGAGCGCAATGCCGACGGTCAGTGCTTCGTGCGGCTGCGCGGTTGCGAGGCGCCGCTGCAGGTGAGCCGGCGCATGGCGGGGGAGCTGAAGGAGCGGTTCAGGATCTGACCGTGCCGCGCCGCCCCCGACCGAGGCTATCCATGGTTCGCCGTTGCGAGGGTGTCGGCGACAATGCGGCCAAAGCGCCGCTCGCGGTGGCGATACGCCGCGAGCGCGTGTCGGAAGGCTTGCTGGTCGAAATCCGGCCACAGGGCTTCCGCGAAATACAGCTCCGCGTACGCGCACTCCCACAGCAGGAAGTCGCTCAAGCGCTGCTCGCCGCCGGTGCGAATCAGCAGATCCACTTCGGGCGCCGGCGCCAAGGCATGATCGACGTCCGCGAGCCGCTCGGCGAAGCGCGCCCGGTCGATTCCGGGCTCGGATTGCAGGCGCCGGCAGGCTTCGAGGAGGCTATGTTGCGAGGAGTAGTCCACGGCGATGCGCAGATGCATCCTGTTGCAATGCGCGGTCGCCTGCTCGCTGCGCTCGATCGCCCGGCACAGGCCGGGAGGGAGTCGATCCCGCCGACCGATGACATTGATGCGGACGGACCGATCCACGCAGCGCTGTGTCTGAGTCAGCAGATGCCGGCGCAGCAGCGTGAACAAGGCACTGACTTCGGCAGCCGGCCGGCTCCAGTTGGCGGCCGAGAATGCGTACAGCGTCAGAGTCGTGATGCCGTGCCGCACCGCAGCTTCCACCACCGCGTCGACGGCCCTGGCGCCGGCGCGATGCCCGGCGCTGCGTGGCAGGTGACGGCGCGACGCCCACCGTCCGTTGCCGTCCATGATGACCGCAATGTGCATGATGAAGTACTTTGTCTTGTAGAGTTGCCAACCAAGGAAATATCAGCGCCCGCGGGTAGCCTTGATCACGGCTTCGACGTGGTCGAGATAGCGATGCAACGCCGTCCGCCCCGGCGACGTGAGTCGATAGACCGACTGCGGACGACGATCCTCGAAGGACTTGGTACAGGTCAGGTATCCGGCCTCCTCGAGCTTGCGGGCGTGCGCGCTGAGGTTGCCGTCGCTCACGTCAAACAGCTCCTTGAGCTGATTGAAGGTCAGCTGCTCGCGCACCGCCAGGGCACTCATGATTCCGAGGCGCACGCGCTCGTACACCAGCCGATCGGCTCCATTTTCACGCCCCGACCCGGGCACGCTCGCCAGCTTCGGACGTTTCGGCGTCGCCGCTGCCGCCGTCGCGCGCGCCTTCACCTTAGCGGCCATGGCCCGCTCGTCCGATCAGAAAGCCAAACAGCAGGTGCAGACCCCCGAATCCGGTGCCGAGCATGAGCGTCTGCAGACCATCGGGCAGCACGAGCGCGAGCAGCCCCAGTGCGATGAACAATCCGCCCATCACGGCGATGGCGCCGGTGGTGGGCACGCTGGCGGCGACCAGGCCGCACCCGTACAGCAGCAACCAGGTGCCCGGAATGGCGTGCAGATTGCCCGAGCTCCAATGCACCGCGGTCATGACCAGGCCGGCGAACATCGAGGGGACGAGGCACAGGGCAAGCTTGCGAATGGGCGTACCGGAAAGGGTCAGCCCCCGCAGGGACGCGGGTCGCGCCATCAGCGCTAGCCCTAAGCCGGCGGCGACGACCGCGGCGAGCAACCAGATGAGAAGCCAATGCGCGCGCAGCGCGGCGGTCGAGGACAGCCCGGCGGCGAGCAGACCCACGATACCCATGGCGCTGCCGGCGGATCCGGGGACCGCGATCGAGGAGGCCGCCTCCATGGTGGCGCGTATGTAGCGCAGCGTCGCGGCGACCTGGGAATCAATCGGGACTGGATGGGCGGACTGCACGGTGTGCTTCTGCCGGTCGGTCACGGGTCGAAGCTAGCCGCAGCGGCAATGTGCTGTCAAGTACTTTGTACTACAGAGTATACGCCGCAGCCGCGTGAGTGGCTCTACAGGATGTAGCGGCTCAGGTCCTCGTCCTGGACCAGTTTCCCCAGGTGATCGTCGACGTACTTCGCGTCGATGGTCACGGAGCCCTGGCCGTCGGGCTTGCCGTTCTGCTCCGCCGCCTCGTAGGAGACGGTCTCGAGCAGGCGCTCCATGACCGTGTGCAGGCGCCGCGCCCCGATGTTCTCGGTGCGTTCGTTCACCTGAAAGGCGATCTCGGCGATGCGCCGCACGCCATCGGGGGCGAACTCGACCCGCACGCCTTCGGTCGCCATCAGCGCCGTGTACTGCGTCGTGAGCGAGGCATCAGGCTCGGTGAGAATGCGCACGAAGTCGCCCACGTTCAGGGAGTCGAGCTCCACGCGGATCGGCAACCGGCCCTGCAGTTCCGGGATCAGGTCCGAGGGCTTGGAGAGGCTGAACGCGCCGGAGGCGATGAACAGCACGTGGTCGGTCTTCACCGGGCCGTACTTGGTCGCCACCGTCGAGCCTTCGACCAGCGGCAGCAGATCGCGCTGCACGCCCTCGCGCGAGACGTCCGCGCCGAGGGTCTCCTGGCGGCGCGTCACCTTGTCGATCTCGTCGATGAACACGATGCCGTTCTGTTCGGCATTGGCGAGCGCCTGGATCTTGAGCTCGTCCTCGTTGATGAGCTTGCCGGCCTCCTCGTCGGTGAGGAGCTTCAGGGCCTCGCGCACCTTCAGCTTGCGGGTGCGGGTGCGGTTGCCCCCCAGGTTCTGGAACATCGACTGCAGTTGCTGCTGCATCTCCTCCATGCCCGGAGGCGCCATGATCTCCACGCCCATCGGCAGGATGCGCAGCTCGATCTCGATTTCCCGGTCGTCGAGCTCGTGCTCACGCAACATCTTGCGGAATTTCTGGCGCGTCTCCCCGTCGCGCGCGGGCGCGGGCTCGTCGGTGGAGAACCCCATCATGCGCGGCTTGGGCAGGAGCGTGTCCAGCACGCGCTCCTCGGCGGCGTCCAGCGCCCGCTCGCGCACCTTGGCCATCTCCTGCTCGCGGGTGATTTTCACGGCGACGTCCGCCAGCTCCTTGACGATCGAGTCGACGTCGCGGCCGACGTAGCCGACCTCGGTGAACTTGGTGGCCTCCACCTTCACGAACGGCGCGTTGGCGAGCTTCGCCAGGCGCCGCGCGATCTCGGTCTTGCCGACGCCGGTCGGGCCGATCATGAGAATGTTCTTGGGCGTGATCTCCTGGCGCAGCGGCTCGCCGACCTGCATGCGACGCCAGCGGTTGCGCAGCGCGATGGCCACGGCGCGCTTGGCCGCGTCCTGGCCGACGATATGCTTGTCGAGCTCCTGGACGATCTGGCGGGGCGTCAGGGATGACATGATGCTCAGACTCCGCCCCCCTGGGTGCGTTTCAATTCCTCGATGACCACGTTGCGGTTGGTGTAGATGCAGATGTCGGCGGCGATATTGAGCGAGCGCTCCACGATGCTGCGCGCATCGAGAGTGGAGCCTTCCAGCAGCGCGCGCGCGGCGGCCAGCGCGAACTGCCCGCCGGAGCCGATGGCGGCCACGTCGTAGTCGGGCTCGATCACGTCGCCGTTGCCGGAGATCACCAGCAGCTTGTCCGGATCCCCCACCAGCAGCAGCGCCTCCAGACGCCGCAGGTAGCGGTCCGAGCGCCAGTCCTTGGCAAGCTCGATCGCGGCGCGCGTGAGGTTGCCGTATTTCTCGAGCTTGCCTTCGAAGCGCTCGAACAGCGTGAAGGCATCGGCGGTGCCGCCGGCAAAACCGGCGAGCACCCGGTCGTTGGCGAGCCGGCGCACCTTGCGCGCGTTGCCCTTCATGACGGTGTTGCCGAGGGTGACCTGGCCGTCGCCCCCCAGGGCCAGCGCACCGTTGCGGCGCACGCCGAGGATAGTCGTGCCGTGAGGATTGAAGCCTGACTTGTCGCTCATGGGTTTCCGTAAGTCAGCGCGCCGGCGGTGAGATCGGCGCGCCGTCCCGGGTGCGCGATCAGGCCGCCGTCCGCCTCAGGCCTTCCGGCGCGCTCGCGGATGGGTAGCGTCGTAGATGCGGGCCAGATGCTGGAAATCAAGATGAGTATAGATCTGGGTGGTCGAGATGTCGGCATGACCCAGCAGCTCCTGCACACCGCGCAACTCGCCACTGGATTCCAGCAGGTGCGAAGCGAACGAATGCCGGAACAGGTGCGGGTGCACGGGCATCCCCAGCCCCTGGCGCCTCGCCCAGTAGGCCACGCGGGCCTGCACCGCGCGCGGACCCAGACGGGCGCCCGAGCGGCCGACGAACAGCGCCGTCTCCTGCTCTCTCGCCACACCCGCCCGCGCCTTGAGCCACACTCTGAGCGCCTGCGCCGCGGCGCGCCCGACCGGCACGATGCGCGCCTTCCTGCCCTTGCCGAGCACCTGCACCGTCCGATCCTTGAGATCCAGGCTCGTGACATCGAGTCCCACGAGCTCCGCCAGGCGCAGGCCCGAGGAATACAACAGCTCCATGATCGCCCGGTCACGCGCGCTCAGAACCTCGCCGGCGGGGATTTCCAGAAGGCGCGCCATCTGGTCGGCGTCGAGGGTTTGCGGCAGGCGCCGCGCGGCCCTGGGAGCGCTCACGTCGTGGGCGGGATTGCGCGTGACCCGCTCGCTGCGCCGCCGCCGGCCGGCGGCCGGCGCCGAGCTCGCGCCCGCGCCGTCACTGCGGCCCTCGCGCAGCAGGAATTCGTAGAAGCTGCGCACCGCGGACAGGCGGCGCTGGATGCTGCGCGGCGCGAGTCCCGCCGCGTGAGAATGCGCGGCGAAGGTGCGCACGTGCTGGGTGTCGAGCGCGCTCCAGTCGCCAAGACCCGCGCGATCACAGAACTTCACCAGCGCCGCCAGATCGCGCGCGTAGCTGGTATCGGTGTGCGCGGACAGTCGGCGCTCGCAGCTCATGTAACGCCGGAATCGGGCGAGCCACTCGAGCGCCGCAGGAGTCATGGTCCGTGCATCCGGCGCCCTCAGCGCGGCGTGCTGGTGAGCGAAGCGGCGATCAACTCCGCCATGCGCGCGAGAAATTCGGTGCTCATGGCGGGGTGAAAGCGGTCGCGGTCGGCGCTGCCGAGCGCGAGCAGGCCCACCGAGCCCTTCTCCCCGAGCGGCACCAGCGCCACCGAGGCCATCTCCAGACCCTCGGGCCCGAACAGGAACTCGCGCTGCGAGTCGCGCGCCTGGCCGCAGCGCGGCTTGCCGCTGCTGAAGAGCGTCTCGAAGGACTTGAGATTCGGGTCGGTGGCCGGCACGGTGCGCACGAAGCGCGGTGAAGCCGCGGGGGCCGAGGGTTCCCCGATCAGTACCAGAGCCGCATGGAAGGCGTCGAAGTCCTCGCGCAAACCCGCTTCGATGCGCGCCACGGCCTGCTGACGCGGCACGGCGCTCAGCAGCAGCCGGCGCGTGAAGCGGTGCAGTCGCTCCGAGACGGCGTCGTTCGCGCGAGCCACCCGCACCAGTTCCGCGAGCTTGTTCTCCAGAGCCGCCTGCTTCTCGCGCAACACCTCGATCTGGCGCTCGACCAGCGAAATGGTCGTGCCGCCGCGCGCGTGCGGCAACCTCAGCCGTGCCAGCAGCGCCTGATGGCGCTCGAAGAAATCCGGAGTGCGCTGCAGATAGGCCGCGATGGACTCCTCTTCGATCTCTGCCGCGGTGAGTCCGCGAGCCTCTCGTGTAGTCATGGCGTTCTAGACCTCGACGTGACCTGCGAAGGATATTCCTGCGGGACCGGTCAGCCAGATGTGTTCCCCCGGACCCGCCCAGTTTACGCGTAACTCGCCGCCGCGCACGCTCACGCGCACTTCGGTGTCGAGCAACCCGCGCCGGCGTCCCACCGCGACCGCCGCGCAGGCGCCGGTGCCGCAGCCGGGCGTCTCGCCGGCGCCGCGCTCGTACACGCGCAGGCGCACCTCACCGCGCGCCACGATCTCGACAAAGCCCGCGTTCACGCGTTGCGGAAAGCGCGGATGGCGCTCGATCTGAGGCCCGAGCGTTGCCACCGGCGCCGTCTCGACCGAGGCCACGGTGATGACGACGTGCGGGTTGCCCATCGAGACCGCAGCGATGTCGAGCGTGCGCCCGCCGACCTCCAGGGGGTAGCTGTCCGCTTCGTGCGGTGCCTCGAAGGGCAGCGAGCGGGGGTCGAAGTCCGGTACGCCCATGTCAACCGACACCTCATGCGCGCCCCCGATGCGCGCCTGCACCAGCCCGGCGGGACTCTCGAGTGTGAGCGAGCCGTTGCGGCTGACGCCGCGGTGGTGCAGGAGCGCGGCGATGCAACGCGCGCCGTTGCCGCACTGCTCGACCTCGTCGCCGTCGGAGTTGAAAATCCGGTAGAACACGGCCGCCGCGGCTCGCCTGGGCCGCTCCAGCACCAGCGCCTGGTCAAAGCCTATGCCGGTGCGGCGATCCGCGAGACTGCGCAGCAGCTCGGGCCGCAGCAGTGACTCGTCGGCGGGCGCATCGAACACGACGAAATCGTTGCCGACCCCGTGCATCTTCGTGAAATCGATGCGCATTGCGGCGGAGCATAACGCAAAACACCGCGCGCGCGGACCGCGCTGATCGGGGACCGGGCGCGGAAACGGCGCCGCACGCGCCGCTTAACTCTCACGCAGCGCCGCGCGCACCTTGAACAGGCAGCGGTCCATGACCGTGAAGATCCCGGCCTGCACGGCCCGCTCGGCGGCAGCCTGGTCGACCACACCTTCCTGCAGCCACAGCGCCGGGAGCTTGAGGCGAATGCAGTCGGTGACGATCCCGGCCACGTGCTCGGGGCGGCGGAACACATCGACGATGTCGACCCGCTCGCCGCGACCGAGCACTTGCGGCAGTCGATCCAGCGAGGGCACCGCCGGCTCGCCCAGGATGATCTCGGCTGAGGGCGTCACGGGAATGATCCGGTAGCCGAAGCGCTGCAGGGCACGCGCGACGCCGTGGCTCGGGCGGGTGCGATCGGCCGACAGTCCCACCACCGCGATGGTGTGCGCGGCGCGCAGCAGCGCTGCGATCTCATCTGGCGAAGGGTTCACGAACACGGCATTTCCTTGGCCTTCGCGTCCTGGAGCGTCTAGTCTAACCCCTCTTTATGACACCGCCCCCGGACGAACACAGCGTACGCATCGAACCGCACGGGCGCACGCTGCGCCTCATGCCGGGACAGCCGATCCTGGAAGCCGCGCTGAGCGCCGGACTCAACCTGCCGCACAGCTGCAAGTCCGGCCACTGCGGCTCGTGCCGCGCACGCCTGCTCGCCGGCGCGTTCCACTACCCCAACGGCCCACCGCTCGGCATCACCGCGGAGGAAGCGCAGCGCGGCCAGATTCTCCTGTGCCAGGCGCGCGCGGACTCGGACCTCACCGTGCAGGCGCGCCTCATCGCGAGCGTCGCGGATGTCGAGATCAAGACGCTGCCGTGCCGGATTGCGCGACTGCGGCCACTCGCGCCCGACGTGATGCAGTTGTGGTTGCGACTGCCGGCGGTGGAGCGCCTGCGCTTCCATCCCGGGCAATACCTGGACGTGCTGCTCGAGAACGGCCGGCGCCGCAGCTTCTCCATCGCCAGTCCGCCACACGACAGCGAGCTGATCGAGCTGCACGTGCGGCGGGTCAACGGTGGAGGATTCAGCGAGCGGCTGTTCGGGGCCGCCGCGGGTGTGGGCGGCGGCGCGCCGCTCGCTGCGGGGTCATTGCTCAGGATCGAGGGGCCGATCGGGCAATTCAGCTACCGGCAGGGCTCGGACCCGGTGCTCATGGTCGCCGGTGGCACCGGCTTTGCACCCCTGAAGTCGATGCTGCGGCATGTGCTGGAAACGGGCATCCGGCGCGACCTCCATTTCTACTGGGGCGCGCGCCACACGCAGGACCTGTACGAGGAAGCGCTGGCGCTCGAGTGGGCGCGCCGCCATCCGCAGCTCAAGTTTACCGCCGTGTTGTCGGAAGCGTCCGCGGCCGAAGCCGCGCATCATCGCGCCGGCTGGGTGCATGAGGCCGTGCTCGCGGACTACCCGGACCTGGCGCGCTTCGAGGTGTACGCCGCCGGTCCGCCCGCGATGATCGAAGCGATGCGCACGCACTTCCCGCGGCACGGATTGTCCGCGGAGCGCCTGTACTTCGACTCGTTCGACTACGCGCCGGATGCCAGGCCGACGCCGACGGCGTCCTGAGGCGCACGTGTCCCGGGGCGCCGGTCTAACGGCGCTGCCACACCTGCATCATGTCCGCTGAGCCCTGGGCGCGCTATTCTTACCAGGCATGAGGGGGGCGTGACTGTGATCCACGCGGCCATCACCGGCTGGGGCAAGTGCCTGCCGCCGGCGGTGCTCAGCAACCACGATCTTTCCAGCCTGCTCGACACGAGCGATGAATGGATCGTCAGCCGCACCGGGATTCGCGAGCGGCGAATTTCCCACGTGGGACTCGAGGAGCTCGCGTACGTGGCGGCGGCGCGCGCGCTCGCCGCCGCCGGGATCCCCGGCGGCAGCATCGAGCTCATCGTGTTCGGCACCTGCAGCCACGAGGACCAGGTGCCGAACATGGCCTCCGGGATCCAGGTGCGCATCGGCGCGCAGCCCGCGGCGGCCTTCGACATCAACACCGCCTGCACCAGTTTTCTCTACGGCCTGTCGGCCGCCACCGCGCTGATCCGCACGCAGGTGGTGCGCAACGCCCTGGTGATCGGCGCGGAGCTCATCTCGCCGTTCATGGACTGGAGCGACCGCGATGTCGCCGTGCTGTTCGGCGACGGCGCGGCGGCGGTGGTGCTCGAGGCCAGCGAGCGCGAGGAAGGCCTGCTCGCCGAAAAGCTCGGCTGCTACGGCGAAGCGCGCGAGACCCTGCGGGTGCAGGGCATGGGCGGGCGCTATGCGAACCGCGGCGTGCTCTACGGCATCACTGAGGACACGCTCACGCGGCTGAACCTCAAGGCCCGGGACGTGGACCTGGTGGTGCCGCACCAGGCGAAGCTGCGCATCATCGAGGCGGTCGCCAGGCGCGCGCACCTGCCGCTCGAGCGCGTGTACGTGAACGTACAGCGCTACGGCAACATGTCGGCGGCCACCGTGCCGGTCGCGCTGTGCGAGGCGCTGGAGGAGCAGCGGGTGCGCCCGGGGGCGCTGCTGCTGATGCCGGGGTTCGGCGGGGGCCTGAGTTACTGCGCGCACCTCGTGCGCTGGGGCAGCCGCACGACGCCCTTGAAGTCAAGCACGGTGGAGTTGCCGCCGAACGAGCGTCCGGCGCTGCAGATCATCCGCGAGTGCCTGGAGCGCAAGACACGGCCGTCGGCGGCGGCTCCCGCCACGCCGTTCGCCTAGCGCGCACCCGCCTGCGCGCTCAGCGTTTCGCGGCCTGGTAGATCTTGCCGCGGCGGGTTCTTGGATCGCCTTTTCCCATGACTACTCCGATTCGCTCTTCACATAATGAGAAAGGCCGGTCGCCGACGCCCTTGCAGGCACGTACGACCGGCCCCTGGCAGCCTTGCTTACCAGCGCTTCGGTGCGCCGCCGCGGTTGCCGCCGCCGCCGCCGGTGCGCTCCTGGGCCTCATTCACCCGCAGCGGACGCCCGCCGAGCTCCTTGCCGTTGAGATTCTGGATCGCGCGCGACGCATCGGCGCGCGACATCTCAACGAACCCGAAGCCGCGCGGCCGGCCGGTGTCGCGATCGGTGATGATGCTCACCGACTCGACGGTGCCGTGCGCCGCGAACAGCTCGCGGATCTCGGCGTCAGTAGCGGAAAATGGCAGGTTGCCAACATAGATCTTCGTCATGCAATCAAACTCCTGAAAGAAAAGTACTAGCAGGAGCGCTGACCTAGGATCGATTGAGTCGCCGGCGCGCGCACTGCCACCTGGTCGAGAACGATTCGGCTTTTCAGACTCGGAAGCCAACTCGCAAACGAGGCGGGCGGCAGGCGGCAGGAAAGGGAACGGTCACGAACCGGCGCGGACGATACCCCATGCGCCGGGCGGGGCACAAGCGACGCTGTCGTGGACCGTGTCGTATTTTCCACACGCCCCCTGTCCCGGGGCATGGCCGGGGGCACCCCGCAGCCTCAGCGCCCGGAGCGCTCCGCCAGCTGCTCGAGTGCCCGCAGCTGCAGCACCGTCGAGTCGGAGGCCGGCAGCAGCTGGTTGGCCGTGCCGATGAACGCCGGGACCTGCGCCGCGGGCAGCGGCGGGCTGATCAGGTACCCCTGGGCGAAGTCGCAGCCCAGCCGGCGCAGCAGGTTCCAGGCGGCCGGCTCCTCCACGCCCTCGGCGACGACCTTCAGTCCCATGCTGTGACCGAGCTCGATGGTCGAGGTGACGATGGTGGCCGCGCCGCTGGTCGCCTGGGAAATGAACGAGCGATCGATTTTCAGCTCATCCACCGGCAGCACGCTCAGCTGCGACAGCGAGGAGTGCCCGGTGCCGAAATCATCGATCGAGAAGCGCACGCCGGCGATGCGCAGCAGTTGCATGTTACGCACCGCAACCTGTGGATCGCGCATCACCGCGCTTTCGGTGATCTCCAGCACCAGGGACGTGGAAGCCACCCGATGCTGGCGCAGCAGCGCGAGGACCGCATCGCACAGGTCCGGGTCGAGGATGTCGGGGGCCGAGAGGTTCACGGCCAGGTCCAGCTCGAGCCCCATGCGGCGCCACTCGCCCATCTGCCGCACCGCCGCGGCGAGCACCCAGTTGGTGAGCCGGCGCGAGCCGCCGGTGCTCTCCGCCAGCGGCACGAATTCCGCCGGCGGCACCGGCCCGAGCTGCGGGTGAGTCCAGCGCACCAGGGCCTCGAGACTCTGGACCGAGCGGGTCGCCATCGCGACCTTCGGCTGATACACCAGAGTGAGACGGTCCTGATCGATGGCGCTGGTCAGATCGGTGATCAGCGTCAGCCGGCGACGATGCTGCTCGTCCTGTCCCGGACGGTACATGGCCACCCGCGCGCGCGCCTCGTCCGCATCCTCCAGGGCCACCTGCACGCGCTGCAGCAGCTCATCCGCACTGCGGCCGTGAGCGGGGAACAGGCATACGCCGCACGCCAGGCGCAGATCGAGGGCGACACCCGCCAGGTGAAAGCCGGTGCGCATCACCGCGACCAGCTGCTCGGCGTACAGCAGCGAGCGCTCGGCGGAGCAGCCCGGCGCGATCACCAGCAGCTGAGTCTCACCGAGACGTGCGACCGTGTCGGCGGCGGCGGCGTTGTGCTTCAGCCGCCGGGACGCTTCGCGCAGCACCTCGTCTCCGACCTGGTGTCCGAGAGAGGCGTTGATGTCGCGCAGATTGCGCAGCTCGATGAGCACCAGCGCCGCGCGCGACTCGGTGCCGCTCACCAGGCTCTCGAGCCCGCGTGTGACCAGCGCCCGGTTTGGCAGTTGCGTCAGCGGGTCGTGGTAGGCGTGGTGGGTGATGTCCGCTTCGCGCGCCGCGATGTTGCTCTGCATGGCATTGAAGGTGGCCGCGAGCCGGCGAAATTCGTCTCCCCCGGAGACATTGACCGCGGTCTCGTATTGCCCCTGCTCGATACGTCGCGCGGCGCGCATCAGCTCGCCGATCGGACGGGTGGCGCTGCGCCCGAGCACCGCCCCGACCAGCGCCGCCAGGATGAGCGCGATGCCGTCGATCAGCAGCATGGCGTCGCGCAGGTCGCGATAAGGAGCGAACACGTCCTGCAACGGCTTCAGCAGGATGAGGTCGACCGCGTCTCCGCGCGTGTCGAGACGCCGCGCGAAGCTCAGGTAGTCCGTGTCCCGCAGGCGCGTGATGTGCGGGAGGTCGCTCGGCGCCGGGAACGCGCCCGCGGGGCTCCCGGCTGCGGCTCGCCCGCCGCTCGGCAGCGTCGCGGCGACCCGCACCCCATCGGACCCGTGGGTGACGATCGCGACCTGCGAGCCGACCAGATCGCGGATCTTCTGCGCCAGCGCCTCATCGGCCACGAACCCCATCGCGACCCAGGCAATCGTCTCCGGGGTTCGCACCGGCGCGAGGAAGAACTGATAGGAATGCGCGCCAAACACCCGGAAGCTGGGCTGGTCGCGCACGCTGGAGACATCCTCGAGCAGACTCGCGAGCGATCCGGCGGCCTCGGCGGCGGCCGGCGCCGTCGAGGTGAGCACCCGGCCGTGGGTATCGAGCAGCAGCATCATATCGGCGCCGATGCGCTGGGCGTTGTTGTGGGCGGCTGAGCGGATGGTGGCCGCATCGCCGCTCGCGACGGCCTCCCGAAAGCCGAAGTCCGCCGCCAGCACGGCCACGCCGTTGGCCAGCTGGCCGGCGCGAAAGCGCATCAGTTGCTCGGCCAGCGAGCCACCGGAACGCAGCTGCTCGGCGGCGCGCGCCTCCACGGTCCGGCGGGTGCTCGCCAGCACTGCGGCGAGCGTCACAGTTTGGGTGACGACACCCAAGCCGATGATCAGCACGAGAAGCCGTTTGCGGAAACTACCCATTAATTCGGCTCGAATATGTCGTGCATCGTAAGAGCTGCGCGGTGCTTAGCGCGAGGATTCGAGTGCGGGAATGAGACCTCCGACACGACCGCGTCGCATCCGGTGCGCCACCCCGGGGGTTGGCGGCGCCCTGGCGCTGCTGGCCACGCTCGGCCCGGCCGCGCCGCTGCTGGCCGCGACACTGGGCATCACCGTGCAAACGCCCGACGGCCGTGCGCTCTCTGGCGCCGTGGTCACCGCGCGACCCCTCGATACGCCGGCGCGGCGGTCTGCGCCGGTGCACGCCGTCATGGACCAGGTGAATCGCGCCTTCGCTCCGGATCTGCTGGTCAT
>WNGI01004690.1_pt1 | contig 17367 bp, 14 predicted proteins | sample 5400621 | NCBI WGS metagenome assembly WNGI01 (sample SAMN13153374, study PRJNA577476) | soil metagenome | isolation source: 20 cm soil or saprolite under Garry oak tree replicate 1 | place: USA:California | collected 2016-06-15 | reverse complement strand
GCCATCACGACCACGCCGACGCTCACGTTCCTGCCCATCCCGCAGCAGGAGTGCGACGCCAACCCGTCGGACCCGTGCGGACCCTAGCCTAGGGCCGGCGCTCGGCGCGGAGCACGTCCCAGATGCGCTCGTCCTCCGGCCCGAGCACCCACGCGGAGAAGCCGCGCAGCTTCTTGTCCCGCGCGAGCGCCAGCTGAGCGCGGAAGCTGCGCACGTCGCTCAGGAACACCCACTCGAACGTGCCGCCATTCTCGAAGTAGGCGTACGGCGCGGCCTGCACGGAGTCCCACTGCACCGCCGCGCCGTTGCGCTCGGCAAGCCCCGAGCCCCACGCCCAGCTGAGCGTCTCCGACCAGGAGCGCGCCCGCTCGGGGATCGTCGCATCGTAGCGGCTGTACCAGTGCTCGCTCCACAAGGGGATCCCGAGTGACAACTTCTCGGCCGGGACGAACCGGAGGAAGTACGCCACGTTGTCGCGCATCCAGGGAAGGCCCGCGATCGGGCCCGGAGGCGTCCGGCGCGTCTGCTGATCGTACGACATGAGCGAGATGAAATCCCCCACGCGCCCCAGGGCGCCAAGGTCGTACCCGGCGCGCCAGCTCTCGTACAAGAAGCGGTGATATCCGGTCGGACCGGGCGACTCCTCGGTGCGGTGCACGACCGCGATGCTGATCGTGCAACCCGCGGCGTGCAGCGCGCCGGCCGCCTCCGTGTACCAGGCCGTGAGCCGGTCCCGGTCCTCGAGGTTCACGTTCTCGATGTCGAACTGGATTCCCCAGAAGCCGTTCTCCCGGCACACCGCGGCGAGCGTGCGCACCGCGCGGGTGCGCGCGGCGGTGTCGGCGAGCAGCCGTCGCAGGGCCGCCTGGTTGAACCCCTCGTTCACGACCAACGGCATGACCTTCACGCCGTGCCGCTTCGCGAGGTCGAGGACGCGGGCGTCGACGCTTCCCCACACGATGCCCAGGCTGTCCACCGTGTAGACCTGCGGCCCCAGCACGCCGATCAGGTCGATGTGCCGGACCAAGCTTGCATAGCTGTTCTCGGTGTCCACGTAGTAGAACAGGCGCTCGAACGGCCGCTGAGCGCGGGCAGGGCGAGCCATGAGCGCGATGGCGATGCAGCACACAAGCACAGCACGGAGCATGTTTCCTCCCGACCCCTTAATTTTCGCTCATGTTCCGCGCCCCGCCAGCGGCCACCGCTCCCACCGCCCTCGAGGGTCCACGCGACCGGGAGCGCATCACCACCGTGGTCGTGCCCGAGCACGACGATCTCGCCGCCCTCATCGCCGACCGGGTCGTCGAGGTCATCCGCCGTGAGGTCGCCGCCAAGGGTCGCTGCGTGCTCGGCCTCGCGACCGGCAGCACGCCGCTCGGCGTCTATCGCGAGCTGATCCGCCGCCACCAGACGGGCGACGTGGACTTCGCCGCCGTCGTCACCTTCAACCTCGACGAATACTACCCCATGCCGCCGGACAGCCCGCACAGCTTCCGGCGCTACATGTGGGAGAACTTCTTCGCGCACGTCAACGTGGCGCCCGAGCACGTGTACATCCCCGACGGCGGCGTGCCGCGCGAGCGCCTGGTCCAGGCGTGCGCGGCCTACGAGCGCGCCATCGCGGACGCTGGCGGGATCGATTTCCAGATCCTCGGCATCGGTAAGAGCGGCCACATCGGGTTCAACGAGCCCGGATCGCCGCCCGACTCGCGCACCCGGCTGGTGACGCTCGACAACGTCACCCGCAAGGACGCCGCCGCCGACTTCTTCGGCGAGGACAATGTGCCCCGCGAAGCGGTCACGATGGGGGTGGCCACGATCCTCGAGGCCCGGGAGATCGCGCTCATCGCCACCGGGGAGCACAAGGCGGCGATCGTCCAGCGCGCGGTGGAAGGGGATGTATCACCCGACGTGGCGGCGACGTTCCTCCAGCGCCACCCGCGCGCGGTGGTGTATCTCGATCTCGCCGCCGCTGCCGAGCTCACCCGGATCGGGACGCCGTGGCTGCTCCAGCCCGTCGAGTGGACGCAGGCGACGATGGAGCGCGCAGTCGTGTGGCTGGCCGAGCAGGCGGGCAAGGCGATCCTCAAGCTCTCGGCGGCCGACTACGCCGCCCACCATCTCAGCCCGCTGCTCGCGAAGTACGGGGCGCCGGGGCCGATCAACGGCATGGTGTTCAATCGCGTCCGCGACAAGATCCGGGGGCGCCACCGGCTGCCCGCACGCCGGCGCGTGCTGGTCTTCTCACCGCATCCCGATGACGACGTGATTTCGATGGGCGGCATCCTGCGCAAGCTGTGGGAGAACGAGAACGCCATCGTCGTTGCCTATATGACGAGCGGCAACATCGCCGTGTTCGACCACGACGTACGGCGGCACCTGGAGTTCGTGGACCGCGCGGCGGAGACGCTGGGAATCGACCGCGGCGCCGTGCGGCGCGTGCGTGCGGCGGCAGAGGACAACTTCGAGCACAAGGCACCGGGGGACGTGGACCTGCCCGCGGTCCAGGACTTAAAGCGGATGATCCGCGAGTCCGAGGCGATCTCGGCCCTCGAATCGGTGGGTCTGCCACCCGGGGCGGCGCGGTTTCTCAACCTGCCGTTCTACAGCACGGGCGAGGTCCGCAAGCGCCCCGTCGGCCCCGAAGACGTCGCGATCGTACGGGCGCTGCTGGAAGACGTGAGGCCCGACCTCGTGTTCGTGGCGGGGGACCTGTCCGACCCGCATGGGACGCACCGCATTTGCAAGGCCGCGATCGAGCGGGCGCTGGACGGCTACGTCGCGAGCCAGCCAGAGGTGTGGCTGTACCGGGGAGCCTGGCAGGAGTGGTCGATCACCGAGGCCGACGTCCTCGTGCCCCTCTCCCAGGACGAGCTGCGCGCCAAGATCGTCGCGATCTTCAAACACCAGTCCCAGAAGGACACGGCTCCGTTCCCAGGCGGCTACGACGAGCGGGAGTTCTGGCAGCGGGTCGAGGCGCGCAACGTCGAGACGGCGGCACGCGCCGATCGCCTCGGCCTGCCGGAATACTTCGCGATGGAGGCCTACGTGGTGCACGGACCCCGATGACGTCGCACCCCTACTTTACCGACCACCACGCGCGCTTGCGCGAGCGGGTGCGCGCCTTCGCCCGCAGCGTGGTGCAACCCACGGCCCGCCAGTACGACGCCGAGAGCCGCTTCCCCTGGGACAACGTGAAGCGCATGGCCGACCTCGGGCTCTTCGGCGTGCCCTGGCCCGAGGCGCTCGGCGGTGGCGGGATGGATTACCTCTCCTACATCCTCGTCATCCACGAGCTCGCGAAGGTCGACGCGAGCCACGCCATCACCATCAGCGCGCACACCACCCTCGGCACGTCGCCGATCGTCGACTTCGGGACCGCGGCGCAGCAGGCGACCTATGTCCCGCTGCTCGCGGGGGGACGCGTGCTCGCCGGCTTCGGGCTCACGGAGCCGGGCGCCGGGTCGGACGCGGGGGGCACCCGGACCAGCGCCGTCGCCCACGGCGATCACTACGTCCTGAACGGCTCCAAGATCTTCATTACGCACGCCGGCGTCGGTGAGATTTTCGTGGTGACAGCGCGCACGGAAGGCGCCGCGGGACGCACCGGCGGGATTACGGCGTTCATCGTCACGAAGGACACGTGCGACCTCGTCGAGACAGCGCGGCTCGGCATGGGCCACGATGCGGCCTTACCGAAGTGCCCCGGCGTCCTGGCGGGCAAGAAGGAGGACAAGCTCGGGTGGCGCGCCTCGGACACTCGCGAGCTCATTTTCCAAGACGCGATCGTCCCCAAGGACAACCTGCTCGGCACAGTGAACGCCGGCTTCCGGCAGATGCTCCATACGCTGGACGGCGGGCGCATCGGCCTCGGTGCCCTGGCGCTGGGGATTGCCGAGGGAGCGCTCGAGCAGTGCCTCGAATACACCGCGACGCGACGCCAGTTCGGGAAGCCGATCGCGACCTTCCAGGGCGTGCATTTTGCGCTCGCCGACATGGCCACCGAGATCGCGGCCGCGACCCACCTGGTCTACCATGCCGCCTGGCTCAAGCAGACGGGCCGGCCCTTCAAGCAGGAGGCCGCGATGGCGAAGCTCTTCGCCTCGGAGCTCGCCATGCGCGCCACGACCAAGGCCGTCCAGCTGCACGGCGGCCCCGGCTATACCACCGACTATCCCGTCGAGCGGATGATGCGGGACGCCAAGATCTGCGAGATCGGGGAAGGCACGAGCGAGATCCAGCGGATCGTGATCGCGCGGCAGCTACTGGGAGAGTTGATCGACTAGACTTCCGGCGGCACGTACGGCGCCGGCTCCAGCGTCCTCTCTTCCGGATGCGACAGCTCCTTGTGCAGGTGCTCGAGCAGCTCGAGCTGGCGCTGCTGCATATGCCACAGCTCGTGCCACTGCTTGTAGCGCAGCGCATCGAGCTTGTCGTGCAGGTCCCGGATCTCGAACTCCGCCATCAAGTTGATCTCGTAGTCTTGCTGCGCCTGCATGCGGTCCTTCTCCGCCTGCCGGTTCTGGCTCATCATGATCACGGGAGCCTGCAGGGCCGCGAGCGCCGAGAGGCCGAGGTTGAGCAGGATATACGGGTAGGGGTCGAACGGACGCCGGGCGAGGAGCAGGGAGTTCACCACCATCCAGCCAATCAGCACCGCGCCGAAGAGGAAGATGAACGGCCAGCTCCCGCCGAACTGCGCCACGCGGTCCGCCACCCGTTGCCCGAACGTCATCTGCGCTTCGAACTCCTGGTCCACCAGACGCGACACGCGCCCGCGGCGCGCGACCTTCGTCACGAGCGCCTGCTCCATGTCGGAGATCTTGCGGTACTCCGCCTCGAGATAGCCCAGGAATTTCTTCGCCCGGTATTGCTCCACGCAGTCGCGGCACACGCCCCGCATCGCGTCCCACTCGGGGCGCTCGTGCTTGATCAGCTCCAGGATCTGGTTCTCCATCTTCTGCGGCGAGACGAGCTTGCGCCGGTCGACGTGCGTCTGGCACAGCGAGCAGGGAAGCTTCCCGGTGGCCTTCGATGCCGGTGGCCTGGCAGCCATGGGTGTCCTTTGCCTTACGGGGCGCCCGACACGGGCATCCCCAGATTCTTCACGAGAAACGCCCAACGATCGGCTTGCTCCTCGATCAGCTTGCTGATGGGCTTGCCGGCGCCGTGTCCTGCTTTCGTCTCGATCTCGATCAGCACGGGGCGGGGGCCCGCCTGGGCGGCCTGAAGCGCGGCGGTGAACTTGAACGAATGCCCGGGCACCACCCGGTCATCGTGATCGGCCGTGGTCACGAGTGTGGCCGGATACGCGGTTCCCGCCTTGATGCGGTGCAAGGGCGAGTAGGCGTAGAGCGCCGGGAACTGGGCGGCACTGTCGGCGGATCCGTACTCGGTTACCCACGCCCAGCCGATGGTGAACTTGTGGAAGCGCAGCATATCCATCACCCCGACCGCCGGGAGCGCCGCCGCGAACAGCTCCGGTCGCTGGGTCATCGCCGCACCCACCAGCAGGCCGCCGTTCGAGCCGCCACCGATGGCGAGCCGGGCCGGAGTCGTGTACCCCTGCGCCACCAGGTACTCGGCGGCCGCGATGAAGTCGTCGAATACATTCTGCTTCTTCTCGTGCATCCCGGCCTGGTGCCACTCCTCCCCGTACTCGCCGCCGCCCCGCAGGTTGGGGACCGCGTACACGCCCCCGAGCTCGAGCCACACCAGCAAGCTCGCCGAAAACGCCGGTGTGAGGCTGATGTTGAATCCCCCGTAGCCGTACAGGTACGTGGGATGCGAGCCGTCGCGCGCCATCCCCCGCCGGTGTGTGAGGAACATCGGGATCCGAGTGCCGTCCCTGCTGCGGTAGAACACCTGCTCGGTCTCGTAGCCGGACGGATCGAAATCGATGGTGGGGGCTTTGAAGACGCTCGACGTGCCCGTCGCAAAGTCGTAGCGGAAGATTGTCGTGGGATACAGGAACGACGTGAACGCGTAGAACATCTCGGCATCCTGCCGTTCCCCGCTGATGTCGCTCACCGAACCCAGGGTCGGCAGCGCGACTTCCCGGTCGGGGCGGCCGTCCAGGGCGAACAGATGCAGCCGTGAATGGGCGTCGTGGAGGTAGTTCACCACGAAGGTGTTGTGGATGATCCGCACGCCCTCGATCACGTCGTCCCCCTGGGGGATGATCTCTCGCCAGGCACTGCGCTCTGGATGCCGCGTGTCGATCGCGATCACGCGCTTGCGCGGTGCCGCGAGGTCCGTCAGCAGGTAGAACACCGGACCGTCGTTTCCCACGAACGCATAGCTCGCGTCGAAGGCGTCGAGCAGCCGCACGACCTCGCCGTGCACCTGGGGGCGCGCCGCGTCGTGGAGATCGAGGTAGTAGACGCGATTGCGCCGGTCGGTCCCGAGCCACACCGTGAGGATCACGTAGCGCCCGTCATCCGTGACGTCGCCGCCGATGCCCCAGTCGGGCTGGTCGGGTCGCTCGTACACCAGCTCGTCCCCCGCCTGCTCGGTGCCGAGGCGGTGATAGTACAGCTTCTGGAAGCGGTTGACGGCGCGCAGCGCGTCGGCGCCGGCCGGCTCAGGATAGCGGCTGTAGAAGAACCCCGCGCCGTCGTGCGTCCAGCTCGTCCCCGAGAACTTGATCCAGCGCAGGTGATCGCTCAGGTCGCGCGCGCTGGCGACGTCCCGCACCCGGAACTCCTGCCAGTCAGACCCGCTCGCCGACGTGCCGTACGCCAGCAACTTCCCGTCCTCCGAGGGCGCCACCGACGACAAGGCCACCGTCCCGTCCGCCGCGAGTGAGTTCGGGTCGAGCAGCACCTCGGGCTCGGCGCTGAGCGAGCCCTGGCGATACAGCACCGCCTGGTTCTGCAGCCCGTCGTTCTTGAGGAAGAAGTACCGACCGCCCTTGTGAAACGGCGCGCCGTAGCGGGGATAGTTCCACAGCCGGGTGAGTCGTTGGCGCAGCGTTGCGCGCGCCGGAATCTGAGCCAGGTAGGCGGCCGTGACCCCGTTCTCCGCCTCGATCCAGCTCCTGGTCTCCGCAGCGTCCACATCCTCGAGCCAGCGGTAGGGATCCGCGACCTTGGTGCCGTGGTAGTCATCCACCTGGTCGCTCTTGCGAGCCGGCGGGTACGCCAGCGCCTGGGCTCGCGCCACGGTAGCCGCGACCCCGCACAACAACCCGGTCAGCAACAAGAACGCCATGACTGGTAAATCTCGGCTGCATTGACGTAAGTTGCAAGGGCGCTTAGATTTACAGTATGCATTGGACTTCGGATCTGCGCGGCGCGCCGCGCGCCCTGGCCAATCGGCTCATGGCAGCATCCTGTTGGGAGAACCTTGGGATCCAGGCCGGCTGTTGGCCGGTGGGGATCGAGGGAACATGCTTTGAAGCGCGAAATCCTGATCAGCGGGAACCCGCGGGAGACCCGCGTGGCCATCCTGGAGGACGACCGCCTTGTTGAACTCCTGGTGGATCGTCCCGATGCCCACCGCTCGGTGGGCGACATCTACCTCGGCAAGGTGGAAGCCATCCTGCCGGGCATCCAAGCCGCGTTCGTCGATATCGGCGCCGAAAAGAGCGCCTTCCTCCACGCCTCCGATCTGATCGAGGCCGACGAGGACGACGAGCAGGGTGGGGACGGGAACGGGAAGGGCGGGGGGAGCGGGGGCGGGGACGAGAACGGCGAGGAAAACGGCGACGAGGGGGGAGCGAGCACGGGGGGAGGGGCGGCGCGTGGGTCGCGCCGCCGGCTCCCGAACGTCGCCGATGAGCTGAAGCGCGGCGAAGCCAGGATCGTTCAGGTCACCAAGGAACCGATTGGCACCAAGGGCCCGCGGGTCACCGCGCAGGTCTCTCTCGCCGGCCGCTTCCTCGTCTACATGCCCTTCGCCTCGAGAGTCGGCGTCTCCCGCAAGATCGAGAACCGCGAGCAGCGGGCCAAGCTGCGCGAGCTCGTGTCCGGCATCGTGCCCAAGAACTCGGGCGGCTGGATCATCCGCACCGTGGCCGAAGATCTCACCGAAGCGAGCTGCAAGCGCGAGATCGACCACCTCTACTCGCTGTGGAAGAAGGTCAAGCGTAAGGCGGCGTCCGTCCGGGCGCCGGCGCTGCTGCAGCGCGAGACGAGCCTCATTCGTGGTATCACGCGCGACCTGTTCAGCGACAAAGTGGACTCGCTGCTCGTGGACTCGAAGATGCTGTACAACGAGATCACCCAATACCTGAAGCCGATCGATCCGGAGCTGACCGGTCGCGTGCAGCTGTACAACAGCGAGGCGCCGCTGTTCGACGAATACGACATCGAGGCGGAGATCCGCAGCCTGTTCCAGTCCCGCGTCGACCTCCCGTCAGGCGGCCACATCATCATCCAGCCCACCGAAGCCCTCACTTCGATCGACGTCAATACCGGCCGCTACACGGGCAAAAAGGATCCGGAAGGCACGATCCTCAAGACCAACATGGACGCGGCCCGCGAGGTCGCCCGCCAGCTGCGTCTGCGCGACATCGGCGGGATCATCGTCGTCGATTTCATCGACATGGAGTCGCGGGGCAACCGCGACAAGGTGCTCCAGGAGCTGCGCACGCATCTCGGCCGCGACCGCGCCCGTACCAAGGCGTTCGCCGTCTCGGAGCTCGGGCTCATCGAGATGACGCGCCAGCGGGTACGCCCCTCGCTGTGGCAGTCCATGACCGCCGAGTGCCCCACCTGCACCGGCACGGGGCGCGTGTTCCGGCCGGAAGTGGTGGTGCGCCGGATGGAGCGCTCGTTGAAGCGCGTCGGCGCGGAGCACAAGGAGCGGCAGCTGGCGGTACGGCTCCATCCCGAGGTCGCCCTGTACCTGGTGGAGCAGGAGCCCAACTTCCTGCGTCAGGTCGCGAAGGCCACGGGGCTCGAGCTGCAGGTGCGCGATGACCCGATGATGCGTCTCGACGAGTTCCGCATGATGACGCAGCCGGCCGGGCGGGACGTGACGGAGCAATATGCGGTTGCTTGAGGGTACGCAGTCCGCGGTGCGCCGGAGCAACCGCGCACAGCGTACGGCGCACCCCCTTGACCGAACTTCAAGCTACGAGTAGAGTTCCGGCCCCATGACGTACGCGATCTTCGCCACCGGTGGTGCGCAGTTCCGCGCCGAGCCCGGCCTGACCCTCAAGGTGCCGCTGCTCGCAGCCGAGCCCGGGAGCAAGGTCGTGTTCGACCGCGTGCTCCTGGCCAGCGACGGCAAACAGGTGCACACCGGCAAGCCGGTCGTGGCGGGGGCCAAGGTCACCGCGGAAATCGTGCGGCACGGGGCGGAGAAGAAGATCCACATCTATCGGTTCGCGCGCCGCACCGGATACCGCCGCCATGCCGGACACCGGCAGCGGTTCACCGAAGTGAAGATCGCCGACGTCAAGGTCGGCTGAGGTCGCGCCATGGCACACAAGAAAGGCGTCGGCTCGTCGCGCAACGGCCGCGATTCGAACCCGCAGTACCTCGGGGTGAAGCGCTTCGCCGGGGAGTTCGTGACCGCCGGAAGCATTCTCGTCAAGCAGCGTGGCACCAAATTCCATCCCGGCACAAACGTCCGCCGCGCCTCCGATGACACGCTCTTCACCGTCGTCGATGGGGTCGTCAAGTTCGAGTACAAGGACAAGACGCGGCAGCAGGTGAGCGTGTACCCGAAGAGCGCCCCGACTCCGACGGCCTAGTACGTCGGAGGTAGTTTCCGGTATCTCTCCAGCAACTCCGTCTGCCGGCTGCGCAGCGGGATCTCCCGCCCCCGAATGAACACGTGCTCCACTGCGGTCGCGAACTCGAACGGGTCTCCCGACCACACGACCACGTCCGCCACTTTCCCGGCGGCGAGCGAGCCGTAGCGGTCCGCGACGCCGAAGATCTCGGCGGGCGAGAGTGTCACCGCCCGGAGCGCTTGATCCCACGTCATCCCGTTGGAGACCGCGTTGCCCGCCTGCTGCCGCAGGTTGCGGGCGTTGTGGGTGTCGGTCTCGAGCAGCGCGACCTTCACCCCCGCCTTCGCGAGCAGCGCGGCGTTCTCGTAGCGGACCCCGAGGCCGTCATACGACGGAATGTTGTCGAGCGGCTGCACGAGCACCGGGACACCCGCGCGGGCGATCGCGTCGGCCACCTGCCACGCTTCCGCGGCCTCCGCAAGAATGAGCTTCAGGTGATACTCCCGCGCGATGCGCAACGCCGTCTCGATGTCGCTGCGCCGGTTGGCGACCACGATGAGGGGGAGCTCGCCGCGCACCACGGCCCCGAGCGCCTGAAGGTCGGTGGCGGGCGCCGCCAGCGGGTGCATCTGGGCGCGCGCCCAGTCGGCCTTGCGGCGCCCGTACTCGAGCGCGTCGTCGAGCACGCGCCGCAGCCGCTCCGCAGACCCCGCGCGCGAGCCACCGCCCGCCTCCTTGGTCCGCTCGGACAGCTCGGCCACCATCGCCACGGGTGACTTCACGAGCATCGCCTCGATGGTCGCGCCGTCCAGATCGATGAGCACGGCTTGGCCGCGGATCAGGCCCTCCGCCGGGGCCGCGAGCGCCGTCGTGACGCCCGCCATGCGTGTGATCGGGATCAACGTGGAAGCGGGATTGATGCCTTCGGCCACGTTGAACGACGCGGCGACGGTGTCATTCCGCACCGCCGCGTCATTCGTCTCCCGCACCGCGCCGATCTCCGTCAGCCCCATCTGATTCCCGCCGTCGATGAGGCCGGGCGTGATCCACTTGCCGGTTGCATCGATACGGGTGGCATCGGGCGGGACCGCGACATTCGCGCCGACGGCGACGATTCTGCCGTCGCGTATCAGGACCGTGGCGTGCTCGAGCTTCGGGCCCGCCACCGGAAAGACCGTGCCTCCCGTGAGGGCGATCGTCTGAGCGAGCAGGATCCCGATCATCGGTCGTTCCCGGGCCGAGGTTCCTGGCCCAATTCGAAGTCGGAGCGGGGCTGGTGCGCTGGGTCGTTACGGTCGTACACCAGCCAGCCGTCGTTGTAGACCTGCACGGCCTTGGTGTAAACGGAGAAGGGGTCGCCCGACCACAGCACCACGTCCGCCATTTTTCCGGGCTCGAGCGTGCCAACCACGGAGTCGAGACCCAGCACCCAGGCGGGGTTCGCCGTGATCCAGCGCAGCGCCTGATCGCGACTGACCGCGATCCCCGCGCGCTGCCCGTCGTACATGGCCTTGGCCACCTCCTGGTTCAGGCGCTGGATGCCGCCGGGGTCGTCGGAGTGCAGCGTGATACGCGCCTGGGCCTGCTGCAGCAGCGCGGCGTTCTGCTGGATCCCGTCCATCGCTTCTTCCTTGAACCCGTACCAGTCGGCCCAGACCACCGCCGCCGTACCCGCCTGTGCCAGCAGGTCCGCAACCTTGTACGCTTCGACCGCGTGATGGAACGCCCGGATCTTGAAGCCGAACTCGCGCGCGAGGTCGAGCATCTGCGCCATTTCGTCTGCGCGGTAGCAGTGATTCTGCACATAGATGTTGCCCCGCAGCACCTCCGCCAGACTCTCGAGCCGCAGGTTGCGATCCGGCGGGTCGCCCTTGTGATCCTGGTTCCACTTGTCCCACTTGCGGCGGTATTCCTCGGCCTGGATGAACGCGCCGCGATATCCCGCCATGTTGCCCATGCGGGTCGAGGGGAATTGGTTGCGGCGTCCGTACACGCGCTTGGGATTCTCTCCGCACGCCATCTTGAGGCCGTAGTGGGCGCCCGGGAACTTCATGGCCTGCACGGTCCGCGCCGGGACGAGCTTCAGGACCGCGCTCCTGCCGCCGATCAGGTTTCCCGACCCGGGCAGGGCCTGGATGGTCGTGACGCCACCCGCGATCGCGAGCGCGATCTGGGGATCCTGCGGCCAGAAGGAATGCTCCGCCCACACCTCCGCGGTGACCGGGCCCGTGAGCTCGTTGCCGTCGGACTCCGCGTCCGTCGCCGGGGCCGCATAGACACCCAGGTGCGAATGAACGTCGATGATACCCGGCGTGACGTACTTTCCCGTCCCATCCACTTTGATCGCATCGGGCGGCGCCGTGACGGCAGGTCCCACTGCAACGATCTTGCCGTCGCGCAGCAGGATCGACCCGTGCGGAATCTCCTGCCCCGCGGCCGTCATGATCGGTTGGCGCTCAGACTGTCTCGCGCCACGCTCGAGGCGCCCTGCGGCGCCGTGGTGGCGGGTGCGGGGGCCGGGGCGGCCGCGGCGGCGGGGTGTGCTCCACCGGAGGCGCACGCCGCGGCGGCGGCGGCGAGCAGGCACGAGATGGATAGTCTCATCGGCTCCTCGGTTTCACTTGACGAGTTCGAACACGATTGGCGCTCCCACGAGCTCCAGCTTCACGATCCGGCGGGGCGCGTCGCGGCTGACGTAGAGCAGCGCCGGCGTCTCACCCCCCGATACCTCCACCTTGAACACGCGGAACGTCCCGGCCGGCACGGTCACGCTGTCCTCACCGGCCACCTTCACCGTGATCACCTTGGCGCTCGCGTCGCCCGATGAGAAGACGTTGACCCCGAAGCTCTTCCCGGTCGCGAGGGGGAGAGCGGGCACGATCACCTCGATGGCGTGATCATCGTACGTAGCGGCCGGGACCGTCGTGTCGATCGCGAGCGTCTGGGGCGTGCCGCTCTGCCGGGGCACGACGGCGGTCCCCTTTACCCGCCCGGCACGGTACGCGAGATGCACCTCGTTCGGCTGTCCGCCCGCGGTCCCGGTCTGGTCCACCCGTCTCATGCTCAGGTCCGCGGGATCGAGCACCACGGTGAGCTGCTGCCTCCCGGCCGCGCCCAGAAGGACGGTCTCATCGAAGACGAGGGAGTCGACGGAACGACGCAGCTGCGTGGTCCGCGCGCCGAACGGGTTCCCCTGCAGCTTCACCACGAAGCTGTCGCTCGAGGGGACGAGCTGCGCCGCGTCGAGCGACAGCGGACCGGCCTGCGCCGCGAGGTCGGCGGGCGCGAGCCGGTTTCCGTCCAGGTCCTCGATCCGCACGGGCGCGATCGCCTTCAGGCGGTCGTACAGCTTGACGCCGTCGCCCGCCACGACGATCGAGAACGCGCCCGCGTGGTACAGGCGTTGGGCCGCGGCCCGCGCCTGCAGCGGCCGCACCGCGTTGAGCCGCTCGCGATACAGCCGCAGATAGTCGGGGTCGAGGCCTAGCAGCTTGGCCGTCGTGACCTGACCCGCGATCTGGCTGGGCGTCTCGATGCTGAGCGGGAAGGAGCCCACCAGGTACCCCTTCGCTCCCCGCAGCTCGGAATCGGGGATCAGGGCCGTACGGACGACGTCGATCTGGTGGAGCAGCTCCTTCAGCGCGCTGTCCGTGGCTTCGGTGCGTACCTCCACCACCGCCACCCAGTACCCCAGGCCGCGATAGCGGCGCAGCGCAGCGTAGGTGTCGTAGGTCCAGCTCTTTTGCTCGCGCAAGATCCGGAACAGGCGCGAGTCCGAGCCGCCCCCGAGGACGTGAGTGGCGACGCGACCGGCGTAGTACACCGAATCCGTCGGGCGGATGGTCGGGTTCCCCACGAGCACCGTCGATTGCGCCGAGCCGGGCCGGTGCACGAGCAAGATGTCCGTCGCCCGTTTCACAGGGGCGGTGAGCGGCGCGGGCGCCGCTGCGCCGCCCCCGGCCCCCTGCCAGCCGGCGAACGCCTTCTGGACCAGGGCTTCGACCTGCGCCAGGGTGACGTCGCCCGCCACGACGAGCAGCGCCCCGCCGGGACGCAGCCGCGCGCGCGCGAACTCCACGAGGTCCTGCTGCGTGATCGCCTTGTAACTCTGGGGTGTGGCGCGGCGCCCGTAGGGATTGGTCCCGTAGACTTCCTTGGCGAAGAACCGCGAGGCCACACTCGAGGGCTCGGACAGCTCGAGCGCGAGCGACGAGAGCTCGCGCGTGCGCGCCAGCTCCACCTCGGTCGCCGGGAACGCCGCGTGCAGCGTTACATCGCTGACCAGGTCGAAGACCAGGTCCAACTGATCGCTCAGCGCGTCACCCGAGATGGTGAAGAAATCCTCCCCCGAGCTTGCCGACAGGCTGCCGCCGACGCCTTCGATCGTCGCGGCGATCTGCTCGGCGGAACGGGTGGCCGTGCCCTTGGTGAGCACCTCGGCGGCGAGGGCAGCGAGCCCCTCCTTGCCGCTCGGATCGTAGATGTCGCCGGCGCGGAAGCTCAGGCTCACCGAGGCCACCGGCTCCTGGTGGCGCTCGACGACCACCAGCTCGATCCCGTTGGCCAGTTTCACCTCCCCGAACGGCGGGAAGCGCGCCGCAGAGAGCGTGGCCGGCCGCGGGGGATGCGACGGGAAGGAGTCCTGGGCGGACAGGCGGACAGCCCGAGGGGCGGACAGCGCCAACGCGAGGAGACCAACCCTGGCGACGACGTTCATTCGGCACCCCCTCCGTGCGTCCGCTTCGTCTGGACGATCACGTCCACGACGTTCGCGGGGTCGAGGTACTTGCTCGCCACGCGCCGGATGTCGGCGGCGCTGAGGGCGAGGTAGCGCTCGAGCTCCGCGTTGACCTCCGCCAGCGACGGGTGGAACATCTGGTAGTGTTGCAGCTCCTCGGCCCGCCCGATAGCCGTCTCGCGGCGGCGCACGAAGTCGGCGCGGAACACGTTCTTGGCCTTTTGCAGCTCCGTGGGACTCACGTCCACCGTCCGCACGCTGTCCAGCTCCCGCCCCAGCAGGCTGTCCAGCCTCAGCGGCTCGATCCCCTGGTTCGCGACGCCCAAGACGACCAGCACGCCGGGGCCGCGGCGTGCCTCGTAGGGGTTCGCGAACACCTGCACGGTGAGCGCCGCCTTGTCGCGTCGCACGATGCCGACATTGAGGCGCGAGCTCTCGCCGCTCCCCAGGATCACGTTGAGGAGCCCGAGCGCCGGCGTGTCGGGGTCGGCGTGCCCGGGTATGCGGTAGATCCGCACGACCGCGGGAAGGTTGGCGTGGGCGTCGGTGATCGTGCGGCGCTGCGACCCAGGAGCGATCCGGGCCTGGCAGGAGATCGGCGGTGGGACGGCGTGCGGGCGGACGCCTGCGAAGTACTGGTTCACCAGGCGCCGCAGCTCGGCGACGCGGAAGTCGCCGCTGACCACCAGCGTGGCGTTGTTCGGAGCGTAGTACGTGTCGTGGAACTGGCGTACGTCGGGCAGCACCGCCGCGTCCAGGTCCGGCATCGAGCCGATGACCGAATGCGCGTAGGGGAAGCAGGTCGCGCTGTCGAACGGCCAGGTGAGCCCGTCGGCCCAGATGTCGCCGTATGGCTCGTTGTCCACCCGCAAGCGTCGCTCCTCCTTCACCACCTCGCGCTGATTGTGGAACGTCTCGTCGCTGATCGTGAGCGAGCGCATCCGGTCGGCCTCGAGCCACAGCACGACGTTCAAGTAGTTCGAAGGGACCGTCTCGTAGTAGTCGGTGCGATCCTCGGCGGTGGACGCGTTATCCTGGCCGCCCGCGCTCTCGATCAGGCCGGAGTGCAACCCCTTGGGCGCGTGCGCGGACCCCTCGAACATCATATGCTCGAACAGGTGCGCGAACCCGGCGCGGCCGGGCCGCTCGTTGCGCGACCCGACGTTGTACCAGATGTCCGTGGACACCACCGGAGTCGTATGATCTTCCGAGTAGATTACGCGCAGGCCGTTAGGCAACGTGAACGTCTGGTAGTCGATCCGCCCGCCGCTCCCGCCGGCCCCGACCGCGCCCGCCTGGCCGGCGAGGGCGAGCGGGGCAAAGCAGAGTGCCAGCCCTGCGTACGCGATAGTTCGCATCTGGATCCTCATGGTTCGGTCGGGACCACCGGCGCCGTATGCGCCAGCTCGAAGCTGAAGCGCCCGTCCAGCGTCTCGCCTTTCACCACCCGCCGGGGCGCCTGGCGCGTCACGTACAGCCGGAAGTTGCCGCTCCGCAGCGGAAGCGCGTCGAACTGTCCCGCCGGCACCCGCACGGTGGTCGGCTGATCCGCCACGAAGCTCAGCGTCGTCACCGAGCCCTCGAACTCCACGTACGCCGGTATCGTGAGCGAATCGCCCGGCGCGGCATTCGTGACCGCGGCCGCGTACAGCTCGTAGTTGAACCACACCGCTCCGGCCGGGAGCGCCACGTCCACCGCAACGGTCAGCACCTTGCCGTCCGCCGTGCCCATCCGCCGCCGCCCCGTGACCCGGTCGCCTTTCACGGCGAGGTCGTGCTCCTCCATGATCGTGTCTCTCTTGGGCACGAAGAAATCGTAATGTTGGAATGATTCGAGCGGCGCGCCCGTCACCCGATCAAGGACCACGCGCAACCGCTCCTCCTCCACGGGGTCGAACTCGGAGTACGACGAATACACGACGGTCTGGCGCGCGTCGAGCGAACGAGTCTCGTATTGCCACACGGCGAAGCCCCGCGACTCGTGGTCGAGGAAGAACGTGAACGAATCCCGCGTCTCAGGCAGCAGGGCGAGGTCGAAACGCAGCGGTTTCGCCGGGCGTCCCCCTCCTCCCTGGGCCGCGGTAGCGCTAACGAACAGGAAGCAGAGCCAAGGCATTGGTCTCGAGGATCATGCGGCGATGCTCGTCCGAGAGCGGCAGTTCGAGGAATTGATCGAGGTTCTGCTTCATATCAGTGACGCCGGGGCTGGGCCAGTCGGTGCCCCACAGCACCCGCTCGGCGAGCTCCGAGAGCCGCGGAAAGTACTGCAACAGCTTCGCCGGCGGAATCCCGGAGACATCGAGCCACACATTCCTGTGACGGCGCAGGATGAAGAACGCTTCCTCCATGTAGAGCGGCCGCCCGCCGTGCGCCATCAACACCCGCAGGTCGGGAAAATCGATGGCCACGTCATCGAGCTCGATGGGATTGCCGTACTTGACACGTGCCCCGGGAAACACACTGGTGCCGGTGTGCACCATCACCGGCAGCCCGCGCTCCTCCGCGCGGCGGTAGAGCGTACCCAGCGCGTCGAGCCCGGCCGTGTAGGCGTTGGCCGGAAACAGCTGGTGTGGGGGATGGATCTTGAGGACGCGGACCCCGAGCTCGACCAGGCGGTCCACATCGCCCGCGGGGTCGCGACTGAAGCGGGGATGCACCCCGCCGTAGGGGAGCAGCCGCTCCCGGTTCGCCTCCGCGTAGCGGGCCGCGAACGTGTTGACGGCGTCGGTGAACCCGAGCACGTCGGGGGACGGGTAGTTCACGAGCCCCACGCGCCACACCCCGGCCTGGTCCATGAGCCGGAGCAGCGCCGCCGGGTCGTCCATGACTTGGAGCAGCACGTCCCAGTGGGCTTCCTTGCCGCGACGCATCGCGCTCAGAGCCCCGGGCTTGAGCTCGCGCCACGGCTGCACGTGAATGTGCACGTCCGTGATACGGGTGAATC
>WNGI01002798.1_pt1 | contig 17368 bp, 8 predicted proteins | sample 5400621 | NCBI WGS metagenome assembly WNGI01 (sample SAMN13153374, study PRJNA577476) | soil metagenome | isolation source: 20 cm soil or saprolite under Garry oak tree replicate 1 | place: USA:California | collected 2016-06-15 | reverse complement strand
GGAAGCAAATAGATTAGCTGCAGCAAAAATGAACAAGGCGCGCAGCATCATCGCGGGGACGGCGTTACCAAATTCCGCAACGCTGCGCCAGAAAATAGATTTCGATTCTTTGTAGCCACGGCGCTCTGCCACCGTGCCGCGGGCGCCTCGACAGAGCGAGGCGGCTACAGGGGGCTTGCAAATGGCCGGGTGTTTCCGGCATTCTCGGCCTCCCATGCGCTGGTCAGCTCCAATCGACACCGGCGCGATTCCGCGCCGGGCCATTTGCGTTCTCGCCATTATCCTGAGCGCTGCCGAATTGGCCAGGGCGCAAACAGTGGAAGTTTCGCCGCATGAACGATTTCACATGGGACAGGTCACGCTCACGACCCAGGATGAACAGGGCGCGCCTCTCCCCCCATCCGAATTCAATCCCGATCCTGGTGCGTCGGCCCAACAAGTGGAGCCTGAACCGCCGCCCGAGCTTTTCCCGCCAATTTTGCCGCAGCTTCCTCAATACGGCGAGGAAGCTTTGCCGCGTTCGCTCGAGCTTCCACGCAAAGGTGTTCGCGAAGTCGTGCCGCGCCGGCGCAAACTAGAATACGAGACTTATCCCCTCTCCGACGAAGGCGAAGGCTTGCTGCCGAGTTCCGAACCAGTCAACAACCGCTGGTTCATCGGGTTCGGTCGCTGGAAACGTTACGCCGATCCCTCCACCGAGACCACTTACCAGTCCGAGTTGAAGCTGTGGCACCCCTATTTGCAAAGCAAACTGAAGGGAGACGCTCCCATCATCGGCCAGGACATTTTTCTCAATCTGACCCTTGAAGATTTCGGCCAATTCGAAACGCGCCGTTTGCCCACCCCCAGCGGCGTAAGCGCGGAGCGGCCTAACAGCTCCGAGTTCTTCGGACGCGGCGAACAGCTCTTTTATGCGAATGATTTTTCGATCGGAATCGATCTATTCAAAGGCGAGACCGCGTTTAAACCGGTGGAATGGGCGCTGCGATTACTCGGCGTCTATAATCACAACTATATCGATGTGGAGGAGAGAAACGTCGTAAATCCCAACGCGCAAAAAGGGACAACCCGAGAGAAGGAATTTGTCTCGTTACAGGAAGCATTTGGCGAAATCCACGTTCGCGATCTCTCCAACAATTACGATTTCATTTCATCGCGCACCGGCATTCAACCCTTCATCAGCGATTTTCGCGGTTTTATTTTCAACGATACCAATCTGGGCGTGCGCATTTTTGGGAACTACGACAACAACCGCTGGCAGTACAACATCGCCGCCTTCGAGATGCTGGAGAAAGATACTTTTTCCGATTTGAACGAGTTCAAGGCGCGGGACCAGCAGGTTTACGTCGCCAATGTTTTCCGACAGGACCTGATTTGGAAAGGCTACACCGGCGAGCTCAGTTTCGTCGGCGACTTCGACAATAACAGTCGTCACTTCGACAAGAACGGCTTCATCACGCGGCCAGCGCCGATCGGCACAGTGGCTGATCATTATGTCCAGGCTTATTACCTCGGCTGGACGGGCGACGGTCACATCGGCCGCTTCAACATCGATCACGCTTTTTATCAGGTGCTGGGCGAGGACAGCTTGAACGGTATCGCCGGACGGCGCGTGGATATCAACGCGCAGATGGCCGCGCTGGAGATCTCAATCGATAAGGATTGGATGCGCCACAAATTGTCCGTTTTTTACGCCAGCGGAGATAACGATCCCACGGATTCTCACGCCACCGGTTTCGATACGGTGCTGGATCGGCCGTTTTTTATCGGCGGTCCGTTTAGCTTTTACTCTCACCAGGGCTTCAATCTGGGCGGGACGGCGGTAAATTTTAAGCAACGTGACAGCCTGGTAATTGATTTCCGCACCAGCAAAACTGAAGGCCAGGCCAACTTTGTTAATCCCGGTGCCTTTATTATCGGTTACGGCCTAGATGCAGATATCACTCCGAAACTGAAAGGTTTCATCAACGTAAACTACATCCGGACGGTAACGACCGCGCCAACCGAGCTGGTCCTCTTCACCAATCACTCGAGCAACGATTTTGCGCTCGATTGCAGCGCCGGTTTTGAGTGGCGTCCGTTGCTCACTGAAAACGTCATCGTTACCGCCGGGGCGGGTTTTTTGATTCCGCGTTGGGGTTATAAGGATATCGCTGACGCTTACTTATTAATGAAAAGGAAAACGCCGAACGCCGAACGCCGAACGCCGATTATCGAATGGAGTAATGTCGACGGGCGGCCGAGGGAAGATCCTCCTCAGTACGCTGTTTCAGCCAACAAAGATTCAACGCCCAACGCTCAACAGCCTGCCCTGAGCGTAGCGCAGCGAAGTCGAATGGGCCCAACGCTCAACGCCCAACGAAAACCGCACTTCAACCTTGAGGAACGATTGCTGGAGTTCAGTGCCAGGATCATTCGTTTGGTCGATGCCCTTCCTAACACGCGAGCGGCGAATCATCTCGCCGGGCAGCTGCTGCGCAGCGGAACCTCTCCATACGGGAATCACGGCGAAGTCGAAGCGGCGGAATCGCGCAAAGACTTTATTCATAAGCTGAAAATTTGTCTGAAGGAGCTGAAGGAAACCAGACCCTGGCTAAGGCTTCTGAAAAAAGCCCGAATGCTCCCGGCGCCAAAGATGGCGCCGATCCTTCACGAGACTGAAGAACTCATCATGATTTTCTTCACAAGCATTCGCACGGCAGAAAAGAACGCAAAGTGAGATCACGGCCTACTTCATTGAGCGTTGAGCGTTGGACGTTGAGCGTTGGACGTTTCTTTTCTTCATTCGGTGTTCGACGGTCGGCGTTCAGCGTTCGGTGTTTGCTTTCTACATTGAGCGTTGGACGTTTCTTTCCTGCATTCGGCGTTCGATGTTCGGTGTTCGGCGTTCGGCGTTTTCTGTTGTTGCTTGTTTGCATATCGCGCTCCCTCTTTGCGCAAGAAATCGCCACCTCCGGCTACGGTCCTCCAACTTCCATCCCCGTCGAACGATCAATGACTCCGCGCGCCGCGTTGCCGCCCCATAATTGGATCGATCAGACGCAGGCGGAGGCCAGCGCCAAGAGCGTCGGTTGTTTGCAGTGTCATCAGGGCGTGGAACCAATGCACAAGGCCGAGCAAAATGTCGTCCTCGGTTGCACCGATTGCCACGGCGGAAATCCCGCACGCGGCCTAACGAAAGAGCAGTCCCATATTCTGCCGCGCAACAAAGAATTCTGGAAAACGTCGGCCAACCCGCCGAATTCAACTGCCTGGATCAATCACGAGTCGCCTGAGTTCATTCGTTTTATGAATCCCGCCGATCTGCGCGTGGCCAAGGAGTCGTGCGGCCTTTGTCACGGCGAGATCGTCCGCGATGTCGACCACAGCATGATGAACCATGGCGCCATGCTTTGGGGCGCCGCTCTATATAATAATGGCGCTTATCCGCAGAAAAACTACCGGTTCGGTCAGGCTTACGGCGCTGATGGTGCGCCCCTGAAACTGATCAACTATACGCCGGTCACCCCGGAGGATACCCAGTTACACGGTATTTTGCCGTTTATCGAGCCACTGCCGCGCTTCAACCTGAGCAACCCAGGAAACATCCTGCGGATTTTCGAGAAAGGGGGACGCGCCCAATTGTCGCTGGGCCTACCCACGAGCGCCGAACCAAACGGCAAACCTGATCGCCGATTGTCAGAGCGCGGTCTCGGCACGCTCAATCGCACCGATCCAGTCTTTCTTGGGCTGCAAAAAACGCGATTGCACGATCCACTCCTCGGATTTCTCGGATCCAATGATCACCCGGGTGATTACCGATCGAGCGGCTGCTCGGCTTGTCATGTGGTTTACGCGAACGATCGTTCGCCGACCAATTCCGGATGGTGGAGCAAATACGGACATCAAGGTCTCAGTTTCACCGCCGACAAGACGATCCCCAAAGCCGAGCGCGGACACCCGATCATTCACCAGTTCACTCGTTCCATCCCGTCGAGCCAATGCATGAACTGCCACATGCATCAGGGAAATCTCTTCGTGAATCCCTACCTGGGTTACACCTGGTGGGACCAGGAGACGGACGGTGAATTGATGTATCCGTCAGAACAGCATAATCCGACCGACGACGACCTAGTGCGAACGACCATGGTCAACCCGGAAGCGGCTGCCGCCCGCGGTTTGTGGGGTGACAAAGATTTTGTCGATCACGTCGCGGAGCTAAATCCGCAGCTCAAACACACCCAGTTCGCCGATTATCACGGACACGGCTGGGTTTTTCGCGCCATTTTCAAACACGATCGTAAAGGCAACCTGCTCGATCTGGAGGATAACAAGATCGACAACACCAATCCGCACAAGTTTTCAAAGGCGGTCCATTTAAAAGACGTGCATCTCGCGCACGGAATGCAGTGCGGCGATTGCCATTTCAACCTGGATGTACATGGCAATGGCATGCTCTACGGTGAGCCGCGCAACGCCACCACCATCAATTGCATTGATTGCCACGGCACGATCGATCAGCGACCAAGGTTAGTCACTTCGGGCAATGCCGGCCAAATCGATCTGCTCAACAGCAGCAATACGCCTTGGGGACCGCGATTTGTTTGGGAGGGCATCAAACTCTTCCAGCAGTCAACCATGTCGCCCGATGTCCGCTGGGAAATCCCGCAGACAATCGACACGGTTGATCCGCTCTCGCCGCATTACAATCCGAAGTCTGCTTATGCGAAGACGCTCCAGCGGGATGGCAAAACCTGGGGCGGTCTTGTAGCTGTAGCCGGGGTCGCTGACCCCGGTCGGCGAGATAAGCGCGTTGAGGGGGCCGGAGTCACCGACTCCGGCTACAGCGGCCGCGTCAAGCTGGCCCACGACAACAGCGCGATGGATTGCCAGATCTGTCACACCTCCTGGGCGACAAGCTGTTTTGGTTGTCACCTTCCGATGAAGGCCAATCAGCGCGTGCCGCAAAACAAATTCGAAGGTGTGACCGATCGAAACTTCACCACCTACAACCCGCAAGTGGTGCGGGACGACGTTTTCATGCTCGGCATTGACGGCACGGTGAAGAAAAACCGCATGGCTGTAATCCGATCATCAAGCGCGGTCGTGGTCAGCTCACAGAATGCAAACCGGGAATGGGTTTACTCGCAGCAACAAACATTTTCGGCGGAAGGCTACAGTGGCCAGGCCTTTAATCCGCACTTTCCGCACACCACCAGCAGCGTCGGGACGACCAAGAATTGCACCGATTGCCATTTATCGGCGAACAACGACAACAACGCTTGGATGACGCAACTGCTGGGCTTCGGCACCGGCACGGTCAATTTCTTCGGGCGCTACGCTTACATCGGCGAAGGACACGAAGGGTTGCATGCAGTGGTTTGGACCGAGCCCGATGAACCGCAAGCCGTGATCGGCAGCCATCTGCACAAGATCGCTTACCCGGATAACTACCGGAAACATGTCGACGGCGGATCGGTCCTTACGGAAGGATACGAACACAGTGGGCATGACATCCAGGACATCGTTCTGCGCGGCGAGTATCTCTACACCGCAAACGGACCAGGTGGCTTCGAAGTCTTCGATGTCGCTAATATTGATCAGAAAGGCTTCTCCGAGCGCATTGTGAGCGCGCCCGTTTCGCCACTCGGTCAACGCACCCGCATTAACACCAAGGACGCCACCAGTGTCGCCCTACCGAGCACGCTGGCGCTCGATCCCGCACGATTGCATCTTCCGGAAAACGAAGAGCAACCGATCGATCTCTTCTATGCCTTTGTTTATGTCTCCGATCGAGAAGAGGGCCTGGTTGTCGTTAACGTCGCCACTTTGGTTGATGGAAATCCCGATAACAACTTCCTCAAGGAGAACGAGACGGTCCGCTTTAATCCCGACGGCGTCCTGGCCGGCGCCAACTTTGTGGCCGCAGCCGGCCATCGCCTCTACATGACCACGCCACGTGGATTGTACGTTGTCGATGTCAGCGATCCGATGCATCCGCGCATAACCGGATCGTTGACCGGAAATTTTCTGCGAAATCCGCGATGTATCGCGGTTCAATTTCGTTATGCGTTCGTGACCGACGACGATGGGATGAAAGTCCTCGATATTACTGATCCTGATCGCCCGAGGCCGGTGCGAAGGGCGCTCGTGCCATTAAGAACGGCGGGGCGCCTATACGTCGCGCGCACTTACGCATATGTCGCGAATGGTCCGGAGGGGCTTGCGATTGTTGATGTTGAAAATCCTGAGTCGCCCCGTCTTGACCAGATGTTTAACGCCGGTGGTGTGTTGAACGATACGCGCGCTGTGCAGATCGGCAGTGTGAGCGCCTCGCAATTTGCGCTGGTCGCAGACGGAAAGAATGGATTGCGAGTTGTGCAATTGATTTCTCCAGACACCGTGCCCGGCGCCCAGGGATTCAGTCCCCGGCCCAATCCAAGACTGATCGCGACCTATCCAACCAAAGGCGAAACGATCTGCGTCTCGCGTGGTCTGGAGCGCGATCGCGTGGTGGATGAAACTGGTGGGCAAACAGTGGTGTTTGGCCGGCGTGGATCGCGCCCATTTCATTTGGGTGAGATGGAGCGCTTCTATCGGCGCTCAACATTCGGGGAGGGAAAAGATTTCGATCGGCGCAAGGGCGAACTATATCGCGTGGAAGACGTGACCCTTTCCGGCGGTGTGCTTACGACCAAAAGCGGCGCGCTTCTGACTCCGCAGCCGACGCCTACTCCGTCTCCAATGGCATCGCCCGCCGAGCCCGAAGTAGAGCCGAGCGCAATTCCGAGCGCCACGCCGAAGAGATAATAACAAGAAGCGGCGGTCTCGAGACCGCCATGCCTTGGGAATGTGCGATTTGAGTTATGGTTTTTGGTCGTTCGGCGCGAGAGAACCGACGATTTTTTCAAAGCGCGGGTCCTGGCGCAGCGGATCAAACATCGGATCAAGCCGGAGCAATGCAGGAGTCAGCCCGGCGCTGGCAGCTAAAGCCTCTTCGTATGGCGTTGACAAGATTTTCTGTAGTGCGGCGATGGCGCGATCGGGTTCGCCCATTTGCGCCGCGACGCGGGCGAGGATCTCAATCGGAACGGGACCATCCAGCGCGTCTTTCTCCAGCGGAACGGCGGCCTTGGCCTGTTCGATCAATGCAAACGCGGAGGTTTTGTCCCCCAGAAACATATTGGTCAATGCGAGATCTCCGATCAGGTTATAATTTTCGGGTTGTTGTTTGAGGAAAGGTTCCAATTCACTGCGTGCCTGTCGCCACGTTTGTTGGGCGGCGGAATGATCTCCCAACACTTCCTCCGCCCAGCCTAACCAAAAGCGCAGTTCGCCATTGTAAAAACCTAAGGCTGGATCAGGCGTCGCAAGTATTTCCTTTAGCCGAGGAATAATTTGTGCAGGACGACGCTCCAGGATTGCTTGGTAGACTTGTGTTTCTAACGAGGTGGTATCGTCAGCTCCGAGGTGCAGCGGAGAGAGGAGCGTTGACGCACGCGGCAGATCACCCTCGGCTTGTGCAATGGCCGCCTTCTGCACGAGCGTGTCAACATCGCCCGGCGCTATCTCGAGAATCTGATCAAGCTTTCGAAGCGCTTCCGGGAACCGGCGAAGAATCTTGTACAACAGTGCATGTTGTGTGAGCAGGTTGACATTGCGCGGGTCGAGCCGCTCGGCTTCATTGAAGTAGGATGCGCTCCGTTCCCAATCGCCGCGCCTCCGCGACACATAAGCGAGCGACGCGGCAATTTCGCTACTGTTAGGCATGAGCTGACGTGCTTGCTCAAAGTAGCGGGCCGCAGTCTCGTAATCTTTAAGGCAGGCGTAGTGGTAAAATCCCTTGGCCATCACGGCCTCACCCAGGTTGGGCTGAAGATTAACGGCGTTTTCGGCCGCGTCTCGTGCCTCGTTACGAAGGGCAACGGTTGGTTGAAGATTCAGTGTGATGTAGCTACGCGAGTTTACTAAAGATAACCGTGCCCAGCAGAGGGCGAACTTCGAATCCAGGCGGACGGCTTCCCTCAGGTATTTCTGCGCAGCGAGCGCGGTGCCGGGTGTACTTGCGGTTTTCAGGGTATAAACCAAACCACGCAAGTAGACGTCGTATGCCTGAGGGTTATCTGTCGGCTTCGCAGCGAGAACTTCCTGTTCCTGGCCGGTCAGTTTTGCCCGCAATTGGTCCGCGATGGCTTTGGCCACCTCACTCTCAACCGAGAAGATATCCGTCAGTTTGCGATCAAAGGTATCGGCCCAGAGGTGGGAATCGTTCGCAGCTTTAATCAATTGCACGTTTACACGCACGGCATCACCGCTCTTCTGCACACTCCCCTCCACGATATGCGCAACTCGAAGCTGCTTGGCAATCTCGGGCAAGTTTTCAGGCGCGCTCTTATAATGCTGTGTCGAAGTACGCGAGATTACTTTCAAATCGGCAATCTTGGAAAGGCGGGTCAGGATTTCATCCTGAATGCCGTCCGCAAAGTAAGCGTTCGCTTTATCTTCACTCAAATTTTGGAATGGCATCACTGCGATACTTTTCTCCGGAATGACCGCGCTCTGATTCGTGAATTTGTCTCCCGGGCGGCGAAGGAACCAAAAAGCGACACCCAACGCTATCAGGAAAACAAAACCGGCAAGACCGACAATCTTAAATCGACGGACGGCTCTTGCTCGCCTTATTCTTTCGGGGGGCGCGGAATTCCCGACTTGATCAGTGTAAAAATTAACGATGGGAATCCTGACGTTATGTTTGACCTCGACTTCTCCAAGATCGTGTAAGTGCGATCGCCAGTGAGCATAGTGTTCCAAGTCTTCCGCAAAATGCTTGGAAAGCAGAATGTGTCCTGCATCCCCGCAAGCCATCACGCGCTGCGCTATGTTAATTCCCGCTCCGGCGAGATTCGATTGATCATTTACGTCCGCGACCGGATTGACTGGTCCGCTGTGAATCCCCATCCGAAGTTTGATTTTCGGATGGCTTTGCAAGGCCTGGCTGATTTCAAGCGCACACTCGACTGGAGCCTCAGGATTATTGGTAAAGACGAGGACCATGCCGTCGCCGGTCGGCAGTCGGATTAGTTTGCCCTCCGCTTCCGCCGTACGGAATGGCTCCGTGGTGCGAACGACTTGATTGAGCTCCTGGAGCAACTCCTTTTGCTCGTCGATGAGCAGCTTCGAGTACCCGACCAGGTCTAAGAACAAAATGTGCGCAATCTCAAGATGGAGATGCGGCTCTGGAACGCTCGACATGTGGCCTCACCACGCTGGGTTGAACAAATGCGATAGTCTCAAGTCGATTGCCACTCGTCGAGAGCAAAGCAGCCACTGGGAGGGACGCGCGCAGCCTGCACTGAGCGCAGCAGAATGTGTCGAGTCGCATTATTTTGGACGGCACCAGCCCCCGCCCAGAGAAAGACGTTGCCGCGCGCAAGCAGAGCGAGTAAAAAGAAAACATGGCGGATAAAGCAAGCAAACAACCCCAGAACGTTCCCGGACCATGGTACGTAGATACGACCTGCACTCCATGCCGCGTTTGTCTGGATGAAGCTCCCAACCTTCTGAAATACAACGACGACGAGACGGCGGTTTACTTTTTTAAACAACCGGAAAACGACGAAGAAACTGCGGCGGCGCAACGCGCGATGGAGATTTGTCCGACCTTGGCCATCGGTAACGATGGTGAATGATTTTCTGTAGCGGCGGTCTATGACCGCCGAATCCAACAACCGATGAAAGTCACCTTTTTGCGGCGCTTCCGCCACGGCGGATAAACTTTAAGCGCCGCTACAGAAAAACATGGCAACCGAAACAACCCCTTCTAAACCAGCCGCCCCCACCTCGCCGTATACCCGCGCCAATCCGTTTCCGGCAAAGTTGGCCGTCAACCGCACCCTTTGTGGTGAAGGATCGGAAAAAGACACGCGGCATTTCGAGATCGATCTCAAAGGCTGGGGCTTGAATTACGAGGTCGGCGATTCGATGACCGTGTGGCCGACAAATGATCCTGCCCTGGTCGAAGAAATCATCAAGAAAATTGGTGCGCGCGGCGACGAAGAGGTAAAGGGACCAAATGGCGCGAAGCCGCTGCGCGAAGTATTGCTGCGCGATTGTCGCATCACGCAGACGACGCCTAAGTTTTTGAAAGCGATCGCCGAGCGTGCCGTTAATGGGGCGCCGTTACTGAGCGAGCTTCTAAAGCCGGAGCGCAAGCAGGACCTCGACACTTATCTCTGGGGGATGGAAGTGATCGATTTTTTGATCGAGCATCCATCGATAAAATGGGCGGTGCAGGAATTCGTGGACACGCTGGCGAAGTTGATGCCGCGTTTGTATTCGATCTCGTCGAGCCTGAAGGCGCATCCCGATCAGGTGCACTTCACCATCGACGTGGTGCATTACGAGAGTCGCGGGCGAAAGCGCAAAGGCGTTTGCTCAACGTTTCTGGCCGAGCGCGCTGAGAAAGCATCCGTCCCCGTTTTTCCAAACACTTCGAAGTTCCGGCTGCCCGAGGACGGCAATACGCCGATCATCATGGTCGGACCGGGAACCGGGATCGCGCCGTTCCGCGCGTATTTGCAAGAGCGGAAAGCTGTCGGCGCAAAAGGAAAGAATTGGCTCTTCTTCGGATCGCAGCATGAGCACTGCAATTATTTTTACCGCGATGAATTGGAACAATATCAACGCGATGGATTTCTCACCCGCTGCGATTGCGCGTGGTCCCGCGACCAGGCAAACAAAACGTACGTGCAAACTAAAATGCTGGAAAACGCGGCCGAGATTTGGAAATGGATGGACGCAGAGGGCGCGCAAATCTTTGTTTGCGGGGATGCGCGGCGCATGGCCAAGGATGTCGATGCCGCGTTGCGCAAAATCATCCAGGAAAAAGGCGGCAAAACAGAAGAGCAAACGAACGAATACGTCGAGAAATTGAAGGCCGACAAACGCTACAAGCGCGACGTCTATTAGACGGGTCGCGTTCGCATTGCATCGACGGATGGAGTGATGGAGTATTGGAGTGATGGAGCCATGAATCGATAATTTGGAGCATTACTCCACTACTCTATATCTCCAACACTCCATTGCCAATCGCCGCTACAAACTGACATGCCGGAAGCTACCGCTCCACCCAAACCAGCCGCGCCCACTTCGCCTTACACGCGGAGCAATCCCTTTCCCGGCAAGATGTTGGTCAATCGTCGCATAAGCGGACCCGAATCGGAAAAGGATACGCGCCATTTTGAAATCGATCTCAGCGGCTGGGGCCTAAGCTTCGAAGTCGGCGATTCGGTGGCGGTTTATCCGACAAACGATCCCGATCTGGTTGAAGAAATCATTCATGCGCTCGGTGCCAAGGGCGATGAGCCAGTGCCCGTGGCAAAAGGTCAAAAAAGGTTCCGCGAAGCCCTTCTACGCAACTATTCCATCACTCACCCGACACCTAAGTTTTTGAAAGCGCTCGCTCAACGCGCTTCGGCTGCGGCATTGCTGGGGGACCTGCTCGATCCGAAGCGCAAAGAGGATCTCGACCGATATCTTTGGGGCATGGAAGTGATTGATTTTTTGGCTGAACACCCCTCGGTAAGGTTTAGCCCACAAGACTTCGTTGGGCTGCTCACGAAATTACAGCCGCGACTCTATTCAGTCGCATCAAGCTTGCGCGCCTATCCAGAGCAAGTGCACTTGATCGTCGATGTAGTACGCTATGAAAGTCACGGCCGGCTGCGCAAAGGTGTTTGCTCCTCATTTCTAGCTGAACGTACGGACGATGTGGCCGTCCCAGTTTATCCCAGCTCCGCAAAGCATTTTCATCTGCCGCAAGATCCCGACACCCCAATCATCATGATCGGACCGGGCACTGGTATCGCGCCTTTTCGTGCCTATCTGCAGGAACGACAGGCCCTCGGCGCAAAAGGGAAAAACTGGCTCTTCTTCGGAGCACAACGAGAGGAATGCGACTATTCCTATAAGGACGACTTCGATCAATTCAAGCGCGATGGTATCCTCACCCGACTCGACTGTGCCTGGTCGCGCGATCAAGCCCATAAAATTTATGTCCAGCACCGGATACTGGAGAACGCGCGGGAAATTTGGAAATGGATCGATTCCGAAGCGGCGCAATTTTTTGTTTGTGGTGACGCGCGTCGCATGGCCAAAGACGTCGATGCGGCACTGCGTAAAATCATTCAGGAACAGAGCGGCAAAAGCGTCGAACAAGCCAGCGAGTACGTCGAAAGGCTAAAGAACGAGAAGCGTTATAAGCGCGACGTGTATTAAGTAAATGACGAAATCAATGACGAATGACGAAGGAATGACAAAGAACGAAAGCGTTCGGCATTCGGATTTAAATCGTCATTAGTCATTCGTCATTTTGAAAGCGCGACGTCCGTCCAAGAATTTTGCGACGCTGCTCTAGCGGCGCTCCTCTACATTTGTCATGTCGACCGAAGCGTCCCGCCGTTGCGGGATCACTATTCTCCAAACATCTGGTCGCCGATATCCACCCAGCGCGGGTTCAGTCGATTAATTAATTCAGCCTTCCTTCGCGCGCGACCATTTCTTGAGCTGAGTCTCTCGGGCGATGGCGTCGCGCACATCCCGATACTGCTCGTAGTAAATCAATTTTGTGCAGCGGTATGCGGCAGGAAAGGCGGCACCCATTCCTTCGCGGTGCTACCAGGCTCTGCGCGACAAGGAATTGGTCACGCCGATCTAAAGAATAGAATGGTTACGGTTCGTGACGATATAGACCCAGAAACTGTAATCGCGTGCCACAATCGAAATAGTAAGAGATTTCTCCACCCATTCGACTTCGCTCAGGGCAAGACTTTCGGTCGAAATGACAGATGTCGATTCGCTGAAATTGCACGATGACTCTCAAGCTGTAGCGACGCTCTAGGAGCCCGAATTATTTGAATTTCGGCGGTCATAGACCGCCGCTACAATCTCTTCGCCATGAAGCTTGCTGTTTGCGCTCTGTTGTTGTCCGCCCAGATCGCGTTGGCGGGACTCGAGAAATATTCAGCAATGGTTGTGGCTGATCCGAAACCAGATGCACCTGCAGTCGAAAATGCAGTTCGTGTCACTTATCTGGGTGTAAATGGCTTTCAGTTTGAAAACGACAATCACGCGCTACTCGTCGATCCTTATTTCACCCGAATCAGTCTTGGCGCAGTGGTTTTCAATGGGCCGATCGAATCCATCCCAAATCGCGTTGCAGATGGACTCCAGCACGTGCGGCCGCGCGCCGACGCCATCCTTGTGACGCATGCACATTTCGATCATCTACTCGATGTGCCATCCCTAATGCGCCCAACTCAGGCCCGCCTGCTCGCAGGGCCGACTGCGGTAAATCTGGTCGAATCGTTCGGAATTCGACCGAGCCAATGCGAAGTTGTCGAACCTGGGGCGATACGGGCAATCGGGCCATGGAAGATTCGCGTGTTTGGCGCGACACATGATCGCATCATCGGGAAATCGCCGCCATTTCCCGGAACGATAACGACGCCTGGGAAGCGCCCGATCAAAGCGAGCGATTGGAAATTGGGCGAACCCCTCGCGTTCCTGATCGAAGCTGCGGGAAAACGGATTTACATCGACTCTGGTGGCATGCCCGGTCATCCGCCAGAGGCGACGATCGGACATGTCGATCTGGCCATTCTCGGTGTAGCTTTGCCTGACAGCCGCCGGCGTTTCGCTGAAGCCGTGCTTCAGTTACGGCCCCGATATATTTTGCCTAGTCACCAAGATGATTTTTTTGCACCGCTGAGTCGCGGATTCGTTTTTGGTAAGCTAACCAATTTCCCCGAAATTATCCGCGTCCACGAAAAAGAGCATTTGCCTGGACGCGTCGTTCTTCTCGATTATTTCCGTCCATGGACGCTGCATTAAATCAAGTGCGACCGCTCGTCCGTTATCCTTTCCTCGTCACCGCGCTGGCGCCACTTATTCCGCATCTTCTTGGAAGCGTCTTTAACATTTGGTACAACATGGTGATTATTGACCCGTTGCTGGCTGCCAGCGGTCTGAGAGCACGCTTCGTGAGCACGATTATCTGCTGGAATTTGATCGTCTACCCGGTGGCTATTGGAATTTGGTTGCGATTAATCCTCTCTTTACGGCCTACTTTTCGGCGGTTGCTCCGCGACGAAACGATTCCGGCCGAACAGCTCGATTCGGCTAGACGGCGCTTGGTGAATCTCCCGTGGTATGGCGCCATCATCGCCGCCATTGCATGGCTCCTCTGCATTCCGGTCTTTCTCATCTCTTTATCACTCACCGGCCGGCCTCTTGGCTCACAATTATTCTGGCACCTTCCAATTTCGTTCGCGGTCTCCGGATTCATCGCCATTACCCAGGGCTTTTTTCTCGTCGAACTCGCTAGTCATTGGGGATTGTTTCCGGTGTTTTTTGAAAACGTTCGCGCCGACCGCCTGAAAGGGATCCATCCCATTTCTTTGCGCGTCCGCGGTCTGATGTGGGCAATTTCTGCGGGGATTTGTCCGATCGGTTCGCTTTTACTTCTAATTTTTGCGCCGGCTTCACCCGGAAGCAATCCGCAATGGTTTGGTCTTTTCGTCGGCACAGTAGGAATCGCCTTCGGGCTCTGTTCGGCCGTCTTGATTGGCCGCTCTGTCGCCCAACCGATCGATCAATTGCGCAGCGCCGCCCACGCCGTGACGCGAGGTCAGCTTGATGTGCAAGTCCCTTTGCGCCGGGCTGATGAATTCGGCGCACTCATCAGCGAATTCAATGGCATGGTAACCGGATTGCGCGAGAAGGAGCGTTTGCGTCAAAGCTTCGGCTTGCATGTCGGAGAAAAAGCGGCGGAGCAGATACTGGCGCGCGATCCTGGTCTCGGCGGCACAGAACAGGTGATTACCGTGATGTTCGTCGACATCCGCTCTTTTACAGCTCGCTCGGCCCACCTCTCCCCAGGCAAGGCCGTCGGCCTTTTAAACGAGTTTCTGCACGCCATGGTCGAAGTAGTGGAAGGCGAGCATGGCGGGATGATCAACAAATTCCTCGGCGACGGTTTTATGGCCATTTTCGGCATTGGCACTAATTCGCAAAGTCACGCCGACAAAGCGCTGGCGGCGGGACGTTCCATGGAGCGAGCGCTTGAACGCCTGAACCTGGAACGAGCGCAACGCGGTGAAGAGCCGATCGGAATCGGGATTGGAATTAACACCGGACCCGCCATCGTCGGAAGTATTGGCTCGCCGGCGCGCATGGAATTCACTGTGATCGGCAACACCGTCAACGTAGCATCGCGCATCGAAGGATTGAACAAAACTTTGGGGACGACCTTGCTTATCAGCAAATCGACGCACGACGCCTTGAGGCGCTCGCCAAAATTGCAGCCGTTACCGCCGCAGCCGGTCAAAGGAGTAGATCAACCAGTGGAAATCTTTACTCTCGCGACCTGAAAACGTTTTGTTCTGACGTCGTTCTCCGGAGGCAGAGAATTAGATTGTAGGGCGGCCATTCTGGCCGCCATTTGGAGTTGGCCGCGAAGATCGCCGCCCTACAAAAACGGCGGTCGCCACACCGCCAACGAATAGGGCCGCGCACAAGATCGATACTCCGCCGCTATAAGTGAGCCAGGGCGGTCGATAACTCAGCAGAAGCCGTCCGTGCGATCCGGGAGGTAATTCGACAACCGGGAACAGGCCGCGATAAGAATCGACCGGAAGTTTCCTATGGCCGAGCTTTGCCTGGTAGCCTTGAAAATACGGCCACGAAAATGTAAGCAACGCCGGTCGGTCACCGTTTGCTGCATCAACATCTGCTTCGACGCTATTTCTCGAATTCTCAATTTGCGAGATGGTCGCAACAGCAAATTGCTCGTTAGGCCGCGAATCGATTGACGTAACTGAGCGCACCCGCGCAAACGGGGGACTCCGGCGATGAAAGACAAAGCCTTCGCTGTTCGCGAATGCGAGCTCCCATTCTGATCTCGGTGCCGGATCGATGCCGACTTCCGTGGCGACGACGATTCCATCCACACCCAGGCGTGCCAATTCGCCATCCGCGCCTGCCTCTTCGGTGAGTAAATGCCGTCCAGCTTCCCAATCGATTTCCCCGTGAATGGCAAACTTGAACTCGCGGGCTACGCCAGGCGTGAGGATTGGGCTGTAACCATTGATGAAATGCAGTCGATCGAACATTGCGGTACTGCCAGGGCGAACAACCTGACCCACCGGGCCCGGTTTTGTTTCGGACCGGTAGGTAGTCTCCGCCGGTGGATAAACACTCAGGTAAAGACGATCAGGATCGAGTGGCGCTGGCTTCGTCAATTCTTGCGTCAGATTGTATTTCGGCACGCCGCAGTTCGGTGGAATGCAAAGGTATGTAGCCAGGAATGCGGCAAAAGTAAGGCCGACCAACATCCAATTGTAAGGTAAGGACAGCGCGCTGCGCTGTCCGGAATCCGGCAGCTGCCGGAGTGCGTCCCTACCAGCAAATTGCCAGAAATCGGCTATGGCCCAAACAGCAGCGAGCCCAAGAAAAATCCAAGAGAGCGGAGATGCGTAACGACCCCCGAAGTGGAACACCGACATGGCGGCCGCGGTGAGTGCGACAAACGCAAACGTAATTGGTCCCGGGGTACTGATCGATGCGAAGAGGCGCGTTGTAACCGTGGCCGTTGCCCGCGGCCACAGCCGAACGGCTTCCGCGGCACAGAGCGCAAGGATTAAATGAAAGAAGGGCAGCCAACGAAAGCTCCACCGAAATATGCCGGCACTCGGCAACATCGAGATGGCAAGCACGACCCCAAGCAAAACGAGCTCCCATCCGATTTGCCTAACGAGTGCTCGATGGCGATTAATGAAACCTGCAATGAGTGCGGCCGGCGGAACAAGTCCGGCGGCTAACTCGGTGCCGCTGTGCGGAAGATAGCGCGTCGAGAAATCCGTCCATTTCACCGTCCAGCAGGGCAAAATTAAGCCGGGTAATGCCGCAGGAGGAACGATCCACTGCCAATGCGTTGTTGATGCCTGCAGTTGGCGTCCCGAACCGCGGACGTAATCGAAAATCGCCAGCCAAGCCGGCGCGGCAAGACCAATCCCGAGGGCGGTGCCAAATAGCATCGGCCAGATTGACGCGAAGCGTCGCGTTCGAACCAACGCTCTGATTGAGAGCCAGACAATCAAAAGCGCCAGCATGACAACCGTGTAGGGAAATCCGCCGGTGACGACGAGATAAACGAAAGGTGCCGGCCAGAGGAATCTGCAAAGACTTCGTTGCGGATCGAGAGCCCTTTCCAATCCCCACCACGCCCATGGCAACCAGGCGAATGCGCCGAGCGCGCCAAACCAATCGGTGGCGCCCCAACAAATAATCCAGCCATTCAGAGCGGCGACCAGCGCGACCAACATCGACAACG
>WNGI01002009.1_pt1 | contig 17368 bp, 17 predicted proteins | sample 5400621 | NCBI WGS metagenome assembly WNGI01 (sample SAMN13153374, study PRJNA577476) | soil metagenome | isolation source: 20 cm soil or saprolite under Garry oak tree replicate 1 | place: USA:California | collected 2016-06-15 | reverse complement strand
CGGGCCAGGTACCGCTCCGGACCGCTCCGGGCCGCACAGGCCGGCCGCATGAGTGTTGCCTGGTTGCACCGGCCGGTCAGGTCCCCGTCCGGGCCTCCACGTCGGCGAGCGCCGGGATGATGTCTCGACCGTAGATCTCGAGCATCTCCTCCTCATCGCCATTCATCAGGTAGACATTGAACTGATCGACACCGACTTCGGCTAGCCGCCGAAGCTTGGCCAGGTGATCGTCGACTGAGCCGATCACGCAGAACCGGTCGGTCACCTCGTCACCGACGAAGCCCGCATTCGACGAGCCGACCTCGGCATGGTGGAGGTAGTCGTAGCCAGTCCGATCCCGGACATACCCCGTCAGCGAATCGGGCAACTCCTCGCGCGGGTACTTGTTGACGAGATCGACGACGTGGTTGCTGACCAGGGCCGGGAACCAGCGTGTCCGGTCCCGACAGTCGTCCAGCTCACCGACGTGAGCCGGCGCCGCCGCCTGGACCCGGACGGACCCGGCCGGTCGACCCGCCGCGACCTCCGCGGCCCGGATCTGGCCGACGAACCAGGCGACCAGGTCGGGATCGGCGAGCTGGAGGATCACGCCGTCGGCAATTCGGCCCGTCATCGCGAGGGCCATCGGACCGTAGCCCGCGACCCAGACCGGCAGCGTCCAGTTGCCGGTCCAGGGTAGGCGTAGCTCGGTTCCTTCGTATGTGACCGATCGGCTCTCGACGAGACCCTTGATCGCGACGATTGCCTCCTCCAGGGTCACCATCGTCGTCGGTGGCTTACCGAGGACGCGCCGCGCGGAATCGCCGCGGCCGATGCCGAGATCCATCCTCCCGCCCGACAGCTCGTCGAGGACGGCAAGCGCCGACGCCGTGACCGACGGTTCGCGTGTCGCCGGGTTCGTCACGCATGTGCCGAGGCGCATCCGATTGGTCGCCTGGGCCATCAGCGTCAGGAGGACGTACGGCTCGCGCCAGAGAACGTGGGAATCGAACAGCCAGCCGTATTCGAAGCCAGCCGCCTCGGCGCGCCGGGTCAGGTCGATCGTCCGCTCGAGGCTATGGTCGGGCTTGAGGGTGAAACCGAACTGCATCTGGGTTGAGACTCTCCGGCCTGGGGAATTCTTTGGCGGTGCAATCAGTGGCGGGGCGAGAGGCGAGAGGGTACACCCGGCACCCTGCCGCATGGCCGAATCGCGCGGTTCCGTCGCCCCGCGGCGTCTGTTACTCGGCTCGTGGTCCTGGAGCCGCCGATCGCCCGAATTCGAACGCCGGCCAAAGTCGACTCCCTTTGACCCAGCTAACTCCGGATTCGGATTCCGAATCCGGACCAACGCTCACCGATGGAAGTGAATTCTCGCGGCGATACCGGAGCAGATTGGCCTTCGGATTGCCCGGGAACGAGCCGCCGACACAGACCGGGAACGAGCCGCCGACACAGAGAGGCGCGGCTCGATCGGTCTCCTCCAGCCGCTCGAGCCGCGCCGTCAGTCATATATCGCGCGGGACGCGAAAAGGTTCACCCTGGCCGCGGTCGGCCACCGCAATTGGCACCCTCAGCGTCCAATGGTCACTCGCGCACCGCAGGCAAACGCGGAGCTCCTCTCGCCTGGCTGTCGCGAGGCGTCGCGCCCCACACGCCTAAGGTCGGACGAGATCGTCGTATGCGTCCGGGCGGCGATCTCGGTAGAACTGCCACGTCTGGCGGACCTCGGTGATCTTGTCGAGGTCCATGTCCCGGACGATCAGCTCCTCATCGTGGGCCGATCCCAGCTCGCCGATGAACTGGCCGCGCGGGTCGACGAAGTAGCTCTGGCCGTAGAAGTCGTCGTCGCCGATCTCCTTCTCGATCCCGACCCGGTTGATCGTTCCGACGAAGTAACCGTTCGCGACCGCGTGCGAGACTTGCTCGATCCGCCACAGGTACTCGCTCAGGCCGCGTGACGTCGCGCTGGGGATGAAGACCATCTCCGCCCCGTTGAGCCCGAGCGCCCGGGCGCCCTCCGGAAAGTGGCGGTCGTAACAGATGTACACGCCGACCTTTCCGACCGCCGTCTCGAAGACCGGATAGCCGAGGTTGCCGGGCCGGAAGTAGAACTTCTCCCAGAAGCCCTTGACGTGCGGGATGTGCGTCTTGCGGTACTTGCCGAGGTACTTCCCGTCCGCGTCGATGACCGCGGCAGTGTTGTAGTAGATCCCCGATGCGGTCTCGTCCTCCTCGTACATCGGCACGACGAGGACCATGCCCGTCTGTTTCGCCAGATCCTGCATCCGCTTCGTCGTGGGGCCGTCGGGAATGAGCTCCGTGTAGCTGTAGTACTGGGCGTCCTGGACCTGGCAGAAATAGGGGCCGTAGAAGAGCTCCTGGAAGAGCATCACCTGGGCGCCCTGCTTGGCGGCATCGTGGGCCGCGGCTTCGTGCTTCTTGATCATGGATTCCTTGTCGCCGGTCCAGGTCGCCTGCAGGAGCGCCCCTCGGACGTTACGCGGCATCGTTTGTGCGCCCTCCACGTCTTGATCTCGGTGCGACTGAATGGTCGTCGGAAGAAGGCGAAGCGTACACCGGTGGGCGGGCCCGATCAGCGCTCCTGGCGGCCGTTCGAGGTCATGTCCGGGCGTGATCGCGGGCCGGCTGCAACGCGACTGGCATGACCGTCGGCCCTGCATGGGCGGTGCATGGGGCCTCCGCCGGGCGAGGATGTCGGCCCATGACCATGCTCGTCGACCGATCGCGCGCGCGCCCCCCGGATCAACCTGCCCCCGGAGCGGCTGGGCGACCCGCGGGCCAGGCAGCGGGGCTGAGCACCGCGGTTGGTCGCGCCATCGTTGAGGCAGCCAAGGCGGCGACGACCGAGGTTCGCCCACCGGCGCCGCTTGCTGTCGTCGTCGTACCGCCTCGGTCGGCCATCATCCGAAGCCGGATCCCGACGCTGGTGGGTTTCGCCGGGCTGGCCGGATTCGGTGCCCTCTTCGCCCTCGTTCGCGTCGGCAGGACCGCCGCCTTCGATGCCGCGCTCACCCTCCGGATCCAGGCATCTCGCAATCCCGCGCTCAACGAAGTGATGCGTGCCGCCTCGTGGCCCGGCTTCCCACCCCAGAGCCGGATCATCCAGCCATTGATCATCGGGTCACTCGTTGCAGCCAGGCTGCGTGTCGAGGCCGTCGGCCAGACACTGGCCTGGGGCACCGCTCTCGTCTCGACGGTCGTCAAAGGCTTCATGGCCCGGGCACGACCCGTGGCCGGCAACGACCTGCGGGTCGTCGCGGCGCCGCTCGGCGGTTCCAGCTTCCCGAGCGGGCACGTCCTGACATACGTCGGGGTCTATGGCTTCCTTGCGTTTCTCGCCGCGACCCTCGTCCGCCCGGCCGCGCTCCGGCGACTGCTCGTCGGCTTCTTCGTCGGGCTCGTCGGGCTTGTTGGTCCGAGCCGGATCCAGCAGGGCCATCACTGGCCAACCGACGTGACGGCCTCCTACCTGCTCGGTACCAGCTATCTCCTGGGCGTCGTCGCTATCTACCGGCGACTCAAGGGCCGGCGCGTCGCGTCCACCTCGTGAATGACGGCGCGCCGCGCGGGCCGATCCGGGTCATCTTCAACGTCTCGGCGGGCTCCAAGGGCGGCATCCTGACGAACGGCGCGAGGAAGACCGACATCGAAGCCGTGCTCGATCACGTCGGTCTCGAGGCCGAAGTCCTCGAGAGCGTCTCCGTCAGCGAGACACGCCGCCTGACCGGCGAGGCGGTCCAGCAGGGATATGCGGCCGTCGTCGCAGCCGGTGGCGACGGCACGATCGGTGCCGTCGCAACGGAGCTGCTCAATTCGGGGACGGCTCTCGGGGTGCTGCCCCACGGGTCGATCATGAACATCCCGCGGATGCTCGGCATCCCGCGCGACCTGGCCGGCGCGGCCGCCGTTCTCGCACGCGGCGTCGTACGACGAATCGACGTCGGAGAGACACGCGGCGGCCCGTTCTTCGAGGTCGGTTCGGTCGGCATGAACGCCGCGATGTTCCGTGAAGCGCAGCGGTTCGAATCCGGCGATCGGAAGTCGATTCCCCGGACGATCTGGGCTGCGATTCGATATCGACCGGCCAGGATGCAGATCGCGCTCGAGGAGCGGGTGGTCCGGACGCGCGCCCTCGCGGTGACCGTCGCAAACGGTCCGTATACGGGCGCCGGGATGACGGTCGCCCCCGACGCGCGCGTCGACGATGGTCGCTTCGACGTCACGATCTTCGAGCACTTCTCGAAATGGGAGCTGATCCGGCACCTCGGGTCGATCGCCTTCGGGCGACGCAGGTACGTCCCGCATGTGTCGACCTACCGATCGGCATTTGCTCGAATCTCGAGCGTGAGCCCGCTCCCGGCGCGGGCCGACTCACGCGACCTCGGGACGACACCTGTCGAATTCCGGGTCCTGCGGGCCGCGCTGCCGGTAATCGTCTCGCCGGACGGGCCACCGAAGGGCGCTCGATCGGGCTGACGACCCGAATCGGCCACGCCGACGATATCGGTGAGGTCGTTCCGGCCGGCGCAGCCGACTATTTATTGCACTGGGGTTTCCGTCGGGCCGATCAGCTCTTCTTCTTGTCGCCGCGGTCGCCCTGGCCCTTCGGGACGACGGTCTTCGCGCGCGTCCGACGATCGGTGGCAGGCGACCGGCCGACCTCGGTCGATTCCTTGAACCGACCTTGCTCGTCGCGTCGGACGAATCGCTTGTCGGTGCCGGTATCGATGCGCTCGCGCTGCTGCGGCATGGTGATCTCCTTGTGCGTCCGGCCACCGTAGGCTCCGTAGCCTCGGCGATGGCTCGCCCTGACCGCGGAAGTCGTTGCATGCCGGTTGCATCGGCATGACGCCTCGGCACATCCGTCGAATGCCGACTGGCCTCGATCGTCCGAATCCCAACGCCAGCCAAAGTCCCATCGATTTCGCCTTGTTCGTCCGAAAGTGGATTCCGATCTCGGAGCATCGAGCCGGGCGAAAGTGATTTCCGGCGGCGTTCAATCTCGGAGCAATTCGCACGCGGGAGGCGCCAGGACGGCGATCGGGAGGGGCTCGGGTGCTGTACTCTCGCGATCATTCAGAGGGGCGCGCGGACCGGGCGAGGCCATGCCCAGCCGTCGCAGCGGCCGGTCACGCGAGCCGGTCCTCGCAGCACGGCCGGCCAGGCCGAAGAGGTGGACGATGGGCATCAGCACCGCACCCGGGCAGATGACGAGCGAAGAGATCGTCGCCCTCTCCCGCGAGCACACCTTCTTTTCGTGGTCGGCCCAGGGCGCGATCGACCCGATCGCCATCGATCGAGCGGAGGGCGTCTACCTCTACACCCCCGAGGGTCGCCGGATCCTCGACTTCAACAGCCAGCTGATGTCGGTCAACATCGGCCACGGGGACCGACGGGTCATCGACGCGATCACGGCCCAGGCGACGAAGCTCCAGTATGTCCAGCCGGCGTTCGCGACCGAGCCGCGGGCGCGCCTCGGGGCGAAGCTCGCCGAGATCCTCCCCGGTGACCTCGACAAGGTGTTCCTGACCCTCGGCGGGGCGGAGGCGATCGAAAACGCGATCAAGATCGCGCGCGCCTTCACCGGCCGCCACAAGATCCTTGCCCGGTATCGCTCGTACCACGGAGCGACACTCGGGGCGATGACCCTGACCGGCGACCCGCGACGCTGGGCCAACGAGCCCGGCATCGTCGGTGTCGTCCGCTACCCGGACACCCATCGCTGGGGTGAAAAGGAGCCGCGACCGGCAGCCGAAAGCCTCCAGGGCCTGGAGGATGTCATCCGCTACGAAGGCGCCCACACGATCGCGGCGATTTTCCTCGAGACGATCGTCGGGACGAACGGCATCCTCATCCCGCCCGACGGCTACGTCCAGGGCGTCCGCGAGATCTGCAACCGTTACGACATCCTCATGGTCGCCGACGAGGTGATGGCCGGCTTCGGCCGAACCGGGCGCTGGTTCGCGGTCGACAACTGGGACACCGTCCCGGATCTGATGACGATGGCCAAGGGCCTGACCTCGTCGTACCTGCCGCTCGGCGCTGTCGCGATGAATCACGAGATCGCGAGGCATTTCGACACGAACTTCTACTACGGCGGCCTGACCTACAGCAGCCACGCCGTCAGCTGCGCCGCGGCCCTCGCCAACATCTCCGTATACGAAGAGGACGGGCTGCTCGAGAACTCGCGACGTCTCGGCGAGGTCATGCGCGACCATCACGAGCGGCTGTACGCGAAGCACCCGTCCGTCGGGGTTCACCGGAACCTCGGCCTGTTCGGGATCATCGATCTCGTCCGAAGCCGCGAGCCGTTCACGCCGATGACGCCGTTCAACGGGACTTCCGACGAGATGAAGGCCGTCGGCAAGTTCCTCCGCGACAACGGCGTCTACACGATGATCGCCAATAACTCGATCCACACCAACCCGCCGCTGTGCATCACCGCCGAGCAGCTCGCCGAGGGCTTCGAGGTCATCGATCGGGCGCTTGACGTCGCCGACCAGGCGGTCACGGGCCAGTAGATGACGAGCGCGGCGGCGTCGACCCGCGGCGCCTTCGGTCGACGCCCGACGGTCGCGCCCGCCGGCAGCAACCGGCGCTCGGTCCTGACGTTCGCTCTCGTCGCGCTCGCCATCCTCATCGTCTGGGAGGCCCTCAAGTTCATTGGCGGCGTACCGTGGCGGGCACCCGGAGCAGGCCCCGGCTCGCCGGCGATCTGGAACCCGCCGTTCCGCCTGCCGTTCGCGAACGACCTGAATCTGCCCCACGTCTGGAACATCGTCCTCGCCTTCGGCCAACCGTGGCAGCGTGGCGCAGACCGGAACGTCGCCCAGTTCCTCTTCGACGCGGCGCTCTATACCTGGCGCGAGGCGTTGATCGGGTTCGCCCTCGGTGCACTCCTCGGGCTGGCCCTTGCCACCGCGTTCGTCCACTCGCGTCTGCTCGAGCGGGCTTTCGTGCCGTACGTCATCGCCAGCCAGACCGTGCCGATCATCGCCCTCGCGCCAATGATCGTCTTCGCCTTCGGGGCGAACGTCACCTCCGTGGTCATCATCACGACCTACCTGACGTTCTTTCCCGTGACGATCGCGATGATCCGCGGCCTGCGCTCATTCGACCCGCGGGCGATGGAGCTGATGCGTTCCTACGCCGCATCACGGCTGGCGATTTTCTGGAAGCTGCGCCTGCCCGCATCGCTGCCGTACCTCTTCACCGCTCTCAAGATCTCAGCAACCGCGAGCATCGTGGGGGCGATCATCGGCGAGGGCCCGGGCGGCATCAGCGACGGCCTCGGGCGCGTGATCATCACGTTCAACCAGTACTACATCACCGGGCCCGAGAAGCTGTGGGCGTCGATCGTCGCCGCGGCGATCCTCGGGATCACGTTCTTCCTCTGCGTCCGCGCGGTCGAGGTGCTGGCCCTCCGCGGCCGGCCACGGGCGGCGGAGGGATGACGATGCCGGCTCAACAGTGGGGGTTCGAATGACGGTCTCCGACAAACCTGTCGTCCAGCTCCAGGGCGTCGACAAGGTCTTCGGCGGCGGCGACCAGCCGGCGACGACAGCCCTCGAGGAGATCGACCTTGCCATCCGCTCGGGCGAATTCGTCTCGCTCATCGGCCCGTCGGGCTGCGGCAAGTCGACCCTGCTGCGGATCATCGGCGACCTGATCTCCCCGAGCGGCGGCACCGTCGTCGTCAACGGCAAGCCGGCCGATCGAGCGCGTCGCGACCGGGATTACGGGATGGTCTTCCAGGCGCCGGTCCTATTCGAATGGCGGACAGTCGAGGACAACGTCAAGCTGCCGCTCGAGATCCAGGGTGCCGGCAGCGCGAAACGGACGGCGCGGGCGAAGGAAATGCTCGAGCTCGTCGAGTTGGGAGACTTCCTCGGCCACTACCCCTACCAGTTGTCAGGCGGGATGCAGCAACGCGTCGCAATCGCCCGCGCGCTCGCCTTCGAGCCGGCGATCCTGTTGATGGATGAGCCCTTTGGCGCGCTCGACGAGATGACCCGCGAGCGGATGAATTCCGAAGTGCTCCGGATCTGGGAACGGACCGGCACGACCGTGATCTTCGTCACCCACTCGATCCCGGAGGCCGTATTCCTCTCGTCGCGGGTCGTCGTCATGAGCGCCCGGCCGGGCCGGATCACGAAGGTCATCGACGTTGACCTGCCTCGGCCGCGCAACGAGGACACCCGAGAGACACGCCGCTACTTCGAGCTCGTCACGGAGGTCCGCGAGGCGCTCCGCCGGCGAAGGGGCGGCGACAACCCCGAGGAGGCACCGCCCGACTCCGACATTAGCGGGCTCGGCTCGGTCGACCGGACCATGGCCGAAGGCGCCGTCGGGTGAGCGCGACCGCCGGCAGCATCGCGAGTCAGGGTTCTGCGCGCGGTTCGGGCGGCGGGCGGCCCGCTCGATGGGCGCGGACCGTCCGCTTCTACCTGCCGGCGGTGATCGTCTTCGTCGGTGGCCTGGTCCTGTGGGAGCTGCTCGTCGGGGTGGCCAATATCCAGGCCTTCATCTTCCCGAAACCGTCGGCAATCGTTGCCGCTCTCCAGGCCAACTGGGGCCAGGGCACCTACGCCCTAGCCCCATCGGCGCAGGCCACCCTTGTCGAGGCGGTCGGCGGGCTGGCGATCGGGACCATCGCGGGGGTCGTCGTCGCCTTCGCGACGGCCCGCTGGATCAGTGCCCGGGCAGCGCTGCTGCCGCTGGCGGTGGCGGCCAACGCGATCCCGATCATCGCCTTCGCGCCACTGATGAACAACTGGTTCGGCGTCCTCAGCCCGCTGTCGAAGATGATGATGGCGGCGATCCTCGTCTTCTTCCCGGTGATGGCCAACGTCACCCGCGGTCTCGTCCAGGTGGAACCGGCGGCGCTCGAGCTGATGCGATCGTATGCGGCCACCGAGTGGACCGTTCTCCGCAAGGTCCGGATCCCGAACGCGCTGCCATTCTTCTTCACGGCGCTCCGGTTGGCGGCCACGCTCAGCCTCATCGGGGCGATCGTCGGGGAATATTTCGGCGGCGCGTCCCTCGTCCTCGGGCGAATCATCGTCCAGAGCGCCAGCGCTCTTCGGTTCGACGTGACATGGGCCGCGATCGTGCTTGGTGCGGCCACCGGCATCGTCTTCTATCTCGTCATCGTGATCATCGAGCGGGCCGTCATGCCGTGGCATGGATCGCTACGAGGAAGCGATTCCTGAGGGGCACCGAGGAGGTATCGTTTCGCAGGTCCCGGGCAGTCGATCGCCCGCGATGGAGGAGGCCCCCTCACGGGGTGAAGGAGAGAGAACATGAAGATCAGACCCGTCTTCGCCATGGCGGCGGCGGCGGCCGTGGTGTTCGGCGCGTGTTCCGGCGCGGCCAGCCCAGCCCCCGCCTCGCAGGCGCCGGCGTCGGTTGGCGCCTCGACCGCACCGACCTCGGCCGCATCGGCGGCTCCGTCCACGGCAGCGGCGGCCCCGGCCACCGTCAAGCTCCAACTGCAGTGGGTCCCGCAGGCCCAGTTCGCCGGCTACTTCGCCGCCGAGAAGCAGGGCTACTTCGCAGCCGAGAACCTGACCGTCCAGATCGTCCCGGGCGGCCCGGACGTGGTGCCCCAGGCCGTCGGCTCACAGCCAACCGGCCCCGAGTTCACGATTTCCTGGGTGCCGAAGGTGCTCGAGGCACGTGAGGGCGGCTCGGACCTCGTCGATATCGCCCAGATCTTCCAGCGCTCCGGGACGTTGTCGGTGTCCTGGAAGTCGAGCAACATCACCGCGCCTGAGGGCTTCGCCGGCAAGAAGGTCGGCGTGTGGGGCTTCGGCAACGAATTCGAGGTCACAGCCGGCGCGCTGAATGCCGGTCTCACGCCTGGCCTGGAGAACGGCGGCAAGGCCGACAGCCAGTATCAGAAGGTCATCCAGCCGTTCGACATGACCCTGCTTCTGTCGAAGCAGATCGACGTCGCCGAGGCGATGATCTACAACGAGTACGCTCAGGTGCTCGAGGCGACGAACCCCGAGACCGGCGCGCTCTATTCGCCGGACGATCTCAACATCATCAACTGGAACGATTACCGCGTGGCGATGCTCCAGGACGCGATCTTCGCCCGCAAGTCGTGGCTCGACAAGACGGGCAACCGCGACATCGCGGTCCGCTTCGTCCGGGCCTCGCTCAAGGGTTGGATGTACTGCCGCGATCACGCCGACGATTGCGTCAAGTACACGACAGACGCCGGCAGCCAGCTCGGTACCGGGCATCAGACCTGGATGCTGAACGAGGTCAACGCCCTGATCTGGCCGTCGCCGCTCGGCGTCGGCGTCCTGGACCCGGTCTTCTGGGGCCAGACGGTCAAGGTCTCCAAGAACGCCGGGGTCATCAAGAACGATCCGTCGATCGATGCCTACGACCCGACGATCGCGGCCGATGCCCTCACCTCGATCACGGGCGCCGACACGAAGGGCGAGAGCTTCAAGAAGGGGACCGTCACGGTGACGCCGGGCGGCAACTGACCCCGGTTTCTCGCAGACGCGCAACGGGCCGGCCCACGAGGGCCGGCCCGTTGATTCGTGGCGGGCCGGTGCCGCTTGCGGCGCCGTTGGCCACGGACGGTGCGGCCGATGTCGACGGCCCGGCGTCCGCGCCGAGCCTCTGGTCCGGGTTGCCAAACTTCATAGACTTGGAGTCGTACCAGACCTTCGCTCACCGAAAGGCCCGGTCTTCCCGGCTCCGCCCATCAGCGTGGGGTCCCATCGCACGGCCACCTGTGCCGCGCGGCCGGGAGACGAAGCCCCGCCTCCGGCCGCAACCGAGAAGGAGCCCGGATGCCCGCCCACATCCGCCGCCTGAGCACCCTGCCGCTGCTGCTCGTGCTGTCGATGGCGTCGAGCGTCGCCCCGGCGCCAGCTAATGCGGGTTGGGACGGCTATACCCGAGATCTCTACTTCGCGGCCGGGTACGAGCGCCAGGTCGATAGCCGGACGTGCACGGCCGCCGGCACGGCGATGATGATGAACTTCATCGCTCGGCGCGATCTCGGGCTCAACCAGCTGTCGATCCTGCGATTCGAGCAGCCTCGCGATGCCCTCAACGACCGGATACAGCGAGGCTCGGACCCGCTCGGCTGGTCCAGGGCCGCCACCTACTGGTCGCGGTACACGGGCCGATCGACGATCTACGGCTGGGAGGCCTACGCCAGCGAATACTCGGCCTTGAAGATCGCCGCGGCGCGGATTGCCCGGTTCGGCAAGCCGGTCGGACTCGTCGTCCAGCATGGTCGCCATGCCGTCGTGATGACCGGTTTCAAGGCCACGCGCGATCCGAGCCACGGCGACTTCCGGTTGTTGTCGGTCTTCGTGAGCGATCCGTACGGCTCTCGGCACGTCCTTTATCCGGCGGCCGATACACCCCTGAACCGGTACCTCGAGCTCGACGCGACGACGATGTACGACCGGCTCTGGTACGGCAAATACATCATCGTCGCCCCGCAGAGCTGAGGCCGGCCTAACCCGGGCCCGCGCCGCCTCACCCGGGCGCGATCACGGTGCGCTGACCGTCACCTTCTGACCGAGCTTCGTGAACGTCAGGTTGAGCTCGATGACGATCTCCTGGAGCTGACCGGAGACGCGCCCGGTGCCCTTGACCGAGGCCGACCCGGAGATGGGACGGCCGGAATCGTCGATCAGGAGCTCGAGGATGCCGCTCGTGACCGTCTCCTGGCTCAGGTTCGTGGCCGGGATCAGGCTGGGGTGGAACGGAGCCGAGTCGATCTGGATCCGATGGACCGTCTTGCCGCCGGCCTTCTCCGTCCCAATGTATCGGACGTCGCCGACGACCTTGACGTGGGCGAATGGACTCATCGAGAACGCGGGCGTGAAGTTGGTGAACCTTCCCCAGCTCCCCCCGTTGAACCGGTACCACGCCTTGCCGTCGACATAGCGATGCTCGACGGTCGCGGTGCCATCCTGAAAGGTGAAGGCAGCCGTCAGGCGGTAGTCGGGCCCGGTCACGGCAAGGGCGCCTTTCACCGGGATCCGCGCCGTCGTGTGTCGGGAGAGGCCCTTGAAGGTCGCCTGGTACGCGAAGTTGCTCTTGGTCACGAGCTTGACGAAGGCCGCGATCGCGGCCTTTTGCGGAGCCGGCGGCGGACTCGTCGCCGGGCCGTGTGAAGCTGTCGGCGTCGAAGTCAGCGCCGGCGGGCTCGACTCGGCGACGGAGGACTGAGTCGGCTGCGTCGCCCCACAACCGCTGACGAGCGCAGCCAGCAGGACCGCGGTCACAAAGCGGGCGTGCCGTGGCGAGCCCGTGGCCGCGCGCACCTTTCGGCCGATCGTCGTCGTGGACCTCACACTGCCCTCCCGTCCCGCTCTCGGCGACCCGCCGCGCGGCTGCCGGCTCGCCCGACGGTATCACGGGGTCGGCCGGCGATCCGGGCCGCCGGGTCTGGCCCCGTCGCTAGAGCGTCGGTGGGAGGCCGAATGCGGGGAACAGCGACGGCCCGAATGTGGTGATCTCCGCGATCAGGCCGTTCTCGATCCGGAGGACGTCGAACTTGAACGCTCGATACTGCGTGTCGCCCGGCTGACGGAGGTAGCTCGCGGCCGTTGGCATCCGGTTCGCCAGCGTCGGCACGAGGCGCCACTCGCCTTCGCTGAGGGCCCGCTCGAGCAGCGGCCCGATCGTCTCGAGCCCCTCGAAGAGGTACGGGTACGGCGGCATCGTGATCCGGAGGTCCTGGGAGGCGATCGAGACGGCAAGCGCCGCGTCTCCCCGTTCATGGGCGTCGATGAAGCGCTCGAGCAGCGCCTGCTCCTCCACGCTCGGCTCGCCGACGGTCCACTCGGCGCGTCGCGCCGGCAGGTGCTCCTGCATCGTTGCCCGAGCTCGCTGGAGCGCGCTATTCGCGGCCGCGACGCTCGTCTCGAGGAGGGATGCGGTCTCGATTGCCGGCCAGCCGAGCACGTCCCGGGCGATCAGAGCAGCACGCTGCCTGGGCGGCAGGAGCTGCATCGCGGCAAGGAACGCGAGCTCGATCGTCTCCCGCTCGACGATGACGGCGTCAGGCTGGTCGTGGCTCGGCGCGACCTGATCCAGCAACGTGTCGGGGTACGGCTGGAGCCACGGCACGTCGGAAACGTTGTGGACCGTCGCCGGTCGGCGCGAGCTGCGGCGGAGCATGTCGAGGCAGACGTTCGTCGCGATGCGGTAGAGCCAGGCACGGAACAGCGAGCCGCCCTCGAAGCTGTCGCGGCTGCGCCATGCACGCAGGAGTGTTTCCTGCACGGCGTCCTCCGCCTCGTCGAACGACGCGAGCATCCGATAACAGTGGACGTGCAGCTCTCGCCGGTGACGCTCGGTGAGCTCCGCGAACGCCGGCCCCTCGCCGGCGATCGCGAGACTCGCCCCGTCAGATCGATCCATCGTGGCGATGGTACCGGTCATGCCGGGAGCTCCCCGCGCTTGACCTCCTGGACGAGCCAGGTGTTGCCGTCGGGATCCTTGAAGGAGATGAACGAGTTGTAGCTCTGCCGTTCTGGATCGGGTCCGGTCAGCTGGCCGCCCTCGCCGAAGTGGAACATCTCGCTGGCATCGACACCGCGCTCGACGAGCCCGTCGCGCGCGGAATCGAGGTCGGACACGCAGAGGTGCAGGCCATGGAGGGTACCGGGAGCCATCTCGGTGTTCTTCATGATCGCGATCGCGCAGGCCGAGCCTGGCGGTGTCATCTGCACGACGCGAAAGTCCTCGCCGGCGCTGTGGTCGACGAGAAGATCGAATCCGACCTGATCGCCGTAGAAAGCCTTGGCACGATCCACGTCCGATACGGGAACGACCACCAGTTCAAGCGTCCAGTTCACGATGAGTCTCCTTGCTGCGATCGGCTGGATCGCCGACCTTCTGCGACGTGTAACGCCGGCCCTCGCCGAGACTCATCGGTGGTGCGATGAGACCGCCACGGGTAAACCCAGCCGCGCTCAGATCCAAGGGTTGACATTGCGCTGCACCCGGCGTAGATTACCGATAGGTTATATAACCAAGAAGTGACAGAAGAGATGCAGCAGCCCGATCCACTCAGCGCAACGTTCGCCGCCCTTGCCGATCCGACCCGGCGGGCGATCCTGGCCCGTCTCGCCCAGGGCGAGGCCTCGGTCAAGGATCTGTCCGCGCCCTTCGACATGAGCCAGCCCGCGATTTCCAAGCATCTCCGTGTGTTGGAGCGGGCAGGGCTGATCGAGCGGGGCCGGCAGGCGCAGTGGCGACCGCGACGTCTTCGGGCCGGGCCGTTGCGGGACATCGCGGACTGGGTCGACCAATACCGCCGACATTGGGAGGAGAGCTTCGAACGCTTGGACGCCTATCTACGTGATCTACAGGAAACTCAGGGGCAGGGAAAGGGAGACGACGATGACCGCGACGCGAATCGACCGGGGTAGCACGAAGACGACGACCGTCTACTCGGATGGCGGGGACCTGACGTTCGAGCGCACCTTCGATGCACCGCGCGAGCGGGTCTGGAAGGCCTTCACGGACCCGGAGCTGGTTCCACGCTGGTGGGGTCCCCACGGCACCACGACCACCGTCGTTGAGATGGACGTGCGGCCGGGCGGCACCTGGCGGTACGTCAGTCGGGCATCCGATCGCGACGACGTGACGTTCTACGGCGAGTATCTCGAAGTCGACCCGCCGAAGCGCCTCGAGTGGACCTTCATGTTCGACGTCGAGGGCGTCGGCCCCATGGGCGGTCCCGAGACCTTCACCTTCGACGAGGTCGACGGGAAGACGAAGGTCACTTCGGTCGGGCACATGGGATCGGTCGAGGCGCTCGAAGGCGCACTGGCCAGCGGCATGGTCAAGGGCGCGGTCGAGACCTGGGATCGCCTCGCGACCCTGCTCGCCAAGGGCTGACGAACCCTCGGGCCGGGCATCACCGAGTGGGGTGCCCGGCTTTTCCATGCACGACCTGTCGGCTCTCCGACAGGTCGATAACACCTCCACCGGGTCGAGCGTCCTCGGATCGGCAGGAAAACGTCCGATCGATTCAAAAGGGGGCGCTCAATGATCGGAATATGGCAACGGTTAGCCGTCGTGGCGGCCATCGTCACGGTCGCCGCGGGCTGCAACGCTCCGGCCCCAGCGAGGACGTCGCCGGTCACAGGCAGTGGCGTGGCGGCAGTCGCTGCGCCAAGCACGGCCGGCGACTTCCCTGGGAGTCCGGCCCCATCGCCGATCACCTTGCCAAGCGAGACCGTTTCACCGACACCGCATGCCTCGCCTCGGCCCGCCCCGGCCGCCGTAGCGGCCTGGTCGAAGCCGGCGCTCATCCGACGCGGCCCATGCAGCAGCCTCACGGCCGCGATCGACACTGCGGGCCATTATCACGTCGCCGCCGTCTGCGACGGCGGGATTCGCTACTTGACGTCAGACGATGGCAAGGCTTGGAAGGAGACCTGGTTCGTTCCGCCGATCGACCGTCTCGAAGTCGACCCACAGCTCACGCTCGACGGGGACACCGTCTACCTGGCGTACAACCGGCTTGCTCCGACGGATGGCGGTTGCGGCGACGACGGGCTGCGGGATATCGGCGTCTACACGCGATCCCGCCATCTCCCGAACGGCTCCTGGTCAAGCCCGGTCCGGGTCGGAGGGAAGGCCGATCGCGTCCAGTCGTTCCGCGTCGACGATGGTGTCCTCCACCTCACCATCACGACGGACGACGGCAGCGGACCGCTCTACTACGAATCCCAGGCGGGTCTGGTGGTCAGCGAACTCCTCATACCGAATGCCGTGTCGACATCGCTCCGCGTCGGGGACGACGGTCATCCCAGGATCGCGTACGCAACCGGCCACGCGATCCGGTATGCCCGCGTTGACGGCGCAAAGTTGGCGATCGAGACCGTTGCCGCCAGGGACAAGACGAACCTGACGTCGCCGTCATTGGTCCTGGGTCCGGGCGACCGGGCGTACATGATCTGGACCCAGACCACCGACGGCGGCGGTGGGTGTGTCTCGCCCGAACCGGGTCCCCTCGACGGGCTCTACTTCGGGACGGATGCCAGTGGTCGATGGACGACCACCAGGCTGAGCCGAACGCCGGGTGAAGCGTCGCTCACGCTCGACCCGTCATCCGGACGGGTAGAAGTTGTCGTCAAGAACGGACCCGTGTTGACCGAGTTCAGCTCGGTTGGCGGCGACAGTTGGGCCTCCAGGAAGATCCCCGGTACGGAGTCGATGGGCAACGCTCTGATCCGCGTGAACCCGAACACCCACGGCAACGGCATCTTCGCGCTGAAATGGGACGAGAACGGAAGCGACATCTACATCCTGACGAGGCACTGAACCCAACCTGGTCCGGCCCGGCTCAGGCCGGGAGATACCGTTGGCGCAAGGCAGCCGTCATATGCGCGGCTGGTGGTGAAGGTAGGTCCTTTCGCGGCATGACGCTCGAGCCCCGCTCGCGTAGTGAATCCGGCTGGGATTGCGGACTCATTGCTTTCACCGCGCTACCCGCTGCGCACGAAGTGGCTTGGCGAACCCGCATCTCGCTCAGGTGCCGAAACCGTCACCGGGTGGGCGGTGGCCGCGATCTTGAGCCACACCCGGGCGGACTTCTCAGTGACCTCGTTGGAGCGCGACAGGCGCCGCCGGGCTGAGCTGGGCCAACGCGTGCTCGACGACTCGGTGCGTGCCAGCTTCACGGCGGCGGACCAGCGGCGCTGTGGAGCCCGCGCCGATGAGCCGGCTGCTCGCGGGTTATCCCGTCGTCTCGAGCAGGCGTCGCGGTGCTAGCGTCCACGGCATGAAGTCGATCCGCCTCACGTTCCTCGCGCTGGCGATCCTCGCCGCCTCGGCGGTCGCGGGCATCGAAGCGTACGCGGCCGGCGTCGTGGACCCCGGGTTCACGTACGGCTTCTTTCGCGACGAGGCCGGACAGCAGATTCTAGTCGTCGCGTCGGTGCGTCCCGGCGGCCTCGCCTGGCACGAGGGTGTGGAGCCCGGGTTCATCGTTCTGAGCCTGGACCTGTCCGTGAACGGCGGCGGGATCGATGTGCAGGTAAACACCCCGCCCGGAGCGGTGGAGGCCCAGCTCGTCGCCGCGGCGGCGATGCCGTACATGGTCTACATGGCCAAGCCAGGCGAGCTGACGTCACCTGACTACCTCGGGTCGCAGGTTTTCGAGCCCATTCGGGCCATCGCCCGACTCGAATCGAGCGCGCTGGCGCTCATCGCCGCCGCCCTGCTCTGCCTCGCAAGCCTCCTCTGGCTCGGCTACCGCAGGCTCGCCCGCAAGCCGGCCATGGGCGTTGAGGCGCCGCTCCTCGCCGCAGCCGCCTCGCCGCTATTCCTGCTGCCCGCGTACCTCACGCTGACCCCGCTC
>WNGI01002008.1_pt1 | contig 17369 bp, 4 predicted proteins | sample 5400621 | NCBI WGS metagenome assembly WNGI01 (sample SAMN13153374, study PRJNA577476) | soil metagenome | isolation source: 20 cm soil or saprolite under Garry oak tree replicate 1 | place: USA:California | collected 2016-06-15 | reverse complement strand
GCTATCCGGGCGAGCGGCTGGCGATTATGTTGGATGATTGCGCGGCGTCGGTGCTTGTCAGCGAGTCGGCCTTGTTGGCGCGGCTGCCGCACCGTGGTCGGCGATTGCTGTTGCTCGATCGCGATTGGTCGGGGATCGCGGGTGAGCCCGGGCAGCCGCCCGCGCTCACCCACTCGCCCGAGCAGCTCGCCTACGTGATCTACACCTCCGGCTCGACTGGCAGACCGAAGGGGGTCGAGATCAAGCACCGCTCGGTCGTCAACCTCCTCACGCACATGCGGAAAGAGCCGGGTCTCGGCGGGCGCGACGTCTTCGTGAACCTCACCACCCCCGCATTCGATCTGTCCGTTCCGGACTGGTACCTATCGCTCGTCTGCGGCGCGCGCCTCGTCGTGCTTCCGCGGGAAATCGTGATGGACGGCGAACAGCTCGCCCGGCGCTTCGAAGAGGTCGGCGCGACATTCCTGCAGGCTACGCCGACGACGTGGGGGATGCTCGTGGACTCCGGGTGGCGAGGAGCGGCCGGGCTCAAGATCGTGTGCGGCGGCGAGCCGCTCTCCCGGGCCCTAGCCGAGGCCCTCCTCGAGCGCGGCGAGTCAGTCTGGCACATGTACGGGCCGACCGAGACGACTGTCTGGTCGTCGATCATCCGCCTCGAAAGCGGAGAGGGGCCGCCGCCGATCGGAGGTCCGATCTCGAACACGACCTTCTCTGTCCTGGACGAACGTCGGCAGCTCGTGCCCGACGGGGTGCCCGGGCAGCTCTACATCGGTGGAGACGGGCTCGCCCGTGGCTACCGGAACCGTCCGGCACTCACGGCGGAGAAGTTCATCGGCGACCCCTTCGACCGGCTCAGCGAGCAGAAGCTCTACGCGACCGGCGATCTCGTTCGAAGGCGAGCGAGCGGCACTTTGGAGTTTCTCGGCAGGCTCGACCATCAGGTAAAGATCCGGGGCTTCCGCGTCGAGCTCGGGGAGATCGAGGCCGGGCTGAACGCCGAGCCGCGGGTCGTCCGCTCCGCCGTGATTGTCCGCGAGGACTCTCCGGGGGATAGGCGGCTCGTTGCCTACCTCGTCCTCCAAGACGGTGAGGCGCCGAACCCGGCCGAGCTGCGCGGGGCGCTGGCCCGCCGTCTGCCCGCGCACATGCTGCCGGGTGCTTTCGTGTTCCTCGACGCGCTTCCGACCAGCGCCAACGGCAAGATCGACCGTGCCGCGCTGCCCGCCCCGGACGAGCTGAGGCCCGAGCTCGACCGTCCGTACGCCCCTCCGCGGACACCCGTCGAGGAGATCATCTCGGGTGCGTGGGCAGAGGTGCTCGGTCTCGAGCGGGTCGGCATCGACGACGACTTCTTCCAGCTCGGAGGCAACTCACTGCTCGCGACTCAGGCCGTCACGCGACTCAGGCGAGCCCTCAGCGTGCCGATCCCCCTCCGCGCCGTCTTCGAGCTTCCGACGCCGCGGCAGCTCGCGCGCGCCGCCGTGCACGCCCTCGCCGAGAGCCTGATCAGCCAGGAGGACGATCTGGCGACACTGCTGACAGAGCTCGAGCGCACCGAGGACGTCGCGCCGCAGTCGCCACGTGCTCGAGCGGCGGAGGTTGGCTCCTGATGGCCGAGCTCGGCCGGCGGATCGACAGCCTCTCCGCGGAGAAGCGCGCGCTACTCGAGCAGCGCCTGCTCCAACGGCGCCGGGCGGGCGTCGACGACGCGATCCCGCGACGCAATCAGGACGAGCCGGTCCCGCTGTCGTTTTCCCAGCAGCGGCTCTGGTTCCTCGACCAGTGGAGTCCGGGCGCGCCGACGTACAACGCAGCTCTGCCCATGCGGGTGCGTGGAGATCTCGACGTGGAGGCGCTGCGGTCGGCGATCGAACGCGTGATCGACCGCCACGAGGCGCTTCGCACCGTCTTCGCGGTCGAGCGCGGGCAACCGGTCCAAATCGTCCTCGAACGCGTCACGTTTGAACTGCCCGTGATCGACCTCCAGCACCTTCCGGTCGAGGATCGTGAGGGAGAGGCACAGCGGCTTCTGCGCGAGCAGGCCCGACGCCCGTTCGCTCTCGCCTCGGATCTGATGCTCCGGGCGACCTTGATCCGGCTTGCAGGGAACGAGCACATCCTCTCGTTCGAGGAGCACCACATCGCCTTCGACGGATGGTCGGACGGAATCATGTTCCGCGAGGTGGCTGAGCTATACGAGGCAAAGCGGGTCGGCCGCGAGCCCGATCTGCCGGAGCTGCCGATCCAGTACGCCGACTTCGCCCTCTGGCAGGACCGCCGTATGAAGGACGCATTGCTCGAGGAGCACTTGGGGTACTGGCGGCAGCAGCTTGCCGGAGCTCCGAGCGGGCTCAAGCTGGCGACCGACTTTCCGCGCCCACCGGTTCAAGGCTTCGACGGTCTGCACTACCACGTCTCGCTTGCGGAAGAGCTTGCCGCGGGCGTCCGTGAGCTTAGCCGCCGAGAGAGCGCGACCCCGTTCATGACGTTACTTGCGGCGTTCGCAGCTCTCCTCTACCGGACCACCGGTCAAGACGACATCCTCATCGGCAGTCCGATCGCCAATCGCAGGCGCCTCGAGCTGGAGGACCTGATCGGCTTCTTTTCGAACACGCTCGTGCTACGGATCAGGCTCGGTGGCAATCCCACGTTTCGCCAGCTGGTCTCTCGCGTTCGTGAGGTTGCGCTCGGCGCATACGCCCATCAGGATCTGCCCTTCGAGAAGATCGTCGAGGCGGTGGACCCGCTTCGCGACGCGAGCGTCAATCCGCTCTTCCAGGTCAACTTCCGGGTTCAGTCGGGATCGGGCACGAGTCTCCAACTACCGGATCTCGAGATCACGCCGCTCGAGCTCGACATCGGTTTCTCGCGGTTCGACCTTGCGCTCGAGCTCCAGCTTCGTGAGACCGCCGTGAAGGGGTATTTCGAGTACAACACGAAGCTCTTCCGGCCCGAGACGGTGCTGCACCTGGCGAGCGGGCTCGCGATGCTCCTCGAGCAGGCGCTCGACAGGCCCGACACTCCTTTGCTCGCACTCCACCTCCCGACGGCCGAGACGGCGCCCGCAGCCGGCCGAGGCCCGGCTATTCGGAGCTTCCGCACACGGGCAGAGCGGGCCGCTACGGGCACGACGACCAACAGCTAGGAGGCAGACGTGCAGGTCGAGAACACCCAGCACCACCAAACAGCGGGCTTCCGGCTCTCTCCGCAACAGGAGCACCTCTGGCTCCTCGGCCCCGACGCGCCGGCCTCTCGAGCTCAGTGCGCGTTGCTCGTGGAAAGCGTCGACGCGGCGGCGCTGCGGAGCTCGCTCCGCAGCGTGGTTCAGCGCCACGAGGCCCTGCGCACGACCTTCGCGCATCAGTCCGGCCTCCGCTTTCCGTCGCAAGTGGTCCACGACGCGCTCGAGCCCTCCTGGGAGGATCGGACGGCGGACGACGACACCCTTCTCCGGGAACCCGAAGCGCTGGACGAGCTCTTGACGACGGAGGCTTGCGTTCCGCTCGACCTCGAGCGCGGCCCGCTCGTCCGCGCCGTCCTCATCGCGCTCACCGACGACCGCAGCTTGCTCGTGCTCACCGCGTCCGCACTCTGCGCCGACACCGCCTCCTTGCTCATCATCGCTCGGGAGCTCGCAGTGACCGCGGCAGGGAGAGCCGACTCGCTGGAGGAACCACTCCAGTATGCGGACTTCGCCGAGTGGCGCAACGAGGTCTACTCGGGAGACGACGACGAGGCGAACGCGGGGCGCGCGTTCTGGAAAGAGCAGGACGCGGCCGCAGCGACGTCGCCGACCCTGCTCTTCGGCAGCGCAGTCGCCGGCCATGCCGAGCTCTCACCCTCTCGGGTCCCCCTTCGGGTCGATCCGAACGTCATCGCTGCCGTCGAGCGCGCCGCGTCGGACTTCGGCGCCTCGACCGCGCTCTTCCTCGAGGCCTGCTGGCACACCCTCGTGGCGCGCCTGACCGGGGAGACCGATCTGGCCATTTCGGGCGTGGTCGACGATCGACTGCACGAGGAGTTGCGCGGCGCCGTCGGCGCGTTCGAGCAATCGGTACCCCTCCGGAGCCGGTTCGAAGAGGAGACTTCGTTCGCCGAGGTGCTCGACCAGGTGCAACGCTCTCGCGGCGAGGCCGAGCGTCGGCAGGACTTCCTCTCGTCGGCTGACATGACGGGGCTCTCCGAGCGGCTGGCCTTGAGCTTCTGTGCGGTCGGGGACGCGCTCGAGTCTGCTCCCGGCTTGCCGCTGCTCACGGTCGAGGCCCTCTCCGGTCAATTCGGCGCCTGCGCGCTTCAGATGCGCTGGCGGAGGAGTGTCGACGGTTGGATGGGCGAGCTGCAGTACGACCCGGCCGCCTACTCGCGCAGAGACGCGGAGAGCATCGCCACGTGTTTCCGTGAACTGGTTGTCGGCGCGGTCAACGACCCGTCCGGCAGCGTCAGCGGGCTCAGACTGATGACGGACGAGCAGCGCGCGCGGGTCGTCACAGACTCGAACGCGACAAGCGCCCCTCTCCCAGAGACGTGCATTCAGTACATGTTCGAGGAGCAGGTCCGACGGACGCCGGAACGGCATGCCGTCTCCGACGAAGCGGGTGCGCTCACCTACGCCGAGCTCAACGGCCTGGCGAATCAGATTGCACGCGTGCTCCGCGAGCAGGGCGCCGGCCGGGACGTCGCAGTCGGCCTCTGCATGGACCGCTCCACGGACATGATCGTGGCGCTCCTCGGCATCCTGAAAGCTGGAGCCGCGTACGTCCCGCTCAACTTCGAGCATCCGGGTGCGCGGCTTGCCCATCAGCTGCGCGAGTCCGGCGCACCGGTCCTGATCAGTCAGGAGCGGTTGCTCGATCGGCTTCCGACCTTCGACGGAAAGATCCTGTGCCTCGACCGGGACTGCACGGTGCTCGAGGCCCACCCGAGCTCCGATCCCGAGCGGGTCAACGAGCCGAGTGACCGCGTCTACGTGATGTACACGTCAGGGTCGACTGGCCTGCCCAAGGGCGTCGAGGTCACTCACCGCAACCTCGTCAACTACACCATCGACATCGTCGGGCGGCTCGGCATCGACGAGACCGGCGACGGCCTCCGCTTCGGCGTTGTCTCGGCGATCAGCACCGACCTCGGCAACACGTGCGTGTTCCCGGCGCTCGTCTCCGGCGGCTGCCTGCATCTCGTGAACCCGGAGACCTCCATGGACGGCGGACGTTTTGCTGGAGAGGTCGAGCGCCGACCGCTCGACGTGCTGAAGATCACTCCCTCGCATCTCCGTGCGCTACTTACCACGAGCGGAGGTCGCTCGATTCTTCCCCGTCGGTGGCTGATCGTCGGCGGAGAGGCGATGTCGTGGGAGCTCCCCGAGGATGTCGCGAGAAGCGGCAGCTGCCGGGTCCTCAACCACTACGGCCCGACCGAGACGACCGTCGGCTCGTGCACGTTCGACGTCGGGACCGACGTGGAGTGGCGGCCGGAAACCGTCCCGGTCGGACGTCCGATCTCGAACACCTGCGTCTACGTCCTTGACAGCCACCTCGAGCCCGTACCCACCGGCGTTGCCGGAGAACTATGCATCGGCGGGACGGGTGTCTCCCGCGGCTACGTCAGCCAATCCGAGCAGACCGCGCAGGTGTTCGTGCCGGATCCGTTTTCTGGAGATCGGGACGGGCGGCTCTACCGGACTGGAGACCGCGCTCGCTTTCTGGCCGACGGAAACATCGAGTTCCTGGGTCGAATCGACTCCCAGGTGAAGATCCGCGGCTACAGGGTCGAGCCCTCGGAGATCGAGCTCGCGCTCGCGCGGCATCCCGCCGTGCGTCAGGCGGCTGTCGTTGCGCGAGAGGACGCACGTGGCGATCTCTGGCTCGTCGCCTATCTCGTGGCCGCGCCGGAGCCGAATGCGGAGGAGCTCCAAGCGTTCCTCAAAGAGACCCTGCCCGACTTCATGGTTCCTTCAACGTTCGTCACGCTCGAGGCGCTTCCATTCACGCCGGGCGGAAAGGTCGATCGTCGTGCGCTACCCGATCCCGCGTCCCTCCATTCGCAGAACAGGGAGCACGTCGCGCCGCGCACTCCGCTCGAGGAGGCACTTGCCGAGATCTGGGCCGAGGTGTTGGGAGTTGAGCGAGTCGGCGCCACCGACGACTTCTTCGCCCTCGGCGGCCACTCGCTGTTGGCGACACAGGTGGTCGCGCGCGTTCGGAGCGAGTACGCGGACATCCCCCTCCACAGCATCTTCACGGCTCCGACAGTGGAGCGCCTCGCCGAGGTTGTCCTCGAGGCCGAGCTCGATCAGATCGACGAGAGCGATGTGCTGGCCCTCGACTCGGCGGCCGGAGACGAGTCACAGTGAGGCAACTGATCGGCCGTAGCGTCTCGTGCGGCCTGCTCGAGCTCAGCGCGGACGGCGAGACATGACCGAGCCGGAACGACCGGCGAACGTGTCCGAGCTTTCCAAGGAAGCCCGTGCTCGCCTCGAGGACCGGCTGGTCAGCCGCCGCCGTGCCAACGGCCAATCCCTTGACCGGCGCACCGAGGAGGGTGGACCCCCGCTGTCGTTCGCGCAGGAGCGGCTCTGGCTCCTCGACCAGCTGTATCCGGAGACGCTGGCATACAACGTCACCAGGCTGCTGCGCGTGCCCTCGGCGATCGACGCCGGTGCGCTCAGGAGGGCGCTCCAGCGGTTGGTCGAGCGACATGAGGTTCTGCGCACATTGATCGCGGGCGACACCGAGGGACCGAGGGCCCACGTGCTCGAGGAGTTCGAGGTCGAGCTAGAGCTCCTCCACCTCGAGGGGGTGCCTTCAGCCGACCTGGAGGAACACGGCCACTCGGCCGTGCTCGAGTTCGCGAGGCGGCCGTTCGACCTGGCGCGCGATGTCCTTCTCCGCGCGCTCCTCGTCCGTTTCCGTGCCGATGACCACCTGCTGGCCCTGGTCACACATCACATCGCCTCCGACGAGGGCTCGCGCGGGCTTCTCGTGGGCGAGCTCGATGGCCTCTACCGGACGGAGCTCGGCGCTGAGCGAGAGCGGCTGGCCGCGATGCCAATCCAGTATGCGGATTACGCCGCCTGGCAGCGCGAGCGAATGACCGGACCTGCGCTCGAGCGCGACCTCGAATACTGGCGCGCGCAGCTCGCCGGGAGTCCATCCGAGATCGAGTTGCCGACCGACCGACCGCGTCCGGCACGCGCGACGTTCCGGGGTGCACGCGTGAGCCGTCTCCTCTCGTCGGACCTGTTCGCGCGCGCACAAGAGCTTGGTCGTGAGGAGGGCGTGACCCGGTTCATGGTCCTCTTCGCCGGCTTCGTCGCCCTTTTGCATCGGTACAGCGGCCAGGACGAGATCGTCGTCGGCACGCCGATCACGGCCCGAAACCGCCCTGAGCTTGAGGGCGTGATCGGCCTGTTCCTCAACAACCTCGTGCTTCGCGTCCCCGTCGAAGGCGCGTGCTGCTTCCGCGAGCTCCTCGCGCGCGTAAAGCAAAGCGCGGTCGCCGCCTTTGCACACCAGGAACTGCCCTTCGAGAAGGTCGTCGAGGGGCTGCAGCCCGACCGTGACCTCGCGCGCTCGCCGCTCTTCAACGTCACGTTCACCCTCGAGGCCTCAGCGACGGACGAGACGCGCTTCGGTGGCGTGCCGGTGCGAATCAGCGGCGTGGACATCGGCACGACGAAATACGACCTCTCGCTGGATATGGCGGAGCGTCGCGAGGGTCTGCAAGCGGTACTCGAATACTCGCGCGATCTCTTCGACGAGGCCACAGCCAGTCGCCTACTCGGCCACTTGGAGACGCTCTTCGCGAACGCCCTCGCCGCTCCCGGCACGTCCATCTCGAAGCTGGACATCCTGCCCGAGGACGAGCGCCGGTTACTCCTCGTGGAGTGGAACCACACCGAGGCTCCGTACCCAAGCCGTTGTCTCCACGAGCTGCTGTCGGAGCGTGCCCGAACATCTGCCGAGAAGGTCGCGGTGCGGACCGAGGACGGCTCGCTCACCTACTCCGAGCTCGAGGAGCGCTCGAATCGGCTCGCGCGCCGTCTGCTCGCGCTCGGGGTGGGTCGGGACATGCTTGTCGGCGTCTGCCTGGAGCGGCGGATGGAGCTACTCGTTGCCCTCCTTGCGATCTGGAAGGCGGGCGGCGCCTACGTGCCGCTCGACCCCAGCTACCCGCGTGAGCGCCTGACCCACATGCTCGAGGATGCCCGGACGCCGGTGCTCGTGACCGAGGCAGGACTGGTGGGGCGCCTTCCGGCAACCGAAGTGGACCTCGTCCTTATCGACCGCAACGCCGAAGCGCTCGCTCGCGAGAACGCCTCTCCGCTCGACTACGCGGACCACGATCCCGAGCAGCTTGCCTACGTCATCTACACCTCGGGCTCGACCGGGCAGCCGAAAGGGGTCGAGATCCCGCACCGTGCGCTCGTCAACTTCCTCTTCTCGGTCCGGGCAGAGCCGGGTTTCGGCGCTGACGACGTCCTGCTCGCCGTCACGACGCTCTCGTTCGACATCGCCGGTCTGGAGCTCTACCTCCCGCTGCTCTGCGGGGGAACAGTCGTCCTCTGCCCGACACAGGTACAGCACGATCCGAAGGCCCTCGCCGACCTGATCGAGCGCTCCGGGGCGACCGTCATGCAGGCAACTCCCACCACCTGGCAGCTGCTCGTCGAGTCGGGCTGGCCCGGCTCGCCGAGGCTCAAGTGCCTCTGCGGAGGCGAAGCGCTGCCGCAGGCACTGGCGGAGGAGCTGCTCCGACGCGGTCTCAAGCTGTGGAACATGTACGGGCCGACCGAGACGACGATCTGGTCGACCTGCGCACGTCTCGAACCCGGCGAGCCGCTTACGCTCGGCCGGCCGCTCCTCAACACGAGCCTGTACGTGCTTGACGAGCGGCTGAGCCCTCAACCGCTGGGCGTGCCGGGAGAGCTTTACATCGGCGGTGACGGTCTGGCTCGCGGTTACCGCAACCTGCCCGAGCTGACCCGGGAGCGGTTCGTACCCGACCCCTTCTCGGCGATCCCCGGCACGCGCCTCTATCGCACCGGTGACCTCGTCCGCTATCGGACGGACGGTCGTCTGGAATTTCTCGGGAGACTCGATCATCAGGTCAAGGTGCGTGGCTTTCGCGTCGAGCTCGGCGAGATCGAGGCGCACCTCGCCCGCCACCCCGGCGTCGCCGGCTGTGTCTGCGCCGCCCGCGAGGACAGGCCCGGAGACGCCAGGCTGGTCGCCTACGTCGTGCCGGCCGGCGCCCCCGTCTCGTCGGCTGAGATGCGCCGGTATCTGAGCGAGCTCTTGCCCGCCTACATGATCCCCTCCGCGATCGTCAGCCTGAGCGAGTTCCCCCTCATGCCGAACGGCAAGATCGACCGCACGCAGCTGCCTGCTCCCACATCCGAGAGAGGGAGCGGCGACGAGTACGTCGCCCCCCGGACACCGACCGAGGAGCTCCTTGTCGGCCTCTGGGCCGAGACGCTGGGGGTGAGACGCGTCGGAGTACGCGACGATTTCTTCCTGCTCGGCGGCCACTCGCTGCTCGCCGCTCGCGTGACCGCCCGCGTTCGAGTTGCGCTCGGCGTCGAGGTTCCGATGGCGGCGCTTTTCGAGAGCCCCACCGTCGAGGGACTCGCCTGGGAGGTCGAGCGGGCGCGGCAGGAGTGCGCCGCCGCGCCCCCAATCGCACCCGTGCCGCGTGACGGCCCCCTGCCCGCCTCTTTCGCGCAACACCGCGTCTGGTACTTGGATCGGCTCGGGCCGAACACGCCGACCTACAACATCCCGCTCGTGTTGCGAATCAGGAGCGAGGTCAACCCGGATGCGCTCGAGCGTGCTCTGAACGAGCTGCTCTCACGACACGAGGTCCTCCGAACGAGCTTCGTCGAGAAGGACGGGCAACCCTTCCTCACAGTCGCGCCCGACGCGTCCATCGCCCTCGAGCGCGTGGACGTCCGCCAGGCTCGCGACCCCGAACGGGCTGCGATCGACACGCTCGTCGAGGCTGCTCGCAGCCGCTTCGACCTTGCGCAGGCACCGCTCGTCCGAGCCTGCCTCGCTCGCATTGCCGCCAACGAGGCGCTCCTCGGCCTCACGCTGCACCATGCAGTCGCAGACGGATGGTCGCTGCGAATCCTCCACCGTGAGTTGGCGGCGCTGTACGAGGCCCAGCGGCAGGGCAGAAGCGCGCTGCTGCCCGAGCTCCCTGTCCAGTACCCCGACTTCGCCGTCTGGCAACGCGCCCGGATCGCCGACGACTCACTCGACGCCCAGCGCGGGTACTGGACGGAGCAGCTGGCGGGGGCGCCCGCGCTGCTCGAGCTGCCCACGGACCGGCCGCGACCGGCATCTCAGTCCTACCGTGGTGCGCGCCATGTCGTCACGCTCGCTCCGACGATCTACGAGCGCCTCGCAGCGTTCGCCCGCGACGAGGGAGCGACGCCTTTCATCGTCCTGCTGGCTGCGTTCAAAACCCTGCTCTGTCGCTACACGGGACAGACGGACGTCGTCATCGGCACGCCGATCGCCGGCCGTAGCCACGTCGAACTCGAGAACCTGATCGGGTTCTTCGCCAACACGCTAGTCCTCCGTACGGACCTGTCCGGCGAGCCTTCGTTCTCCGAGCTCGTCGCTCGTGTCCGTGAGACCGCCCTCGGTGCGTACGCGCACCAGGACGTGCCGTTCGAGGAGCTCGTGGCCGAGATCGATCCCGTACGAAGCCTGAGCTACACGCCGCTCTTCCAGGTCATGTTCATCCTGCAGAACGCCGACGAGGCCGGCGGAGCCGGGGACGCGATCTTCACTCCCCTCGCGACCGACATCGGCACGGCGCGCTTCGACCTCACCCTCTCCGTGACAGAGAGGCGGGAGGGCCTGCGCATGTCGTTCGAGTACAGCACCGACCTCTTCGATGCGACCACGATCGAGCGGATGGCCGGGCACCTCGGGCTGCTGCTCGAGGCCGCCGTCGTCCAGGCTAAGACGCCGATCTCGCGCCTTCCGCTTCTGACGAAGCACGAGCGCCGCGATCTCGCCGCCGCCTCGACAGGACCCGTGGCCAAGCTGCCTCGCGAAGAGGTGGTTCATCGCCTCTTCGAGGCGCAAGCGGCGGCTTCTCCCCACCGGATAGCCGTCGTGTTCGAGGGCGAAAGCCTGACGTACGCTGAGCTCGAGTCGCGGGCCAACCGCCTTGCGGCCAGGCTCCGCCAACTCGGGGTCGGCCCCGGCTGCCTCGTCGGCCTCTGGGTAGAGCGCCATCTCAACCTGATGGTGGGAGCGCTCGCCGTCCTGAAGGCAGGAGGCGCTTACGTCCCGCTCGAGCCGAGCTATCCCGCCGAGCGTATTGCTTTCATGCTGGACGACGCCGGCATCGAGGTGCTCGTCGTGCCCGGCGATTCGGCACTCCTGCCGCCGCACGGAGCGAACGTGGTCTCGCTGGCGGGCGAGGCGGCCGAGCTCGCCGCCCTTCCCGACCGGCCGCCGGACGATGGCGCGTCCGCGACCGACCTCGCCTACGTGATCTACACGTCAGGCTCGACCGGCGTGCCGAAGGGAGTCGAGATCACCCACCGCTCGCTCGTCAACCTGCTCGCATCGATGGCCAAGCGACCTGGGCTCGGCTCTGATGACGTGCTCGCGGCGATCACGACACCGGCGTTCGACCTCTCCGTCCCCGATCTCTATCTGCCGCTCGTTCGTGGCGCGACGATGATCCTCGCCCCGGCGGAGGTGGCCGCCGATCCGAGCCTCCTTGCAGAGCTGCTCTCGGAGCACGGCGTCACAGTCATGCAGGCGACCCCCACGACCTGGCAGATGCTCGTGGACGCCGGCTGGAGCGGGGGCCCAGGCTTTCGGGCGATTTGCGGCGGAGAGGCCTTCCCGCTGGACCTCGCCGGGGATCTCCTGGAACGCGTCGGCTCGCTCTGGCACATGTACGGCCCGACCGAGGCCACGGTGTGGTCGACCGCGCAGGAGGTTCCGCCCGACGGCGGGCTCTCGATCGACCCACCGATCGACAACACAACGCTCTACGTCCTCGACGACAACCTCGCGCTCGTTCCGCTTGGCGTCGTCGGGGAGCTTTGCATCGGCGGGTTCGGTCTCGCGCGTGGCTACCGCGGCCGCGACGAGCTGACCCGGGAGCGCTTCGTCCCCGATCCATTCGACCAGCGACCCGGTGCCCGGCTATATCGAACCGGCGACCTCGCCCGGCGCCGCACGGACGGAATGGTCGAGTTTCTCGGCCGGCGCGACAGCCAGGTGAAGCTGCGCGGGTTCCGCATCGAGCTCGGAGAGATCGAGAGCGTACTGGCGGCTCACCCTACAGTCCGGTCGGCCGTGGCCGTCGTCCGCGAGGACCGGCCCGGGGATCCTCGTCTCGCCGCGTACGTCGTCCCAGAGCGGCAACTGGATCCGCAGCCGGTGGAGCTCAGGCGTCACCTTGAAAAATCGCTGCCGTCTTACATGGTTCCCTCGGACTTGGTCACCATCGGCTCGCTTCCGCTCACCCCGAACGGGAAGCTGGATCGGTCGGCACTCCCGGCTCCACGCGACGGTCGTCGGGAGATGGAGTTTGTCCCGCCTCATACGCCCATCGAAGAGGCGATCGCGCGCATCTTCACCGATCTCCTCGGCCTCGAGTGCGTAGGGGTCAACGATGACTTTTTCGCGCTCGGGGGCCACTCGTTCCGTGCAACGCAGCTCGTCTCGCGGATTCGCGATGCCCTTCGGACCGAGATACCGCTCCTAGCCGTCTACGAGACCCCGACGGTTGGCGGCCTCGCGGAGGCCGTAGCGGTGCGCCTCTTGGCAGAAGAGGAAGCGCTCTCCATGCTGAACGCTCTGGATGAGGAGGCGGGCCGGGCCGGCGCCTCTCCCGACGTGCTCGTCTAGGCCGGGGACCGGGCCGCGCGGGCACGGCCGTGGCGACGTGCCGCTCGGCCGAGCTTTCCCAGCGCTCGGCGTCGGGCCGCCCAGAGGCAGGCGAGCCCCGGCATGGGATCGTCGGCTGCAAAGTATGCACGCGCTCTCCTGCGGGCGAGGTAGGGGACGAAGAACTCTCGCAGTCCGAGATCGGGACGTCGCACAAGGACGGTCACGTCCCTCCTCAGGTCGATCCAGCAGACCCTCTCCCTTAGGGCGGCCCCGGCGCCCGTGTGCAGTCCGCAGAGGTCGCGGTAGGCCGCCGAGGCAATGTCGAAATCGCGTCGCATCGCGATGCTGGCCCACACCGGAACTCGGGTGTTCACCTCTATGAGCTTGAAGGCTCCGTCCCGCCGGTCGAGCGCGAACTCGACATGTGCGAAACCTCGGTAGCCGGCCGACCGGAGGAGGGTCATCCCGAGCTCGAAGATGCGTGGATCCCAACGTGCCTCGAACACCGTGCTCGATCCGAAGTCGACGGGAAGCTGACGGAACTTCCTCCCTACGACAGAAGCGAGTGCCTCGCCCCTCTGTCCGATGTACGTGAAGAGCGAGTAGATGTGCTCCTGGCAGTCGGGGATCAGCTCCTGGATGACCGTCTCGACCTCGCGCTCGTGCGCTCTCCTCCAGCACGCGACGGCGGCGTCGACGTCGTGCGCGAGAAACGCCTTCTCCTTGAAGATCGACACGAAGACCTTGCCTTCCACGGGCTTGACGAGGAGCGGTGGGTGCAGGCCCGTTGCTCGGACCGCCTCCTCGCTGCCGGCCAGCGCCGTCTTTGGCACGGGAATGCCCGCCTTGGCTGCCTCGAGCGGCAGGAGCTCCTTCCGCCGCAGGCGCTGCACCGTATCGGGATCGTCCGGGAGCGGAACGTCGGCAACCTCCCGTACCTCCTCCCAGTGTTCGAGGATGAACTCGACGCCGTCGTCATTGTCGGGAAAGAGGACAAGCCGCCCGCTTCTCGCCAGCTCTCGCAGCGTTGCGAGCACACCGCGGCTCCGCTCGGCGCCGCTCTCTCCGTGGATGAAGTGCTGGTGCCTTAGGTAGCGAGAGCGGGAGCCGAAGTCGTAGTCGGTCGTGATGCCCTCAACCGGAACGCGGGACCGCGCGAGTGCACGAACGAGCGCGAGTCCTCCCCGATGGAGACCGAGGACGACGGCTCTTTGCTGGCGGCAGCCCGACCCACGACGCGGATGCATCGATCAGGCATCGCACGCGCGGGCGTCCAGCCACGCCGTGCGCCGCCGATGCAGCCCCTCATCAGGGATCGTCATCCGCTGAGAATAACCCGAGTCGCCGCAATTCGAGGGACGTCGAGCGAGCGGTCGCCGGTCGCGGATTCTGAGCCCTAGCCGATCGGTTAGCCGAACTGCGAAAAAGGCTGCTCCAACGTACCGTAGGCCACGCGCGAGCTCCCCAACTAGCATCGAATCGTGACTGGAGAGGCCGGCCGCTCTTGGATTGGGTGGTGGAACGGCGCTCGCGCGATGTCCGGCGGGCGATTCCTTGCCCGGCCGCTGGGGCGGTCCCGACGTCTCTCTAAGAGGCGGTGACGTGGACCCGACCAAAGTCGTCACCGGCATGCGAGGGAGACTCCTCGTCCAGCTCGAGATCGATCCATCGGCCCACCGGGTCGCCTGATGGACTTCTCAGAGACGAGCAGCGACGCCGGGGCCCTCCGCGAGCGTCTGGCAAGACTTTCCCCTGAGCGTCGGGCGCTCCTTGAGCGTCGCATGCTGAAGCTTCGCCCCGCTCAGGCCGCCAATCGCCCGCTGCTACAGCCCCGGGCAGACCGCTGGCCCTGCCCGCTCTCGTTCAGTCAGGAGCTGATGTGGCTCCTCCAGCAGTTCGCGCCAGAGTCGCCGGTGTACAACTCCTCGGGGGCACGCCGCGTCAAGGGCACGCTCGACGTGGGTGCCCTCCGGGCCGCGCTGGACGCGCTGATCGGGCGGCACGAGGTGCTGCGCGGCCGAGTCGAGCTCGTGGACGGCACGCCGATGCAGGTGATCACCGAACGCGCATCCGTCCCCCTCCGCACCGTCGACGTCTCCTCGCTGCCCGACACGGAACGGGAGGGCGAGGTGGAACGCCTGATAAAGACGGAGATACGGCGCCCCTTCGACCTCGAATGCGACCTGCCGCTGCGCGCCGCGCTGATCCGGCTCAGCGACGAGGACCATGTCTTCGTCCTCGTCGTCCACCACATCGCCTGGGACGGTTGGTCGCGAGGAATCGTCTACCGGGAGCTCGCGGCGCTCTACGACGCGTGTCTGCACGGTCGCCGCTCGCCGCTCCCCCCACTCGAGCTTCAATACGGCGACTTCGCCGTCTGGCAGCGGCGTTGGCTCGAGGCCGGTGTCCTCGACGAGCAGCTCGAGTATTGGCGCGAGAAACTCGCAGGCGCGCCGACTGTACTGGAGCTCCCGACCGATTACTCACGGCCGGCCGTACAGAGCGAGCGCGGGGCGCGGAGGTCGCTGTGGATGCCGACGAGTCTCGCCGAGCAGCTGTGGGAGTTCAGCCGCCAGGAGGGTGGCACGCTCTTCATGACCCTGATCGCCGCCCTCAACGTGCTTCTCCGCCGCTACACGGGCGAGGACGACATCCTTGTCGGCACGCCGATCGCAGGCCGGAACCGGACCGAGCTCGAGGACATGATCGGCTACTTCACGAATACGCTCGTCTTCCGCACCGATCTGTCCAGAGACCCCACCTTTCGCGAGCTCTTCGGGCGCGTGCGGGAGACCGCTCTCGGCGCCTTTGCGAATCAGGACGCTCCGTTCGAGGTCCTCGTGCAGCAGCTCCAACCGCAACGGAGCCTCAGCCACACACCCCTCTTCCAGGTCCTGTTCGTCCACCAGAACGCGGTGCCGGACTCGCTGCTCGAGTTCGCAGGGACGACCTCGACCACCCTCCGTATGCAGCCGGAGACGGCCAAGTTCGACCTCATCGTTGGCATGGGCGAGCACCCCGAGGGACTACATGCGTCCTTCGAGTACTGCACAGACCTCTTCGCCGAGCAGACGATCACGCGTATGCAGGCCCACTTCCACAGGCTCCTCGAAGGGATCGCCGAGGATCCCGACCGCCACCTCTCTGAGCTCCCGCTGCTGGCGGAAGGCGAATGGCGCCAGATCCTCGTCGACTGGAACTCCACGTCGGCGGAGTGGCCCTCGGAGCGGCGCATCCACGAGCTTGTCGAGCAGCAGGCCGCGAGAACGCCCGAAGCCGTTGCGGTTTCCGCGGCCGGGAATTCGTTGACATACGGCGAGCTCGACGCGCGGGCAAATCGCCTGGGGCGGTACCTGCAGGAGCTCGGCATCGGCCGCGATACGCCGGTCGGACTGTGCGCGGAGCGCTCACCTGAGCTCCTCGTTGGCCTGCTCGGAATCCTCAAGGCGGGTGGAGCCTGCGTGCCGCTCGACCCCGCCTACCCCGAGGCTCGGCTCGAGTTCATGCTCCGCGATTCCGGCGCGCACGTTCTCTTGACCCACGAGCGCCTGGCCGGACGGCTCTCCGAAACCGGCGCGCGAGAGGTCGTGCGCGACGCCGACTGGAGCGTGATTGAGGAGCAGAGCGCCGCGACGCTCCCGAGCGGAGGCGGGCCCGACGACCTGGCCTACGTCATCTACACGTCCGGCTCGACGGGTGAGCCCCGCGGCGTGATGCTGACCCACCGCGGGCTCGTGAACCACGCGCTGGCGGTGGCCGCGCTCTACGGCGTCCGTCCGGACGACCGCGTTCTGCAGTTCTCGTCGATCAGCTTCGACATCAGCATCGAGGAGATCTTCGCGACCTGGCTCAGCGGCGCGACTCTCGTCCTCAGGTCAGAGCTGGTTCCGATGCTCGGGCCGGAGTGGCTCGACTGGCTGCGCCGTGAGCGCGTCACCATCCTCGATCTCCCCACGGCGTACTGGCACGCGTGGGTCAACGACCTCTGGAGTGCGCGTGCCAACCTCCCCGAGTGCGTACGCGTCGTGATCGTGGGCGGCGAGAAGGCCCACGCCCAGTCCTACATCACGTGGCTTGGGTCCGGAGGCGACCGGGTGCGGTGGTTCAACACGTATGGCCCGACCGAGGCGAGCGTCGTCGCCACCTACTACGAGGGACCGTCGGCGGCCGAGGCGGTCCCGGCCGACCTGCCGATCGGGCGGCCGATCGCGAACGTCGAGGTCTACGTCCTCGACAGGGAGCGGCAGCCGGTTCCCGTCGGCGTCCCCGGGGAGCTGTACATCGGCGGCGTGGGGATCGCCCGCGGCTACCTGAACCGGCCGGAGCTGACCGTAGACCGATTCATCCACGATGCGTTCGCCGGGAACCCCGAAGCGCGCCTCTACCAGACTGGCGATCTCGTCCGCTACAACAGCGACGGCGACCTCGCCTTCGTTGGCCGCAGCGACCACCAGTTGAAGATCCGCGGCTACCGGGTCGAGCCGGGGGAGGTCGAGACGGTCC
>WNGI01002003.1_pt1 | contig 17376 bp, 16 predicted proteins | sample 5400621 | NCBI WGS metagenome assembly WNGI01 (sample SAMN13153374, study PRJNA577476) | soil metagenome | isolation source: 20 cm soil or saprolite under Garry oak tree replicate 1 | place: USA:California | collected 2016-06-15 | reverse complement strand
AGTCCCAGAGAGCCGGCGAGCATCGCCGCCTGGTCGGTGAGGATATCGCCGAACATGTTTTCGGTGACCAGTACGTCGAAGTCGCGCGGGCGGCGGATCAGGTGCATGGCCGCCGAGTCCACCAGCATGTGCTCCAGGGTGAGATCGGGAAATTCGCGCGCCACGACCCGCGCGCTCACCTCGCGCCACAGCCGCGAAGTCTCCAGTACGTTCGCCTTGTCGATCGAGGTGAGCCGGCGCCGCCGGGACTGCGCCAGGCGCGCCGCGACGCGCGTGATGCGCTCGATCTCGGCGACCGTGTAGGTGCACACGTCGGTGGCGCTGTGCGTGTCGCGGTGCTTGTCGCCGAAGTAGATGCCGCCGGTCAGCTCGCGCACGAACAGCAGATCGACCCCCTGCACGACCTCCGCCTTCAGGGTCGAGGCGTCCGCGAGCGCCGGGTGAACCTTCACCGGCCGCAGGTTGGCGAAGGTCCCGAGCGAGGCGCGCAGCCGCAGGAGTCCCGCCTCGGGCCGCAGCGGCGCCTGCGGCGCCGACCACTTGGGCCCGCCGATCGCGCCCAGCAACACGGCATCGGCGGCGAGACAGGCCGAGAGCGTGCGCTCGGGCAGGGGATCGGCGTGGCTCTCGATGGCCGCCCCGCCGAAGGGCAGCTCGGCGAGCTCGAACTCGTGCCCGAACAGGCCCGCGATGGTGCGCAGGCACCGCAGGCCTTCGGCGATGACTTCAGGTCCGATGCCATCACCGGCGAGCACCGCCACGCTGGCTTTCATGCGCGGCGAGCTCTCATGCGCGGCGCTCGAATGCCTCGATTTCGTTGCGCCGTTCGAGCAGGTAGTCGAGCTCGTCGAGGCCGCGCAGCAGGCAGTGGCGCGCGAAGGCTTCCAGGGGAAAGCTCACCGCGGCGCCGGTGGGCAGGGTGAGCGTGCCCGCGGCCACGTCGAGCGTCACTTGCGCGCCCGGATGCCCGATGAGCCAGGCGCTGGTCGGCTCCTCGACCCTCACCGGCAGCAGGCCGTTCTTCAGGCAGTTGCTGCGGAAGATATCGGCGAGCTCGGTGCTGATGACGGCGCGAAAGCCGTAGTCCGCGAGCGCCCAGGGCGCGTGCTCACGCGATGAGCCGCAGCCGAAGTTGCGCCCGGCGACCAGGATGCGGCAGCCCTGCGCCTCCGTGCGGTTGAGCACGAAGTCGATGCGCGGGCTGCCGTCCGGGTGGTAGCGCCAGTCGGCGAACAGGTGCTCGCCCAGGCCTGCGCGCGTGGTGGTGGTGAGGAAGCGCGCCGGGATGATCTGATCGGTGTCGATGTTGGCGCCCGCCAGCACCACGGTGCGCGAGCTCAGGGTCGTGAACGGTTCCATCGGCCAGGTCCCGCGTCTCACATCAGCTCGCGCGGATCGGTGACCCGGCCGCGCACGGCGCAGGCCGCGGCGGTGAGAGGACTTGCGAGGAGCGTGCGCGCGCCGCTCCCCTGGCGGCCTTCGAAGTTGCGGTTGCTGGTGCTGACGGAGTACTCGCCGCGCCCGACCACATCGCCGTTCATGCCGAGGCACATGGAGCAGCCCGATTCGCGCCACTCGGCGCCGGCCTCGATAAACACGCGGTCGAGGCCTTCCGCTTCCGCCTGTCGCTTGACCTGCTGCGACCCGGGGACCACCAGCATCCGCAGTCCCGGCGCGATGCGCCGGCCCCGCAGCAGGCGCGCGGCGCCGCGCAGGTCGGACAGGCGCGCATTGGTGCAGCTGCCGAGGAATACCACGTTCACGGGCTGGTCGCGGATCGGCTCACCGGGCGTGAGCCCCATGTAGGCGAGCGCCTGGCCAAATGCCGCATCGCCGGGGCGCTGCGGAATCGCGCCGCCGATCGGGATGACCATGCCGGGGTTGGTGCCGTAGGTGATCATGGGCTCGACCCCGGCCGCGTCCAGGTCCACCTCGCGGTCGAAGCGGGCGCCCGCATCGGTAGGCAAGGCGCGCCACGCCTCGAGCGCGCGCTCCCACGCTTCGCCCTGGGGCGCGCGCGGGCGGCCCTCGAGGTAGCGGTAGGTCGTCTCATCCGGAGCGATCATGCCGGCGCGCGCTCCGGCCTCGATGGACATGTTGCATACCGTCATGCGCTCCTCCATGTCGAGCGCGCGCATGGTGTCGCCGCGGTACTCGATCACGTGCCCGGTTCCGCCCGACACGCCGAGGCGCCCTATGATCGCGAGAATCAGATCCTTGGCGGTCACACCCGCGCGCAGCTCGCCGCTCACGTTCACGGCGAGCGTGCGCGGCTTGCGCTGCAGCAGGCACTGCGTCGCGAGCACGTAGCCGACCTCGGTGGTGCCGATGCCGAAGGCCAGCGCCCCGACGGCGCCGTGCGTGCTGGTGTGGCTGTCGCCGCACACGATGGTCTTGCCCGGCTGCGTGAGTCCCAGCTCCGGACCGATGATGTGCACGATGCCGCGCTGGCTGTGGGTGAGGCCGAGCAGCTCCACGCCGGACTCGGCGCAGTTGGCCTCGAGCTCGCGCACCTGCCGCCTGGCTGCCTCGAGCGCGATCGGTGTGCCGCCGAACACTTGGGCTGTGAGCGTCGGCGTGGAATGGTCCATGGTGGCGAGGGTGCGCTCCGGGCGTCGTACGGTGAGGCCGCGTTCGCGCAGCACCGCGAAGGCCTGCGGGGAGGTGACTTCGTGGATCAGGTGCAGGTCGATGTAGAGCACGGCCGGGCAGTCCGCGCTCTCGGCACTCACCTCGTGACGCCGCCACACCTTGTCGAACAGGGTTTGCGGCGCGCGCGCCATCACATCGACCCGCGCGGGCGCCTTCAGCCGGAGGCCGCGACGCGCGGCGCCGGCATGTCGACGTAGTCGAGCCAGCCCCACTTGTCGGCGGTCTTGCCCGAGAACAGGCCGAAAAACGCGTTCTGCAGCGTCTCGGTCACCGGCCCGCGCTTGCCCGAGCCGATGGTGAGGCGGTCCACCGAGCGGATGGCGGTGATCTCGACCGCGGTGCCGGTGAAGAACGCCTCATCCGCGAGGTACAGGAGTTCGCGCGGAATGGCGCACTCGCGCACTTCGAGGCCGCGCTCGCGCGCCAGCCGCATCACCGTATCGCGTGTCAGGCCGCCCAGCACCGAGTGGGCGAGCGCCGGTGTCAGCAGCACGCCGTCCTTCACCAGAAACAGATTCTCGCCCGAGCCTTCGCTCAGTGTGCCGTCGGCGGCCAGTCCGATGCCCTCCGCGAAGCCGAGCCGGCGCGCCTCCATGCCGATCAGCTGGCTCGAGAGGTAGTTGCCGCCGGCCTTGGCGAGCGCCGGCAGCGTGTTCGGAGCCACCCGCTGCCAGGAGGACACGCACGCATCCACGCCCGCTTCCTCGGCCTCGTGGCCGAGATACTTGCCCCATTCCCAGGCGGCCACCGCCACCTCCGTCGGCGGCTCGATCTTCGGGGTCACGCCGATCTCGCCGTAGCCTCGGAACACCACCGGACGGATATAAGCGCCGCGCTTGAGCGCGTTCGCGGCGATCACCTGGCGGCAGGCCTCGTTCACCGCTTCCGCGGAGAACGGGATGTTGATGCGATAGATCTTGGCGGAGTCAAACAGCCGCCGGGTGTGATCGCGCAGGCGGAAAATGGCCACGCCGCGCGGGGTCTCGTAGGCACGCACGCCCTCGAACACCGAGGAGCCGTAGTGCAGGGCGTGCGACAGCACGTGCACGGTGGCCTTCTCCCACGGTACCAGCTTGCCGTTGAACCAGATGAACTCCGTGGCGGGAATGGGCATGCCGTCTCCTCAGGCGGGGGTGGTGGCGCTGCGCTCCTCGCGGACACGCGCTCCGGCCTGCGCCAGCTCGATGCGATTGATCACTTCCAGGAACGCCCGGGTGCCGGACTCGACGATATTGGTGCTCACGCTCGCGCCCCGATAGGTCTTGTGATTGTACTCCACGTATACCCGCGCCTCGCCCTGCGCATCCTCGCCCTCGGATACCGCATGCACCTCGAACTTGCGCAGCACCACCGCGATGCCGGTGGCGGCCTCGATCGCCTTGAAGGCCGCGTCCACCGGGCCGTCGCCGGATGCGGTGAGCTCGACGCTGCGCCCGTCGGTGTGCTGCAGGCGCACCAGCGCATGTGCCGCGCGGTTGCTGCGCGCCTCGGTCGCGAGCTCGACGAGGGTCCAGGGCCCGCTGGCGGAGCCCTCGGAGCGCAGCACCAGCGCCTCGATGTCGCCGTCGAACAGCTCCTTCTTCTTGTCGGCGAGTGCCTTGAATTCCTCGAACACGCGGTTGAATTCCAGCTCATCGAGCTCGAACCCGAGCGCGCTGACGCGCTCGCGGAAAGCGTGCCGGCCGCTGTGCTTGCCGAGCACCAGGTGGCTGCGCGACAGGCCGACATCCTCGGGACGCAGGATTTCGTAGGTCGAGTGGTGCTTGAGCATGCCGTGCTGGTGAATGCCGGCTTCGTGCGCGAAGGCGTTCTCACCCACCACCGCCTTGTTGCGCGGGATCGGCATGCCGGTGATGCTGGAAATCAGCCGCGAGGTGGGGTACAGGCGGCTGGTGTTGATGGCGGTGCTGACGTTGAAGAATGCGGCGCGCGTCTTCAGCGCCATCACCACTTCCTCCAGCGAACAGTTGCCGGCGCGCTCGCCGATGCCGTTGATGGTGCACTCGATCTGCCGTGCGCCCGCGACTACCGCCGTGAGACTGTTGGCGACCGCCATGCCGAGGTCGTCATGGCAGTGGACCGAGAGCCGCACTGCCTCGATGCCGCGTACGTTCTTGCGCAGGTAACGGAACAGCTCCGCAAACTCATCCGGCACGGTGTAACCGACGGTGTCCGGAACATTCACCGTGGTGGCCCCGGCGCCGATCGCCACCTCGATCACCTGGGCGAGGAACTCGAGCTCGGTGCGCGAGGCATCTTCGGGGGAGAACTCCACATCCTCGCACAGCTCGCGCGCGCGGCTCACGCCGGCGGCGCACAGACGCAGGATCTCCTCCTGCGCCATGTTGAGCTTGTACTGGCGGTGAATGGCGCTGGTGGCGAGGAACACGTGGATGCGGTGACGGGGAGCTTCCGACAGCGCTCGCGCGGCGAGCTCGATGTCCTCGAAATTGCAGCGCGCCAGGGCACAGAGGGTCGGCCCCTGCACCTCGCGCGCCACCGCCTGCACGCTGTCGAAGTCGCCGCGCGAGGCGGCCGGAAAGCCCGCCTCGATGACGTCCACGCCGAGCTCGGCGAGCGCGCGCGCCACACGCAGCTTCTCGGGCCGGGTCATGCTGCAGCCGGGGGACTGCTCGCCGTCACGCAGCGTGGTGTCGAAGATCAGCACTCGATCGGGGTTGGCGACCATGGGAACTCCCTCGGAACCTCAGGCACGTTTCTCGTTGAGCCACGGCATGCGCGCCCGCAGCGCCGCGCCGACCTTCTCGATCTGGCGATCGACGTCCTGGTCGAGGAGCCGCTGGTAGTTGGCGCGGCCGGCCGCGTTTTCGCGGATCCACTGGCGCGCGAACTTGCCGCTCTGCACTTCCTTCAGCACCTTGCGCATCTCGTTCTTCACGCGCTCATTCACGATGCGGGGTCCGCGGGTGAGATCGCCGTACTTGGCGGTCTCGCTGATGAACTGATGCATCTTGGCGAGCCCGCCCTCGTGCAGCAGGTCGACGATCAGCTTCAGCTCGTGCAGGCACTCGTAGTAGGCCACCTCGGGCTGATAGCCCGCTTCCACCAGCGTCTCGAAGCCCTTCACAACGAGCTCGGTGGCGCCGCCGCACAGCACCGCCTGCTCGCCGAACAGATCCGTCTCGGTCTCCTCGGCGAAGGTGGTCTCGAGCACCCCGCCGCGCGTGCCGCCGATGCCGTGCGCATAGGCGAGCGCGCGGGCGTGCGCCCGGCCGCTCGCATCCTGGGCGACCGCGAGCAGACACGGCACCCCGCGTCCCTGGCTGTACTGGCGGCGCACCAGATCTCCGGGGCCCTTGGGGGCGATGAGCACCACGTCGAGATCCGGGCGCGGTTTGATCTGGCGGAAATGGATGTTGAAGCCGTGCGCGAACAGCAGCGCGGCGCCGCTCTTGAGGCTCTTGCGGAGGCTCTGGTAGAGACCCTTCTGCGCCAGGTCCGGCACCAGCATGGCGATCACATCCGCGCCGGCCACGGCGAGCGGGGGCTCCGCGACCTCGAGGCCGTCCTTGCGGGCTTTCTTCCAGCTCGCCCCGCCCTTGCGCACCCCGACCACGACGTCGCAGCCGCTGTCCTTGAGGTTCAGCGCGTGAGCCCGCCCCTGGCTGCCGTAGCCGAGAATGGCGATGCGCGCCCCCTTGAGAGCCTTCCGGTCGACGTCTTTCTGCGAATACAGCCTCATCTCACCACTCCTCCCGGCCCCGCGCCCGTTTGAGCGCGCATAAAAAACCCCGCAGCGGCTGCGAGCCGGTGCGGGGTCTTGGTCTCTTGCTGCGCTCGTGCCTTACGTTCTTATCAAGCGTTCGCGCGTACCCCGCACCGCTCACTCCCGCTAAGGAGCAGCGGCGCCGGCAGTGCCAGCAACAACGGCCGGCGCGCGCCGTGAGGCGCTGCGCAGCGATGGGCCGTTGTTACGTTGGATGTCATGGATTGCGAACCGAGCCTGATCGCTCGATGGGAGCACAAGGACCCGCAGCTTGTCAACGAGCGGTATTCGCACCCGCCCGCGGGCGACTAAGATCGGGTGTGCCCGAGAGCCGTACCGTCAGACCCAGCGCGCTCGCGGAAGGCATCTTCCGCCGCGAGATTCTCTCCTGGGGACTTCTCGGCCTGGCGCTCGGGCTGGTCGAGGGCGCCACCGCGGCGGTACTGGTCAAGCAGCACTTTGCAGGGGTCGTGCCGCGTTTCGTGGTCAATATCGCCGTGGGGCTGGTGAGCGGCGCCCCGGCCTTCGCCAACGTGCTGAGCTTCGTGTGGGCCAATCTCGCGCACGGACGCGCGCGCGTGCGCCTCATGGTCGCGCTGCAGGCCGTGTTTGCGCTGCTGGTGGGCTGCGTGTCGTTTGCCTCGCGCGCGGCCACGGGACTGCTGCTCACGGTGGTCGCGATCATCTGCGCGCGGGTCGTGTGGGGGGGAATCCTCACGGTGCGTGCGGCGGTCTGGACCGCGAACTATCCGCGCAACGTGCTGGCGCGCATCACCGGGCGCATCGTCATCGTCAATGCGATCGCGGTGGCGATCTCGGCGGCGCTGGTGGGATGGGCGCTCGAGGCGCACGTGATCGACGCGCGCTGGCTGTACGGTGGGGGAGCGGCGGCCGGACTCGCCGGGGCCCGGCTGTATCGGGCCATGCGCGTGCGGCGCGAATTCCGGCTGCTCGCCGCGGAGGCGGCCAGCGGCGGACTGAGCGAGCCGTTCTCGTTACGGATGCTGACGCAGATCCTGAAGGAGGACCCCTCCTACCGCGAGTACATGCTGTGGATGGGGATTTTCGGCGCCGGCAATCTGATCCTGACCGCGCAGCTGGTGCTGGTGTTCTCAGAGCAGCTGCACCTGTCGAGCGCAACGCAGATCGGACTGCTCGCGGTCGTGCCCCTCATCAGCCAGCCGATTTTCCTGCCCTGGTGGGCGCGGCTGTTCGACGGCTCGCACGTGGTGCGCTATCGCGCGCGCCAGGGCTGGGCGATCGTGCTGGCGTCGGCTGCCATGTGCCTCGGGGTGTTCAGCGGCACGCGCCCGCTCCTGTGGGTGGGCGCGGTACTGCTCGGCGCGGCTCAGGCAGGTGCTAATCTTGGCTGGAATCTCGGCCACAACGACTTCGCCTCCATCGGCCGCGCGCAGCACTACATGGGCGTGCACGTCACGCTCACGGGACTGCGCGGTGGCGTGGCGCCGCCGCTTGGCGTGCTCGCGTACATGGGCCTCGAGTGGTGGCATCCTGGTGCGGGAGAATTCGCGCTGCTGCTGCCGCTCGCCATGACGGCCGCCGGGGCCGTCGGCTTCTACCGCATGCGCGGCGCGTTCGCTGAAGACCCAGGTACACGAGGACATAAGCCGTGAAACACAGCATCGATCCGCGCCGGCACTCGCGCCTGCTGGTGGACGGCGACACGCAGGCGCCCGCACGGGCCATGTTGCGGGCGGTCGGCTTTCGCGACCAGGACTTCGAGAGGCCCCAGATCGGCGTCGCCTCCACCTGGGCGAACCTCACGCCCTGCAACATGCACATCGGCGATCTGGCGCGCGAGGCGTGCGCCGGTATCGACGCCGGCGGTGGCAAGAGCGTGTTGTTCAACACCATTACGGTGTCGGACGGCATCTCGATGGGCACGGCCGGCATGCGCTACTCGCTGGTGTCGCGCGAGATCATCGCCGACTCCATCGAGGCGGTCGCGGGAGCGGCCGGCTTTGACGGCTTGGTAGGGATCGGGGGCTGCGACAAGAACATACCCGGCTGCGCGATGGCGATGGCGCGGCTCAACCGTCCGGCGGTGTTCGTCTACGGGGGCACGATCCGCCCGGGCGCGCAGCGGCGGGACATAATCTCGGTGTTCGAAGCGGTCGGGGCGCACGCCGCGGGAAAGCTCTCGGACGCGGGGCTGCTGGAGATCGAGCGCACCGCCATCCCAGGCCCCGGCAGCTGTGCGGGCATGTACACCGCCAACACCATGGCCTCCGCCATCGAGGCCTTGGGCTTGTCCTTGCCCGGCAGCTCCGCGCAGGAGGCCGTGGGCGAGGACAAGCGCTCCGACTGCCGGCGCGCGGGCGAGGCCGTCGTGCGGCTGGTGCGCGAGGGCTTGAAGCCGCGCGACATCCTCACGCGCCGAGCGTTCGAGAATGCCATCACGGTGGTGATTGCGCTCGGAGGCTCGACCAACGCGGTGTTGCATCTGCTGGCCATCGCGCATGAGGCCGGCGTGCGGCTAGAGCTCGATGACTTCACGCGCATCGGACGGCGGGTGCCGGTGCTCGCGGATCTGAAGCCGAGCGGCCGCTACCTCATGTCGGAGCTGGTGGCGATCGGCGGCATTCAGCCGCTCATGAAAATGCTGATGGGCGCAGGTCTCCTGCATCCGGAGTGCCTCACCGTCACCGGTCATACGTTGCGGGAGAATCTTGAAAAGGTCCCCATGTATATGAGTGGCCAAGAGATTGTTCGTCCCCTGTCCGACCCCCTGAAGAAGGACAGCCACCTCGTGGTCCTGTACGGGAACCTCGCGCCGGAGGGGGCCGTCGCCAAGATCACCGGCAAGGAGGGGGAGCGGTTCGAGGGCGCGGCGCGGGTGTTCGAGGGCGAGGAGCGCGCCACCCGGGCGATTCTCGCCGGCCGGGTGCGCGCCGGCGACGTGGTGGTGATCCGCCAGGAGGGCCCACGCGGCGCGCCGGGCATGCGCGAGATGCTGAGCCCCACGAGCGCCATCATGGGACGAGGCCTGGGCGGGCAGGTCGCCCTGATCACCGACGGGCGCTTCTCCGGCGGCAGTCACGGCTTTGTTGTTGGACACATTTCCCCCGAGGCGGCGGTGGGCGGGCCGATCGGGCTGCTGCGCAACGGGGACCGCATCAGCGTCGATGCCGCAGGCCGCGAGATCCGCGTGCACCTGCCGGCCGCGGAGCTGCGGCGCCGACGCGCGGCCTGGCGGCCGGCGAAGCCGTACACGCTCACCGGCGTGCTCGCCAAGTACGCGCATCTCGTCGGCAGCGCCTCGCGCGGAGCGGTGGCTGAGCCCATACAGCCACGTCGGCGCAATTCCTGAGGTCGCGCCGCAGTTGTCAGTGCACAGGGCAGCGGTTACAGTTCGCGCGGCATTCCTCGCTGCGCACGCCGCGAGTACCGTCCGGGGGGAAGACAGAATTCACGCGCCCGCCGGCCAGAATGCCGAAGATGGGTGCGTCGGTAAGCATGATAAGGGAGTCCGGCAGGCGCAGCTGCCGGGACCGGGGTCGGGTCCTTCGGGCTGAGAGCAACGAAAAAGACGTCGGTTTCTGCTCACCAGGACCTGGTGTGTTCAGACAAGGTCACGATTAACAACTCATGGCTGTCTACGTACACGATTCCCAGTTCATGACGCGCCGTGGCGCGGTGCTCGTCGTCATCATCGGCCTGCACGTGTTCATCGCCTGGGCGCTCGCTACCGGTCTCGCACGGCGCGCGCTGGAGGTGATCGCGCCTCCCATCCAGACCGACATCGTGGAGGAGCGCAAGACCGAGAAGGAACCGCCGCCGCCACCGCCACCGGAGTTCCAGAAGCCGCCGGTGGAAGTGCCGCCGCCGGACGTCACCATTGACCTGCCGGTGGAAGCCCCGCAGACCACCGCCATCACCGCCGTGGCCGCCACGCCGCACCCTGCGGCGCCGCCGGTGCATGTGGCCAAGACCCCCGCCAAAGGCAAACACTTCCCCGCGACCGAGGACTACTACCCTGCGGCCTCCAAGCGCCTGGGCGAGGAGGGGGTGACGACGGTGCGCATGTGCGTTGGGCCGAACAGCAAGCTGTCCGAGCCGCCGGCGGTCACGCATTCATCCGGCAGCGCGCGACTCGACGAAGGCGCGATCAGTCTCGCCAAGGCTGCCACGTACCAGGCGGGCACCGAGGATGGCAAGCCCATCTCGGATTGTTTCAGCGTCAATATCCGCTTCCAGTTGACCAAATAGTCAGTGATCCAGCTACCGCCCCGCGGGGCGGTTTTTTTCGAGGAAAACCATGGAAAACCAAGTCGCAACCACCGATAACCCTTACGGTCTCGCCGCTCTCTGGGCAACCGGCGATATCATCGCCCGCGCCGTGCTGGTGCTGCTGCTCATCATGTCGCTGGCCTCGTGGTACGTCATGCTCACGAAGCTCTGGGACCAGCGCAAGCTGAAGCAGTCCGCGCGCGTCGTCGAGAAGCAGTTCTGGAGCGCGCCCTCGATCAAGGACGGGGTCGACCGCTTGAAGAAGGGCGATGATTTCCGCGGCATCGCCGAGGACGGCCTGCGCGCCGCCTCACATCACGACGGTCGCCTGACCGATCGCATCGACCTGCACGAGTGGATCACCATGTCGCTGCAGCGCGCCGTCGACCAGGTGAACAGCAAGCTGCACAACGGCCTGGGTCTGCTCGCCACCGTCGGGTCGGTAGCGCCGTTCGTCGGCTTGTTCGGTACGGTCTGGGGCATTCTGAACGCGCTGGTGTCGATCGGCATCGCGGGCCAGGCGAGCATCGACAAGGTCGCAGGCCCGGTGGGCGAGGCGCTCATCATGACGGCCATCGGACTGTTCGTCGCGGTGCCGGCGGTCATGGGTTACAACTGGCTGCTGGGCCGCAACAAGCTCCTGCAGGACGCCCTGCGGAACTTTGCCAGCGACCTGCATGCCTATCTCGTCAGCGGCGCCCGCATGGGGAGCGAGGGCGGGGGTGGTGCGCGCCCGGCGGCTGCCAAGGCGTCGGCGATCGGCAAATGAGTTGCGGCGCGAGGAGGACTCATGTCAATGAATGTCGGCCCGGCTTCGGAGGAAGCGAGCGTGATGGCGAGTATCAACACGACGCCGCTGGTGGACGTCATGCTGGTGCTGCTGATCATTTTTCTCATCACGATTCCGGTGATCACCAAGAGCGTGCCGGTCAGTCTGCCGAAGGCCGTCAATATCCCGACGCAGACCAAACCCGAGAACATCCAGATCGCGGTGGACAAGAACGGCGAGGTGTACTGGAACGACAAGCGCGTGGCTGACCGCAACGCGCTGCTCGCGTTCGTCAAGGAGGCCGCCGTCAGGAAGCCCCAGCCGGAAATTCACATCCGCGGCGATAAGGAAACGCGCTACGAAGCGATCGGCCGCGTCATGTACGCGATTCAGCGCGGTGGCATCCAGAAGGTCGGCTTTCTGACCGAGCCCGACCGTGGCGTGCCCGTCTACCGCTGACTAAGGAGCTCAACCCATGTCAATGAGTGTCGGTACAGCCTCCGGGAGCACCTTCTGCGACATCAACACGACGCCGCTCATCGACGTGATGCTGGTGCTGCTGGTCACGCTCATCGTGACGCTGCCGGTCATGACCCACGCGGTCAAGCTCGACATGCCGAATGTGACCAACCCGCCGCCGCCCCCGCCCACGCCTCCGGAGGTCATCGACCTCGAGATCGACTTCGATGGCGCGGTGGTGTGGAACGGTTCCCAGGTATCGGGTCTGCCACAGCTGGAGAGCTATTTTCACGCCGAGCGGGACAAGCAACCGCAGCCGGAAATTCACCTGCGCCCCGATCGCCGCGCCAAATACGAGGTGGTGGCGAAGGTGCTGGCGGCCGCGCAACGCAACCACATGAAGAAGATCGGCTTCGTCAACGTGGCTGAATTCAGGGATTAAGCCAGAGCCATGCGAGACACCACCATGAAGTTCACCGCACGATCCATCCCGGCGCTGCTCGCGGGCGCCGCCCTCATCGCCGCCGCGGGCCTGGCGCCGGCGACGGCGATCTGCGCGGAGGGCAAGCAGACCAACAGCGCCAAGCTCGGCAAGCCACTCAAGGAGGCGCACGACGATCTCAACGCGAAAAAGTATGCCGATGCGATCGCCAAGCTCAGGGAAGCGGAGGGGATTGCCGGCAAGACCGCGTACGACCAGCATCTGATCAACGACATGCTCGGCTTCGCCTACGCCCGCACCCAGAACTTCGCCGAGGCCGCCAGGGCGTGGGAGGCGGAGCTCGATGACGGCTACACGCCGCAGTCTGAAGTTCCCACGCGCGTGCGCCAGCTGGCCGAAGCGAACTACCAGATCAAGAACTACGACAAGGCCATCGAGTTCGGTACTCGCGCCATCAAGGGCGGGTTCGCGGACGAGGAGCTCAGGACGCTCGTCGGCCAGGCGTACTACCTGAAGGGGGACTGGAAGGGCACGCTGCGCTTCGAGGAAGGCCTGGTCGACACCCAGGTCAAGAACGGCCAGACACCCAAGAGCGAATCGCTGCAGCTGCTGCTGAGCGCCTGCGTGAAGCTCAATGATTCGGTGTGCGAGACGCGCGCGCTGGAGAAAGTCGTCACCTACTACCCCAAGCCCGACTACTGGTACCAGCTGCTGTACACCATGCGCCAGCAGACCTCGGGAAACGATGCCAACACGCTGCAGACTTACCGCCTCATGTCGGAAGTCGATGTGCTGAGGAGCCCGGACGATTACACCGAGATGGCGCAGCTCGCGCTCGAGGCCGGCTCCCCGGGCGAGGCACAGCGCGTTCTGGAAAAGGGCCTGGCCAAGGGCGTCTTCACCGACGCGCGTGCCAAGGCGAAAAATCAGCGGCTGCTCGAGACCGCCAAGAAAACCGCGGCCACCGACCAGGCGAGCCTGCAGAGGATCGAGAAGGAAGCGGACGCCGCGCCCACCGGCGCCAAGAACGTAGGCCTCGGCCTCGCTTACTTCGGCTACGGCCAGTATGACAAGGCCGCGGAGGCGATCTCCAAGGGTCTGGCCAAGGGGGGCCTGCGCAACGAAACCGAGGCGCGGCTGTTGCTCGGCATCGCGCAGCTCAAGGCCGGCCACAAGGAGGAGGCGACCAAGGCTTTCCACGAGGTGAAGGGGGATCCCTCGCTCGAGCGTCTCGCCAACCTGTGGAGCCTGCACGCGAAGCAGGCATGAGGGGAAGCTCATGGCAATCAAGGCAGGTGAGCGCATGCCCGCGGGCACGCTCAAGAGAATGACCAAGGAGGGCCCCAGGGACCTCTCGACCGATGAGCTCTTCAAGGGCAAGCGGGTGGTGCTGTTCTCGGTGCCGGGGGCGTTCACCCCGACCTGCGACGCGAAGCACCTGCCCGGATTCGTGCAGCTCGCCGATCAGATCCGCGCCAAGGGCGTCGACACTATCGCGTGCATGGCCGTCAACGACGTGTTCGTCATGAACGCCTGGGGCAAGGCCTCGGGCGTGGGTGACAGGATCCTGATGCTCGCGGACGGCAACGGCGAGTACGCCCGGGCGCTCGGACTGGAACTCGACGCCAAGGGCCATGGCATGGGTACGCGCGGCCAGCGCTTCGCGATCATCGTGCGCGATGGCGTGGCCACCCACGTCAACGTCGAGGCGCCGGGCCAGTTCAAGGTGTCCGCGGCCGAATACGTCCTGGGGCAGCTGTAGGCGAGCGCACGCCGCGCCCTTCGTTCGCCGCGCTGACACGGCCGCAGGCCGGGTTCAGCAACCGCTACACCAGCCGCTCGATCTCGGGGATGATCTGGAACAGATCCCCCACCAGGCCGATGTCGGCGACTTCGAAGATCGGCGCCTCGCTGTCCTTGTTGATGGCGACGATGGTGCGCGCATCCTTGATGCCCGTCAGGTGCTGGATCGCGCCCGAGATGCCGACCGCGACGTACAACTCCGGGGCGATGATCTTGCCGGTCTGCCCGACCTGCATCTCGTTGGGCGCGTAACCGGCGTCCACGGCGGCGCGCGAAGCCCCGACCGCCGCACCCAGCTTGTCCGCCAGGCTGTAGAGGATCTTGAAGCCCTCGGCGCTGCCGAGCGCCCGGCCGCCGGAAATCACCCGCCTGGCGGTCTGCAGATCCGGGCGGTCGCTCCTGGCGGCCGACACCGACACGAAGCGCGTGTGGGTCGGCAGCGCGACGCTCACGGCCGCTGTCTCGATCGGCGCGGCGCCGCCGCCCGCGGCCGCCTCGAACGAGGCGCTGCGCACCGTGCCCACGACCTTGCCGTCGCCGCTGCTCTCGACCGTGAGGATCGCGTTCCCGGCGTAGATCGGCCGGCGGAAGCGGGTGGGACTCTCGATGGCCATGATGTCGCTCACCTGCGGAGCCCCGAGCAGTCCCGCGATGCGCGCCATCAGGTCCTTGCCGAAGGTGGTCGAGGGCCCGAGGATATGGCTGAAGGGGCCGGCCAGCGCGATCACCTGCGGCGCCCACACCGCGGCGAGCGCATGGCCGTTGGCCGGATTCTCGACGCACAGCACGCGGCTGACGCCCGACAGCTGCGCCGCCTGTGCGGCGACCGCCGCCGCCTCCACCGCGCAGACGACGATGGTGATCTGCGCGCCGGCGATGCCCTGGGCGCAGGTGACGCACTTGGCGGTGCTGGCGTTGAGCTTCGTGCCGTCGTGCTCGGCGACGATGAGGACGCGGCTGCTCACAGCAGACCCTTCTTCTTCAGCGCCTCGAGCAGCTCCGCAGCGTCCTTCACCCGGATGCCTTTCTGCCGCTGCGGCGGTGGCTCGAAGCGCACCAGCCTCAGCTGCTGGCGCTGCTCCACCCCGAGGGCGCTCAGGGTGAGCGTATCGAGTGGCTTTTTCTTCGCCTTCATGATGTCCGGGAGCTTGACGTAGCGCGGCTCGTTCAGCCGCAGGTCGGTGGTGATGACCGCCGGCAGGTCCACATCCAGGGTCTCGAGCCCGGCGTCGACCTCGCGCGTGACGCGCGCCGTGCCCGCGGTGAGCTCGATCTTCGAAGCGTAGGTGGCCTGGGGACGGTTCCACAGCGCCGCCAGCACCTGGCCGGTCTGGCCGTTGTCGTCATCGATCGCCTGCTTGCCGAGGATGACCAGCAGCGGCTGCTCGCGCTCGATCAGCTGCAGCAGCGCCCGCGCCGCCACCAACGGTTCGACCACGCCGTCCGCCTGCACGTGCAGGGCGCGATCCGCCCCCATCGCCAGCGCGGTGCGCAGCTGCTGCTGGCAGTCCGCCGGTCCCACCGTGGCGACAATGACCTCCTCGGCGCCGCCGCGCTCCTTGATGCGCAGCGCCTCCTCGAGCGCGATCTCATCGAAGGGGTTGATGCTCATCTTGACCCCGTCGGTGACGACGCCGCTGCCATCGGGCTTCACCCGGATGCGCACGTTGTAATCCACGACGCGCTTGATTCCGACCAGGATGCGTTTCATAGGGCTTGCAGTATAGCGGCAGGCCCGTAGCGGAGTTGACGGGACGTGCCGCGCCGTTGACGGATTGCGCGCCGCCTCCCTAAAGTCCCCGCCATGCTGAGCTACGCGCTCCGTCGCATCGCCGGACTCATCCCCACCCTGCTCGTCATCATCACCGTCTCGTTCTGTGTCGTGCGGCTGGCGCCGGGCGGGCCTTTCGACCAGGAGCAGGCTCTGCCGCCGGCCGTGCGGGCCAACCTCGAACGCCTCTACGGACTCGACCAGCCGCTCGCGGTGCAGTACGTACACTACCTGCGCGGCCTGCTGCGCGGGGATTTCGGGCCGTCGCTCAGGCAGCGCGATTTCACCGTGTCAGAGCTCGTTGCCCAGGGCCTGCCGCTGTCCGCGACCCTGGGACTTGCGGCGATTCTGCTGGCCGTGCTCAGCGGAATTCCCGCCGGCATCCTGGCCGCGCTGTGGCGCAACCGCGGCGCCGACTATTGCGTCACCACGCTCGCGGCCTTGGGCCTGGCGCTGCCGAGCTTCGTCACCGGTCCGCTGTTCGCGCTGGTGTTTGGACTGTACCTGCGCTGGCTGCCGGTCGCGGGCTGGCAGCACGGCGCCCCGCGCTATCTGGTGCTGCCGGTGCTGACGCTGGCGCTGCCGGTGGCGGCGTACGTGGCGAGACTCACCCGCGCAAGTCTGCTGGAGGTGCTCAATGCTCACTATGTGCGCAGCGCCCGGGCCCGGGGCCTGGGCACACCGCGCGTGCTGTGGCGTCATGCCCTGCGTCCGGCCCTGATGCCCGTAGTGAGCTACCTGGGTCCGGCGGTGGCGTTCGTGATGACCGGGTCGCTGGTCATCGAGACGGTGTTTGGTCTGCCGGGCACCGGCCACTACCTCGTCGAGGGCGCGATCGACCGCGACTATCCGCTCGTCATGGGCATGATCGTGGTTTACGGCGCGCTCACGCTCTTTCTCAACCTCATCGCCGACCTGATCTACGGATGGCTGGACCCGGGCGTGCGGCATGCCTGAGCAGGCGGTCGCGGCCGCGCGCGGATTGTGGAGCGATGCCGGGCGGCGCCTCACGGGCAACCGCATCGCCTCTGCAGCCCTCGCCGTCATGGTTGTCATGGCGCTCTTTGCGGTCCTTGCGCCGCACTTAAGCCCCTGGGGCTACGACAGCCTCGATTGGGAGCACCTCGCGCTGCCGCCCGGCCTCACCGCTGCGCACTGGTTCGGCACCGACCGTCTGGGACGCGATCTGTTCGTACGCACCCTCCATGGCGTGCGTCTGTCGCTGTTCATCAGCGTGCTCGCGAGCCTGGTCAGCCTGGTGATCGGGGTGGTGTGGGGCGCGGTGGCGGGTCTCGCCGGCGGTCGCACCGACGGATGGATGATGCGCTTCGTGGATGTGTTGTACTCGTTGCCGTATCTGTTCATCGTCATCATCCTGACGACGCTCTGGCGGCGCGGCAGCATCGCGGTGCTGCTGCTGGCGCTCGGAGCGGTGGGGTGGCTCACCACGGCGCGCATCGTGCGCGGCCAGGCCCTCGCCCTCAGGCGCCGGGAGTTCATCG
>WNGI01002002.1_pt1 | contig 17377 bp, 17 predicted proteins | sample 5400621 | NCBI WGS metagenome assembly WNGI01 (sample SAMN13153374, study PRJNA577476) | soil metagenome | isolation source: 20 cm soil or saprolite under Garry oak tree replicate 1 | place: USA:California | collected 2016-06-15 | reverse complement strand
GCGCGGCAGAGCCGCATGGGTCGACGTTCGCGCTTGGCTCTGGAGCGTTTGATGGGAGGCGTTTTGATCGCCCTCGGCGTACGCCTCGCATTCGAACGGCATTGATCCGGGCGCGCGGATAGGCTTGACCGGCTGATGGACCGGCTGATCAAATGCTCCGACGGCCGGGTCCTTCGAGTCGAGGAGGCGGGCGACCCCCGCGGCAAGCCGGTCCTCATGCACCACGGCACTCCCGGCGCGGGTGTCCTGTACGCGCCGCACGTCTCCGATGCCGCGAACCGCGGCATACGCCTGATCGGTTACGACCGGCCTGGCTATGGAGGGTCAACCGCAGATCCGGGCCGGACGGTCGCCGACTGCGCGGCGGACGTTCGCGAGATTGCCGGTGTGCTGGGTATCAACCGGTTGGGGGTCTGGGGGATTTCAGGTGGAGGGCCGCACGCGCTTGCTTGCGCTGCTCTCCTCCCAGAACTGGTCGTAGCGGTTGGTTCTCTCGCCGCGATTGCTCCATACGGTGCGGCCGGACTTGACTATTTCACCGGCATGGGCAAGGAGAACGTCGACGACATCAAGCTCATGCTGGCCGACGAGCCCGCGGCTCGGGCGAAAGGCCTCCATGATCGTGAACGTCTTCTCGCGCTGAGCGCGGAGGACATGGTGAAAGCGTTCCCAACGCTGGTGTCGGCGGTTGACGGCGCTGCATTCACTCCTGAGTTGGGCGAGTACCTCTGGTCGTCAGGTCAAATTGGCCTCGCGTCGAGTGATCAGGGTTGGTGGGACGACGGCAAGGCGCATTTACAGCCGTGGGGTTTTTCATTTGACACCACCCGGGTTCCCGTGCAGCTGTGGCACGGGCGGAACGATCGGTTTGTTCCTTTTCAGCACGGCGAGTGGCTCGCCGGCAAGATTCCAGGCGTCGAGGCGCACCTTACGGAAGAGGACGGGCACCTGACCCTGCTGCAGAATCGCGTCGGGCAGGTCCATGCGTGGCTGCTCGAGTATTTCTGATCGGGTAGGCGCGCTAGCAGCCCTCGCGCCGCGCCGCTGTCGCGGCTGCATCCGACCAGTTGAAAGCGGCCAGGCTCGCCGAATAGGTGTGCGGGCCGGCACAGGCGACTCGCCTGATGTCGCGGTCGATCGATTGATCCACCCGCGACCGATCCGCCAGGAGCGTCGGTGTCGCGTCGCTCGACAGCTCGGCCAGATATTGCGGATCCATCTTGTGAGTGATCCGCGAGTGGTCGATGTTGAGGTTGACCACGATTGCTTCTGGATTGATGAGGTTCAGGGCGAGTAGCAGGGCCATCGCGGAGATCGAGGTAGCCCCGACAAGCCACCGGCGTCGTGGCAACACCCCGGCCGTCTCCGCCGCGAGGAACAGGAAAACGATCGCGATCCACACCGCGAAGATGTGGCTGTAAAGCCTCAGCATGGTGAAGCCGTACGCCTCCTCGTAGAGGCTGAGTCGCCGGAATGCGACGAAAACGATCAGCAACGTCAGCACGATCGCGACCTGCGCCAGGACCTGGAAAGCTCGCTTGGTGGTTCGTTCGGTGAGCCCGGTGATGCGGCTGAACAGGATGAGAAGGACGGCGGTGATGCCGGCAACCCAGAGAAGCTGGAAGAAACCGGATCGAGCGTAATCCGCGTACGTGGTGCCGGCGGCGCGAAGCGTGTCGCCAGCCGCGCCCGTCGCCGCCATGGCCTGGGCAACCGCAAAGGCGGCAAAGATCGCGTCGAGGACCGACAGAACCACCAGCCCCTCGGTTGATCCCAGACGCCACATCGGGCCATCCACGGGCGTGATCGGTTCAGCCGCGGCGAGCCGCAGCAATCCGGCTGCGACCAGCGATCCGATGGCCACGAACACCACGTCCGTCAGCAGCTGGCCAAGGTCGAAGTTGACGTTGAAGAACGAAGCGAACACTGGGTCGGCCGCGGCAAGCAGCCCGGCCACCAGGATGGCAATTGGCGCCGCGATGAGCAGTCCGCGAGCCAACGGAGCGACGACACCCAATCGCATGCGCACTCGCGTGAGCGGCTTCAAGACGAACGCAGCCCCGGCGGCGCCATGCATCAATCCATGAATCGAACGCGCCATCAGCTCCGCTATCCCCAGGTCCATCAGCGAACCGCGAACGGACAGCGACGCGGCCAGGCCGAGCAGCGCGAAGGACATGACCAGGTCCGGCCACAGCAGCCATGGGCTCGCTCGAACCATCAACCAGGCGCCGAACAAGATCGCGCCCACGGCGAGTGCGCGCGATTCAAGCGTCATCAGCCGGCCGGCAAACATCAATAAAAGCGCCGCGATCGCAAGCGTCAGTGACGCCGCCAGGCCGAAGGCGCCCACACGGAACCACTGGTCGGCAACCAGCCCGATAAGCAGCGTGCAGACGAGAGTGAGCCATGTAGCCGATGTCCGCAGCTCGACCTTGAGCCATCCGGGATCGGGTCGAGTAACCGTGGCCGGAGATGCCGGCTGCCAGGAGGATCCGTCCCAGCGCCACCGGCCGTCAGGCGAGAGCTGACCGACGGTCGACCCTCCCTCAGCCACGCAATGTTGAACATGCGCGACGGGGACGAAGTTACGGCCGAGACAGGATCAGAGATACCTCGAGCGTGATGTTCGGATCGACCGAGACGAAACCGGCGGCGCCCTGGGGAACGTCCACGCTGAAATTCCCAACCGCGACGGTGGCACTCCCGGCCGCGGCCAGCTGGCGGTCCTTCAGCTGAACATCGAGGGCAAAGGCCGTGGGCTTCCTTACGCCGCTGATCTCGATCTCACCCGCCACCCGCGCGTGAGCGGCGGAGCCGTTGGAAAGGTCGGCTGAGATTGATTGCGGGTACGGCTGGAACACGGCGTAAGGGTGCGAATGGGTTCGCAGGAAATCGCGAGCGCTCTTGTCACGATCGGCCGTGTTGAAGCCGGGGAGCTCGTCGACGCTGACCAGGGTCCCGACCTCAACCGCCACGCAGCCGGTTTCGATTCGTGTCACTCCAGCGCCAGCCGCGACCAGCAGCCATCCCCCGACTCGCTCGGTCCGCGCGACGGCCTCGTGCGGCGATGGCAGCTGCTCGAACTTCTCGTGCGCGCGGTACCCGGCGACCGAACCGGGCTGGATCAGCCACAGCCCGGAGAGGTCGGTGGTGGCGGACGCGCTTGGAACAGCGGGTCTTCGGCAGACTGCCGCGAACGGGTCGCCGGCGTCCGAGGTAACAGCTGGACTTCGTGGGTGGGTTCCGGCCAGGCTCAGCGGCTGCGGCCGGCTGTGATAAACGAGCGTCACGGCGGTTGCCACGCCGACCACGCCTATCACCGCGAGCGCGGCGCCCGCCTTCCACGGCCAGCCGATCCTCACTCACGCATCTACACCTGCCGGCTTCGTTTGGTTCCTGAGCCTTAGACTCGGATCAAGAAGAGTTGCGGAAAATCAGGATCTGCGGAGGTTGAGCGATGGCTGCGGTTAGTCGTGCGGATGCGGTTTGGGAAGGCGACCTGGCCAGCGGAAAGGGCCGCGTCAAGGTTGCCAGCGAAGCGATCAGCGAGTTTCCAGTCACGTGGGCCAGCCGCGCGGAACGCCAGCACGGCAAGACGAGCCCCGAGGAGCTGCTCGCGGCCGCACACGCGGCCTGCTACTCGATGGCCTTCTCCAACGGCTTGAGCAAGGCCGGGCACAAAGTCGAAAGGCTCAACACCTCAGTCGAGGTGGAGTTCATCCCCGGGACGGGTATCACGACCGCCACGATCACGACAGTCGGCCACATTCACGGCATCGAGCAGGCCGAGTTTCAGAAGCTGGCCGAGGAGGCCAAGGAAGGTTGCCCGGTCTCCAAAGCGCTCCATGGCAACGTGACCTTCAAGCTCAACGCGCGGCTCGACTTAGAACACCATTAACGCACCGGGCCGGTCAGCCCCGGAAAGTCGACCACACCCTGCAGGCGGAGCTCACGCAGCTGGCCGGCCAGCCACTTGCGTGGATCCTTGATCAGCTGGCCGTCGAGGCAGTTCCACAAGCGGCCGTTCGCATCTCGCGCGACCAGAAGCAGGGTGCGGGGCTGGTTCGCCCGCTGCCAGGCCTTCATGGCGGGCTGAAGCAGAATTCGGCGCGGGGGTGCTTTTTCCGGCATCGTCACCTCGCCCGCGTAGAGATCGTCGGCAGCCTGAACGATCACGCCGCCCGCAGCCAGCGTGCCACCCAGGTTTTCGATCTCAACCTCGATCGGCTGGTTGGGCGGGGGCAACCCTATGAAAGTGACGTGGGGGACCGGCTTCGTGGCCGTTTCCCAGCGGGCATCCGCAAGCCTGCTCGCCCTGCGGGCTGCCCAGTCGGCACGCGTCGCGAACATGGCGGCCCACAGCGCCAGGAGCGCGGTGACAACCGCCAGCGTGACCACGATCTGCTCAGAGCTCATTGCTTCTCCTGCTTGACGCCGTCAGGACGAGGATCTGGCGCCAGATGGTAGCGCCGGGAATCGTAGTTGCGAAACGCGGGCAGCGCCAGGGCGCAGAGGACACAGCCGACCACGCAAAGTACGCCGCCAGAGATGATGGAAAAGCGGACGTTGACGAGCGACGCGACCAGGCCGGCCTCGAAGTTGCCCAGCGCCGGCCCAGATGTGTAGCTAAGCATCTCGATCGAGGCCAGGCGCCCGCGCAGTGAATCGGGGATGGTCTGGTTCCAGATCACCTGCCTGAAGACGCCGCTCATCATGTCCGCGGCTCCGGCGACCGCGAGGAAAACAAGGGCCGCAACGAGCCCGGGCGCAAGGCCGAAGCCGATGATGGCGAACCCCCAAATGATCGCCGCGACGATCACCCCGATGCCGTGACGGTGGACTCGGTTCGTCCATCCGCTTGTCGCTGAGAAGAGAAACGACCCGACTGCGGGCGCGGCGTACAGCATTCCCAACACGCTTGGTCCACCAAGCCCCTGCGCAATCGCTGGAAACAGCGCCATCGGCATGCCGAAGAACATCGCGATGATGTCGACCGCATAAGTTCCGATCAGCTCGGGTCGGCTTTTCGCATAACGAAGGCCCTCGACGACTCGCTTCAGGCTCGGCCGCTCCGCATTCACCGGGGGCGGGACCGCGCGCATCAGCCAGAGGCAGGCAAGGCCGACCACAAATGTGGCGACGTCGACCATGTACGTGAGAGGCAGTCCGATCGTGGCAAGCAGCACGCCACCGAGCGCCGGTCCCAGGATCTGTCCAAGGGTCCCGCGCATGCTGTTGAGCGCCGCCGCCGCAGCGAGCTCGTCGCGGTCGACCAGGCGTGGGAGCATCGCGTCGAGCGACGGGCGCTGCACCGCGTCGAGCCCGCCCCAGATGACGGTGATCGCGAACAAGATCCACACCTGCGGGTTCGGGAGCGCCGCGTTGCCGGCGAGGATGAGGCTGCCCGCCATCAAGCCGACCTCTGTCAGGAGGACCATCGAGCGCCGGTCGGAGGCATCGGCCAGCGCGCCGCCGAGCATCGCGAACAGGAGGATGGCGGCAAACTCGAGGACGCCAAGCAATCCGACCAGCAGCACGCTGTGCGTCAGCTGGTACACCTGGTAAGGGAAGGCGACGACCGTGATCATCGAGCCGAAGAACGAGACCAGCCTTCCGATGAACAGGAGGCGAAAGTCGCGGTGGCGCCGCAACGGAGTGATGTCGACGGTTGCGAGGTGCAACCACCCTCGTCTGCGTGGCGAAGCGTCAGGGCTGGGCATGGGGGAGCGTCATTTTAAGTACGGCGTATCCTGAAACCCGAGATGGAAAAAGCTACTTTTGCCGGCGGATGTTTCTGGGGCGTTGAGCACCTCTTCAACGAGATGCCCGGCGTGATCGATGCCGTTTCCGGTTACGCGGGAGGATCGAAGGACAACCCGACCTACGAGCAGGTGTGCTCAGGAAGAACGGGCCACGCTGAGGCGGTCGAGGTCACGTACGACCCCGCGAAGGTCACGTACGACGAGCTGCTCAACGCCTTCTGGAACATGCACGATCCCACGACGCTCAACCGGCAGGGCCCCGACCACGGTCACCAATACCGGTCGGCGATCTTTTTTCACAACCCGGAGCAGGAGCACGCGGCGCTCAAGTCCAAGGAACAGGCGCAGCGTTTCTTCGACCGGCCGATCGTCACGGAGATCGTACCCGCACCTCACTTCTGGCCCGCCGAGGACTACCACCAACGCTACTTCGAGAAGCATCCGGGCCACTACTCGTGCCACTTCATCCGGGGCTGGGTGCCCCAGGAGCCTGCCGAGGAACCCGCGCGCTAAGCCAGCACTAAACAGGTGCGGCGGCCACTATCCTATCGGCCGTGCGCTGTGACCACTGTTCTCACGACGTTCCCGACGGCGTCTTCTGCACTCGCTGTGGCGCCCACCAGGGCACCACGCAAGAGTTCGGCAACGCGAAGACGCGCGAGCATCGCTATGCGGCCCATCCCGGTGAGCACGTCGCACAGCCGTCGGTGTTCACCACGATCTTTCCTCACCTCGGCCATCACAAGATCCATGAGTTCCGCTGGGCGTTCATCGCCGGTCTGGCCGGAATCCTGGTGCTTTATCTCGCCGGGCTGATCTCGGCCGCCATTCTCCTGTCGGCGTTCCTGGTCCCGGTGCTCTATCTCATCTATCTATACGAAGCTCAGGTCTATCGCGACGAGCCGGCGATCGTGCTGGGCTTCACCCTCGGCGGTGGAATCGTCATCGGAATCATCGCCACCGTTTTCGAACGCATCATCTACAACCCGTTCCAGTACGCCGCGAACCCATTCACCAACGCGGGCGTGAACATCGGCGGGTTGCTGATCGTCGGGCTGCTCTTGCCAGTGGTGCAGGAGGCACTGAAGCCGCTGCCCGCCTACTTCTTGCCAAAACGAGCCGATTTTCCGGAAACCGTGGACGGTCTCGTGTTCGGAATCGCTGCCGGCCTTGGCTTCAGCCTCGCCCAGGCACTCATCGGCTTCTCCGAGGTGCTGACCGGCCTGCCGGCACATGTCGAGCCGGGCAGCTGGATCTACGACCTCACCACGCTCGCGGTCTTGCAACCGCTGCTTCAGGGGAGCGCGACGGGAATGATCGTGGCCGCGATCTGGCGCTGGCGCCGGGGAAGGCTGGCTGGGCGCGAGATCGGAGCGGTCGCCATGGCTGTCATCGCCCACATTGCCTTTGCGGGCGGGACGCAGCTGATGAAGGAAACGTCGGTTAGCCCGCTCTTCATCCTGGTCTGGCAGGGGGCCATCGTTGGCGCCCTACTGATCTACATCCGCTACCTGCTGCACCACGCCCTGCTCGAAGAGGCGGCGCACATGGGTTATGCGGAAACGGTCTGCCCCAACTGCCACATGCATATCGTCGCGTCGGGGTTCTGCCCGAACTGCGGCATGGCGTTGACCGCCTCGCCCAACGCGGTCAAGCGAGCGCGCCGCCCGCGGGTCGAGACTCCGGCCGCACCCGCGAGGAAGAGCTAGGTGGCGCTCACCTGCGCCAGGTGTGGCGCGCAAAACCCTGACGGCAACCAGTTCTGCTCCGCATGCGGTACGCCGCTGACAGCGGCCGCCGCAGCGCCTCAATCCGCGCCGCCGCAGGCTCCGCCCTCATGGCTGGCGACACCGCCTCAAGCGGCAGCCCCGGCAGCGGCCGTGGCGGCTCCGCCGGCCGCCTATCCCTCGCCGCCGCCGGCCGCCTACGCCAGCCCTTACTACGCGCCGGCCGGTGCGATGCCGCAGGCGCCTGTCCACCGCACGCCGTGGGTCCTGATCATCGGCGCGGTCGTTGCGCTCATCGTCGTCATGGCGGGCTGCGGAACTGCCATCGCCCTGCTGGGTGGTAAGGCCACCCTCACCGGGGGTATCTCACCGGATGTTCCGAGCCCGAGCCCGGCAGGATCACCGAGCCCAGTCGCTTCGCCGGTCGCGCTGACGGGTCCGACGGCGTCAAACCCTGTCGTCACCGTTTCCGTGCCCGCCGGATGGGCCGTGTCGGCCAAGGACAACGAGTCGATCACGCTGTCGGATCCAAACGGCCTTGGCTTTATTTCCTTCGCAAGCGGCGCGCAGAACCCGCACTTGACCGCACAGCAGCAGAAAGCAGGCGCTGACGCGTCGATCAAGGCCAAGTATCCCGACACCGTCGAATGCGGCGGTGTCAGGCCAACAACCGGCTCGCTCGGTGGAAAGCCAGGCATCTTCTGGAACCTGTGTTTCACCCTCGTTTCCGGCGGCCGCTCACTGCCCGCCGAGGCTTCCCTGTTCGTGGCCACCAACGCCGATGGGAGCACGTGGTACGCCGTGGTCATGATCACGGCCCAGACTTACATGCAGAACCTTACGACTGAGGCGGCGCCGATCCTCAAGAGCGTCCAGTGGAAGCTGAGCTAGCCGCCGCTTAGAGGAGCCCCGATACCTCGGCGGGTATCTTGAGCTGTCATGTTTGCCCGCTGGGGCCGTTTTGTCTACCGCTTTCGCTGGGCCACACTCATCGCTTCGGCGCTGCTGCTAGGCCTTTCGATCGCCGCCATCTTCACCGGCGGAACGCTCGCCGACAACGGCGGCTTCGGGGCCAACCTCCTTGCCGGAAAGGCAGCGAAGCTCATCGCCGACGAGATCCACCCTCAAGGTGCTACGACGAAGAGCGGGTCGAGCTTCACGCTGATCTTCAGCAGCCCAAGCCTTGCCGCCGACGACCCCGCCTTTCAAAAGGCGGTGGAAGATGCTGTCAGTCCGCTGAACAGCGAACTCCGCGTCACCACGGTCACAACGCCATACGGTGTGCCGGCCGCGCAGAAGGCTGCGCTGATCTCCAAAGACTCACACAAGGCTCTCGTTGTCGTGGGTTTAAGGGACGACTCGCGAAAGGCGCAGAGCTACATCAGCCAGGTCGTCGGTGAGGTACAACCCGGTCTCCTGAGCGTTGTCGCCACCGGCCAGGTGCCAATCAATCAAGCCTTTAACAAGTCGCTCGAGAACGATCTGAACCGAGCCGAGCTCGTCGCCCTTCCGGTGACCCTTCTGCTCCTGGTTTTGATCTTCGCTTCGATTGTCGCCGCGCTGCTGCCGGTCGGTGTTGGCCTGCTTGCGATCGCAGGCGGCGTCGGAGGCACCCTGTTCCTCGCTCACTTCACCGACGTGTCTCAGTACGCGATGAACGTCGTGACGCTGATCGGCCTCGCTGTCGCAATCGACTACTCGCTGTTCATTGTCAACCGGTTCCGCGATGAGCTTGCGGCTGGAGCGAGCCGCGAAGATGCCATCGCGACATCGATGTCCACCGCCGGGCGCGCAATCACCTTCTCCGGACTCACCGTCGCGATCGGGCTCTCGGCGATGCTCTTTTATCAGGGCACGTTCCTTGCCTCGATGGGGGCCGGCGGCGCCATCGTGGTGGCGATGGCCGTCGTGTACGGCCTTACGTTTCTGCCCGCGCTGCTGTCCGTGCTCGGAGGCCGGGTGGACAGGCTCCGGCTGCCTTTCCTCGGCGCGCGCAAGCCAGCCGGCGCTGGAGCGTGGCACTCAATGGCGGTATGGGTGATGCGCCGGCCGCTGTGGGTGCTGATTCCCGCCCTTACGATCCTCGTCATAGCTGGAACTCCGTTTCTCCAGCTCCGGCTGGCGCAAGGCGGCGTCGACCAGCTGCCGCCTTCCAACCAGGCACGGCAGGGTTACGACACTCTGGTCAAAGATTTTCCCGGCCAGGATCAGACCACGATCGAAGCTGTCGTCTACTACCCCGACTCGAGCCCGCTGACCGCAGACCATGTCGGCGACATGTACGACCTCAGCCGGCGGCTGGCTGCTCTGCCCAACGTGCTTCGGGTCGACGGCGTCCTCAACGCCGACCCGAGCCTGACCCGTTCCGATTACCAGCGGCTCTACTCAGCGCCTCGTCAATCACTGCCCAGCGCGCTGCAGCAAGCGCTTTCGATCAGCGCCGGCGATCACATCATGCGGCTGTACCTGGTCACGAACCAGCCCCCGACGAGCGATGAGGCACGCGCCATCGTGAAAGCGGTGCGAGCCGAGAGTGTGCCTGGAGCTCAGGTTCTCGCCACCGGCGAGACAGCCTTCGATCTGGATGTGGTCAATTTCATTCTTGACAGGACGCCAACGGCGGTAGGCACAGTCATCCTGATCACATACATCGTCCTGTTCCTGCTTACAGGATCACTGGTGCTGCCTCTGAAGGCCGTGGTCACGAACCTGTTCTCCATCTCGGCTTCGTTCGGAGCGATGGTGTGGATCTTTCAAGAGGGCCACCTCAGCCAACAGCTCGGATTCAGCGCCCAGTCGATCGACCCAAGCCTTCCGGTGATCCTGTTCAGCATCGTGTTCGGCATGTCGATGGACTATGAGGTGCTGTTGATCAGCCGCATTCAGGAGGAGTACCGGCGCACGGGCGACAACCAGGCGGCGGTTGCGATGGGCCTGGAAAAGAGCGGGCGCTTGATTACGGGTGCCGCGGCGATCATGGTCGCGGTCTTCCTGGCGTTCGGACTTGCGGACGTCGTGATCATCAAGGCGATCGGTATCGCGTTGGCCGTGGCCGTAGCGATCGACGCGACCATCGTGCGCATCCTCATCGTGCCTTCGATCATGAGAATTCTCGGCCGGGCGAACTGGTGGGCGCCAAGCCCTTTGAGTGCTCTGTATCGCCGCATCGGTGCCGGCGAAGCTCGACCGTCAGTCTCCCTTCCAGCGGCCGGTCTGGCTTCTAAAGCTCCTTAAGGGTCCGCGAGGGTTGTGCTCAGTGATCAGGGGGCGCCACATACGCGAATGCCGGCTCCGGCGTGATTGCTGCCGGATCGGAACACGCGGGAGCCGGCTCCGGCGTCGAAAAAGGCTTGTGCTTCCCCCCGAGTAAGGGGCGCTAGGGCACCCCCTACTGCTCTGGGGGAAGCGGGGTTGGTGTCTAAAACAACTTTGGACTCTAAGCTTGCCGTCGCTGTCTGAACGCCTGCTGTACGAAGGCTTGGAAGATGCTTGGAGTCTCTCGTACTGGCGCGTTTGGCTGAGGAGTGCTTAGATTCCAGGATCTGGCCGGGCGGCCGGCCGACACAGAGAGGTGGCTGGATGAGGGTCAAACTGTTCGCACTCCTGTCGGCGGCCGTCCTGTTCGCTCTCGCCGCCGTTCCCGCCTCGGCCACGAGTGAGGGCCACAGCTATCTCGCTCTGGGTGATTCAGTCCCATTTGGCTACAGCCCGCTGCTCAACCCTTCGAAGGCGTCGAATTTCGTCGGATACCCGGAGATCGTTGCGCGGCAGCTGAACATCGAAGACGTCAACGCGACCTGTCCTGGTGAGGCGACCGGCGGCTTTCTCTCATTGACCGGTACCGACAACGTATGCCGGCCGTATCGCGCTGCCGTGCCACTCCATGTCAGCTACTCGGGGACTCAAATGGCGTTCGCGACGGCCTACCTCCGATCGCATCCGAGGACCCGGCTCGTCACCCTGACGCTCGGTGCGAACGACCTGTTCCGCTGGCAGAAAGACTGCGCGGCCGGCGCATCAGTCGGGACGTGCCCGCTCGGCCTCTTCGGGATGCTCGGGGTCATGCAGGCGAACCTGAACACGATTCTCGGAGCCATTCGTGCGACTGGCTACACCGGGCTGATCGTCGCGGTGACCTACTACGCGCTGGATTACCACGACACTTCCGGTACCGCGCTGTTGGACAGCCCGCTGGTGGCGGCCGCCGGAGCGAATGGAGCGCTCGTAGCGTCTGGCCTTGACGCTTGGGCATCCACCGCGGCAGGTGGCAGCTCATGTGCGGCCGGCCTCTTGATCGTGACCGCGCCCGGAGTCTGCGACGTGCATCCAACACCACTGGGCCGCGATCTGCTGGCTGCAAAGGTGATCAGCACAATTGCCATGAGTTGTCCGGCGGCCAGCCCGATCGGTTGCCTGGACCGGAATAGGACCTAGCTCGACGCGGAGGCCAGCGGCAGCTCGACCTCGAAGGTCGCGCCACCGCCGCTGGTCTCCTTCACCTTCACGTTTCCTCCGTGCGCTCCCACGACCGCGCTGACGATCGAGAGTCCAAGCCCGGCGCCGCCGCTGTCGCGGCTGCGGCTGGGGTCGGCGCGGTAGAAGGGCTCGAAGATGTGCTCGAGCTCGGCCGCCTTGAGCCCCGGACCGTGGTCGATCACCGACATGCGGCCCACGCCGTCCACGGTCGAGACCGCGATCTCGATCGCGCTCTGCTGCGGGGTGTGGACCAGGGCGTTGCGGACCAGGTTTCCAAGGACCTGGCGCAGCCGCGTGTCGTCACCCGCGACGACCACCGGGCCCGGGGCGGACATCGTGATCTCGCGGTGCGGCGCCACAGCCCGTGCGTCAGCCGCCGCGTCGCTGGCGATCGCCTGCAGGTCGACGGGCTTGCTTTCGAGGGGCCGGCCTTGGTCCAGCCGAGCGATCAGGAGCATGTCATCGACCAGCACGGACATCCGGACCGACTCTTCCTCAATTCGCCTCCGCGCGAGGTCGGAGTCGGCGGGCGATTCAGAAGCGCCGCGCCGCAACATTTCCGAATAGCCGCGGATTGAAGTCAGGGGTGTGCGCAGCTCATGCGAGGCGTCGGCGATGAAGCGGCGTAGGCGTGTGTTCGACTCAGTCCGTTCGGCAAACGCCGATTCGATCTGGCTCAACATGCCGTTGAGTGCGAGGCCAAGCCGGCCGATCTCTGTCTTCGGTGTGGCCGGCTCTACGCGTCGGCTCAGGTCTCCGGCGGCGATATCGGCCGCTACCGCTCCCATTCGCCGAAGGGGCCTCAGGCCGATGCTGATGATCAGCAGCGCGAGGGCAGCCGTCGCGATGACCACTCCGAGGCCGATCAACGCCTCGTTCAACAAGAGCGTCGCCAGCGTCGATCGCACGCTGGTCAGCGGGATCGCGAATACGACGATCTGGCTGCCGAACGAGCCTTCTGACCAGTACGTCATGCGATACAGAGGGACATCTCCCGTCCCCTCCACGGTCTGGGGAGCAGCGGCTTTGTCGTTAACGGTGGCGGGCATCGACCTTGGGAGCTTGGGTGCGCCCGACGTCCCGCCTCCAAGCCCAAAACCGCAGGCGACCACAACTTGGCCGTCTCGGCCGAGAAGCTCTGTGATCGTTCCAGATGGAAAGTCGTTCGCCGAGCCGGGCCCGCGTCGCAAGCACTGGTTGCTGATGACACTGGTTGCGGTATCGATCGTGGATCGAGCATTCAGTTGCTCGTCGATCCGGCCGACCAGTGAGTTCTGAAGGGTGATGTACGTGAACACATCCGCCACGAACAATCCGACCACGACTAGCGAGATGACTCCGATGAGCAGCCGCCCTCGGAGCGACAGCGTCATTTTCGTGGCGTTCTTAGCACGTAGCCGACGCCGCGGACGGTCTGGATGAGCGGAGGTTCGTGCTTGTCGACCTTGCGGCGTAGGTAGCTGACATAGGTCTCGAGGACGCTGGCGTCGCCGCCAAAGTCGTAGTGCCACACATGGTCCAGTATCTGGCTGCGCGTCAGCACGCGTCCGGCGTTGATCAACAGGTAGCGCAGCAACCGGTATTCGGTGTTCGTCAGCTCGACCACGTGGCCGTGGCGGCGTACCTCGTGAGCTTCGTCGTCCAGCTCGAGGTCGGCCAGCGAGAGCTTGCCATTCTCAGTGTCATTCCCGTGGCGCCTCAGCACGACACGGACCCTCGCCATCAGCTCTTCGATGCTGAACGGCTTGGTCACGTAGTCGTCACCGCCGATGGTCAGGCCGTGGACCTTGTCCTCGGTCGCGTCTTTGGCGGTGAGGAAGATGATCGGCACCTTGCTCCCACTGCTGTTGAGGCGGCGTAGAACCTCGATGCCGTCGATGTCAGGCAGCATCACGTCCAGGATCACCAGGGCCGGCGAGAACTGGGTCACTGCCGTCAGGGCGCCGCGCCCAGTCGCAGCGGTTTTGACCGTGAACCCTTCATAGCGGAGAGCCATCGCGACGAGCTCCGTGATGTTGGGTTCGTCATCGACGACGAGGACTCGGGGTCCGTCCTTGTTCATGCCCCAAATGCTGATCGAGTTTCCTGTGAGTTTGCTCAGAGAACGTTGGGAACCAGATTCGAATTCGCTGCGGGAGCAGGCCAACCGGCGAGCCGGCGGATGCCTCCTTTGAGGTCGACGAGCCGAGCCGCCAGCCGGTGCGCCTCCAGCCATGAGACTGCCTTTGGGCCCATGACGATCGCCGCCGTGGAGGCGATGTTGGCGTCGACGCAGCTGGCTGCGATCACGGTGGCGGTGCGCCAGCAGGAATCGGCCGGCATGCCTGTGCTGGGATCGATGATGTGGTGGAGAACCGTGCCGCCTCGAGTCCAGCGCCGGACCGTTGTGCTGGAGGTAGCGATGCCACCAGAAAAGATGGCAATGGTTTCCTCGCTGTCGTCGATGGCGGCAGCACTGTCTTCGCTCGCCTGGATCGGCCATCCTTCGGCCGGTGCCTCACCAGCAGACCCGATGTCGCCGCCGAGGCTGACGAGCACTCCCGCACCGCGGGCGGCTTTGCTTGCGGCCGCGGCAGCCAGGTCGGAAGCGAGAGCCTTGGCTGTTGCGCCGAGATCGATCTCGACTCCTCGCGGTAGGCGCACGGTCCGAGACATCGGGGCGAACTGGATTGCCCGCCAGCCTGGAATGCGGTGGGCGATGAGACGAATTTCCGCGCCGTCAGCCGGGACCTGTGCAAAGTCCGCGTCGTAACCGGCCAGCCTGATCGCCGAGCCGATCGTCGGGTCGACGGCTCCAGCAGTGATCTCGGCTCCGCGTAATGCGGCCGCGATGGCCTGCGCGAGGAGCGGGCTCACCTTGATGTCCTGTTCCGGCGATGCGTTGAGCCGGCTCAGCTCGCTGTCCTCGCGAAACCGGCTGGCTGCATGATCGATCGCGCCAACGACCTGATCGACGGCGGCCTTGGCGGCACGAAGGTGATTCGGGTTCGTCACCACGAGGCGCAGCGAGCCGCCCAGCGCAAAGTCATCGGCGATACCGAGCACCATTGCGCTCACCCGGAGCGTCGCTGCAGTGCAAGCGCCAGCACTGGACATCCTCCGACGGCTCGCTGGGCCAACGGCACGAGGCGATCTGGGACCTCTGCCTGACCGACGATCGGGTAGCCCCAATCGTCGAGGCGGATCAACTCAGGCAACAGCTCCGCGCACTGCCCGTGCCCGTCGCATTTGATGCGGTCGACGGCGAGTCTCATGCCGACCTCCGCAGGTGAGCGCGATGGCCGGCGAACTCATCTGGAAACGCAGTGAGTGCTGACTGCAGGAACATCACCGCCCCGTCGGGATGGTGGCATGCGCCACGACCGGTCACCTCTGCCGACCAGCGCTGCAGCCGCTGCAGGTCTAACTGATCCGTGCCGCGCTCGGCGATCCTGGTGCAAGCGCCGGCGAGCGCGCGCAGACCGAAAAAGCACGGCCCGCATTGAGCGGAGCTTTCGCTCGCGAGGTAGCGCATGATCCCGGCGACCTCACACACGACGCATCGGCTGCCTGGCAGCACACCGATCACGCCGCAACCGAGCGAAAGTCCGCGCGCACGCAGGGCGTCATGGTCGAGCGGAAGACCCCAGGCATTGGCCGCCCGGATCCAGGTGCCGAAGTAGCCACCGAGGAGAACCGCATCGGGTCGTTCCGACGGTCCACCGGCGAGCTCTAGCGCTTCGGCGATTGTGGTTTGGGACTGGATTTCCAGCACGCCGGGCCGTGACACACCTCCCGCCATTGTGACCAGGAGCGTGCCGGTGGGACTTCCGGTCCGCGCGATCAGCGCGACCTGGGCCAGGGTCTCAACGTTCTGCACCAGGGTTGGGCCTCCGTCGACGCCGCGCTGGTGTGCTGAAGGCGGGGCGGTCGTCGGCGTGGCGATGCCGGTGTCGACAAGGTGGACCGCAGCGCTCGATGCACCGGCCACGTAGCGAGCAGGCGCGGCCAGTGTGCGGACCACCCTGCGCTCCTCGTCTGTGCGCTCGGCAAGTGCTCGCGCCATCGAATCTTGCGCGGCACGGTGTTCCTCTCCGATGTAGAGCACGACTTGCTTTGCACGCACTGCTCGGGCGGCAAGGAAAGCGCCGTCGAGGATGAGATGAGGTCGCGTGGTCATGAGCAGACGGTCCTTCAAGCTTCGCGGCTCACCCTCGGCGCCATTGACGATGACCACCGCGGATCCGTTCGAAAGCGCAGCGACGGACCTCCACTTCAAGCCGGTCGGGTATGCCGCGCCCCCTCGTCCGGTGAGTCCGCTGCGTACAAGAACCTCGATGAACGATGGTCCCGCGGCCGGCAGTGGCCCCAAACGCTGCACGTGCTCGGCGAGGCCTTCGGCTCCAAGCGCGAGGTTGCGTCCGGCCAGCAGGTGCGTCATCGGGTTTCAGGCCGCTCAACCGCGGCTTGAAATGTGGTGCGCGGTTCCTTGAGTGGGTCGAGCGAGCCCGCTGTCAATCGAAAGCCGATCGCCGCAACCACTGCAACAACACATGCCGCGGTGATCGCCAGCAGCCAGGCCGACAACGTGTCGGTGCCAGTCCCAATGCCGTGGATGACCGCGACGGGCCAGGATGCATATGTGAGCCAGTGCACCATCCGCCAAGCCGCGTGGCCGATAAGGCCGCGCGCAAGGCTGGTCACGACGATGGCCAGGAGGAGCTCGAAGGCAATCGTGCCCAGGCCGAGCCAGAAGGTCCGGTAGTAAGAGGAAAAGGGCACCACAGCGGTAAGCCAGCCGAGGTGCGTGAATGGATCAACGACCGCGGTGACGACGTGCAGCGCCAGGAAAACAAGCGTCATCAAGGCCAGGTTGCGGTGGAGGCCCGTGGTGAGAAAGCGCGGCCAGCCGGCAGCCTGGACTCGAAGCGCCGAAAGGATGCCGAGCACGACGACCGCAGTGAGCAAGACGAGGGAGACGGCGCCCGCGCCGCGGGTGGTGTACCAGAGGAGCGTGTCGCTCACGACCCGCCTGAGACCACGACCCCCGAGCCGGATGAGGATGACTTGACCGGAGTCGATGAGGATCCGAGCCCGCTGGTGGAGCTGGATGAGGTCGAGGTGGCAGTGGAGGTTGAGGTCATATTGCTTGTGGTTGGCGATGTGGTGGTGCCGGGGATGGTAGACGCGCTCACGGCGCCGAGGACGCCGACGCTCGCCAACGCGGCAACGGCGGCGCCGGTGGTCAGACGGTTGAGCAGGCGAAACGCCGCGTCGCGAGCTCGAATCCTGTCTTGGATCTTGCTTTCCATGGCGCCAGTGTTGACCCGGCCTCTAAAACGTCCCTTAGAGCAAGCTGAGACATTGCTGAGAGCCGCCGAGCTGGGCGATATCCGCATTCATCGGTAAATGCGGGTTTCCCGGAGTTCG
>WNGI01015599.1_pt1 | contig 17378 bp, 14 predicted proteins | sample 5400621 | NCBI WGS metagenome assembly WNGI01 (sample SAMN13153374, study PRJNA577476) | soil metagenome | isolation source: 20 cm soil or saprolite under Garry oak tree replicate 1 | place: USA:California | collected 2016-06-15 | reverse complement strand
AGAACATCCTCACCGAAGGCTGGTCGATCCACGAGCTGGGCACGGCGCGCATGGGCACCGATCCCAAGACGTCGGTGCTGAATCAGTTCCAGCAGTCGCACGACGTGAAGAATCTCTTCGTGGTGGACGGCTCGAGTCACGTGAGTGCGTCGTGCCAGAATCCCACGTGGACGATCATGGCGCTGGCGTGGCGCTCCTGCGAGCATCTCGCCGACGAATTCAAGCGGGGGAACCTATGAAGATCTCGCGTCGCGAGATGATCCAGGCAACGGCCGCCGCAGCAGCGGCTGCGTCGCTGCCACTGGCGAACGTCGTTCCGAGTCCCGAGTCCCAAGCCCCTAAGCCCAAGTTTTTCACCGCCGCCGAGTTCGCGCTGGTGGACGAGATGAGCAACATGATCATTCCGACCGACCAGCAGTCGGGCGGCGCGCGCGCCGCCGGCGTGGCGGCCTACATCGACGGCCGCCTTGCCGAGGCGTTCGAGAAGGACGAGCCGCAGCGCTGGCGCGCCGGGATCAAGGCCGTCGAGACGCTGTCGCGCGAGATGAGCGGCAAGACGTTCATGGCGTCGACGCCGGAGCAGCGGCTCGCGCTCCTGACCCGGATTGCGGCGGCTGAATCCGATCCAAAGACCGACGCCGAAAAATTCTTCCGGCAGATCAAGAGCAGTACGATTCGCGCCTACTACACGTCGAAGATCGGGATCCACGACGATCAGCAGTACAAGGGGAACGTCATTCAACCGGGAGAATACGCCGGTTACGATGCCACATGAGAGGACTGAACTCGACACGCCCCGGCTGACGCTGCTCGCCTTCCCGCCCGAGCAGATACTCGGGTTGATCGAGCATCCCGAGCGATTCGAGGAACAGTTCGCCCTCACCCCCGCGGATGGATTGCGGGGGTTCTACGTTTCCGGCGACGTGTCGCCGCCCTGGCTCGACGCGTTGCGCAATTCCGTCGGGCAGGGTCCCAACCCCTGGCGTCATGGCTTCTGGATCATCGAGAAAGAGAGTGGACAGATCATCGGCGGCGCCGGTTTCAAGGGTGCGCCCGATCCCGACGGGATGGTGGAGATCGCCTATGGTGTCGTGCCGTCTCGCGAGGGGCGGGGATACGCTACCGAGGCCGCCCGCGCGCTGATTCACTTCGCGTGCCGCGAGCCCCGCGTGCGCACGATCCGGGCGCACACGCTCCCACAGGTGAATGCGTCCACGCGCGTCCTCACGAAATGCGGCTTCGTCCACATCGGTCCGGTCGTCGATCCCGAGGATGGCCCGGTCTGGCGGTGGGAACGAAACGCGCAGCATATTGGGACATGATGAGAGGGACTACAACGGGAACCGGCCAGGCGGTGTTCGTTCCGGGCGAGTGGCGCTCGCTCGCCAACTGCCTCGGCCTCTCACCCCGCGAATGCGGCATCGTGCGCGCCGTGTTCGACGGCAATTCCGAGAAGGACACCGCCGCGCGGCTCGGCCTCTCGCCGCACACCGTCCACACCTACGTGTGGCGCATCTATCGCAAGCTGAATGTGCAGAGCCGCGAGGAACTGCTCGTGCGCGTCTTCGCCGAATTTCGTTCCCTCCCTAAACGCGGCAGCAACGGGCGCAAGCGTCCGGAGAGCAGACCCCGCGCGTTGTAGCCTGATCAGGTGACCCGGTGTAGGGGTCTTGTCGTTCCCTCCTGCAGGGACATGTTACGCCGTAGTAACGCGTTCGATACCGTTCACCAACGGGAGCCGCCGTCATGCGCCTGCTTCGAACTGTCACCGGTGTCAGCTGGTTGCTGTCGGCCAGCCTGGTGACGCTCGTGTCGGCGCAAACCGCCAAACCTCCCACCGCGGTGTCCCTGATCATCCGCACCGACGACATCGGCATGAGCCACAGCGTCAACATGGCGATGCAGAAGCTCGTCTCGACCGGAATGCCGGTGTCGGTATCGGTGTTGTTTGTCTGCCCGTGGTACCAGGAAGCCGTGGAGATTTTGAAGCAGCATCCGAACGTCTCCGTCGGCATTCATCTGGCGCTGAATTCGGAGTGGAAGAATTATCGCTGGGGTCCCGTCACGGGCAGTGCCGCCGTTCCATCGTTGGTCGATGAGAACGGCTTTTTCTTTCCCTCCTCCGAAGCGTTGCACCAGCACAATCCCAGCGTCACCGAAGTCGAAAAAGAGCTCCGCGCCCAGATCGACCGCGCGCTGCGGTCGGGTGTGAAGATCGACTACGTCGATGAACACATGGGTACCGCCACCCGCTATCCGGAATTCCGCGAGGTGACGGAGCGGCTCGCGAACGAATACGGGCTGGGGATGTCGGGCTACTTCGGGGAGGCGATGGACGCGCCGCAGTACTCGGCGGCGCCGGATCGGAAAGCGGACAGTCTGGTCGCGTTCATCAATCGGTTGCAGCCGGGCTTGAACGCCGTGGTGACGCACGTCGGGATCGACGACGCAGAGCTGGGCGCGTTGCTCGACATGAATACCGACGAGCCGCTGCCCAACATGAGCAAGAACCGTCAGGGCGAGTTGACGGCGCTGACGTCGCAGCGTTTCAGCGCGGCGTTGAAAGCTCGGAATATCGTGCTGTTGAGCTATCGGGACGTAATTGCGAAGGAAGGCCTGAAGTCCATGCGCAGACCTGTGTGATGAGGAGGCTGGGTTCCATGGCAAACGTGCTACAGCGTAATAGCGTCGGTCGTGCGGTGGTGATGAGCGTGCTGTTCGCACTGGGTGTGTGCGGGACGGCACGGGCTCAGGACACCGTGCAGGTCTCCGGTATCGTCACCTCGACCGGCTCTGCCGAGAAACTGTGGGGCGTCGCGGTCCGCGTCCGGGGCGCCCCGGGACGAACCGTGACGGACCAGCAAGGCAGGTATTCCATCACCGCTCCGGCGAATGGCGTATTGACGTATGGCCTCATCGGCTATCGCGGGAAGGAAGAGGCCGTGGGTGGACGGACGACGATCGACGTCACGCTCGAACAGGCGGCGACTGTGCTTGAGGAAGTCGTCGTCACCGGCTATCAGACACAGCGGCGCGGTGACATCACCGGCGCCGTGTCCAGCGTCAATGTCGAGAACGCGCAGAAGCAGACGTCCGCGAGCGTGCTCCAACGCCTTGACGGTCGCGTTTCCGGTGTGACGGTCGAGAACGGCGGTTCTCCCGGCGGACGGAGCACGGTGCGCATTCGGGGCGTCAGCTCCTTCCAAAATAACGACCCCTTGTACATCATCGACGGTACGCCGGTGGACGGCACCAGCGACTCCTACATCAACTGGCTCAATCCGTCCGACATCGATCAGATCCAGGTGCTGAAGGATGCGTCGGCTGCCTCCATTTATGGCTCGCGCGCCAGCAACGGCGTCGTGATTATCGAGACCAAGAAGGGACGGAACGGCGGCCGGCAGATGCGGCTCGACGTGCGGACCGGTGTGGCGTCCCCGACGCGTGGATATGACGATTTCTTGATTCAGAATCCACTCGACTACTTCGAAGTCGTGCGCCGCAGCTACATCGGCGCGAGGGACACCGTTCCCGACGAATACAAGCAGCTGTATGGCGATCCGAACGCGCCGACGATTCCGGCGTACATCTACGTGCCCAGCGGGGCGGTGCTGACGCGGGACGCGTGGGGACGACCGACCGCCGTGGACTCCAGCAAGTATGCGTTCCCCAGCACCCTGATCATGCCGGGGAGCACCGGTACGAACTGGTGGAAGGCGGTCTTCAGCCCGGCGCTGGTGACCGATGCGAACCTGGGGATTTCGGGCGGCGGGGCGGACAACTCGTACAACGTCTCGTTCAATTATCTGAAGCAGGACGGGACGGCGGCCTATAATCAGTTCCAGCGCGGCACCATGCGCGTCAACACGGCCTTTAACGTCGGCCGGGTGACGATGGGTGAGAACATCGCCGTGTCGCGCGAACAGCAATTCGGCGGAATCCCCGACGATCCCGGCGGCTACGCCGAAGACGGGATCCTGGGGAAGGACATCCTGATGCAGCCCGTCGTCCCGATCTACGACATCCACGGCAACTTCGCGTCCGGCAAGGGCACCAACGAGAACCAGTCCAACCCGCTCAAGTGGGCCTTTGCGCGCAAGGACGATAAGAACACGACCGATCGGGCGTTTGGGAACGTGTTTGCGGGTCTCGATTTGGTCCAGAAACAATCTCAGCCGCTCGACGGATTGGACCTGGACCAACACGCTGAACTACGGGCGCACGTTCGACAAACACAACGTGACCGTGCTGCTTGGCGAAGAGGCCAACCAGAACACGTATAACTTGATCACGGGCAGCATCGGCAGCCTCATCAACACCGACCCGGCCAATCGTTACATCCAGGACGCGCTTGGCTCAGCCTCCTCGAAGAGCGTCAGCAGCAGCGGTTCCATCGATCGCCTGTTCTCGTTCTTTGGCAAGGTCGATTACAACTTCGGCGAGCGGTACTACGTCAGTGGGACGTTGCGGCGTGACGGCTCGTCGAAATTCGGTGCGGGGCACCAGTGGGGCAACTTTCCGGCGTTCAACGTCGGGTGGCGTCTATCCCGCGAGTCTTTCTTCCCCAGTGATGGGTTCTTTACCAACGCGATGGTGCGGTTCGGCTGGGGAAAGACCGGCAACCAGCGTATTCCGGGCGGACGGATCGTCGCGCAGTTCGGCGGCGACCGCGGCGACACCTTCTACGACATCGCCGGCAGCGGCGGCAGTGTCGTTCCGGGATTCAGACAGGTCAAGCTGGGGAATTCGGACCTCAAGTGGGAGGAAAATACCTCCAGCAACGTGGGTCTGGACCTCGAATTCCTGCGCGGCCGCGGCAACTTCACCGTGGATGTCTATCAGCGTTCGACGGACAACCTGCTGTTCGATCCGCCCAACCCGGCGACCGGCGGCCTGACCTCCCCCGCGATCGTGAACATCGGGAAGATGCAGAACCGCGGCATCGATTTCGCCCTCGGCTACAGCGGCGCGATCGGTACGGGGAAGAGCTGGAGCATCAGCTTCAACGGCAGCCATTACAAAAACAAGATTGTCCGGATCGATGGCTCGCATGACTTCTTCTTCGGTCCGGTCACCACGCGGTATGCTGCGCAGGGCCAGGTGATCAACAAGGTCGGCTTCCCGATCGGGTCGTTTTACGGCCTAGTGGCGAACGGACTTTTCCGCGACTCCGCCGACGTCGCGAATAACGCACTCCAGGGCAATGGAGCGAAGCCGGGGCAAATCAAGTTCCGCGATTTGAACGGCGACGGCGTCATCACGCAAGCCGACCGGACGATCATCGGCAGCCCGCATCCCAATCTCACCGCCGGTCTGGATCTGGGATTGCGCGCGGGCGCGTGGGATTTCAGCGCCACGTTCTTCGGCAGCTTCGGGAACAAGATCTGGGACGTCCAGAAGGAGTTCTACGTCTTCCGGCTGTTCAACACGAACGTCCGGAAGGATCTGCTGACGGATTCGTGGACGCCCACGCACCAGAACGCGAAGTATCCGGCGCTCGACATCACCGACGCCTTCAGCGTCCAGCCGAGCTCATTCTATCTCGAGAACGGCTCGTATGTCCGACTGCGCAACCTGCAGGTGGGGTATGCGCTGCCGCCCTCACTGGCCCGCTGGCTCCCGGCGGCGCGCATCTACGTGCAGGCCGAGAATCTGTTGACGATCACCGGCTATCCGGGTCTGGATCCGTCTTTGCCGGCCGCGAACGTCACCGGTCCGGTGGGCGACATCCGCGATCAGTATCGTGGCATCGATCGGGGCAGCTATCCGACGAGCCGGACGATCAGCGTCGGCATCAGCACCACTTTCTAGGGGATCGCCAATGAAAACTCTTTTGAAATCTCGGCTGCCGAGCGTTACGGCGATCTTCCTGATCCTTGGAGTGATCACGTACGCCTGCAAAGACTTTCTCGATACCAAGGCGCAGGGCACGTTGGATGAGACGGCGCTGGAGACGAGATCCGGCGTCGAAGGCGCGCTTATTGCCGCCTATCGCGCCCTCAGCTGCACGAACGCGCAAATCAACACCCCGGGCGACCACTACGCCTGTGCCGCCAGTAACTGGGTGTGGGGGAGCGTGACAAGCGACGACTCCTATAAGGGTTCAAATCAAGGGGACCAAGCGTCGCTCCATGACGTCGAGGTCTACAACTGGTCCACCGGCGCGGCGAACCAGTATCTCAACGACAAATGGGTCGCCGAGTGGGAAGGGGTCATCCGCGCCAATGCCGTGCTGCAGCTGCTCGCGAAGGTGCAGGCAGCCAAGCCCAATGAGATTCCCCCCGCGGACGCGCCGAGCATTCAGGGCGAAGCGATCTTCCTGCGCGCGCATTTTCACTTCGAGGCGTGGCGGATGTGGGGCAACATCCCCTACTACACAGAGACCGACAGGGACTACTTCAAGCCGAATAATCTGGGCCCGGATTCGGTCGCCAAGCTGATCATCAAGGATCTCGATGCCGCCATCGCGCTCTTGCCGGCGACGGCGAGGAACGGGGAGGCGGGGCGCGTGACGTCGTGGACCGCAAAGGCGTATAAGGGGCGGGTGCAGGTCTACATCGGTGACTATACCGGCGCGATTACGACGCTGACCGACGTGAAGAACAATGGCCCCTACGCGCTCGAGACGAGCTTCGATCACGTCTGGACCGGTTTCACGTCGCTGGCCAACGGGAAAGAGACGATCTTGGCCTACGAGGCGTCGGTGAACGACGGCGAGCCGAACGGCAACAACGGCAACTACGGCGAGCGGCTCAACATGCCGTATGCCGATCCGTTCTGCTGCGGCTTCAACCAGCCGACACAAAACCTGGTCAATTTCTTCCGCGTCAACAGCACGACCGGACTGCCGCTAGCCTTGACGGACCCGACGTGGAACGACTCGCTGGTCCACGATGCGAATCTTGTGGCATCGACGGCTGACACGCTCGACCCGCGTATCGACTGGACCGTGGGACGCAATGGCGTGCCCTATAAGGATTGGGGCGTGCACACGGATGGCTTCATTCGTGATCAGGCGTACTCCGGTCCTTACAGCCCCAAGAAGACCGTGCAAGAGAAGTCGAGCGGCGCGACGAGCACCGTGGGGTGGGTGCCCACCGGATTGAACTCGGTGCACATCCATATTTATCGCTACGCCGACCTGCTATTGCTGCTGGCCGAGGCGGAAGTCGAAAGCGGCTCGCTCACCAACGCAAAGGATCTCGTGAATCTGGTCCGGGCTCGGGCGGGCAGCACGGCGCAGGGTCCGGCCGGCCTGGGAGGTGACAGCCGGCTCGCCGTCCCGATCAACGATCCCGCCATCACATGGGCGACGTACAAGATCGGGCAATACACGTCGTTTCCCGACCAGGCGTACGGTCGCCGCGCGGTACGCGCGGAGCGGCGGCTTGAACTTGCCATGGAAGGGCACCGCTTCTTCGATGTGCAGCGCTGGGGCATCGCGGATACGACGATCAACAACTACGTCGCGACTGAGAAGACGCGCCGAGCGTACCTCAAGGATGCGGCGACCTTCGTAATGCCGAAGTTCCGGTACTTTCCGATCCCGCAGGTGCAGATCGAGCTGAGCAAGGTGGGAACGGAGTGCCGGCTGACGCAAAACACCGGTTGGGGAACGGGGTGTTAGCGTAACGCTGCGTCTGCTCTAGCGACGTCGAATCACAAACGCCTGCAGGGAATCGCCGCTGTTCGACACGAGCACGGCTTTCCCTGCAGGCGTCTGCATGAGCGCGAGTCCGGTCACATTCAGCGGTGCGAAGAAGCCGCTCTCAGACGGTAATACAGGGCTGAAGTGCCCCTGCCCATCGCCGCGCAACCACAGCCCGTCGCCGGCGTCCGCGCGCGGCGTGTTCGGCTCCAGGTCATAGAGATTGCCCGCCACGATTAAGTCAAGATTGCCGTCGCCATCGACGTCGTCCGCGATGATACCGCGGATCGGTGCGATTTGCGCCAAGTTGGGCAGCGGGGTCGCCGTGAACCTGCCGCGGCCGTTGTTTTGCAAGTATAGGCTGGCAAACGTGTCGGTCTGGTAATGGAGTGCGTGCTGCAATTGTGGTGCGCCGAAGATCTGTTGCACCGTGGCGTTCGCAAACGACAGATAGGTCGGGAACTTGATCGGAATGGGATACATCGCTCGGCCCAGCATCGCGGCACCCAAGAGCGGATACTCGCGGCCGTTCACTTCCTGAGTGAGCACGATGTCTCTGGTACGGTTGCCGGTGAAGTCGGCGGCGTACACCCCGAACCGATGCCCTGGCCCCGTCGTAAACGTATTCAAGCCCAGATTCCCCGCGACGAGATCGACGTGCCCGTCGTGGTTGAAGTCGCCCGCCGCCAGACTGTACCACCAGCCGCGCGTCGCGGAGAGACCGAGCGCGGCGGTCACCTTGCGCAGATGCGTGCCGTCATTCTTGAAGAACTGGAGCGGCATCCAGAGTCCCGCGGTGACGAGATCGAGACGGCCGTCCCCGTCGAAATCGATCCATACTGCGCTCGTGATCATGCCGCCCGGCGTTACCAGATCCGGGCACACGTCCTGGGTGACATCGGTGAAGTGCCCCCGGCCGTCGTTTCTCAGCAGGTAGCTGCGCGCCGGATACGGATAGTTCCTCGGCACGAGGCGGCCGCCGACGAACAGATCGGGCTTCCCGTCGCCCGTGAAATCGCCGACCACGATCGCCGCGGTACTCGTCAGCATCGGCGGCAACGCCGCCGCGTCGCGCGCAAATTTCCCGCCGCCCTGGTTGATGTAGAGCCGATCCTGCAACAGCGCGGAGACCGGAGCGAGCTGATAGCCGCCGCTCGCGACGTACAGATCGGGCAGGCCGTCGCCGTTGGCATCGAAGAACGCCGCGCCCCAATCCTCGTAGCCGGCCTCGGCTCCCCATGGCTCGCCCTCCGATCCTTCAAGGAACCTCCCACCGGGACGTTGCAGGTAGAGCGTGCCGGGCACTCCCGCGCCGCCGCCAATGAAGACGTCCTCCAGCCCGTCGCCGTTGACGTCGGCCACGGCGAGTGGCGGCCCTTGCATGGAGAGCTGATCGGGCAAGAGCTGTTGCACGGAGTAGTCGACGTATGGCTTGGGGGGCTGGGTATACGCTGGTGCGAGAGGCGGATCCAGCTTCTCAAAAGAGAGGTATTGGCTAGTGGCTACCGGGCGTGAAGGCATCGCACGCGCCGCAGCCGTTTCCCTCAGGATCAGAACCTCATCGACGCTCACATCTCGCAATATCTGAGACCGTCCATCGGGCCAGACGATTGCTAGGCTATCCACCTTCGTTGCGGAGCCCAATCCAAAGTGGGCGCGGTCGTCCATCGTCGACATGAAGCCATGGTACGGCGTCTGGTAGACGAATTGCTGCTGCCCGCCGGTGAAGAGCGCGAGCGTGGCGCCGATGCCGCGCCGGTTGGGCGATTCGCCGCGCAGCTCAATCGTGAGATAATGATGCGCGCCGTCGTTGGCCTGCACGTTTTCGTAGATGGACGCGGGCGCGTCGATGTTGTTGATGACGAGATCGAGCCTGCCGTCGTTGTTGAGGTCCGCATATGCCGCGCCATAGGAGAAGCCTGGCTGATTCAGGCCCCAAGCCTGTGTTTCGTTGCTGAACGTGAGATCGCCGTTATTGCGAAAGATGTAGTTGGGCACGGAGTACGGACGCAGATCTCGGAGAATCTGCAAACCACGCGGCGTAACCTTTTGGCCTTCCCGGTGAATCGCAAACATCGTCGTCTGGAAATCGAAGTCCGTGACGGCTTTGGGGTATCCATTGGTGATGAGAATGTCCTTGAAGCCGTCGTTGTCGTAATCGCCAAACACAGCGCTCCAGCTCCAATGCGTGTACGCCACGCCCGCCATGCGCGCGATTTCGCTGAAGCTGACGTCGCCGGGGGCGATCAGGCCGTTGTTGAGCTGGAGCGTATTGAGCGTATAGGCCGCATGCAATCCGCGGCGCCGCCATTGCATGACGTCGCCGTAGCTCACCTGGCCGCTCATCAGTTTTCGGGCGGCCAGGTCTTCGGGCATCATGTCCGTCTGGAGGATGTCAGGCCAGCCATCGTTGTTGAAATCGGCGATGTCCATTCCCATCCCTGCAAAGCTCGTGTGCTTGAGCCAGACGCTGGCCTTGTTCGTGAACGTGCCATCGTGATTGTTGACGTAGAGCACGTCGTCGGGCGCGAGGTCGTTCGAGATATAAATATCCGGCCAGCCGTCGCGATTGAGATCCGTCACGACCACACCCAGCCCATAACCGACTTCGTTGACGATCGCCTGCTTGGTGACGTCGGTGAACGTGCCGTCGCCGTTGTTGCGGTAGAGCCGATCGTAGCTCGCGGGACTGCGCGTGCTAATCGCGGCGGGATTGCGCATCGCCGCGCCGCGGGCGAAGTCTTCTGGTGAATTGCCGAGGAGAAACAGGTCGAGATCGCCGTCGCGGTCGTAGTCCAGAAAGACCGCGTGCGTCGTGAACCCCGAATCGTCGACGTGATAGCGCGCGGCCTGTTCGGTGAACGTGCGGTTGCCGTTGTTGATGAACAGCAGGTTGCGGCGCTCGTCCGGCGTGGACCACGGCGGGCCGGAGACCGAGAGGTAGATGTCGAGATAGCCGTCGTTGTTGACGTCCACGAGTGTGACGCCGGTGACCCAGCGGTGCGTCGTGAGGCCGGCGGACGCCGTGATGTCCTCGAACCGCATGTCGCCTCGGTTCAGGTACAGGCGGGTCGAGACCATGTTGCCGGCGAACACGATGTCGGGGAGGCCGTCGTTGTCGATGTCGCCGACGCCGACACCGGCGCCGTTGTAGACGTACGGATCGGTCTGCACGTTCAGCGAATCCGTCGTCGCGATGGTGTTCGCGAAGGCCACACCGGTAAGGCTCGGGCTCAAGAGCCTGAAGAGTGGGCGGTTCTGATCGCGTCCGCACCCAATGACCGCCACGAGAGAGACAAAGAGCGACGTGAGACTTCGACGGAGTACAGTAGACCCGAAAGGCAAATTCGCATCCGATTCAGAATTGGGGGTGGCTAGAATCGCCGGGTACCCAAAACGCGTCCCGCCGTCCATCGCCATCCTCGCCGGACTTGTGTTCGCCTGTGCCCCCGGCGCGCGTCAGACGGACACGACACCCAGCACCGACGCTCCTCCCACGCCTGCGGCATCGACCGTGTCCGCGGACGAGCAAGCGCGGCATGACGCCAGCTCACTCGAGCAGCTGCTGGCGGGGCGGATCTCCGGCGTGATGGTGTCGCCCGCGCCAGGCGGCGGAATCACGGTGCGCATCGGTGGCCCGACATCGTTTTATTCGAGCCAGGATCCGCTCTTCGTCGTCGATGGGATCGCCATCGAGGCGGGCCCGCACGGCACGCTCAGCTGGCTCAATCCCCATGACGTCGAGTCCATCACCGCGCTCAAGGATCTGTCGGCAACGGCGATCTACGGGGCGCGCGGGGCGAACGGCGTGATCGTGATCAAGACGAAGGGGTCGCACTAACCCCACAACGCCTCCGGCGGATATTGTTCACGTCGTGAAGCGTCTCATCGTCACCCTCGCGTTAATCGCCGCCATCGTCGCTGTCCTCGTCCTCAACGCTCGAGCCGGCGGCCGTGGCGCGAGCGCGAGTGAAACCATCCATTTGCGCGAAGTCGCACACACGAGCCGCATCGACTTCGTACATCAGTCGCCCACGCTGGACCCCAAGATCGCGCACATCGCCGCTCATATCGCCGCACTGGGCGCATGCGTGTCGGTTGCGGACGTGAACAACGACGGCTGGCCGGAGCTCTACTTCACGTCGTCGCGCTTCGGCGCGTCCAACGCGCTGTACATCAACCAGAAGGACGGCACGTTCCGCGACGCGGCAGCAGAGGCGGGGATCGGGGCCCTGAACCGCGCCGGCGAAGGCGTGTCGATGGGTGCGGTGTGGGGCGACTACGACAACGACGGCCTTGAAGACCTTCTCGTCTACAAGTGGGGCTACCCGCAGCTGTTTCACAACCTCGGCAACAGCCACTTCGAAGACGTGACGGCGCAGTCGGGCCTGCGCACCTGGATGAACTCGAACGGCGCGGTCTGGTTCGACTTCGATCGCGACGGGCTGCTCGACCTCTACATCACCGGCTACTTCCGCTCCGACATCGACTTCTGGCACCTGAAGACGACCCGTATCATGCAGTCGAGCTGGGACTTTGCGTCCAACGGCGGGAAGAACCTGCTCTTCAAGAACCTTGGCAACGGCCGTTTCAGGGACGTCACCGACTCCCTGGGCGTGGGTAGCACCCGCTGGACGTTGGGCGCGTCGGCCGCCGACTTCAACGACGACGGCTGGCCCGACCTCTACCTCGCGAACGACTACGGACCCGAAGAGCTCTTCCTGAACCACGAGGGCAAGCGCTTCGAGCTGGCGCGCGCGGGCCTCGAGGACGACTCCAAGAGCGGCATGGCGGTCGCAATCGGCGACGTCTACAACCGTGGCGAGCACGACGTCTTCGTCACGAACATCTCGGAAAAAGGTTTCCTGTTTCAGGGCAACAACCTGCGGCTCAATTTCCTGAAGCAGCTCGGGCGCTTTGACGAAGTCGCGACCGGCGTCGTCGCCGACGCGGGCTGGGCCTGGGGCGCGCAGTTCGGCGACCTGAACAACGACGGCTTGCTCGATCTGGTCGTCGCGAACGGCTTCATCTCCGCCGACTCGGGGCGCGACTACTGGTATGCGATGTCCAAAATCGCCGGTGCCCAGGGCAACATCTTCGAGGACGCGAAGAACTGGCCGCCGATCGGCAGCGCCAGCCTGTCCGGCTACGAGCGGTCGCGCGTATTGCTGAATCGCGGCCAGGCGGGGTTCGTTGACGTCGCGCAGGAGGCGGGAGTCACTGATCGGCTGGACGGCCGCGCGGTCGCAATGGCCGATCTTTTCAATCGCGGACTGCTCGACGTGGTGATCGCGAATGAGAAGGGCAGGGCGCTGCTCTACCGCAACACGGCGAACCCCGCCCACTGGGTCGAATTCAAGCTCGTCGGGACGCGAAGCAATCGCAGCGCCATTGGCGCCGAGGTGACGGTGGAGATCGGGCCAGGGCGGCAGCGCCAGGTGGTGGATGGCGGGTCGGGGTTCTGCAGCCAGAACGACCGGCGGCTGCATTTTGGGCTTGGGGATCAGGCTCTGGGGAGGGTGACCATTCGCTGGCCGTCCGGTCAGACGCAGGTCCTGGATGGCGTGACGATCGATCAGCTGCACGAGGTTGCGGAGCCCCGGTGACGGCGACTCCCGCACAGCCATCCGCGCTTCGTTCCCCCTCTCCCGAAGGGAGAGGGGGTCAGGGGGTGAGGACGTTGGTCGATCCGAAGTACCTCATCGTCTTTCTGATCACGCTGGTGTTGGTGGTGGGCGAAGCGCGCTACCACATTCTGGGCGGCTATCCGCGACTGGCGACGACGCTGGGTGTGTGCCTCGTGACCGAGGCACTGTTGTCGTGGTGGCTGCGCGGCCGAGTGGCCAATCTGGCGAGCGCGTACATCACGGGGATCAGTCTGGCGCTGCTGATCAAGCCCCAGGCGAACATTCTGTGGCCCTATGCCCTGGGGGCATTCATCGCGATCGGGTCGAAATACGTCCTGACATATCGCGGCCGGCACCTGTGGAATCCCAGCAACTTCGCGATCGCGCTGCTCGTCCTGGTCGCGTCGGATTCCGTCGCGATTCTCAGCCATCAGTGGGGCAATGACATCAGCACGAACCTCGTGATCTGGGCATTCGGCCTCGTGATCGCCTGGCGAGCGCGCGTGCTGCACGTGACGCTGACCTATGTCGCCTGCTTCATCATCTTTGCGCTGCTGCGCCATCTGATTATCGGCGGGCCGCTGTTCGCCGAGCTGGCGCCGATTACGGGGCCGATGTATCAGCTGTTCGTCTTCTTCATGGTGACCGATCCCCGGACCACGGTGAGCACGACGCGCGGCCGGATGATCGTGGTGGCGATCGTCGCGTTAGTCGAAACACTCATTCGTCTCGCGGGCGACTACCAGATCGGGCTGCTGCGCCCGTTCTACGTGTCGCCGCCGATTCTGGCGCTCGCGATGGTGGGGCCGCTGGCAATGTGGTGGGATCTGCGGCGCAAAGCAGCCGCGTGAGGCTTCGCTGGCATCAGGTCGCCGTCCCCGTGCTGGTCGCTGCGGCGGGCGTCTCGATCGGGCTCCTCGCGCCGTGGCATCATCCTGAAGCGGTGCGCCCGGGCAATGCCGTCGGAGATTCCACCTGTCTTGGTTGTCACCAGGAGAAGGCGAGCTTCGAACAGACCGCTCATCGCCTGACCTCGAAGCTGCCGACGCGCGCATTCCTGCAGGGCCGCTTCAATTCCGGCGAGAACATCCTGCGGACCGCGAATCCGAATCTGTACTTCCGCATGGACTCTACACCTGATGGCTTCTACGAAACCGCGGTCCTGGGACGGGCGCCCGACACGTCGACACGCCAAGAGCGTATCGACATCGTCACCGGTTTGCGGAAGGGTCAGTCCTTTCTCTACTGGCGCGGTGACCGGCTGTACCAGCACCCGGTGTCGTATTGGGCCGGGATCGGATGGACCAACAGCCCAGGATACCGGGACGGAGTACTGAACTTCGACCGCCCCATCTATCCACGATGTCTGGAGTGTCACTCATCCGGGTTCCAGTCGGTGGCCGACTCCAATGTCCTCAATCGGTATTGGCCAGTCGGCGCAATCCTTGGGATCACCTGCGAAGTCTGTCATGGCTCGGGTCGCGACCACGTGGCGCGCGCACGGTCGCTGCTCGCCGGCTTGCGGCCCCGCGCGATCGTGAATCCGGCGCGCTTGCCTCGCGCGCGCCAGGTGGACGCGTGCGCCCTGTGTCACAACGGCACCGCGCCGCTGCGGACGGAACCGTTCGCGTTCGTCCCGGGACAGCGTGTCGAGAAGCGGTTCGACTTGTCGAGCCCACCCGACACCGGCGTGCCTGACGTGCACGGCAACCAGGTCGCGCTGCTGGAGCGCAGTGCGTGCTTCCGTTCGTCGCAGATGACGTGCGCCACCTGCCACGACGTGCATCGCGAGCAGCGGGACGTCGTCGCGCTCTCTGGCCGCTGTCTGACCTGTCACAATCCCCAAAGCAGCGGGTTCTCTGCGCGTCACAGCGACCGTGTTGTGGGACGCTGCGTGGATTGTCACATGCCGCTCCAGGCGTCGCAAATCCTGATCTCCAACTCGCTCGGTCACCAGCTGCGGCCGCAAGTGCGTACCCACTGGATCAAGGTGTATCCGGAGTAGCGCCTATGTCCCATGTCCTATTCGGTCTCGTTGCCGGCCTCGCCTTCGGGATTGTGGTGGTTGCGCTGATGATTCCGCACCAATTCCCCGATAAGCGCGCGGCGCTCACGGCCGCATTCCTCGATCGCCTTGCGATTGGGTTTGTCATCGGGGTGATCGATCTCAGCTGGCCGCGCTGGATCGTCGGAGTGTTTGTCGGTCTGCTCTTGAGCGCACCCTCGGCAGTGATTACCAAGGCCTGGCGTCCGATCCTTGGCATCGGTGCGATCGGTGGTCTTATCATTGCGCTGATCATGCCGCACGTCGTGCGATGACACCCGCTCGCGCCTTGGTGAACTCTCCAGTCGGGCCGGGGGTACATAGGGCAAATCCATCGAGGCCACCATGAGGTCGATCGCGCACGCCGGTATCCTCATTCTCCTTATCGCAACCGTCGCGACGGCCCAGTCGAGAACTTGGGGAATCGATGTTCTGGCGGGCGGGGGGCCTTCGATTGTCACGGCATCGCTGGGTGGCGTGCCGGACGGCCAGTTGCTGATCTCGTCCTTCTCCGTGACCCGGTCCTTCCTGCACTGGAAGCGTTTTAGGGCCAGCTATTTCGGCGAAGCCCTGCCATTGGTTGTCGCGACGAGAGTGCTGAAAGTTCAGCCGGAGTGGTTCTATAACCCCTCGCACACCGATTCCCTGTTCGACCTGTATCCGATCGGCAAAGGGCCGGACTTCGGGGTGGGCGTTGCTCCGGTGGGATTGCGACTCTCCTTGCAGCTCGGTCCCGGAATCGCCGCGTTTGCAGAGGGCAATGGTGGCGGCGTCGCGTTCGCCCGCGCTTTCCCAAAACCGGCGGCGCGATCGCTGAATTTCCTGGGAAGCGCGGGCGCAGGCCTGCGGATCGGAAGCCGCGGCGGGCGATCCTACATCGTTGGCTATCGATTCACACATCTGTCCAACGCGAACACCGCTGTGGAGAACCCCGGCTTCAACGCGCACATCTTCTATCTCGGAATCACGCTGCACTAGCATAGAGTTCATGCGTCAAGCTGCGGATCCATGTGCAACAGGCCTTCAACAGACCGACCGGCCGTCCGGCCGTCAGACCGTCAGTTGTACCACTCTGTCCGCATGACCGCGCGCGAACTCCGTGTCGTGCGTGGCGATGAGTATTCCACGCCCCTCTTCACTCAAATGACGCAACGTCGTCCCTAGCGCGCCGCGGCGCGCGGGGTCGAGCGCCGCCGTCGGCTCGTCCATGAGGAGCAGGGGAGGGTTCGGTGCGAGTGCGCGCGCGATCGCGACCCGCTGCGCCTCGCCGCCCGAGAGCTGGCTCGGCCACGCCGCGGTGCGCGCGCCGACGTCCAGCGAAGCGAGGAGCTTCGTCGCGACGGCCTCGGCGTCGCTCCGGCTCTGTCCGAGGACGTGCCGCAGCGCCAGCGTGACATTGTCGAGCGCCGTCAGGTGCGCGAACAGCGCGTGCGCCTGGAAGACGAGGCCGACCCGGCGCCGCAGCGGCACGAGCCGTGACTCGGGCGGCACGGGCCCGGGCGCAAGCGCAAATCCATCGACAACGATTCGCCCATCATCGAACGGCTGCAGCGCGGCCACGGCCCGCAGCGCCGTCGATTTGCCCACGCCCGACGGACCCATCAACGCCACGATCTCGCCGCCTCGGACTTCGAGCGACAGCGCGCGCAGCACGTCCCGCGAGTCATATCGAACCGAGAGCCGGTCGATGACGAGCAGCGCGCTCACGCGGCCGGCCTCCAGCGGTGCTCGAGCCGGCGTGCCAGCCGCGCCAGCGGCAGCGACATCGCGAGATAGATCGCGGCGCACAGGGCGCCGGGAACCACCCAGCTTCCCGCGTTGGTCGCGTAGATCGCCGTCTCCTTGGTCAGCTCGACGACGGTGATGACCGACACGAGCGAAGAATCCTTGAGCAGGGCGACGAAGTCATTGGTCATCGGCGCCAGCGCCAAACGCAGCGCCTGAGGCCCGCGCACGAGCCGCAGGATCTGCAGCTCGGACAAGCCGAGAGTGCGCGCGGCTTCGAGCTGTGGGCGCGGCACCGCTTCGAGCGCGCCGCGGTAGATCTCGGCCTCGTAGG
>WNGI01016033.1_pt1 | contig 17380 bp, 12 predicted proteins | sample 5400621 | NCBI WGS metagenome assembly WNGI01 (sample SAMN13153374, study PRJNA577476) | soil metagenome | isolation source: 20 cm soil or saprolite under Garry oak tree replicate 1 | place: USA:California | collected 2016-06-15 | reverse complement strand
CGCCGGTCCAGTCGAGGCCCCTCGCGCGATCGCGCGTCTCCGCCCGGTGTGCCATAGCGAGTAGGTGAAGTCCGACCCGCGCATGCCGTTCGGCGGCATCAAGCGCTCGGGGTACGGGCGCGAGCTGTCGGAGTACGGCATCCGGGAGTTCGTCAACATCAAGAGCGTCACGCTATTCTGACGGCGTCGTGGACGATCCCGTCACGCTCGCCGTCCAGCCGGGCCTGGCGCCGGCCCTGAGCCTCGGCGCCGACGCCGGCGCGCTCGCTGCCGCGGCCTCCACGCTCCGCGTGTACACGTTTGCCGGCGACGTCCTCTCACTCGGCCGCTATCATGTGCTGCCGTCGGGCGGCGGCGAGACGCGCGTGCGCCTGCACCGCCGCCACACGGGCGGGCGCGCCGTGGCGTTCGGCGACGGGTTCGTCGGCATCGCGCTCACGCTGCCGCACCGCTCGGCGCTCGTTGCGGCGGAGCCGCTGGCGCTCGCTCCGGAGCAGGTGATGAACCGTTGCGTGCGCGGCATCCTCACGGGCCTGAAGACGGCGGGGGTCGCGCCGTTCTATCCCGGGCGGGACTTCATCACCGTCAATCGTCGGCCGATCGGCGTCGTGACGTTCGAGGTTGTCGCGAGCGGCGCGCTGCTGTTCGAGGCGATTCTCGCCACCGAGCGCGACTTCGGACTCACGGCCGCGCTGCTCGACGCGGTCGATCCGGCGGGGCTCGTTCCGGCGGAGATGCTGACCGCCGACACGATGACGTCGCTTGCGCACCTCGGGACGCGGCTGTCGCTCGACGACGTCGCCACGCTCGTCCGGCGCGGGTACGAAGAGGCCTTCGGTATCCGGTTCGAGGCCGCGGCCCTGCCCATGGCTGCGCCGTTGGACGAGGACCGCTGGCTCCGCCAACGCGCTCTTCGTCCGGAGCTCGCCCATCGGGCGACTACGCGGACCCAGCTCGGCGCCCTCGAGGCGCACGTCGCCGTCGAGGACGACACGATCGCGGACGTCATGCTCGCGGGCGACTTCATCGCCAACTCGCCCGCCATCGCCGCGCTCGAGGATGCGCTTCGCCGCGGCCGCGCGGAGCGGCCGCCCATCGAGGATGCCGTGCGGCGTGTCTTCGGACAGCCCGCGAACTTCATCCTCGGCGTGGGGCCGGTCGACACCGTCGCCGAGACCATCGTGCGTGCGCTCGCCGCATGAGCGTCGCCGAGCGGCTCCGCGCCGGCGACGTCGAGGACCGGCTCGCGGCGATGGCGGAGCTCGCCGCGCCGGACGCGGGCGACGCCGAGCTCGACGCGCTCGCCAGCTGCCTCGGTCACGACCGGAAGATCGTTCAGCGGCGCGCCGCCGAGGCATTCGGAGCCCTCGCCGCCGGCGGGGTGCCGGTGCGCCCCGTCCTCGAGAGAGCGCTGCACGCGCCCGGCGCCCGGCAACGCTGGGGCGCGGCCTACGCCCTCGCACTCATCGGCGCCCCGCCGCCCGAGACGTTGCCGGTACTCCTCGAGGCGCTCGGTGAGGACGACGGGGACCTCCGCTGGGCGGCCGCGCGTATCCTCGTCCGCATGCGCGACGACGCCGCGTTGCGACCGACGCTCGTCGACCTCGCGGCGGCCGGGAACGCGCCGCAACGGAAGATGGCGCTCTACTGCCTGCGGGACCTCGAGGCGCCGTCGAGCGACGCAGAGCGCGCCGCGCTCGTCGCACTGCGGGACGCAGACACCGCCGTCCGCCTCGCGGCGCTGTCCGCGCTGCCCGCGGTGGCGGTCGACCGACCCGCCACCGCGCGCGCGGTGCTAGCGTCGCTCGAGGACGGTGATGGCGGGGTGCGCCGCGCCGCCGCCGCGGCGCTCGGCAAGCTCGGCAGCCGGTCGGACGAGATCACCGCGGCGCTCCGCGCCGCGGCCGGAGGCGCCGACGTCTCGTTGACGCGGGCGGCGGAGCGCGCGATGCGCCAGCTCGGCGTTCCCAAGCGCTAGGACCAAGATTCTCCGCGCGCGAAGCGCGCGGCCGAGCGAAGCGAGCGGGGAGTGAGGACCCGCCGGGCTTCGCCCGGCGGGGCGAGGGGTGGAACCCCTCGCGTAGACTAGACTAGAGCGGCGCCCCGGGCTCGCGCGCGCGAGGCTGGATCACCTGCTCGCTCGCGAGCGTGCCCACGGTCTCGCACGGTCCGCTGCGCCGGCGGAGCAGGATGATGTGCGGCGAGACGTCGCGCACCAGACGAGAGCCGAACACGGTGGGGCTCCGGAAGTCGGCGGCCCGCTCGTAGCAGAACTCGCCGCGCAGCAGCGCTCCCACGAGCGCACGGTCCGGTCGCGGCGACGAGGTGAAGTATTCGGCGTAGCGGGCGCTCGACAGCACGATCAGGTCGGGCGCGTCGGGCCCGGGATAGTGGAGCCCGTCGGCTTCGAGCTTGATCCGCACCACGGGACGCGTCGGTGCGAGGCGCGGAAGATACGACGGCTCGACGTCGGTGCCGACGAGGCCGGACGCGGCGTTGGCGGCAATCCAGCTCTCCGCGCGGTAGCGTGCGTCGGTCAGGAGGCGTACGTCCATCGATGCGCCGCGCGCGATGCCGGCCGCGACGACGAGACAGGCGAGCGCACGTCTCGCCGAGGCGCGCGGCGATTCCGCGTCGCCCCACAGTGCCGCGAGGCCGAGGCCGGCGAACGGCGCCATGGCGGCGAGCATGGGCAGCACGTAGCGCGGCACGACGTACAGGATCGGGACGATGAACGTGACGTAGTAGGACAGCGCCATCACGAACGGCACCTCGGCGCCGCGGACACGTCGGATGGCGGCGAGGATGAGCCCGGCGACGCATGCCGCCGCGAACGGCAAGCCGAGCGTGCCGGTCGTCGCGTTGAACGCGCGACCCGTGACCCGCACGATGGCGGTCGGGCCGGTCAGCTGCCGGGCGTGGGCGAGGTACCCCGCGGGGTCGACGGCGACGAGCGAGGCAAGCCCGTAGACGACGACGAACGAGGCGAGCGCGGCGAGCGGTTTCGCGTCGAGCAGCCGACCGCCCTGCCAGCGCCGCCAGAGGAGCGGCAGCGGCAGCAGCGCGAAGCAGGCGTACGCCTGGTCCTTTGTCGCGATGGCGAGCGCCGCCGCGGCGCCGAGCAGCACGAAGGTGCGGATCGCCGAATCTCCCCGCGCCACACGCACCGCGAGCCAGAGAGCGCCCATAGCCCAGCAAAGGTACGGGATGTCGACGTTGGTCGTGTGCGCGTAGAAGACGGTGACGGGGGACGAAAGAAAGACGATCGCCGCGAGGATGCCTGCGCGGCGGCCGAACAGCTCCGCCGCCGTGAGTCCCGCGAACACCGCAGCCGCCGTGCCCATCACGGCGCTCACGAGCCGCGCGAGGAGCGCCAGCCGGCCGAGCGCGACCAGCGGGTGCGCCAGCCCATACGGGTAGACGGCGGTGATCGCGCCGATTTCGCCGCGGAGCTTGAGCCACGCCACATAGGGGCCCTGGGCGGCGGCGAGCAGCAGCATGTGGAAGGGTGGATACTTTCCCCACCACTTCTCGCCGTGCAGGAAGTGCCAGGTGAAGGCGAGCGGGCCGAGCGGCGAGAGCCCGTCGGTCGCCCAGTCGCCCGTCGGGTGGGGCAGGCCCCAGCCGATGCCCACCAGGTCGAGCGCGAGCGCGAGCCCGGCGATGCCGAGGAGCCAGCGCGCCGGGATGCGACCGCGATCGTGCACGCGTCAGCTCAGCCGCACCGGCCGCCGAGGCACACCTGCCCCGTCGGACACACGCGGCCACAGCGCCCGCAGTTTTTGGCGTCGGTGCCGGTGTCGACGCACCGGCTGCTGCACACGGTCCGCCCCGAGGGGCAGACGCAGCGGCCGAACGTACACGCGTCGCCCGGAATGCAGGAGCTGGCGCAGCGACCGCAGTTTCGCGGATTGCTCTCGACGTCGATGCACGTGCCGCTGCAGACCGCGTGGCCGGCCGGGCACACGCAGCTGCCCGAGACGCAGCTCTCGCCGGCGATGCACGCGTGGCCGCACCGACCGCAGTTCGTGGGATCCGTGTCCGGGTCGATGCACGTGCCGCCGCACCGCTCGCGGCCGATCGGACACACGCATCGGCCGGACGCGCAGACGTTGTTCGCCGGGCAGACGGTCCCGCAGTTGCCGCAGTTCGTGCGGTCGATCTCCCGGTCGACGCACCGGCCGCTGCAGACTTCCTTCCCGGCCGGGCAGACGCACGTCCCGTCCGTGCAGACGTCGCCCGGGATGCACTGATGGCCGCAGCGCCCGCAGTTCGCCCGGTCGCGCACGACGTCGAGGCAGAGCCCGCCGCAGATCTCCCGTCCTCGCGGACACGCGCAACGGCCAGCCGTACACGTCTCGCCGGCGGGGCAGGCGCGGCCGCAGGCGCCGCAGTTGCCGGCATCGGTCTGGAGGTCGCGGCAGGTATCCCCACAGATCTGCAGCGTGCCGGGGCACGGCGAGAAGCCCAAGCTGCGCGGCGGGACCGGGCCGATCGCAAGCACCGCGGGCTGTCCCGGCACGACGACGCTCTTCACCGCGTCGTTACCGACGTCGATGCGTGACACGAAGCCGGTCCCGTTCCCCGCCCCCTGTGCCACGAAAGCGAACTTACCGTCCGGGCTGATGGTCAGTGCGGTGGCCGGCGACGCGTCGGGCAGGCGGATCACCTGTGCTCCGCCGATGCGTCCCGACACGTCCAGGCGGGCGACGAGCGGATGACCCGCCGCCGTCACGTACGCGACGGTCCCGTTCGGGGTGATCGCCACCTTGTCGGGGACGAAATCGGCCGGAAAGAGCGTGGAGTTCGGCGCGACCTCGGCCAGCGTGCCCGCTGCGGAGAGACGGACGATTTCCTGATTCGTCGTCGCCAGGCCGAAGATGCCTGCAGCGTTCCGTCCCGTCGCGAGATCGCGAACGAACACGCCGCCGCCGAGACTCTGCGGCGTGACGCGATTGTGGTTCGAACGGTCGACGACGTTGATGACGCCGCCCGCGGCGTCTTCCGTCGCCACGATGACGAACCGGCTGTCGGCCGTGATGGCGAAGCCGTCGATCGGTCCGCCCGCGAGCGCGATGTCGTCGCGGAGTCCCGTGTGGCTCTGCCCGTCGCCGAAGAAGAAGTTGAACTCCGAGAGGAAGGCGCGCCCGGTCCGCCGGTCCGTGCCGGGCACGTAGATCCTCGAGCCGTCGGGCGTCACCGCCATCCGCAGCGACTCGCGCCGCCCGCGGATGAAGTGGATCCACACCATGCGCTTCAGGTTGAACTGCGAGATGCCGGGCCCGAACGGACCATTCCGGACGAGCACGTGCGCGAGCAGCCGGCCCTGGCTTCGCGGGCGAGGCTCGATGACCACTCCGACCGGCGGCCCGAAGGGCTTCCAGAACCGTTGCCGCTGGTTCCGGATCGTGTCGATGACCACCACCCGCTCGCCGTCCTTTGCGGCGAGAACCGTCGCGATGGCGATGCGCCCGTCGGGCGTGACCGAGAGGCCCGTCGGCGTCGCGCCGAGCGGTACGGGCCGGTTCGCGTCCATCGTGCCCGCGTCGATGGCGGTGACCGTGTTACTGCCGGAGCTCGCCACGTAGACGGTCTGGGCGCCCGCGCCGGCGACTCCGAGCGCGATGCCGAGAAATGCCAGGGACCACAGGTGCAGCGCACGCGGCCGCCCGTACCGGCGTCTCGTCGGATCCATGTCTGCCTCCCCCTTCGAAGTCCTCTTGCGTTCTACGTCGCGGCGGCGACCCGGGCCGGGCAGGGCGGACACGGCCGACGCGGTCCCCGGCGGGCCGCGAGGAGGGATAGCAAGCGGGGGACCGGCGGAAGCGGTCTTCCGCCGGTCCGCGTGCCGGGACGGGGCGTCCGCGAGCCTCCCGGGGCGGGCGTCCGACGGCACGCTGCGCGAGTGACGTAGGGTCCCGCAAACGCACAGCATTTGCCACGTTTCCGGTGTCGTGGCGGTCGTACTGGGGGGAGAGCGGCCTGGAAGACACCAGTAGGCCGCCCCAGCCCGCCGAGACGACGCGGACGACGGCCCTTCGCGCGACCCTGCCACGGCCGGCAGGATTGCACGGGGGCCGTACGACGGGGGCTACGCGCCGGCCGCGGCGGCGCGTCCCACGGGCTCGCCCGCCGCGGTCAGCACGAGGCCCGCCGGGCCGGTGTCGACGCGCACGTGACCGCCGTCGCGCACGTCTCCGGCGACGATCAGCTGCGCGAGGCGGGTCTCCACCTCCTGCTGGATCGCGCGACGGAGCGGACGGGCGCCGTAGACCGGGTCGTAGCCGCGCTCGGCGAGATAGTCCTTCGCGCGGTCGGTGAACTCGAGCGTCAGACGGCGGTCGGCGAGGCGACTGCCGAGCCGCGCGAGCTGCAGGTCGACGATCTTCCGCACCTCGGCGCGCGAGAGCGCGTGGAAGACGACGATGTCGTCGATCCGGTTCAGGAACTCGGGACGGAAGTGCTCGCGGAGCGCGTCGAGCACCCGCTCGCGCATCGTCTCGTGGGCGCCGGCGTAGCCGGTGATCACCTGGCTCCCGATGTTCGACGTCATGATCACGACCGCGTTCTTGAAGTCGACGGTGCGGCCCTGGCCGTCGGTCAACCGCCCGTCGTCGAGGATCTGGAGGAACACGTTGAACACGTCGTGGTGCGCCTTCTCGATCTCGTCGAAGAGGATCACGCTGTAGGGCTTCCGCCGGACGGCCTCGGTCAGCTGGCCGCCCTCCTCGTAGCCGACGTAGCCGGGCGGTGCGCCGATCAGCCGGGCGACGGTGTGCTTCTCCATGTATTCGGACATGTCGAGCCGGATGAGCGCCTGCTCGCTGTCGAAGAGGAACTCGGCGAGGGCGCGCGCGAGCTCCGTCTTCCCGACGCCGGTCGGCCCGAGGAAGATGAACGAGCCGATCGGCCGGTTCGGGTCCTTGATGCCGGCCCGCGCGCGCAGCACGGCGTTGGCGACCGCGTCGACCGCCTCGTCCTGCCCGATCACCCGGCGATGGAGGTGCTCGGCGAGGTGGAGCAGCTTGTCGCGGTCGCCCTCGACGAGCTTCGCGACCGGGATCCCGGTCCACCGCGACACCACCTCGGCGATGTCCTCCTCGTCCACCTCCTCCTTGAGGAGCCGCTTGCCGCCGCCGCCGTCGTGCTGGCCGCGGAGCGCCGCTTCCTTCTGGGCGAGCTCCCGCTCGAGCTGCACGAGTTTTCCGTACTTCAGCTCGGCGGCCTTGTTGAGATCGTACTCGCGCTCGGCCTTCTCGGTGGCCTGCTTGGTCTCGTCGATCTCGTGCTGGAGCGCACGCAGGCGGACGATGCCCGCCTTCTCGGTCTCCCACTGCGCGCGCAGGCCCTCTGCGGAGCGACGAAGGTCCTGGAGCTCCTCCTCGAGCCGTGCGAGCCGCTCCCGCGAGGCGGCGTCGGTCTCCTTCTTCAGCGCCTCGCGCTCGATCTCGAGCTGCATGATCTTCCGGTCGACCTCGTCGAGCTCCTCGGGCTTGGAATCGATCTCGGTGCGCAGGCGCGCCGCCGCCTCGTCGACGAGGTCGATCGCCTTGTCGGGCAGGAAGCGGTCGGAGATGTAGCGGTTCGACAGGACCGCCGCCGCGACCAGCGCCGAGTCCGTGATGCGCACGCCGTGATGAACCTCGTAGCGTTCCTTGAGGCCGCGGAGGATCGAGATCGTGTCCTCGACCGATGGCTGGTCGACCAGCACGGGCTGAAAGCGCCGCTCGAGGGCGGCGTCCTTCTCGATGTGCTTGCGGTACTCGTCGAGCGTGGTGGCGCCGATGCAGTGGAGCTCGCCGCGCGCGAGCATCGGCTTCAGGAGGTTCGAGGCGTCCATCGCGCCCTCGGCGGCGCCCGCGCCGACGACCGTGTGCAGCTCGTCGATGAAGAGGATGATGTCACCGCCCGAGCTCTGCACCTCCTTCAGCACCGCCTTCAGGCGCTCCTCGAACTCGCCCCGGAACTTGGCCCCGGCAACGAGCGCGCCCATGTCGAGCGCGATGATGCGCTTGTTCTTGAGACTCTCGGGAACGTCGCCCGAGACGATGCGGCGGGCGAGCCCCTCGACGATCGCCGTCTTGCCGACGCCCGGCTCGCCGATCAGCACCGGGTTGTTCTTGGTGCGCCGCGAGAGGACCTGGATGACGCGGCGGATCTCGTCGTCGCGCCCGATCACGGGATCGAGCTTGCCCTGTGTAGCGAGCTTCGTGAGGTCGCGGCCGTACTTCTCGAGCGCCTGGTACGTGGCCTCGGGATCGGCCGACGTCACCCGCTGGTTGCCGCGCACCTGCTGGAGCGCCCCCATCAGACGCTCGCGGGTGAGACCGACCCCGCGGAGAACGCCCGCCGGATCGTCGACCACCGCCAGCAGGACGTGCTCGACGCTCAGGAACTCGTCCTTGAGCGCCTTCATCTCGTCCTCGGCCTTCGTGAGGAGCTGGCTGAGCCGCTGGGTGATGAACGTCTGGCTCGGCCCCGCCGCCGCGCCCCGCACCTGCGGGCGCCGCGCGAGCTCCCGCTCGAGCGCGTCGCGTACGGCACGCGGCGCCACCCCCGCCGCCTCGAGGAGCGCCGGGCCGAGCGCGCCGTCCTGCTCGAGGAGCGCCATCAGCAGGTGCTCGACGTCGATGCCCTGGTGGTTGCGGCGTGCGGCGATGCCCCCCGCCTGCTGAAGCGCTTCCTGCACCTTCACGGTCATGCGGTTCACGTCCACCATGAGGCAGGAAAGTGCGCATGCCGCGCTGCGCGGTCAAGGCGGGCACACGCTCTGAGGGCGGGTTACTCGGCGGAAGCGCCGGACGGGCCGGTCAAGAGCCGCGGCGCGGCACCGCGCACGAAATCCGCGAGGCGCCAGAACAGCAGAACCGCCTCGTCCCATGCCGTGCGGCTCATCTCGCGGACCGTCGCCAGCACGCTCGGGCGGCTCTCCTTCAGCTTGAGCGACCGGTTGCAGCCGCCCATCTGCAGGGCGAGGTGCGCTGCCACCGTGTCCGATTCCCGCACGCAGAGCTTGTAGTAGGTTCCGGACGGACGTCGCTCGGTGCGGAGCTCATGGACGATGCCCGCGAGCTTCAGGCACCGCTCGCGCCGCCGGAGGGCGGCACCGGCACGGTCGCTGACGAACACCACAGCCTGGGAATCCCCTTCCACCGCGTTCCACATGGCTCCCTCCCAGAGTCGATGTCAGCGTTCCGGCCTCTCTATCTCACCGGCCCACGGGTCTGCAACCGGAAGACGTGATCCTCCGCGGCGGTGAGGGACGCGACGACTCCGCCGTCGACGCGCCGGAGGGTCCAGAGGACGCGGACGACGACGAGGAGCGCGTGCCCGCGCCGGCGCCGCGTGCCCCGGCGCTGCCGTCATCCGGTGCCGCGAGCCCGGCGTCACCGGTTGCGCCGGCCGGCCCGATCCAGTGACAGTGGCGCCACCGATGACGAGCCGGATGGTCGCCGGGACGCGAATCGATCTCGCCGAGGGCGACATCACGCGGCAGGACACCGACGCGATCGTCAACGCCGCCAACACGACGCTGCTCGGCGGCGGCGGGGTCGACGGAGCGATCCATCGCGCCGGGGGCCCGTCGATCGTCGAGGAGTGCCGGCGGCTCGGCGGCTGCGCGACGGGCGATGCGAAGCTGACCGGCGCCGGGCGGCTGCCCGCTCGCCACGTCATCCACGCGGTCGGCCCCGTGTATCTCTCGACCGGCGCCTATCGCTTCCCGATCGGCGAGGCGGCGGCCATCGCGCTCGGCACCGTGGCGGCCGTCGCCGCCGAACGCCGGGGCGCACTCGAGCTCGTGCGGTTCGTCCTCTTCTCGGCGGCGGACTTCGCGGTATACGCGCAGGCGCTGGCGGCGCTGCCCGGCTGACGCGCCGTGGCCGACGAGGAGCGCGTGCTGGTCGACAACGTCCTGACCCTGCTGCGCTTCGTCGAAGAGGAGATGGTATGGGCGCAGGCGTGATCCGTCTCTTGCCTCTCCGCCGTTCCCGTGGCACTGCTAAAGAGGAGGGAATCATGCCGAGGTTGACGGTCCTGACCGTGGTATTCGCGCTCGTCCTCGCCCTGGACGGGCAGCCCGCGCTGGCGACGCACAGCCAGGCCGGGGAAGCCGGTCTCGCGGTCGGCGCGGCCGCGGCGAACCTCCTCTACCTCCCCGCCAAGACGCTCGTGGCGATCGGCGGGCTCGGAGTCGGCGCGCTCACCGGGCTCCTCACGGGCGGCGACATCCGCGCGGCGTACGCGGTGTGGGTACCGGCGGCCGGCGGCACCTTCATGCTGACACCGGCGCACTTCGAGGGCACCCGGCCGATCGAGTTCTTCGGCAGTGACTATGCCGACCGGCCGTCGACCAACGCCCGCGACACCTCGATCTCGGGTCGGGACCGGACGCGAGAGTGGAACGCTCGGTGACCCGCGCGCGCCGCATGTCGCGGCCGGCGAAAGCCGGCGCGACAGACGAGGTACGGCCCGCCCCGCCGACGCCTCTGTGGCGATGCCTGTCCAGCACGCCGAAGGCTGGCGGCTTCACCGCTGCGGCGGCATCCGCCGATCGAGCGATGCTCCGACCCGAGACATGAGTCTCGGGTCGCGCGCTAGAGGCTGACGAGCGCCACGGCCCAGGGCAGCGCGGAGAAGGCCGTGTAGAGCGCGGCGCTGAAGGCGAGCGCCGGAATCGCGAGCGGGCTCGTCCGGAGCCGCCAGACGACGCCCAGTGCGGCGATCGCCTCGAGCTTGAAGAGGCAGAGAGCCGGGCCGGTGCCGAGCTGGGCGAAGGCCCACCCGAGCAGCGGATTGCCTTCGGCGAAGCCGGCGCGCAGCCCGGCGAACGTCGCGACGCCGTCGATGACCTGAAGCACGACGTTGGCCAGCACGAGCGCGAGCACGGCGCGCTCACCGCGGGGTACCATGACGGGCCCTTCCTACCGCGGCGCACGCCCTGCACGAGGCGGGCCGACCCGCGGCACATGTGTCGCGCAGCGACCGACGCGCCGTCAAGCGGGTTTGCCGTGCGCGATGCGCGCGCACCGGCGCGGGCGAGTGTCACACGCGGCTCACCTGGCAGGGCGCCGGGGGACGTGATACACGCGCCGTTCGACATTCGGAGAGGTGACCGAGTGGTCGAAGGTGCACGCCTGCTAAGCGTGTGTAGGGGTAGTACCCCTACCGAGGGTTCGAATCCCTCCCTCTCCGCTCCTCGTCGTCGGCTGGCAAGCCGCTTGCAGGAAGAGAGCAGTTAGTTTTGCATGTAAGTCGCGCCGCTCGGCTGGCGGGATCCCCGCAGCCGTGCGGGATCGTGCACCCATGCGGCGCGCACCCTCCACGCGCGCGCGCTCCGTCGCGCGGGCGTCCCGGCATTCTCTTTGCTCTTTGCGCGGCCGAACTCTTCTGTCGGCCTCGACGCTGGAGGCAGGATGCCGTTCTTCGCGACGAGAAGAAGGACCGTGCCGACGCTGCTCGATCGCCTCCTCGGGGGCGAGCCGACGCTCCGTCGTGCGCGGCGCTTGGTCGGCGGGCTCGTGGCGGCGATGGTGGGGACGATCGCCGTGGTCGACGGCCGGCTCTGGCCGGGGATCTCGCTGGCGTTCGGCTACTCGGTCCCGATCGCGCTCGGCGCCTACACGTTCGGCACACGCTTCGGCGTCGAGCTGTCGATCGTCTGCGTGATCCTGCGCCGCGTCTGTGCCGGGCACGCCTACGGGCCATGGTGGCTGTACGCCGGCAGCCTGCTGATGCTGGCGGAGTACTTGATGCTCGCCGCGGGTGCCGGGGTGCTCGGCGGCGCGGTCCGGCGGCTCGAGCGCCACGCGCGGATCCTCCGACGGATGAGCGAGCTCGCGCGCGGGCTCACCGGGCTCGACCGGGACGGCGCGCTCCGGCGCGCGGTCGAGGCGAGCGTGCGTCTCACCGGCGCCGACGGTGGCTTCGTCGCCACGGCGGCCGACGGCGACTGGCGGGCGACGCACGTCTTCGCCGACGGCCGCTGGCAGGCGCAGAGTGTGGTGTGGTGGCCGCGTGCGCTCGGTCCGTGGCAGCCCGGACGGTGGCGGAGCGGGGAGAGCCCGTGGAGCGAGGTTGCGCTGCAGCAGCTCGGCGCCCGGGTGCAGATGGCGGCGCCCGTCACGGCGGGCGGACGGCGCCCCGACACGGCGCTGGTCGTCTTCCGCGCCGGAACCCGACCGTTCGAACGGCCGACGCGGGAGATCCTCGCGCTCTTCGCGGCGCACCTCGGCGCCTCGGTGAGCGCGGCGAACCTGTTCACGGCGGCGCGCGAGGCGTCGCGCGAGAAAACCCGCGCGCTCGCGCGTGTCGCCCACGATCTGGCCGCGCCGGTGCACGTCATCATCGGCACGACGGATGCGCTCGCCCCGCACGCCGACCCGGCGCTGCTCGACCGCCTCCGGCGCCAGACGCAGCTGCTCATGCAGATGACGAACGACCTGATCGAGTTCTCGCGCCAGGACGTCCGCGAAGCGTGGGTCCGCAGTGAGGCGGTGCACGTGCCCGAGCTCTACGAGCGCGTACACGAGCTCGCGACGCCCCTGATCGGCGACAAGGACCTGCGGCTCGAGGTCGACATCGAGCCGGGCGCCGAGTGGGTGCGAAGCGACCCGGAGAAGCTCCGGCAGATCGTCACCAACCTCGCCACGAACGCCGTCAAGTACACGGTGCGTGGTCGCGTCGAGCTCCGTGCGGCACGCGACAATGGCTGCGTGCGCCTCGCGGTCCGCGATACCGGAATCGGGATCCCGATGGACGAGCGGGCGCGGATCTTCGATCCGTTCTACCGGATCGGAAACGGTGCGAGCCGCGAGGCAGGTGTCGGGCTCGGGCTCGCCGTCGCGCAGGATCTCGCGCGGCTCCTCGGCACCTCGATCGTCGTCGACAGCGCCGAGCACGCGGGCTCGACGTTCTCGCTCGAGCTGCCCGCGATCGTCGAGGGCCACCGCGATGCATGAGACCCCGGCGTCACGGCCGCGGGTGCTCGTCGTCGAGGACGAGCCCGATACCCGCGCCATGACGGTCGCCGCGCTCGGCGAACAATACGACGTCGTGGCGGTGGGGACCGTTGCGGAGGCACTCGCGAGCGCAAGAGCCGCGCCCCCGGCCGCCATCGTGCTCGACCTCGGTCTCGGCCGCGAGAGCGGCTGGGACCTCGTCCGCTCGGTGCCGGAGGACGCCGCCCTCCGCCGGGTCCCGATCGTCGTCCTGAGCGCGACGCCGCCGGCCGACCCGCCTCCCGGCGTCGGGCCGTGGGCGGCCTACCTGATGAAGCCGTGTCCGATGGCGCGCTTGCGCGAGGTGCTGGCGTCGATCGTGCCGTGACGGCCGTCGGGTGGGCCACCATCAGCATCCGGCGGCCCCGGAGACCGCAGCCAAGCCGGCTACGCCCCAGAAGTAGCGATTGACGACGGGTGGCGGAGGGTTCGCCCTCCGCCGCTCACCGCATCCCCTGCGCCGTCCTGACTCGTTCCGCGGCCCGTCCGACGTAGAGACGGAATCGTCCCGGCGGACCTTCCACCAGATACGGCTGCGAATACATCGGGCCGTTCACCTGCCCGATCCAGCGCCTGAAGATCATCACCTGGCGAGGACTAGCGGTGTCGAGCTCGAGGCATTCCTCTCCCACGCGTACCCGCACACCGCGGCCGGTGGCCGGCTCACGCGGTGCGCCCACGACGGCTCTCGAGCGTCCCATGCGGTGTCGCATAGCAGATAACGTGCCGTCCAGAAGCCGCGGGAACCGTTGCTCTTCGCAAAATGCTGATCCTGCACCGCTGCGCGGCGTGGCGGACGGGCACGGTTCCCGGTTGACGCTGGTACCGCAAGCGCGCAAGAAGATGCGGAAATCTTCGAGGGAGGGGCGGATGGGTCCGGCGGTTGGCCGGCCTGGCGGCCACGAGCCGCATCCTAGCTTTCTGTGCGCGCGCGCCTGATACTCGGCGACTATCGCGCGCTCGAAGCGGCGCTGTGGACCGAGATCGCGCGCGTAAAGGGCGACCGGCCGCTCGCGCCTGCGACCGTGGTCGTGCCGTCGGGCCGTCTCGTCCGCCATCTGAAGCTCGCGGCTGCGGGTCGCTTCCCCGAAGGACTGTTCGCGGTCCGGTTCGCCAATCTCTTCCAGTTTGCCCTTGCTCTGGCGGACCGGACCGACGGTCGCTTCGTGCCGGACACGCTTTTCTACGAGCGTCTGCTGCTGCGCTGGCTCGAATCGGCGGGTGAACGTCCGTTCGCGGCGGCGGACGCACGAACGTACGACCTCGCCGGCGCCCTGCACGCGGCGATCCGCGACCTGAAGGACGCGGCTGTCCCGTGCGATCCCGAGCACCTCGTCGACGCGCTTCGCATCGCGACGGGCGAGCCCGGGTCGCGCCTGAGCGCCCTCGACCTGCGCAAGCTCGGTGGCCTGCTCGGCGCCTACCGCCACTATGAAGAGGAGCTGCGTCGCCTCGGCGTCGCCGACCGCTCGGACGTGTTCCGCGCCGCTGCCCGCCGCGCGCGCCACGCCGCCGGACCACTGCTGGTTTACGGCTTCTACGACATGACGCAGGTGCAGGCCGATCTGCTCGCCGAGCTCGCGCGCGCGGTGCCGGTGACGCTGTTCGTTCCACACGGGTCGGACCCCGAGATCTGGCGCTTCGGCGACTGGTTTCGCGCCGCCGTCCCGGTGGAGCATGGGGAGCCGCTTCCGGCGTCCGCCCCGCCGCCCGCCCCGGAGGTGTACACGGCGGCGGGCGCGCGCGACGAGGTCTGGCTCTCCGCCAAGCGCATCCGGACGTTGCTCGATGCCGGCTGCCCCCCCGAAGAGATCGCCGTCGTGGCACGGACGCTCGACCCGTATCTCGTTCCGCTCGCGGCGTTCTTCGACGAGCACCGCATCCCGTATGACGCGCCGCCGGCGCAGGCGCTCCTCGACCATCCGCTGGCGCAGGCCGTCCTCGGTCTCTTCCGCGCCGCGCTCGACGACCTCCCGCGCGACCTGACGCTCGACGTGGTCCGCCATCCACTGTTCCGCGGGCCCGCCGACCGGCGTCACTGGCATCTGCTCGCGCGGACCCTGCGCATCGGTCGCGGCGAGGACTGGTCGCGCCTCGACGGCCCGAGCCGCCGCGGACACCGCATCGTCGTCGGTCGCGAGACGGACGAAGATCGCCGTGAGCTCCACATCGGCGCGCCGGCCGTGCGCGCCCTCCGCGCGGCCGTCCGGCGCGTCGAGCAGGCGCTGCCGAGCGCCGCCGCCGGCTGGCACGAGCACGCGGCGGCCCACCTGAGCGCGCTCCGCCGCTGCTTTCGCCTGGAGACGCTGCTCGAGGAGGAGACGCGGGTCGTCGACGCGCTGCGGGACGTGCTCGCGACGCTCGCGCGGCTCGACGCGTTCGGTGAGCGCGTGCCGCGCGACGTCTTCGTCGAGGCCTTCGAGCGCGAGTGCCGACGCCGGTGGATCGGCGCGCCGGCGGCCCGCGGGGTGGCGGTTCTCGACGCGATGGCGGTGCGCGGGCTGCCCTTCCGGCATGTGTTCCTGCTCGGCCTCAACGCCCGCGTCTTCCCGCGTTTCATCGTCGAGGAACCGTTCATCAGCGACGCCGTCCGGCGCGAGGTTTTCCGCGTCCTCGGCCATCACCTCGCGGTCCGCCTCGACGCCTACGACGAGGAGCGGCTCCTCTTTCACCTGCTCCGCACCGCCCCGTCCGAGGGGCTCGTCTGCCTCTATCAGCGCGCCGATGCCGACGGCCGCCTGCGGGACCCGTCGCCTTTTCTGCGCCCGTTCCTGCCCCTCGACCGCGAGCAGATCGACGCGATCCCGCACTCGGAACGCGCGAAACGCGGCCGCGGCGAGCTTGCGACGCCGCGCGATCTCCTGCGTGCGACGGCCGATCCCGCGGCGGCGCTCGCCGCCTTCGGGTTCGACGCGCTCGCGTACGAGCGTGCGCGGGCGTACCTCGCGTCGGTCGACGGGGAGCGCGAGGTGGGCGCGTTCGAGGGACGGGTGGGGCCGCTCGCGCCCGAATGGGCGCGCCGATCGGTCGGGCGACTGTCGCCGACGCGCCTCGAGCGGTTCGCCACGTGCCCGTTCCGCTACTTCGCCGAAGAGGTCCTGCGGGTCCTGCCGCCCGACGACGCGGCCGACGGCGAGGACCTGAGCCCGCGCGAGATCGGCACGCTCACCCATGCGCTGCTCGAGGAGCTCTACGGACGGCTTGCCGCCCGCGACTTCGAGCGCGACCAGCTCGACGCGGAGCTCGCCGCCGCCGCGACCACCGTCGCGGCGGCGTTCGAGCGCCGCGCGCACGTGCCGCTCAGGGGCATCCTCGCGGCGCGTTTCGCCGAGGTGGTACGCGCCGTCGCGGCCTTCGCCGCCTTCGACCTCGCCGCGCTCGGCGACTGGAAGCCCGTCTGGTTCGAGGAAGGCGCCTCGGCGCGGGTCGGAGCGCTCGAGCTGAGCGGCAAGCTCGATCGCATCGACCGGCACCGCGGCACCGGATGGCTGCGCGTCGTCGACTACAAGCGCCGCTTCCACGACCACTGGCAGACCGCGCTCGCCACCCAGGCGCGGCGCGGCGAGAAGCTCCAGGCGCCGCTCTACCTGGCGCTCGCCCCCGCGGTCGCGGCGCGTCACGGCGTTGGCGGAGCCGTCGCCACGGAGGCGGTCTTCCAGTTCGTCGACGAGTACCTGCGTGGCGACCCGTCCGTGGACGAGATTCGCGAGGAACGCCTCACGCGTCGCTTCCTCGCGACCGACTGGACGGGGTGCCGCGACGACGTCGAGCAGGCCGTCGCCGACTTTGCCACGTTCATCCGCGACGGGTGGTTCTTCGTGCGCGTCGCGGACGAGCAGGGCGGACACTGCACGTACTGCGACTTCGGCTGGATCTGCCGGAAGAACCATGGCCGCGTGCGCCGGAAGCCGGAGTGGACGCCGGCGGTGACGCGGTACTGGGAGATCGTGCGGCCATGAGCGCTGCGTCGTCGATCGAGGCCGGCGCGGGCACGGGCAAGACCACCCGCGTCGTGCGGCTTCTTCTCCAGAGCCTTCTCGCGGCGGGTACGGAGCCCTCGCGGCTCCTGGCGCTCACGTTCACGGTGCGCGCCGCCAACGAGATGCGCGACCGGCTCGGCACGTGGCTCGCGCGGCTCGTCGCGGGCGAGCGGGTCGAGGAGCTCGAGGGTGGGCTCGAGCTCTTCGGCGACCCGACGGCCGCCCGCGGGCGCGGCCTCCACGTGCTCTCCGAGCTCGACCGGATCGAGATCGGGACCATCCACTCCTTCGCCGCGCACGTGCTTCGCCAGTACCCGCTCGAAGGCGGCGTGAGCCCGGCGTTCGAGGAGGACGACGGCACGCGGGCCGCCGTGCTCTTCCGCGATCTCTGGCCGCGCTGGC